>Ga0157358_1000385_pt1 | contig 18200 bp, 5 predicted proteins | sample AttcapACBM2_FD_111484 | JGI IMG/M metagenome (GOLD analysis project Ga0157358, IMG submission 111484) | Fungus gardens microbial communities from leaf cutter ant in Botucatu, State of São Paulo, Brazil - Atta capiguara ACBM2 | ecosystem: Host-associated > Fungi > Mycelium > Unclassified ... | reverse complement strand
CTTAGTAGGCTATTAATGTGGGAATCACAAGAGAACTCAACAAGGAGTCTCTGCCGAATTACTACTCTATTTATATGATTTACAGATGGTCCATGCTACCAATATTTACCCTATCCTAAAGTATATGTGTTGTCCATGAGTGCACCATGTGTACACCATGAGATAGACATGCTGTTAACATACTCCTTAATATTATTATTCTAGTCTGCTCTAGTCCATTCTAGGCCTATGACCTCACATCATGTGATATGTCATGTGACTGCAGTCACATATCTATTCATCATCAATGAAAAGAAAAAAAAAAGAAAATCAAAAGAAAAGAAATATAAAATCAAGAAAAATAGATAAAAGAAAAAGAAAAATGTTAGTGTCCCAGCACACCATAACATGTACAACACTTTCAAATAACTCTATCACTGTAAAACTACAGAAAGTTGCTAGTTCATTGATCTCTTAAGTCTTCTCTTTCTTGATGGTAGAATTTTTGTACTACCTTTTGGTAATCTTTATATATGTGTTCTCTAATATAACAATTCTGTAAGTTTTGTATCACTTATATACAATCTAAATCTTAGTATCACAAACCCTATATATTATTTAAACAACTTGCTATCTCTGAACATTCTTGGAATTCCATTTTTATTGAGAAACTCCTGTTATTCTTTAGGTTTAATACTATTCTAGTAATTGTTAACTAGTTTATTAAATAGAAAAATTTCATCTCTATGTATAACACTATTATCTTTGTAAACTTAGTATTCCTGTTTGTTTTTCATGTGTTTTAGAGCCTATAACTTATCCACAGATGTTTAAAATAAGTAAATATATATATATATTTTGAGTTATTAGGACTAGAAAAGAAAAAACTAAAACTAGTCTTAGAGTGGTTTAGCTACTGGTTAAATCCAAGTACTTAAGTATGTATCTATTTACACAAATATAAAATAATGATTAATACATGGATGTAACTATAGTGATTATAATATAGATGAAATGAATATGAAATAAAGAAAGATAATGAGATAGATATATCTAGTAACTTTAATAATTTCCCTTAGTGAAGTATCACTTGGCTAGTAAAATATTTAAACAAGTATGAAACTTCTTGAAGAAATTATGAGAGAAAGCTTTAATGAAGATATATGTCTGTTAATATATTCTTAGTAGACACATGATAAAAAACTATCTCTATACATTCAATATGTTTCTAGATGAAGTGGTAATAAATATCTATATACTTTGTACAAGAATATGAAACAGAATTGTTGGCTAAAGCCATACAACTCTGATTATTTGCATAAATAATGGTAACAATAGTTTGAGGGAAGTTGAGTTCTTGAAGTAAAGTACAAAAATGGTATTCTTCTAATCTTTGATAGTCTAAATTATGAACTTTCTCCTAATTTTTGTCTTATAGACACTTTTTCTGACTGTTTTTCTTTTTACTTAGCTAATCACAAAGATGTCAAAGCAAAAATTGCTTATTGAAACAAACTTGAGAATATGCATGAGGATTCATTTAACAACCAAAATATTGTACTTGTTATATCTGATATGAGTGTCAAAAACAATGTTGTTATCTTGGTGTCATATATATAGAGAGGACAAGAAATTACTACAAAAACTGTCCATCACACAATAAACATCTTGTTAATGGAAGCTAAAATATTCACTATTAGATGTGGTATTTGTCAAGTATCCCAAATATAAGATTTTTCTTATATCATTGTTATTACAGATGTTATATGTACTGTCAAATACATCTTTGATATGTTCATCCATTCTTATCAACTATAATCCATTACTATATCTAGTAACTTAGAGAATTTCTTTAACAATAACAATAACAACTATATTTTATTCTAGAAGTGCCCTAGCAATAACAAGTGGCCTCTACATTTTTTGGTCAATAAAGAGTTAAAATTCCACAAGTGTCAGGTGTGGTTTATATCAAGAGGTGAAAGTCTATAAAGTTGGCTTGGTGATATAAACTTATAAAACAACCTTGGCTTCAGCTTATATATTGTACCATCTGTTTGCTACATAGTCATAACTTCAGAAGATTAAATGAAGTCTAAGATGGAGATGAGTGCTGATTTAGTGTATTGCCATTGAATATTGGAGGTTGAGTTCAATAAGAATTATCTTTGTCAATTATCAGACTAGCAAATTACAGTGTAACTACTAGTCTTATATATAAATTAGATATATAGAAGATATCCAGAATTTCAGTAGTGAGATACTGATAGGAGAAAGATAAAAGAATTCTACCATAGAAGACCAAGTTTGGTAGGAATATTCCTATCATAAAAGACTAGATATCTGTATTGTTGTATCACTGCTGTGGAGATGTGTTGTAGCTTGATATATGATAGTATTTCCTCCTTAGAACTGAGCCTTCAAAGTTTTATTGAGTTTATCTGAAAGATCTGTAATAGTTCCTAGGTCAACAATATATAAACAAGAAAAAAATTTTTAACTTTTTTCTGTATCATCATGTCTTCCTCTTTGTCAACTGACATTTCTTAAGCTGATGCTGAGATGTAGAGGAGGCATAAAGAGGATCAAAGGCTCTAGGTCCACTACATTGAGTGAGCTGCTCAGAAGACAAGAAAAGTTGTTGAGGCCAAGGTATAGGAGGAGGCCAAGAAGTGAAGACTTGTAGAGAAGAAGAAGAAGAAATAGTTGGAGTATCTGAAGAAGCTCTAGAATAAAGCTTTGGTAGAGGACACTACTCTTTTGGAAGCTGCTGAGACTTTCCAGATTGTGGGAGCCAAACAAAAGAAGGTTACCAACATCTCTTCAGAAGATGAAACAGGATAATGGCCCTCTAAGAAAACAAAAAAAAAGCAACTGAAAAGATACTGTAAAGATGCTGTGGCCAAGATGGGGGAGATAACTCCTATAAGAGGTATATGCATGCTGGGCAGGATTGTCTAGTATACAACTCAAGGTGAGTATAGATTTTTTGTTTCTTTTATTCTCTAATAATCTTCTTTCTTTAGTTATTTCCTTGCAGATGTATTGCTGTCAAGCAGCAGTATATCCCCCATATCAACACCATTTCTCTAGTGATAATCTCTATCTATGGCAGAGTGTTAAGTGCTATTGAAAAGGCACTCTGGGACCTTGTCTATGAGTACCAGTGCATTAAGAAGTCTCTACAGGACTTGGTAGAGGGCCAGAAGAGAAATATGGCCCAATTAGTAAGGATTGGGGCCATAGTTGATTTAAGATAGTGTTTGAAGAAGGATCTGTGGGATAGCAACAAGGAAATAGAGGAAGAAGACTGAGAAGATGAGGAGAGGACTGAGAAGAGTTAAGAAGAGATAAAGGAAGGATGTTACAATTCAATGAACTTAGAGTTGATTAAAGAAAAGAACCTTGTATTAAGATAATATAAGAGAACTCAATAGAGAACTCTATATAAGATGATCTATCTTATATACTAATTACTTATGGTCCATGCTCTACTACTTTAGCCTATCCTAAATGACCATGTGTAAGCCTTAAGGCTAACATGTGTTAAATACATGTCATGACATTATTGTTCCAGATCCTTCTACTTTCTTCTATTATGTCATGTGAGTATGTGATTATGTGACTGTGACAGTGTCATAGTGTGACAATTTATGACGGTGACTTGTGATATCACATTAGACCCTAACCCTAGTTCAAAATAGAAAATAAATTGAAAAGAGAAAGAAAAGTAACAAATGAAAAGAAAAGAAAATAAATGAAGTCTATTCTTTGCAATTCTGACAAATAAACCCCATTGTTGGCCTTCTGCTAGAATATTGGTTTTGTTTTATTTGAATTGATAAGATTTTTTCTTTCTCTTTTGTCTATAACTGTAAGTAAAAAAATTTGAGATAATTAAAACAGAAATGAAAATTTGAAAATAAGAACAACTCCATGAAAAGTGCATGGAAGCTGAGGTTAAGTTGAAACAGACAGAGTATACAGCATAATCAAGATAATGAAAGTGGACCAAGCTTGGTAGAATATGCAATATGGAAATCAGATACCAAGTTAGTGGCATGGATGAGCTTAGATATGGAAATCCACTCAGATTCATCTTTAGTGTCTTTATACTCTAGCCAGATCACCTTGTACAGGAGCTTGCATGCCTATTGGCAATCAATTTTGGAGTTCACTATCCAAGAGATTTCATACTTGAGTTTTCTTGAAGAAAAAATTAGATATGGTAAATTCTAGCATAGACACATGGAAAACTGGATAGACAGAGACCATAAACTCTAGAAGGCAAAGGATGAACAATAGTATACTAAGCTAGAAAATGATTTCATAAAGTCTGAGATATTTTTCAGAAAGCTTCTTTGAAAGCTGAGTAGTTTTCAAGAACTGAGCCTTGATAAAGACTTTGTCACCTACTTTGAAATCAGATGTGGGGGAATGTTACACATCAGTGGATTTCTAATAACACTGTTGGGCTATAGAGATCTCAGCTTTGAGGGTACTCTGTAATTCATCAAGATCTATGGCAAAGTCATGGGCTTGGGAGAAAGCAATATTGTGTTCAGAGTGAATAAAGATGTTCAGATGATATCCTTTATTAGTGAAGAATGGAGAAACACTGGTAGTAGCACTAGGAGTATTGTTGTAAGAGAACTCTATGAGTGGCAGGAGTTCAGACCAGTTGTCTTGCTAGTAATCACAATATACATGTAGGTATTGCTTGAGAGTCTAGTTCATGTGTTCAGTTTGTCTATCACCTTCAGGGTGATAACCTGAAGTGAAGTGAAGCCATATGTCTAAAGCAGTACCTAATGAACAGAAAAAATTTGACACAAACTCCAAACCTCTGTCAGAGGTAGTATGGAAAGGAACACTATGTGTTCTCCAAACACATGAAGAACACATCAAGAATGAACAGACATAATGGTGTTATGAGCAGAGATAAAGATTACCTGCTTAGTAAGTTGGTCAACTATAACAAAGATAGTGTTAAACCCAGAGAATGATGGGAGTTGTTTGAGAGATCTGTAAAGCTTATAATATTGTAGTTTAGATTACATACAAATAATACAGAACTTGCAGAATTGTTGTACATCAGTGTAGAGACTGGGCCAGGAATATTCATGAAAAACAAGTTCTAGTGTTTTGTTTTGACTGAAGTGGCTAGAAAGAATATGATCAAGATTATACTGGAGAATGTGTGTGTGAAGATTACCAGTAGATAGTACATAGATTTTGTCATTGAGATAAAGAAAACTGTTGGGGTCTGTAAACCATCAGCTATTTCCAGGGATGTATTTTGTAGCAATTGGATCACTAGAAAGGGCCAAAAGAATGTCTCAGTAAAGGGTGTTAAGATCAATAACTGTAGCTGTACAAAGAGAAGAAAAGAGAAAGACAGTAGCTTGTATAGAGGCCACAAGTTGTTTATGAGTGAAGATGAATTTGAAGTTGTGAGGGTTAACTGTGGCATAGCCAATATTCTCTCTTTTAGAATAGATGTCCCACTGTCTAGTGAGAGTGTCTGGTTTGGTATCAAGATGACCAGAATCTGATGACAAGGTTGAACTGAAAGAGGTACTTGGACTACCATGCTTGTTTCTAGGTTAACATCTCAGTAGTAGAAAAATACTTAAGATTTTTATGATCTGTAACAATGTTGATAGAAGAGGCTGGACCTTCTAAGTAATGTTGCCAGATTTTGAAGGCTTTAAAAATAGCTAGTAATTTCTTGTTATGTATGTTATAATTCAACTCTGCCACTATAAAAGTATGGAAGTGGAAAGCAACTAGATAAACTTTTTTTTCTTTATTTACAATAGAAAGGATTGTAGTGAGAGCATAGTTCAAAGTATCAGTTTCCACAATGAGTTGAACATTGGTAATCCAATACATGAGAATGGAAGCCAAAGTAAATGCTTTTTTGAGAAAGTCAAAAGTATTATAACAGAAGGAATCAAACTTCCAGGGAATGTTCTTTTAGGTAAGGTGTGTTAATGGAATGACAATATCCAAGTAGTTGAAGATGAACCAGTGGTAAAAGTTAGCAAAACCCAAGAAGGATTAAATATCCTTGACTTTCTTAGGCTCTGGCCAGTCTTAAATAATCTTTACTTTGTTGTCAGACATGGTAAGACTAGAAGGAGAAAGGATGTATCCTAGATACTCCACTGACTTAGAGTGAAATTTATATTTTTCTACTTTGATATAAAGAATAGTCTTGCAGATATACTTGAGTATTTTCTTAACATGCTAGTGATGTTTAGACATGTTGTTTGAGTAGATGAGTATATTATCCAGATAGATTATAACACAGACATCTAAAAGATTAGAGAATAGGTTATTCATGAATCACTGGAAGGCTGTAGAAGTATTAGTAAGACTGAAAGACATTACAGACCATTTGAATGATCTATAATGTGTCCTAAAAGCAGTCTTCCATTCATTACCATCAGCTATATGAACCAAGTGATAAGCATAGTAAAGATCTATCTTTGTATATACTTGAGCTTTACAAGATAAGTTCAGTAGATTAGAAATGAGCAAAAGTAAATAACAATCCTTTTTGGAGATATGGTTAAGACTGTGGGAGTCAATACAGAGGCATAGTGAACTATCTTTCTTCTTGATGAATAAGACCAGTATACCATTAGAGAGAAGGTTAGTTGAATAAAACCCATCTTGAGGTTTTCCTCAATGAATTCCTTTAGAACCTCTTGTTCAGATGCTAAAAGAGGGTATATAAAGCCAACTGGAAGTTGAGCATCTTCTTCCAGGTTGATTTGGAGATCATAAAAATGGTGAGGAGTGAGAACTTCAGCCTTAGTTTTGCTGAAAATATCAGTGAATTCATGATACTTGAAAGGAACATTGGAAAGGTTAGGAGCTTCTGCAAGTTTTGTGGAGTTGGCCTGAATATCTGAAGATCAAAGATAGAGTTGAAATTTGCTAGAGTCTGAAAGTTTTAATACACATATGAATGCCACAGCATCAATGATAGCAATGTTGGGTTACTCAGAAGTAGACACAGGGGTTTCAGATATAGGTGTGGAAACTATGGAATCTGATAATTGTAGAGAAGTGTCAGGAGATGACAAAGATGTCAATGGGGTGTTGGCTGCAACATGAGAGAAAGCAAGATTTTTCTGCAAAGATAGATGGAAGTTTATTAACTTATTTACCTAGTCAATCAGTGGGTTGTATTGGGTGAGCTAGTTGTATCCAAGGACCAAAGAACAGAAAAAATCAAACAAAGTAATATAGAAGTTCAGAATTATACAATTACTGGTGGGGAAAATTATATGCAAGTTAGCAATTTTGGAGATGTTGTTTAGTGAACTATCAAATAAGTAAAGAGCAACTGGTAGGATTATAGACATTTTCAAATAATAAGTATCCACAAATTTCAAGTCTATAAAACAATAAGTAGACTTAGAGTTAATGAGAGCTCAAAACATGATTTTATTAAGGTTGTTATGATCTTAAATTCTTAGAGTTGGATAAAAGAACAAAACTCTTATATTAGAGTAAAATACAAGAGAACTTGATAAAGAGCTCTATACAAAGTAGACTACTTTATATACCTATTCAGATGGTCTGTGCTAACTACTGTGCACCCTACCCTAAATGACCATATGTTAGGCTTGAGGTCAACATGTGGTGTTCATGCTATATAATGTTACTTCTTCTAGAACCTTCTACTTCTTTCCCTTGTGTCTCATGATCATTGTTGTGACCACACCATCAGATGTGACTGATGTGATGGTGTGACTAGTCATCACTCCAACCCTAACCATAGAGTTCTAAAAATAGAAAAATGAAAATAAATCAAAATGAAAATGAAAATAAGAATAAGAAAATAAAAAGCTAAGTCTACTTCTTGTGATCTTGACAAAGGTGATCCTGATAAAGGATTAAGAGAAAAGTAAAAAAACAAAGAGAGAGTGAAGATTAGAAAAAGCAGATGCCTTGAGTCAGATAAGACTCATTGCTGCATAAGAAAGTTCAAAATGGCCCTCAGTCTGTGCAGAGTTTTGGGAATCACTCTCTATTTTTCCAAAAAATTCTTAAAAACAGCTATTAAAGCACTGCAGCCTTTGGGAGTGACTATAGTTTTCTTCTTGAGACAGAAGTCTAACTTGTAGTCCCTTGTACTATAATAGAGGTACAGGTTATTTTTGAGATGCTTTTTGTATTTGTCACTAGTTAACTTGCCATTATTGGCCAACTTGGAAGAGAAATCTACCCACAAAGAATCAGATTGTTTCTTGGGAGTAGGAAGTGACATGTTGGAAGGAGATAATTTAGTAGATATGTCCTAGTGAGGTTACTACTAAAATGTAAAATTGTATTGAAAGATATTCCAAGTGGTGAGACCAGAGTTGACCCTAAGTAAGTTGAAAAGTTATACTAGGAGAAAGCCATTGGATTTTGAAGTGTGAAAAAGTTCATACCAGGATGCAAAAGTTTATGGAATTAGCTTAGAAATATATAGAGTATGGAAATTTCATGTAATGAGCTCAATGATATGAACTTGTCAGAATGACCTTGGCTTTAGCTTATGTGCTGCAACATCTGTTTGTTGTATGGTCACAACTTCAAATAAGTAAATAAAGTCTGAGATGGAAGTAAGTACTAATTTGGTATATTACTGTTGAATACTAGGAGTTGAGTTCAATAGGAGCTTATCTTTGTTGATTATCAGACTAGTAAATTACAGTGTAATTACTAGTCTTATATACAAGTCAGATTTATAGGAGATATTAGGAGGTTTCAGTAATGAAACACTAAAGGGTTGGATAGAGAAATACTACCATGGAAGACCAAATTCAATAGGAGTATCTCTATTATAAAAGACCAGATACCTGAATTGTTGCATTATTGCTATGGGAACATATTTTTACAATAGGTAGACTTGATATAAAAGACTCTATTTATTTTTATTGCTTTTCTATTTTCTATTTATTTATTTTTTCATTTAGAACTTGTAGTTAGAGGTTAGCATGATATCATATATCTGTTACAAGTCACAGTCACACAATTACATGTTATACAGAAGGACATAGAAGGTTCTGGAACAATAATGTCATTCTATATGTTGATATATGTTAATAGTATGTAATACACATAGTCTTTAGAATAGGCTAAGGTTAGTATAGTATAAACCAGTAGTCTAGCATATATAAGATAGACACTTTATACTGAAAACTCAACAGAGTTCTCTTGTGTAATTCCTATACAAGATTCTTTTTTTGACTTAACTCTGAGTCTTAAGTTGTAACACATATCTCTTTATAGCTCATGAGCAAATGGAATCATTGAAAGACTGCACTGTGATCTGCAATAGATACTATACAAAGTAACCAGAGAAGATATCAAGAAATAGTACTAGTTTCTATATCATATAATATGAGTGAACAAGATAACTATTAGAAAAAGAATAGACTATTCACCATACTTTATGGTAATAGGAGCACAGCTTGCTATGCCACTAGATATAGTGGAGATGACTTGGTTAGTAACCTATCTGAGTAGAATTATCTTGCAAATAAAATCAAGAAGTTTGTACTAAAGCTAGAGTGTCTAGTTCTAGTAAAAAACTTGGCCATAGAATTATTAGTAGATAAAAAAATAAAACCTTAATATAAGATGTACAAAAGTGATAACAGATTACTGAGATATCAGACTATCAGTAATTACAAGTTTCATTGGCTATTATCTAAATCCTATTGTAGTAGTCAAATAGCTACAAAAAGGCATTTTTATTCTGGTAGAATTAGATAGCTCAGTATGACAGAATAAAGTAGTGGCTTTTAGAATAATTTTTAATCTGGTGTACAGAAAGATAATATTCAGAAACAAAGTATAGGCTCTATCAAATACACTAGAAATGAGTTTGGATGATCTGGAAAAAAGCTTAGTTAAGGTATTCAATAAGGGTACTTTAGTAGATAATGCAGATTAGAGTCACTTATAAGCAGAGCAAAATAAAAAAAGAAGTATAGACTTTTAGAGTGCATTGGATATTATTTAAGAAACAAGAAGCTAAGTAGCTACTGCTTCTGATGAGTTTTTACATTCTTGGTCTTCTAGACCTGGAACATCCAATTATACTGATTAGTAGCATTCTTATACTTGTAAGTAACATACTTGAGGTTGTTGATAGCCTATAAGAAGTCTGGAACAAGATATACTCTATAGTTTGCTTATTGAAAATAGTAGCAATATCATCTTGGAAGATGATATCTTGTTGGAAAAAAGATAGAGTAGTGTCAAACAAGATCTAAGCTATGAGAAAGCAAAAGGTTAGATTCTTGTGAAAAATAGATAGTAGAACATCTACTATCATTAAAGAGATCCAATTCTGACATGGATGGAATAAGCTAAAGGAAAAATATGGAGAGGTTAGACTAGAAAAGTGCTTACAAGAAGATCACTTGAGAATGATATAATCCTACTAAACTGAGCTAGAATAAATATTGTAATAAGTCAGAGAAACTCTATGAGAATAAAAGGCTCACTATAGATAGAGAATTGTGAGAGAAGAGTAGAAAAGAGCTATTCATATTACTTATCTATATAAGAACCTAAGAAGGATCCTTGAGAATGAGAAGAAGGTAGTAAATAAGAAGGTATGAACAGAAGTCTGTAAATAGAGCTCTTTAGAAATGTGATTGTAAAGAGCTAGTAAGCTAGTGCAATGATCTTTATCTCATCACTGTTAGACTGTTTACTATCAAGAGTACTAGTTGCCAGAAGGGAATAATCTCTTTGATATAGTAGTGCTAAATAGGATAGACAAGAAAAAGAAAGCTATTAAGAAATAATAAGATATAGAAAGAAAGACCTGTATCTTGTTCTGAATGATTACTGAAGGTTGGCTAGTAGAAGCCAAAGCTTGGAAGCTAAAAGGGGTAGTAGTTAAAAGAACAGCAAGATGTGATGTTTTGGAAGACCAAAAGGTTTTATTATATTAAAATAAAAATTGGGATATCTATTTAAAAACAGCTAGAAAATAAAATATGAGGTTATGTTCTTTTTTAAACCTCTTGTAGGTACATTTGACCTTAAAGAGTTACTTAATATATAGAGGAAAATAGAAAGCTTATTCAAGAATACTTATAGTAGGCTTAGTAAGAGCATTAATATCTGTAAAAAGAGAGCTCAATGTAGTCTTATTTTGAGAGAGGTATTGGCTGTAATAAATGATATTAGACAACATATTTATGAGTTCAAGATAAGTATTAATGATCCTCCTGTGAGTTTACTAGACATAAATGAAGAATTAATATAGCAGAAAACAACTTGAAGAGACTTTCATAGGAAGCAGACTTGCTTATATATGTCTTGAGAGGATCATCTCTAAATTAATCATACTGGATGGTCTGTAATAGAAATAGACATTCAGAAGTATAAGATAAGAGATATTTTGTTACATCCTGTTCTGGATATCTATATTATAACCATGGATAATACTTACTTCCTCATCCACACTTCTTAAACTCTTCTGATGTGGATCACCTTTCTCCATTTTCTTATTAGTCCTTGACTAACTCCATAGACTTCTATTTTTGATACCCAAGGATTACCAGTAAACTAGGGTAACTCACTTAACAGTCTTTATTTCAGATAACTATTCTAAATAATATACCTAGTATATAAACTAGTATTTTACACCATATTAACCTTATTCTGAGATTTGACCAAAACTGACACTCTCTTTCAATATTAACAATGATATACCTTACCACCCTCTAGTAGTCCTAATCCCCTAAGTTCACTAAGCCCACTTCCAAGATATGCAACTAGTGCAACTAGTAGAAGTACAGCACATAAGCTAAAGCCAAAGGTCATTCTAACTCTATTTTCTGTGTTCTCAGATAATGTACAAATGACCTAATTTAGACTTCTGAAATACCCCATCAAATCTTGAATAGTGAAGTGTGAACCACATCTAACATGTTTAAAGAATCAACTTCTCTTACAAGCAGAAACCACAATCTGGCTATCTAGAAAGATAATAAGTCTTACTTAAAGATATCTAACTTGATGACCAATATAGAAGAAACCTAATTACAAGTAGAATGTAAGAACACATACTATTTATAGAGAGAGGGAGAATGGAAAAATACATAGAAAAATTGTAACTTGCAAATAGAAAAGGAGAGTTTATGAGCAGAAAACAGATCTAAACAGAGAGTAAGATGTTATAAAAAGCTAAAAAGTTATAAGAAAAACCAAGCAAAACATGGTTCATAATTGGATATTTTATAACTTAATATAGCAAAAATAGACTTAGATTCACACAAAAAACAGTAGAAAGAGACTTATATTGAAAGTAATTTAAGTTGACAAGAAAAAGCAAAGATGAATTTAGTTTATACCAGAAATAGTTTGAGTTTTACACTAGAGACAGGACTCAAATCACACAATAGAAAAGAGGTATAGTATAGAAAGAGATCATTATTAGACAGTAGACATACAGAATAGATAAAAGAATATTAGAAAGAGAACATCTCTTTTACTTGGCTGACTTTGCTGACTTCTTGACATAAGAGAAGACATTAGCTAAATAAGGAGGAGGAGGAGGATAATGGTACTAACCTAAGGTCTTAGAAAAAGAGCTATTATAGTTTACAGAAGTTAGAGTGGTTTTGAAAAAAGAAATAAAATAAATATATGATTGAAAAGAGCTTGCATAGCCTCTTGACAGAGAAGGCCATCTGGATCAGAAACAGTGGTATAGATAGTGGTAAAAGCCTTACTTTAAGTGGTATGGTCAGCTATAATGCTACTATCAACTCAGAATGAAGAGTTTTGGGAATTACCAACTAGAAGTGGATAGTATAAGCTGCAGTAGCAGAAGTCTTGAGAAGAAAGGACAAAGAGTATAATGTTTGAATTTCAAGTTGATGCATAAAAGGCATTTGAGCTCTCTAGTAAGACTCTAGAAATGACATTAGAAAGTAAAGTAAAAAGAATAAACTGGAATATGTACTATGTCTTTATAACTAGAAAGCAAAAAAATAAGAAAGGCAGTAATAAAGCAGAGACTATTATAGTACACTTGGACTCTTATATTTTATTTTGATTTTTATCTATTTTTCTTGATTTGATTTCTTGAACAATAAAGAGATACATGTATGGTCACATGATATTATTTCATAGGCCTAGAACATAAGAGAAGAGGCTAGAAAAATGAGATTAAGATATATGTTTATAGCATGTTTACCTTATAGTGTATACATAGCACATTTATAGCTGATATATGGACATTAGAGTAAGACTATTTTTATTGTTAGCACAGACCATATACTAGTAGTATAAATAGGGTAGTAATACATTGGAAACTTCTTGTTGAGTTCTTTTGTAATCTTTATGAGACTCTTACTTCATAAGACTACTTAGTATGCTATTAATTATCTTAATAGGTGCTACAACAAGGACTGGCTTACTGGATGGAACAAAAGCTAGAAATCTAGCTTTTTTGTAATGAATATGACTAGTAAATTTAGAAGGGAAATCAGCAGAAGAAAAAGGAGACACTGATAAAAACATAGAAGTAAAATAATATAGCTATAGTCTGGAACATCAAGAAACTAGGAAAGAAATTGAAGAAGAAGCTGGAGTCTAATCTAAGATAGAGTCAAGAATGGAATTTAGCAAATATTAGACAAAGTGGCAGTCTGAAAGAAAGAAAAAAATTAGAAAAAACAATGTGAGAGAAATAGGAGCAGAAGAGTTCAAAGACTTTATCAAAAGATCTGGGTCAGCCAGAGCTATGAGGTCATCAGATTCACTAGACTCAGTAATATTGCTAAAATCAATATTAAAAAACAAGAAGAGATACAGCTAGAAGGGAATTGGTGGTAAGAACTTTAATTAGAGATCTAGTAGAAAGTTCATCAGTAGTATATAAGAAAGTAGAAATCAAATGAATCTTAGCAAGAACACTGACCATTAGTTCATTCCACTTCTCAAAAAAAGAATATTACAACAAGTCTCTCATGCAGTATTGCAAGACAGCTAGATGCTAGGTAAGACATATATGTCCAACTGGCTTATCAAAGTGTAATATGTCTATGTCATCACTTCCAGGTCATTTGGACCTACCAATGCAAATTGGTATATGTAGCCAGATATGATCAACAAATGCACATGAGTAAAAAGTTTTTCCTTTAGTAAATTTTCCTCTTCTTCTTATATATAATACATGACTCTTGTATGCTGAAGTCCAACTTTTCATGTTGGACTTCAGGCCTAACTGAGATGAGTTCATTATCATTGTTCTGTTTATCATTTGTATATTAACTATCATAATCTTTTTATGGGCTAGAAGTCATAAAGCCTTTAACCAGAGATAAAAATAAAATTAGATCAATATAAAGAGAAAGCTGTTAAAGCAATACAGAAAAACTGAATATAAATATAGTACTTATGAGATAGTGAGAAGTTTTGGAGAAGACTGAGAACAGTTATTTATAGTAAGAAAGAGACATTACACCAGAAGTATTTAAATACTTTTCCATTTTTAAGTCAGTGTCTACTCAAGAGATAGTGTAATAACTATTAAACAAACTAGATCTCAGATATGAAATCTTTAGTGACAAAAAATGCCATAGAACTCACAAGAAATTAGTTACAAAGAATGGATACTTACAAGCATAACTAGGATCTTTATAGACATCTGAATGGGAAAACAAGAAGTAATCAAAAATAGGAGGCTTTAGTATAAGTAGAAACAGCTGGTAAAAACAACCAAAAAAAGAAAATTAGTACTCATAAGTAAGAAAAGGCTATTAAACCAATATTAGGTTAAGAATAGAGAAAATAATATATGTTTCTAAAATCTTAGAAGGCTTTCTCACTGTTTTAGTTTTCATTCTCTGTTTTTATTCTCTTTTTTTTCTCCTTTACAAGCAATTTAATTGCTATTTCTTGAATGTGTAATGTTAGTACTAAGCTTTTACTTTTGAACAAGTTTTAGTATCAGAGTTGAAAATGGTGGACTTGAATTATTTTTATTTTCATTTCTTATTTCTATTTCTATTTTTATTTATTTTAAGATTAGAGATTGGCATGATATCCACATATGATTGTCACAAACTGTCACATGACATGAAATTGTGTCACACATCACATGTTATAAGTCACAGTCACAGTTACACAATCATATGTTATATAGAAGAATATAGAAGGTTCTAGAACAATAATGTTATACTGTTAGGTATAGTTCATACCAGAGATGAAAGTCTGTGAGATGGACTTGGAGATGTGCAGACTTATGGAACAACCTTGGCTTCAGCTTATGTGCTGTGCTATTTGTCTGCCATGTGGTTGCAATTTCTGATAGAAGGAAGAAGTACAAAATAAAGTGAGTACTAATTAATGTGTCACTGTTGAATACTGGGGATTGAGTTCAATAGAAGTTATCATCATTGATTATCAGACTAGTGAATTACAGTGTAACTACTAGTCTTATATATTATAGGAGATGCTTGGAGTTTTAGTAGTAAAGCCTTTATTACCCTGAGTAGAGATTTCAGTGTTGAGACACTAATAGGAGTATGACCCCATTATGGAAGGCTGAGTCAGATAGGAGTATCCCTGTCATGGAAAACAGAATCTCTGGATTGTTATACCAACACTGTGCAAGCATGTTATAAGAAAAGTGGCTGTCATGAAAGGTAGGCTTTTTTGGATTAGATGTTGACAAGGGGTATCCTGTGGGGATGTGTTTTCTAGACAAGTGAACTTGACATATAACATATACCATATGTTAATAGCATATAATATATGGCCTTTAGAATAGGCTAAAACTCATGTAATACATTAGTCTAGCATATATAAAGTAGATACATTGTACTAGGAGCTTCATCAAGTTCTCTTATGTAAACTCTATACAAAGTTCTTTTCCTAAATTAACTCTAAGTCTTGAATTGTAATATTTAGAGAGTTTTAGCAGTCTAGAAAAGATTACCAAGATGAATATCAGTTGATATCATCAATTATAAGATTCAACTTGAGAGATGTCTTTTGAAGTGCATCATCTAGAATAAATAGTATTGTTATAAACTCTTAATGAGTTATACAATCTATTTACTAGATTTTCCAAGAGAACTTGTTATACAAATCTAAGGTTTACTGTTTAGGAGTGTATTAGAAAGGGAATGTGTTTGTGAGTGGATATTCTTCATATATTCTTTTTAACATTCATTCTATTAGTACCCTTTTGTATTTATAAGTGTCTTACTAAAGGATTCATATATTATTTTCTTTTATTTATCTTTGCTACAGATTTCTGATACTGATATCATTCTCTTTGAAATTTTTAGTATGCAGTTAAGTGTTATGAATCAAGACTCAAAGGGTTAAGTCAAGAAACAACTCTTGTATTGGAGTGACACAAGAGAACTCGATAGAGTTCCTAGTACAGAGTAGTTTACCTTATATACTAGTACCCATGGTCTGTGCTAACTACTGTGCACCCTACTCTAAATGACCATGAGTATAACATGAGGCCAACATGTGTTGTCCATGCTGTATGATGTCACTTTGTTCTAGAACCTTCTACTTCCTTCTCTTATATCCCATGATCAGTCTTGTGATTGTGCCATCAAGTTGTGACTGATGTGACAGCGTGACTGATAAACCCTAACCCAAGTTGTTCTAAAAATAGAAAATAAAAGAAGAATGAAAATGAAAAATAAAATGAAGTCCACCATCAACGATCTTAACATTAAGAGCTAATGTTGCATAGTTCTTGTTGTATTCTAGTAATATCCTCTTTCCTGCTTGACCACTGTTACTAGATATTACTGAGTCATGTAAAAGTAGTTATTTAACTTCTTCTAATACTCCTATATGTATTAAGGGCATATTCCCAGTATTTTTCAGCCTTTCATATATTTTTGTGGCTAGTATAGTATATAGGGTACTGTATTATGACTACTTCTCACTTTTGCTAATTGACCTTGGAGTTATAATTTTTTAGCCATGTGAAACTGAGAATGAAATCTTGCTTTCTTAGACTAAAAACTACAAGCAAAGTCTATCTAAAGTAGAACTGGTGATACAAAACTATATTTATCATTTTGAATATCTGTTTGTCCTTATTAGAAATAACATCAACATTATAGACTGATATGGGTTTCAAGAGCCTATAGATGTTTATATAGTGTTTTTCTATTAAGCTTCAAAGCTTCAGTTAATAAAAATCTCTATAGCTTTGGAGTTTACTAATGCTTAAACAGATGATAGGAATATATAAGAAGGTTTTATAAGTATTGAAAGTATTAATTGTAGACTTCAGAGGTAACTTCTTCTTTTATCAAAGGCATCTGACAAAAGTTGAGAGATTGGACTGGAGTAAACAAATAGGTGTATCTAATAGGTTACTATTCTTTGGATTATATTCTTCTATCTTAAGTATAGCAAACCTATTTACTAACAGTTGGAGTATAAAAATCACCAACTTCTCTATGCAAAATTCTTGTCTATAGTGCTATCAAAATCATTCTGGTCTGTAGGCTCTAACTACTATATAATCTCCATGTTCTTCAATACATGTAATTCTTTTATTAATTCTTTTCATTGCTTAGTAGTTAGTTGACAGATATCCAACCTTACTGGGTATTCACACACTATATAGTTTGGATCCTCACAGTAATAATATTCTTTGACTAGAAGAAAATAGGATTTTTGTGCAACATTTATATCTATAGAGATATTTTTAGGAAACATCAGCAGTAGTTGTTATGGAGATAAGAATGAGATAGAGAGTGGTTACTTAGAGATAGAAATGACTGAGAAATTCTGTGATATTTGGAAGTAATATACTAAGTCAATTAAAATACTTTATTTGCTTGTTAGGCCTAGTTAATTCTGTATATAGCTTCAAACCAAGTAGTAAGATCTGTGTTTTCAGATCTCCCAACTAGCAAAATTGCAATCTGGTTTTAGATCACTAATTAAAGTCTATAATAGAATTTGATGACTATGGTATATAAGTTAGCGTAGTTAGCTTTTAAGATCAAGGTTCAGAACTTATCTAAATAATTCTCTACAAAATGGCTCTCTTGATAGTAGATTATTTCTTCTAACTTGTTGATAGCTTCTGTGATAGCATCAATAGAGGAAAAGTAGATATAGAAAAGTTCTACAAACTTTGGCTAGATGATAATAGAAAAGAAATTTGTACTGGACTCTTCTCTAATCAAGTT
>Ga0157358_1000383_pt1 | contig 18235 bp, 9 predicted proteins | sample AttcapACBM2_FD_111484 | JGI IMG/M metagenome (GOLD analysis project Ga0157358, IMG submission 111484) | Fungus gardens microbial communities from leaf cutter ant in Botucatu, State of São Paulo, Brazil - Atta capiguara ACBM2 | ecosystem: Host-associated > Fungi > Mycelium > Unclassified ... | reverse complement strand
GTGATGGCAACAGCTTGTGCACAGACCATCACTCTTTTGTATATATACTTCTGTGTCTGAGGGCTAGACCTCAGACTTAACAATGTCAATTATTTCTATTGATACTTTTCATCATCTGTCAATCATCATATCCTTATACTAAACCTCTGAAACACTATTCAGCTCAAGTATCACAACCAGTGAGTATCTTATTTGTGATATTTAGATATTACAAATAAGTGAGTAGTTTATCTTGTGATAATCATATACAATTTCTTAGTCTGATAATTAACTTGGATTAAATGCTCAACTTGTCCTTAGTTAATGTTTAAACTCCCTCTTCCTAAATTACAATCATGTAACAAAGTTAGACTAAGTATAATACCTTATAGTTAAAGCTAAGGTTATTATCTATATAGTACTTCACTTTCAAATCACTTCCATACCTATTTTCCACTAAGTCCAGAAATTAATCTGTTTTCTATGCTATATTCATAAATTCATTTGATGAGTGTAAACTGCTCCTAATAGTTGATCTACTTACAAGATAGTTAGAAAAGAATTTAACTATGCAGTTTGCAAAGCCAAAGTATTTAAGAATTGATATAAGTATATTGTGATTCAAGAAAGAAAAGAATTGTGCAATATCAAATGTTACTATACTAGTTTCAAGCTTCTTGACTCAACTAGCTTGAACTAACACTAGCATCATTAGTAAACTGTTGAGCTACATCTCTAGGCTAGTTAGAATGAAGAATATGGTGCTTGATAGTATCAAATTGGAGTCACCTAGCAATTATCTTTTTAATAAGTTTACCAAGTGTGTTAAGAAAAACAATAAGTCTAAAAGTCTTATTATAAGCAGGTTTACTTAACTTGAATATAATAATAAAGACTGATTTCTTCAAGTGTCTGGGCTAGTTGTCAGAGTTGAAGATGGTAGACTTTGTTTTTATTTTATTCTCTCTTATTTTTTATTTTTTATTTTTTTTTATTAAAACTTAAAATTGGAGTTATAGTATAATATCACACATTATGACAATATGTCACATATATCTATCACATCTGTCACAGTCACAGTCACCTAATCACATGACATATGAAAGAATGTAAAAAAGTCTAAAAGAATAATATTTTGACAGTATACTAACCTCATATAGTATGTATAGTCTTTAGAATAGGTTAGTAATAGTTTTATACAGATCATTAAATAGCATATATAAGATAAATACTTTATACTGGAAACTATTGGAATTATAAATAATAGACACTTAGTTTTATTTTATTTTATTTTGGATTCTTTTTTTATTTTTTTATTTTAAACTTAGATAAAGGAGTGTAATGTGATGTCATATGTAATGGTCACAAATGTCACAAAGCATGATAAAGACATGATATATATTATAGGATAGTCACATATATTATAGTTATATATCATATAATCATATGATATAAAGAAGATTGTAAAAGATTTTAAAGTAGATAATATCATACAGTATAACAACAGCATGTTAGATTATATAGAAAGCACATGGACTTTAGAGTAGATTAGTTATAGTATATATATAAACTATAGTCTGTAGTATATAAGATAAACTAGCTTGTAATAAGAACTCTAAGTTTTCTTGTATTACTCAATACAAAAGTTGTTTTTTGTTCAAACTCTAGGACCTAAATCATAATAAAAAAGGTTGGCAGAAAATGATTTTTACATCAAACTAGAAAAATAGAAGGTTAGGAAAGTAGAATTCTTAGGAGTGATAATTGGACTAGATAGAACTAAGATAAAAAAAGAAAAACATGAAGATAGTGTTGGATTGGCTAACTTCTAAGAGGGTTAAGGACATACAGAAGTTTTTGGGACTAGTCAATTATTACAGATGGTTTATTAAAAATTTGGCATCTAGAGTTATAATATTACATAACCTAGTAAAAAAACAGAAGTGAGATTGGACAAATAGGTAGAAAAGAACATTTAGAGAGTTAAAGAAAAGATTTATGAAAGAACTGGTGTTAATTGCACTGGACTCAGACAAAAAATAATAATTAAAGTTAATATATTAGATCATATATTAGAAGGAGTTTTGTTAATAGAATATAAAGATAGAAAGTGAAAACTAGTGGCATACTTGTCAAAGTCTTCCAATGGGACTAAAAAAAACTATGAAATTCATGATAAGAAGATGCTAGTGGTAATCAGAGAACTAGAAAATTAGAAACATTTATTAAAAGATGCTAAGTATAAGTTTGAGGTCTAGACTAATCATAAGAACCTAGAATATTTTATAAAGGTATAGAAGTTGAATTGTTGACAAGCAAAATAGGCATTGTATTTGTCAAGATTTGATTTTGAAACATATACCAGAGATGAAGATGGGAAAGACAGATAATGTTAGACATAATTCACATCAGGAGATGAAAGCCCACATGGTTGGCTCAGAGATATACAGAGTATGGAAACTCTGTGCAAGAAGCTTGGTGATGTAAACTTGTCAAAATAATCTTGGCTTTAGCTTATGTACTATGGTGTCTGTATGCTACATAGTTGTAACTTCAGCTAACTTGATCAAGTTCAAAAGAGAGTTGAATACTGATAGTAGTGTGTTACTATTGAACACTAGTAATAGAGGTCAAGCAGAAAAGAGGTTATGCTAGGATACAATAAGAACTATGCAACACTAGCCCTTAACTGCATGCTAAAGAATTTAAAGGAGATAATATTAGTATCAGGAATTAATAGACACAATAATGTAGAAAATGATTAAAACACATAAAACCCTTAAAAGAGCTCTTGTGAATGTGAAAGAATAAAGTCAGAAAGAATATTAAAAGAAATATACAGGTAACATCCACTCACAAATACTTTCTCTTACTAACAAGCTTCTTTGGAAAATCTAGTGAATATATTGCAAAGCTCCTTAAAAGCTTTCAATAACACTATCTATTTTAGATAATATACCACAAAGACACTTTTCAAGTCAAACATTATGACTAAAGATACCAATTGATACTCACCTCACCAGTCTTTTCCGGACTGATAGAATTCTCCAAAACTTGCCCAAAAGTGATAGTAGGTACTAGTAATGCTTCCTCAATAGAGGTTAAACAGCTCTTGAGTAGAAGTATTTGTATAGAGGTTCTCTCTCTTACTCCTCTTCACTTGTGGCTTATGTATTAGTCTCAAAATATAAAGAATGAAACTAGAGAATGGAGATCAAAACCATAATGAAGCTCTTTAAGGTCTCACAAGGACATAGCTGTCTCTTCATCTGCAACCTAGTATCAATCAGATAATTGTTCCTTACTTATAAGAGCCCATTCTATTCTTTCTTTACTTTTTTCATGCCTGTTCTTACTTTACTATTCTGAGCTTTATTGACTTCCAATCTAATATATTCCTGCCTTATTTGACCATCCAAACACTTGTAACCTGGTAAAATACTTGTTACAAACTTAAGAGTTGGTCAAAAGAAAGAATCTTGTATGGGGTTAACACAAGAGAACTCAATAGAGAACTCTGTACAAGATTGTCTATCTTATATACTAATACCTAATAGTCTGTGCAAGCTATTTCTAGCCTACCCTAAATGACCATATGTTTCATACATTATATAACATCATCTTTTTAGAATTTTCTATGTCCTTCCATGTGTTCTGTGACTTGTGACCATTACTGTGACCATGTCATCTGATGTGACTAATGTGTAACAGCATGATCTTATCACTTTAACCCTAACCATAGTTCAAAAAATAGAATAAAGGAAAATAAATTGAAAAGAAAATAAAAAATGAGAAAGAAAATAAAAATTATTAGAGTTTACTACTTCCAGCTTTGACAATACTCTTGCAAGTATATATACTTTGTAGCTAGTTATTTGTGAGTGATGTTTCTTGTTTCTAAAGATTTCTTCTATCTAAAATCTAGTTTGATTAACAGCTACCATACTATCTCTTAAACTGATGTTTGTTCAAGAAGACCTGAAACATTATCTAGAAGTGTAAGATCTTCTTACTAATACCTTTAAAGAGAGCTTATATACTTAAAAACCTTATGAGAGTACTTGTTTTTGTGGAAAAGTGTTTTCCAGCATAATACTAGAGATTAAGTTCAATAAGAATTATCTTCATTGATTATTAGACTAGCAAATTACAGTATCTTATATATAAGTCAGATAGTTAGAAGATGTTTGGAGATTTCAGGTTCCAGTGTTAAAACACTGAAAGGGATCAGAACAAAAGAACTCTGTCATGGAAGACCAAGCTTAATAGAAGTATTTCCATTATAAAAGACCAAATACTCAAAAGATTAGAAGGTTGTTATATCATCACTGCAATAACACATTGCAGGAAAGATGGCTATTATAGAAGATAGGCTTTTGTTAGACATGTTGAAAAGACATCACAATCATGGGAACATGTCTTTGAAATGGGTAGACTTGGCATATAACAGATAGACTGAGTAGAAGACTAGACTGAAAAGTAGGAGTAAAGGAATGATAATGAAAATCAAAAATTAATAATAAAAAAATAGATTTGGAGTTTGGTAGAAGTAGTAGTAGAAGGACAAGAAGTGGATATAGTAGAAAAGGCTAGAGAAAAAGATAAGAAAGTAGTTAGAATAGTAAAAAAGATAAAAAAGACAGAAGTAAAGATATTAAAAGATAACAAGTATCACATACTAACTAACCTTATCTGACATCTGCCCCAGATGATATTTACCTCATCCACACTCTTCCATCTGTCAGAGTTGAAGATGATGAATTCTATTTATTTCATTTTCCTTTTTTCCTTTTCTTTTATTTTCTTATTTGGAACTTAGGGTTATAGTTAGTTTGATATTATATGTAATCATTATTTATATCACAAAGTGTGACAAGTGCGTGACAAATATCACATGGTGGTCACACATATCACAGAAAACATTGTAGAAAATTTTGGAACAGATAATATCTTATAGCATAGTTATAGTATATTAGTCTTGTAGAGAGTATATAGACTTTAGAGTATGTTAGTTGTAGTGTGCACACAGACCATTGTCTGTGGTATATAAGATAGACTAGTTTGTAATAAGAACTCTATTAAGTTCTTTTGTGTTAATCCAATACAAAATTCTTTTTTTACATAACTTTTTAGTTTAAGTCATAACATTGTTCTCTTTTGGTACAGATTGTGCTTCATTTTAATTACCCATCAACCTGAGGACAAAAGCCTCTTCATTTCACATCAAATTCCACAGAGTTCCAAATAACAACCTTATAGTACCTAATAACTCAGAGTATATATAATAGCTTATTATTAGAAAGACACTTCCTATATTTAAAAATAATAGCTATTATGTGTAGTTTCTTAGTCTGATAATCAACTTGGATTAAGTGCTATAATTGTTTCTAGTTTCTATCCAAATGTCTCTTTTTGAAATTATGACCACATAATAAAGTTAAGTTAGATGCAACTCTTTTTAGTTGAAGCTAAGATTGTTATCCATATAGCACACTACTTCTAACTCATATACACTGCTCTTCTACAAGTTCTTGATTATATATACAAATCCCCACCAAGTATGGATTGCCTCTAACAGTATTATTATAATTACTATCATAAATTCTGTTCTCAATCCTATCTTACTTACTATCTGATCTCATAACATTCTCTCATTATAGCCTTATATCTCTTTTAGGAATCCTAGCTACTCATTGCTTAAGTAAGCAATTTGCCAACTTGGCTATATTATTCTATTGCTCTAGATAATTAATAGAATTGATCCCAACCTATATTTTCTCTTGAAGAATCCCAAAAAGTGCTTCAAAATAACCCAAAGTTGTTTTAGCCAATAATAATTCTAATTGGGTCAATACACTAAAAACAAAAAGATCTATCTTATCTTTCCTAGCATTCACTACAACTTAGCAATCTGTTAGGCACAGTTCACATTAGGAGGTGAAAGCTTGTAGAGTTGGCTCAAAAATATATAGAGTGCATAAACTCTATACAATAAGCTCAGTGATGCAGACTTGTTAGAACAACCTTGGCTTCAGCTTATATGCTATACTATCTGTCTACTATATAGTTGCAACTTCAGATGAATGAATGAAGTCTAGAATAAAAGTGAGTACTGATTTAGTATATTGCTGTTGAATATCAGAGATTGAGTTTAATAGAGATTATCTTCATCAATTATCAAACTAGCAAATTGTAGTGTAACTACTAGTTTTATATACAAGTCAAATATATAGGAGATGCTTAGGGTTTCAGTATCTTACCCTAAGCAGAGGTTTCAGTGATAAGACACTGATAGGAGTAAGATAAGAGAACTTTGCTATAGAAGACTGAGTTTAATAGGAGTATTACCATTATAGAAGACTGGATATCTAGATTGTTGCATCACCACTGTGAAAATATGTTACAAGAAGAGTAGCCATTATGAAAGATGAGCTTGTTTTATAGATATTGAAATGATAGCATCACTATAGGGATGTATCTTATGAATAGATGGACTTGACACATGACACAATCTTTATAATCTATAGGCCTTCTAGTCAAGGCTCTTAGAAAACTTACAACTAATCTAACTCCTATTACAAATCCTACATCCTTAATAGCAAGAACCTAGATGCCAAATACTTTCAATAGTATAAATCTAGAAAAACTGAACAACTTCCTATTCCAATGCTAACTCCATTTTCATGCAAATTCCATACAATTTACTATAGATATTACAAAGATAAACTTTGCAATGACTTATCTAATACAAGTTACACAAGATTGGTTTGAAATTGGATTGGACCAAAAAGAACAAGAAATTTACTAGGATTGGCTTGAGAACTGTTTGCAATTTACAGAAGAGCAACACTACTATTTCAGCTTATCTAATATTATTGAGAATGCTACTATTATACTCAACAATTTGTGAATGAAGTCTAGTAATAAAATTACTACCTAATTCATGAAATATATATCTCAACTAGGCTGGAGAGATAATGTCCTATGCTACTAGTACTATTTGGGACTTCCAAACTAGATACAAGATTCCATATGTATAAGAGAAGAAGAAAAACCTACTACTTTCTAAATAATATACTTCCTGGTTATAGTTATAGACAACTACTATTAGGAAAGAAAATGTTAAACATGGTTTACACCTTGTTATCTAAGATCTGATAAGGTATCTTAGAAGTCTAAATATGTTTATTAGTGTATTATCCATGAATACAAAAGACAGGTTAGAGTGACCTTTGGCTTTAACTTGTATACTACATCTCTACTAGCTATACTTTTGAAATGGGACTTGGAGAACTTAGTAGATGGAAATCCACCAGAGGATAGCAAGATGTATCATTGCTAATACCAGAAATAAGTGTTAGTTTTAATCAATTTTCAAGATAGCTAATACAGTGTAAACTACCAGATTATATACTAGGTATGCTATCTGAAGTAGTTATCTGAAATGGAGACTATTAAGCAAGTTACTCTGATTTCTAGTGATTCTCAGATATTATGAGATAGAGTTCTATAGAGCTAGCAAAAGTCTAGCAAAGATAAAGACATCCAAAATAGAATGGAGATATGTAATCCACACTGAAAGAGATTAGGGAGTACAGATAAGAGAGAATGTATTATCTATGGGTTGGGATGGATATGGTCAAAAACAGAATATGATAGTGAACAGAAATGCAACTGTACTAAGAACTTCTTATCCATTTTCTTATTCTAAACTCCTGTACTTGCTTCCTTCAACAAATTAACTCTAAGTGGTAAACTCTTGAACTTCCTTTCTCAAATTAATATATTTAGTCAACTAGAGAGTGATGGTAAGCTAACCCTCAACAAACAAAAGAGATATTTTAATAATAATCTGTGTATATACTGTGGTAAGAAAAGCCACAAAGTTAAAGTTTACTTCTTTTACCTATTAGACACTGCTAGATTTCAAGCCATATACATAGAAGTTATCTCTTCTATACTGAAAGTAACACTGATTATGCAGTCAGGAAACTAGAATATGGTTCTACAGACTCTGTACAGAATATAGGCTGTGTTAATCTTATTTGTGTAACTATGAGTTCTATTTGTCTCAATGTTACTGATATTTCTGATCTGAACACATTATCTTTGGTTTGCAAAGCAGGCCACATTCAAAACTTCTTCTTCTGTACTTTTGTTAACTCCAGTTCTATATATTACTTTATTGATACCACATTCACATATAAACATGATTTCCCTATTATACCAACACTACTGATAGAACTTAAGTTGTTTGATAATTTGCCAAAAAACCTTATTTCTGGGACTGTATCCTTGTCTATCACCTTTCCATCCAATGATTGAATAATTTTAAATATGTATGTTATCCTACTTGATTTTTCTTATTTATTGGTACTTGGATACAACTAGCTCATCTGATACAATCTATCAATTGATTGAACTACTGGGTCTATCACTTTCTAACCAAACCTACAAAGCCAAAACTAAAACTCTAGCCCCACATTGTCTATATAACCTACTAGCTACATTATATGAAAGGATAAATATTTACTTTCTCTGATATTCAACCTCTTTGATTCATCTTGGAAGATATGTATCACCAAGTAAGTATTATAAAAAACCATCTTTCATATTTACTATAAATCCTTTAAATAGGCAGCTATATCTTTTAGTCTTACCAATACTTTTATAGCTTTCTAGAATTTTATAAATGATATTTTCTCTGATTTTCTTAATATCAGTGCAGTGGTATATTTAGATGATATTCTTATTTACTTACATAACATCTTTAAATATTGAGATTATATTAAGAAGGTATTATGTTAACTCTATAAGGCTAGACTATATGCAAAAGCTGAGAAGTATAAGTTTCAATCTGACTTTGTGAAATATCTTAAATATATCTTATTTATGTTTGGGTTAATCATAGTATCCAATAAAATTAAAGAATGATCAGAGCTAAAAAAAATCAAAGATATGCAAGTATTTCTAGAATTCTATTTAAGTTTTATTTATAACTACTTGGATATAGCTGTCTTACTAATCTAGCTAACTTAGAAGGATGTTTTTTGGAATTTGGACTTTTCTTGCTACAAAGCATTCAATAACCTAAAAAAAAGCTTTCAATTCAGCTTCTATTCTTACTTATTGGGTTTTAAATACTTAAATAATTGTGGAAACCAATGTCTCAGACTATGATTTTGTAGTCATACTATAAATTATGATAGAAGAAAAATGTTACAACTTAAAGATTTTAGGGCTGGTCAATAAGAAGAACCTTGTATAAGGATTACACAAGAGAACTCAATAGAGAACTCTGTACAAAATTGTCTATCTTATATACTAATACCTAATAGTCTGTGCAAGCTATTTCTAGCCTACCCTAAATGACCATGTGTTTCATATGTTGTATAACATTATCCTTCCAGAATTTTCTGTTCTTTCATGTGTCCTATAACTTGTGACTATTACTGTGACCATGTTATCTGATGTGACTAATATATGACAGTGTGATCTCATCACTCTAACCCTAACCCTAAGTTCTAAAAATAGACAAATGAAAATGAAAATAAAGAAATAAATAGAGTCCACCACTTTTAACTTGACAAAAAAGAAGTTTATCCAGTTGCATTCTATTTCCATATGTTTAAAGCTGGGAAACTCAACTATGACATATACAACAAAGAACTTCTTACTGTCTTTGGAGTCTTTTATACCTAATGTCACTATCTAAAAGAATTTAAACTATCCATAAATATAGAATTTCTTTCTAATTATATATTTTTATACAGAATATCTAAGATCCAACCCCAATACTATTACCTATAGACAGAATCTCTATCTAAGAAAAGAAAGTATTATTTATACCTTTATTAGCATACATAATCTATATTTACATATAGCTAGCTTATAATACTTCTGTTATGAACTTAGACTCAAGAGCAAGAGCAAAAGAACAATCTTGTATTGGATAACACAAGAGAACTTAATAGAGTTTTAGTTACAAAGTATCTAACTTATATATATAGAATAACATTATTGGTCTAAAACTTTCTATAATATTCTATATAATACATAATTAAGTGACCATGACTTGTGACTGATGTGTGACACCATGTCACATCATGTGATATTATGCTAACATCTGATCCTAAGTTTGGAAATAAAATAAAAAGGAAAATAAAAAGTATAAGTCTATTATTTTGAACTCTAGCATTACTTCTTCAAGATTTCTTCTCCAGAGAAACTAACTTCCATTTTTGCCAGTTTCTCTCCAACTTTTTTAAATACTCTTCTTTTAATTTTCTATCAACCCAGCTATATAACATCTTTGCTGTATATTTTTCTAGTAACTCTCCCCTTCTAAAGTCTTTTTCTTCTATTCTATTCAACTTTTGTTGTTATCTTACTTTAGCACTCATCCTCCTCTCAAACTCTGCTATCACTTCTTTTATATTTTTTAAGTTTTCCTCCTTTTTCCATGTGTTGCGTTCTACTGTAAACCCCTTCCATTGTACTAAGTACTTTACTACTTCTCTTATTTTTCTTTTATTTAGTATTTTTTCCACTTCCTATTCTTTGACTCCATATACTTCCACTGGTTTTGCTTTTTCCACATTTTTCCCCTCTATCTGTTCTCTATATTACATTACTTGACTGACATTTACAATCAGGTGAATTCTCATTGAAGTTAGCAGTTATAATTTGACTGCATTAGTAAATACTACTTTATCAATGATATATGGACCAATATATTGGTCTACTAATCTCTTTGCTGGTTTTTCCTTGAACACCAAGTCTTTTGTACTTAACATTATCTTATTACATTTCTTTCATTTTTCTACTTTCTTTCTTTCCCTATCCACTTCTTGTTTCATCTCTTTCTGTGCTTTTCTCAATGCTACTCCAGCCTCTTCTTGTATCTTTTTCATTCTTTCAGAAAACTCCATTGACTTCTCCACTTTTCCTTTTCTTTATATATCTGCTCCCATGATTAACTCTCTTTCATAATTCACTATAAACAGAGACACCTTAGTTACTGAGCATGTTTTGTTATTAACTGTGAACTCTACTATCACCAACTATTCTAGTCAATTCTTTTGTTTATAATCAATAAAGAACTGTAAATATTGTTCCAATTCTTAATTCATTCTTTCTGTTTGACTATCTGTTTGTGGATGGAATGATGTTGACAACTTTGTTTCAATTCCTAACATTTTATTTAGCTTCTTGGTTAACTTCACTACAGATTGTGGTCCCCTGTTTAAGACTATACTCTCTGGTAACTTATATAACTTCTGCATGTTATCTCTAAACTCAATATAAAGTATCTTATAGAAATTACAAAAGAACTCATAAAGAGTCTCTGATGTATTCCTACACTATTTATACAAGTACACATGGTCCATGCTAACAATAAATAATCCTACCCTAATATCCATGTGTCTATTATGAGGTGAACATACTATTAACATGCATTTTAATATCATTCTTCTAGCCCTTTCTCCCAAAATCTAGACTTATGATATTATGTCATGTGATGCATTATGTGACTGTGGTCACATATCTTTTCATTGTCCAAGAAAAATAAAAACAAAAGAAAAAAACATAAAAGAAAAGAAATATTAAATTAAGAAAAATAAATAGAAAGAAAAGAAAAATATTCAAGTTCAAGCATACCATAATAGTTGTTGCTACAAAATACATCATTTTAGATAACCTATTACAGACTACTAGGATTGCATCCTTTCCAGCTACTAACAATAACTTTGTGATAAAGTCTATTGTCAGATATATCCATGGTTTCTCTAATACTTCACTCAACTTCAGCTTCTCTGCTAATGTCTTTGTCCTATTCTTTGTTCTCTAATATGAATAACAACCATCTACATATTTTCCCATATCTTTTGCCACTCATAGCCATCAGTAATTTCTTGTTACTAGTTTTGTTGTTTTTTACCTTCTTCTATATTTTGCCACTAGTACATTATAGTGTAACTGGATTATTTCTACTCTCAGTTTCTTATCCTTTAGTACATAAACCTTTTCTTCTTTCAACACCAAATTTCCCTTTATCTGCCACTCTTCTCCTTATAATACTTTAACTCCTATCTTTTTTATCTCCTCTACTACTCTACATCTTTACTCTTAGCTATCTTTATTTTTTCTAATATATCTACCTCAGGTTCTTTTATTACTACTTTTTCTAGATTATAAATCCATTCTCATTTAGTTAATTTTTGGCTTTCATTATATTTTTATACCTACTTTCTAGTCTAGTCTTTTACTAAGTCTATGTCATATGCAAGTTCACCTGTCCAGAAATTACATTCCCACAGTGATATCATCTCCTAATTATACAAGCCCATCTTCCACAGCAGCCACCTTTCTCACAACATGCCTTATAGTGGTGCTGCAACCATCCAGGTATTCTATCTTCCATGATGGAAATACTCCTATTTGACTTGGTACATAAGATATTCCAAGTTTTTATAATCTGTTTAGACCTCAAACTTGAGTTTCATACTCTCTAATAGACACTTCCAGTTTTCTAATTCTTTTATTACCACTAACATCTTCTTGTTATAGATTTCATAGCTCCTCTTTATCTCATTGAGAGATTTTGAGAGGTAAGCTACAGATCTCCATTGTCCATTCTTATACTTTATAGATGAAACCTCTCCTGTTATAGAATCTAATACATTAACTTTCATTCTCATTTTTTTTATCTAAATCTGGTACTGCCAACACTGTGAATCTCTTTTTCAACTCCTTGAATGCCTTCTTCTATTTTTCTGTCTAATCTCACTTCTAATCTTTCTTCACCAGGTTATGTAATAATCTAGCTATAGATGCAAAATTTTTTATGAACTACTAATAGTAATTGGCAAGTTCCAAAAACTTCTGTATGTTCTTGACTCCTTTAGAAGTTAGCCAATCCAACACTCCTTTCACATTTTCTTCCTCTATCTTAATTCTCTCTAGTCTAATCACTACCTCCAGGAATCCTACTTTCCTAACCTTCCACTTATATTTTTCCAGTTTTACATACAAATTATTCTCTGTTAATCTCTTTACTATCTCTTCTACTATTTCATCATATTCTTCTTCTTTCTCTATTCCTACTATAATATCATCTATGAAACTTGCTACATCTCCAGTGTTGATCAAGTTCTAAAAAATCTCAATTATCATTATTTGAAACATCACTGGAAAGTTCATAAGTCCAAAGAATATTACAGTTGGTTCAAATAATCCCTCCAGAGTTGTAAACACTGCTTTCCACTCATCTACCTTTTTTATCCATACATTATTGTAATCCCATCATAAATCTAACTTAGTAAATACTTTCTTGGTACTAATATTTTCTATAATTCTTATCATCCTTCTTCCCTATGAAAAATACTAGTGCTATTTGAGATGACTTTAAGGGTCTAATATACTCTTTTCTTAATTGTTTTTAATAAACTTGTGCATTTTTTCTCTTCTTTCTCTTGACAATGGATACATCTTCTCCTTTCTTAGATCTCACAACTTTGTCATCTGTATTCTCTCACTTGCTTTTTTTTCAAAGATATAGATTCACTTATAGAATTTTTGAGGCACTAGTTTCTTGATCTCTTCTTTGGACTTAGTTGCTTTCTCCTTCCCATCCCAAATCTTACTCCTCTACTACATTCTTCACTTTCATTGTCCTTTTCTTTTTTGGTTTTTTCTTTCTTTCTTTTCTTTCTTTTTCTTTTTCTCTTCTCTTTGTTTTTGCCACTCCAGTTTTCCCTGCTTTGGTCTTCACTACTTTCCACACTTTTCTGAACACCTTGTTGTTGTGGCAACCACTAGTCACAAAGACCAATAGAAACACAAACAATAAATCTCTTAGTAGGATATCATTGTGAGGATCAAATAATTAACCCTACCCTAAAGTCCATGTACTATCCATGAGTGCATCATATGTATACCATAAGGTAAATATGCTATTAGCATACTCCTTGACATCATTCTTCTAGTCTACTCTCATCTAGTCTAGGCCTATCATATGATATGTTATGTGACCACAGTCACATGTCTCTTTATTATCAACACAAAGAAAAAGAAAAAGAAAATCAAAAGAAAATTTTTACCTCTTCTGTTTTCCAGTCAATCTCAGAATTGTGATAAGCTAGTTATAGCATTTCCAAAATTACATTCCACTTTTGTCCTTTGATTATATCAATTTCCATTCTTTCTCTGTGTCCTTGAGAATAAATATTGACTTTCACCATATGTTCAATAGGTCCCTTCTTGTTGAAGGAACCATCCATATTTCTCATATATATATTAATCTTTTTTTTCAACTTAAGAATTCTAAACTCATAACTAGCTCTGTTATCCCACTGTCTAACAATACTTCCACAGTCACTCTCTCCTGAGTATCAATTCTTTCTAGTCCAATTTTCACTATTACTTCTCTTAACATGTCCCTATTGTATTAGAAACAGACCAGCTACTGAACCAGTTATACTAAAAGTGTGCAATGTCAAGCTTAGCTTTGACATCTGACTGGTACTATATATATACTTCATATTGTATTCCTAACACATTGTCTAGATTGCAGCAGGATGTATTTTCTATTACTTTAGAGAGTATTGTGAACCTGTTGTAATTAAAACCTAATTGAAGACTATTAGATTCTCTTTCCCATTTAAATTACTACTATTATTCATATTGTCTCCATATTCCAGTCTTCTTCCTTGTCCACTATTCTCTGATTTTTGTAGTTTCTTGCAATATGACTAAATGTTACAAACTTCATTCAGCTTATATCTCCACAACCAGTAGACCAATTTTCATAAACTAAGTTGTGCTGGAAAGCCTCAAATGAGAGCTATCTGCACATATGCAGAATGTACAAAAGTGACAATGAATGACTGAGATATCAGGCCATCAGTAGCTATAAAAGCTTCATCTACTAATATCTCATGAACGGCTAAACAGATTCATACAATTGAACTTGCATTAGAAAGTGCTTATCAATCCATTTCCAATGATATATGATGTGTCTCAAAGTGATAAGTATCACAACTAGTGAGTAGCTCATCTGTGATACTAAAACCTTTACTACTATAACAATTCCTTTCTCTATTCACATTTATAGCATATTTATTATATCTAGGCATAAATTCTGCCTCCTTAGCCAAACTTGAGGCTATGGCAACTATTGCTATTGTGCCCCACTAATGTTTGTTCTTAACACCTGAGCTTCTATTTCCATCCTGCTTCTTAACCTCTCTTCCTCTCTTGTACTCTCTTTCTAGTGTCTATCCAAGTCTGTTGCTCTCTCATACCATTGCTTAATACTTCTAGAAGGTTTTTCTGCTTCCATCAACTTTCTCCTGATTATCCTATTCATTTCTCACTTAAACTCTTCTACCAATGGCCTTCTTTTATATTCACTATCTCTTGCTACTCTTTTGAACTCCTGTACAAATTTCTCCATTGTTCCATTTCCCTATTCTACTTTCTTCAATTCTGCCACCTTCATTGTTTTATTATTTTCTCTCCCAAACTCTTTTCTTAAATCTACTATTATCAAATATTCAAGTTTCTCTATCTTTAAATCTTCCAACATATTTTCCTTTCAAATATTAGCTGATTCTCCTTGCATATATGATAATATCCACTGAATCTACTCTTTTAATGTTGCCTCCCTTATCCTTATTCTTATGTAAAGCTTACATACTATTAAAAACCCCAAAACCTTACTTGTAGCTCCATCAAATGTTTATGGCTTAGCTATTTCTACATTGGATCTAGTGTTGGGTCAAAGAGTTGCTGCCATTTCTTCTTCTAGTCCTACTTGAGCAATCAGCATCTATAAAAAAACTATTTGCTTTTGTTGTTGATAGACCATCTGTTTCAGACTGATTAAGCTATGATGATTTATATTGTAATATAAAGAGGATGAATCAATTAGGGTAGATAATAATGATTGTAGTAGTAGAGTGAAAGATTGTAGTAGTAGAGTGGAAGATAAGAATGTGTATAATAGTAAGATAGAGCTAATACTAGTCTCCTTCTCTGATTTGTATTCTGAGCTAGACTCAATCTCTATAAGTACTAGTGGGCTTTCTTCAAGTCTCACCTTATAATGTCTACTAACTATCTAAATAACTTACTACTGCTCTAATGAAATTGTAAACAATTTTGACCTAAAAAGATTATTTTACTTTAGGCAGGATCTAAAGAATACCTACTATTCTTCTGCATGTACAGATTACAAGTGAATACTACAGAACAAAGCTCCTACATAAAAGATATAAGTATCTACTCGATACTACACACTTAAAAAATGAGTATATTTATAAAATAGCCTATGCTTGGTCCCAACTATCTATAACAACCTTCTAGTAGCTACTATCAATTCCTTAGACTTAGAGTTCAGCCTTGTCTTCTTAACTTTGAGCTGTGTTGCCCTCAGTTGAGGACAAATGGAGAGTAAGAGAAAAGGCTCTGAGCTAGGTAGTTTTAAGATAGATTATTGTCATATGCAAGCCTATCTGTCTGGAAATTACATCTCTATGGTGATATCATCTCCAAATCATATAAGCCTGCCTTCCACAGTGGCCACCTTTCTTGCAACACATCTTATGGCAGTGCTGCAACCCTCTGGGTATTCTATCTTTCATGGCGAAGATACTCCTATTCAACTTGGTCTTCCATGACAGAGTTACCTCTGTCAGTGTCTTAACACTGAAACCTCTGCTCAGAGTAATAGGAGTTTTACCACTGAAACCCTAAGCATCTCCTATACTATCTGTTTGTATATAAGACTAGTGTTTATACTGTAATTTGCTAGTCTGATAATTGATAAAGATAACTCTTATTGAACTTGATCCCTGGTGTTCAACAGCGACACACCAATCAGCACTCACTTCCATCTCAGACTTCTTCTTATTATCTGAAGTTGCAATCATGTGGCAAACAGATAGTACAGCACATAAGCTGAAGCCAAGGTCATTCCACAAGTCTGTTTATCTCTGAGTCCATTCTGCAGACTTCCACCCTAGTGTGAACTACACTTGACAGTTATTAAGTTCTAATATTATAAACTTAGTGTCACAAACTTTATTCATTTTATATGTTTACAACTAGTAGACTGATTTTCACAAAATAAGTTGCACTGAAATGCCCCAAATGAGGGCTATCTGCATATATACAGAATGTACAAAAACAACAACAAAAACTGAGATATCAGGTCATCAGTAACTATAAAAGCTTTGTTGGCTAATATCTCATAAATGCCTGAATGGATTTGTACAATTGAACTTGTGTTAGAAAGTACTCATCAAACTATTTCTGATAATATATGGTATATCTCATAACAATAAGTATTCATAGAGATACAAGCATATCAATGTAGTAACATAATTAGTTACCTTCTATAATAGATAACAACTTCCATTAGGTATGAGTTTTGATCATGTAATAGAAACAGCTTGTGTACAGATCATCACTCTTTTATATATATACCTTTATGTTTAGGGTTTGTTTATTTATTTATTTATAAAATCAACAATTTATTACACAGAGTGTGGTGGCAGACCATGGTAGCTACTTCATAACTATGTACAGATGGACGGAATCGACATGAAGAAAAATAAAAGAAAAAGAAAAGAAAAGAAAGAGAAGAAAGTGAGAGAAACAGATGAAGAGGGAAAACATGAAAAGCAATATTAACTAGATGCTATCTAGCTAGACTGAAAAGAAAAGGCTCTCAGATTTCTTTCTAAAAATTCAACAAAATGAGCAATTGAATCCCTTCTCGGATTCCAGTACTTGTTAAACCTTCTGCACTCATGAAGGATGTGTTGTCTTGTTTCAATAGGATACAGACCACACAGACATGAAAAGTCTTCATTCAGGAAGAACTTGAGATAGTATTCTCCTATTGGAGCATGATTGGTTATAGCTCTCGTGGCTCTAGCGCATAGTGAATTAGAATGACTAGATACTTGAAGCCAAGAACTGCCTTTGCAATAAGTGAGTTCTAGCAGTTTGTTGTCATTATTGACAAGCTCCAGGAAATTTCTTCCTTTGAGATCCGATGCTTGGAAGGTCATCTTCCAAGTATTGATAATGTTGTCACTTTCCAGTTTTATGCTGAAGTCCCATGAGTTTTTGTTTGGCAATAGAGGAGTGAGATTAAACAATTTTGTGTCTGAGTCGACAGCTTTATGAAGATGCCAATTGCTTTTGCTTGGGCACTCCCAAAATTTGATAGTGTTCATATTGCGCT
>Ga0157358_1000381_pt1 | contig 18290 bp, 7 predicted proteins | sample AttcapACBM2_FD_111484 | JGI IMG/M metagenome (GOLD analysis project Ga0157358, IMG submission 111484) | Fungus gardens microbial communities from leaf cutter ant in Botucatu, State of São Paulo, Brazil - Atta capiguara ACBM2 | ecosystem: Host-associated > Fungi > Mycelium > Unclassified ... | reverse complement strand
TGGTGTCATTACCTCAACCTTTGGTTTCTTCTTTATCACTTCTACTTCTTTCTCTTTAACTGCATTCCAAAATCCATCCATTCCTCTCTCTATATCTTCTTCTGTCTTCTTTCCTTTACCTTTCCTTCCAAACTCTTTCCTAATCTCTCTAAAGAATTCTTCCAAGGTTACATATTCCCTCAGTCCTTCCTTGAGATCATCTTTCATCATTTCCTTCTACTTGTCTACCATTCCTCTATCCATACAGGTCAATACCTATAGAATCTAATCCTCTACTGTTTTCTCCTTTATCTTTATCTCTACATATTCTCTACACTCTTTCACAAAGCTTTCAACCTTCCATAATACTCCAAAGAACATTGTTGGCATCTTGACTTCTTTTGTTATAGCTTTGATCTGAGCCATCATCTCTTTTATCTTCTTCTGTCCTTATCTTATTATCTCATCTAACTTCTTCTTTTCTTCTTCTTTCTTCATTTTCTCCAATCTAATCTTTTCTTCTTCTTCCCATCTTATCTTTTCCTCTTCCTTTGTCCTTTTTTCTTTCTCTACTCTTTCTCTCTCTTTCTTGTCTTCTTCTTCTTTCTTCTTTCTTTCTCTTTCCTCTGCTTTTGCCATTTCTATTTCTCTTTTCTCTATCTCTTTATCTCTCTTCTCTGTCTTTATTTTTCTTTCTCTAATCTTGCTCTCTAACTCTACCATCTTCTTACTCTCTTTGCCATCTCCTCTTCCTTCTTTCTAATCTCAGCTTCTCTCTCTTGTATTTCCTTTTCTCTTGTCTCTACTTTCTCTTCTTGCTCTCTCAGCTCTATCTCTCTCTTTTCATCTATCTTCTCTATCACTATCTCTTCTTTCTCTGTCTCTATTCCTATCTCTCTTTTCTCTATCTTCTTCTTCTTTGTCTTTTCTTTCTTCTTATCTTCTCTCTTCTTCTTTATCTCTGACTTCTCTTCTATCTCTTGTTTCTTATCTATCTTCTTCATCTCTATTTCTTTCTTCTCTTTCTTTATCTTATCTTTATCTTTTTCCATCTTATCTTTTCCTATCTCTCTATGATCCCTCTTTCTATGTCCTAAACCTCCACACTCATAACACCGCACCTTTCACCACACTAGGGAGTATCTCCCTCTCAAGATTTCTCCTCCAGAGAAACCTTGCATCTTTATTTCTCTCTCTTCCTCTATCTTTTCTTTTTTCTCCTTTATCTTTCTCTTCTCCTTCTTTACTTTTTCTTTCTTCAAAATCTCTCTTCTATCTTTCACTACTTCTCTCCCACTTCCTTCTCCTCTTTCCATTCCTCTATCTTTCAATACTTCAAATTTATTCAAGGGCACCTGTACCAGTTCCTCTTTCTCTTCCCTAATTCTGCAATAACAGACTATATACCCAAATATCCCACACACAAAACACCTTCTCTCTCTAATCGCTCTCTTCCTCTTTTCTTTTTTTCTTCTCTTTGCCTCTTCAATCCTCTTCTCTCTCTCTGTCTTCTTCTTTTCTACCTCCTCCATCTCTTTCCTCCTCTTTGCCCATCTTTCCCTTATCTCATTAACATCTACCTTTGCCCAATCTGCCAAACTCATCACTGTCATTCTGTTACCAGTGGCCATTGCTTTCTTCCAATCTAATCTTTCTACAATCTTTCTTTATTATCTTGCTGTCAACTGTAAACAGCAGCAAATGCAATCGTTATTATGTTATTGAATCTTTTTCTCACAAATATATTCTCTCGCTGTCAATTGTTACCAGTAGTGGTATTCTTTATTCATTTTCTCACTGTTGATCTAAACAGTAGCAAACACAATCTTGTGTTATCAAAAAATCTCTCTCTTGTTGCCTTTGCATCTGACAATGGCATCGCTATCTAACTATCTCTCTACCAACTATCTACCTAACACTAGCTTCTACCCTAAGTGAACTTTGTATCTATTATCCCTAAGAAGGAAATCTCTAAACTAGATGTTTCCTTACTGGACAATGCCACTGCTCTGCAAAGACAAGTTATAAGGGGATCCTGTAGCACAAGTCTTCTACTGATAATCTATCTAATCTGTCCACAAAAGGGTGATACAACCAAAATGTACCTGACTGACTAAGCTTCCTCTGCCTAGCTAGCATACCCTTTAAGTCTAGGGCCTGGCTATGAATTCTTCTTGACTAAAAGGCTGTGCCACCCTTCGGTCAAGAATAAATGAGAAGTGAGGAGGCCACAGAATGCAAGGTCCTCAAGTGGGGCATCAAGTTCTACTGTTGTGGCAACCACTAGATACAAAGTCCAATAGCAGCACTACAAGTAAATCTCACAGGAGGGATATCTAGTGGGGAACATGAGTTGTGTATTCACAAGAGAACTCAATAGGGAACCACAACAGTATTCTACTGACTATTTATATAAAGTCCTCATGGTCTATGCTATGACTTCTCTATGCCTACTCTAATGTCCATATCCTGTCCTCATGTTCTATTACTCATCCACCATGCATCTACCTCAAGGCTAGTATGCCATATACATGTGCCCTGATGTCATACTCTTTAATCTCTGTCATACATGTATACATCATGTGTATACCATGAGAAAGCCATGTTGTTAACATATTCCTTGACATCACTTCATCTCTAGACTCTTCCTGATCCTTCTAGACCCTAAGTCCTTCCAGACTACTCTAGACCATTCTAGGCCTTATGATATCATGTTATGTGACTTCCCAGTCACATGCCCTTTCTCTCTCATTGTAGACTAATAATAATACTACTACTATATCTTATCTGTCCTAACCCTAACCCTAAAGTCTGTCTACACTTTTGCCTTATAACAATCTAAAGTTTCTGTATATTCTTGAATGATTTCTTCAAGAGATTCTTTACTTGATATATTTGATATATCAAGATTTCCCAAAGTATTTGTAAGCTCAGTAACAAACTTCTCTTCTTCTTTGCTATTTCTAATGATTATACATTGCTTGTCTTAAATAAACTCCACACTGATAGATATGTTAACAGTTAAAGAAGTGTGATCTGAAGGTCAATGCAATTCTAGTAAGATGAATTAATTGTTAATTTCAATGAAGTCAAGTCAAAGAAACATAAGATCAATAACTGAGTTAGAATTATTAGAATTATCAGTATAACAAGTAGGAACTTGGTTGACAGAGGTGGAGAGTTTTAGATCAAAGGAATCTGCAACTTCTATAAGAATACTGCTATGGGACAAGTGATGAGAATAAGATATATTCCAATCACTATTCCTTCATATTAAAATCTCCTGTCATAATGAGAACATTGTGAATATTGATCTCAATATTCTTAAGATACTTTAAGACCATTTGATTTTTGTCTGAATAAATATTAAAAATGAAGAAAATACTGTTGTTAAAGAATAAAATGAGGTCAATATCTCTATAGTTAATAATGTTCCTTCTGAGAGTAAAACAGAGTTGAGAGAGTTGAATATTAATATATATGATTGCTCTCAGATATTCTTCATTATAAGTTGAATATTATGCAAATGTAATCTATGACAAATAGTTTGAAGTGCCAATAACTTTATCCTCTTCTTCAGATGTCAAGCTCAGAATAATCTATATAAAAAACCAGAGCAGTTCTTGAATGAAAATGATATTGAATTCTTTTTTGTTTTCTGAAATTATCTCTATAAGTAGTCTGTTCTTTTAAACATTCTGTGAAAAAATATTTAGATTTTTTAAATTCTTAGTATGCCACTTCTTATTGAAGCAGTATCTCCAGAATAGGCATGTATTGCTGTCTGCTTGATGTTTGCCTTTACAATTGACACACTTGAATGAATGCAGGCAGGGTTTACCTTTTTTTATTTTGAGTCTTGGTAGATTTATCTTGAAATTTTCTTACAACCCCAAGCTATGTCCATGTAGTGTTCTAATTTGTAAGAGCTATTACATTTAACACATCTAGAACTATGTGCATGACAGGCAAATGTTGTGTGTTTCCATTTCCAACAGTTCTTATACTGTAGTATACTTGAGTTCATACTTATGCTATAAATTGTTATAATGTACCTATTGATATTGAAACATCTGTTAATAAGACTTTTAGCTTAATACCACTCTGAGCATCCCAAATATCAATCTATATGACCACCATATCTGATTTCAGAAAGGCTTTGATTACTTGTAGCTTGGATGCAAGAATAATGTCATTGAAAATGTGAGTAAATTATAGTATTCTTTCAACAACATCAGTAGTTATAGGAGTATAGGTTTCTTTATTAAGATATGAAATGTCCAAAATCTTGAGATATAACTTGGACTGTAGTAGTCTAGGTGATATGACATCATTCAAGTCAACTACTTCAATATTTTTTATGTATTTTTCAATAGTGGTAAGATCTCAAGTAGACACAACTTTATTAGTAGTAATTATAAGACTCCTACTATCAGCTTGAATGAAATCAGTTATCACATCTACTTTGATGTCCTTGAGTGCCCTGTTTATGTTAGCAACATACTTTCTAGAAAGTACCATGAATTGATCTGAGTTGTTGAAGCTCATTAAAACTAGAACTTGTTTTCTAAATAAGCTCTTGGTTATCATATTAAGCCTAGGTTTGTCCTTTTTAGGCCTGTTCAAAACTTTGTGGATTTCTTCAACCTTCTTAGCTGAGAGATTAGAGAAGTTTTCCTTAGTCTTCACTATGTTCTTTATGTTGCTTTTAAATGCTTGGACATATAACTGACCTTTTTGCAAGTTAGCCTCAGCATCAGTGTTTTTTTCTTTTTTCTTTACAAAATTTAGATATGTTATACTATTCCCTGATCCCAAGTTCAAAATAGGAAAATAAAAATAAAAATAAAAACAAAGTCTACTATCTTTAACTCTGACATCTTTTCTGACTTACTAGAAGACTTTATAGATACAGATAAGATTTTGTAAACTCCCATTAAGAATGCAGATAAGCTAGAAAATTGTTTTTACATAACTCAGCTGTCAGAATTGAGAATGATGGACTTGGCTTCTACTTTATTTTATTTTATTTTATTTTTCTTTATTTTATTTTATTTTCCCTTATCTTATAGAAAATAAGACAAAGACAAAGTGTGACACCATCAAAGGTTACATGATATGGTCACAGAAGTCACATGATCATATGATACAGAGAAGGGCATAGAAAGTTCTAGAACAAGATGAAGTCATATAGCATAGCAATAGCATGTTGACCTTATGGATAAAGTATAGCCTTTAGGGTAGGCTAGATTTAGCTTAGCATGGACTATTAGCAAAAGGTATATAAGGTAGACTAATCTGTAGTAGGAACTCTATCGAGCTCTCTTGTGTTACTCAATATAAGAGTATGTCTTTTACTCAACATAGAGTCTAAGTCATAACATCAGCTACTCTCTAAATCTTCTGCTCTTGATTTTTGTATAGTAGCCACTCTATCTCAATATCTCTTTAAAGCTTTCTACAAGAACCAGATTATAACTAGTACTTTTGTTCTCTCTCACATATATTGAACTGATTTCTAAGGTTGAGCCTAAGTCTTCCAAGGTATATTCTCTATGCTCTGTGAAGCAGTCTAAGCTAAATACATTTATTGCAGAAAACCTCCACACCAGATGCATATAACTCTTAAAATTCTTTATAAATCCATAATTAAGAATAAGTACCCACTTCTACTATTAGACATATACTAGAGATTTAATAATGTTTACATTAAGTCTTGTGATAAGTAAAAGGCAGCTTTCTATATAAACTGTGGACTTTTTGAATCTCTAGTAATGTTCTTTGGTATAATCAAGCTACTTTCCAAACTATAATGAACAACATCTTTTAGAACCTCATAGTAGAAGATACTATAATAGTATACTTGAATAACATTCTGATCTTCACTCAGATATTGAAAAAGCATTATATTTTAGAAGTCTTATCTAAGCACAAATTATTTCTGCACTCTAAAAAGTATAAGTTTAACAAAATATACACTGAGTTTTTAAGTCTGGTGATTTTAGAGAATCAAGTTAAGATAAACTCTATAAAGATTGCTGGATTTTACAACTAGCCTATACTGACTACTTATATAAACTTACAGATATTCCTTAGTTTTACCAACTTCTATTAGAGGTTTATCTATAGATTTTTAGACATTGCTCATATTAGGTATGGTTCACACTAGGAGATAAAAACCTGAGGGGTTGGCTTAGTAATGCAGACTTGTCAGAATGACCTTGGCTTTAGCTTATGTATCAAAGTTGCAAAGCTTGGACTTGAGTTTTTTCTAATATCTTTTTATTTTTATTTTATTTTATTTTATCTCCTAAACTTAGGGTTAGGATTTAGTGTGACATTACTGATACACTGTCACATGTCACAGTCACAATTCATATGGTAACAATAGAAGCATGTAGAAGGTTCTGGAAGAATAATATCATATAGCATGTTTAACATGTGTTGATCTTAAGGTAAACACATGGTCATTTAGAGTAGGCTAAAGTAGTAGAGTACAAACCATGGGCTTGTAGTATATAAGGTAGACACTCCTGTACAGAGTTCTCTATCAAGTTCTCTTGTATTAAACCTAATACAAGGTTTTATTTATTGATCTACTCTAAGATTTTTGAATTATAACATTATGCCTACCTCAAACTTACTTAAGATTACAGGTTTAATTTCTTAGTACTTCTTCATATTGGGTAACTGCATAAGTAAGGTTAGAGTTTATTACTCCATACATAAATTCTCCTGTAGGCATGAACTGCTATTGTGCCTCACATAATAAATTGTTAATATTAAAAAAACTCTAATACAAGTTTACTTTGCTGAATTTTTAATACTATCTAGTATTCATTATTTCTTGGTTATCTCAGCACTATTTTGTTACTATTTTGTTAGATTAGAATAGATTATAGAGTACTTATAATAGTTGTCATCTTTAAGTAATCTCATTTTATTCTCTTAGGTTTCTTCTAAAGATAAGTCTTATCTTGTTTGATAACTAAACAATATAACCTAGATTTCTTTTGAAGTTAAAAGTACAAACTCTCTAACCTTATCTAGTACAAATCAACTTTATTTCCATCTATTCCATGTTAATCACTTCTCAGACATTATTACTAGACTTTTTAGTCACTCTATAGAACTTCATCCTAATATTCAAGAATCATACAAACCTAAGTTAATTGCTTACAATTTTTATTTTCTAAATACTATCTTAGACAAAGTGTTGTAATAGCTACTAATAAAACAATTGTAAGATAATTTACACTCACTAGAAATATTTGCAAATCACATAAAAAATAGAACAGATAATGTAGCTTAGTGAAATATGGAGATAGAAGTGGTTCAGAAGTGATACTATATAAATAAAATGTCCTTAATTTTAACAAAAAGATATTATACACAGCTTAACTTTGTTATATAATTGTATTTTGAGAAAAAAAGTTCAGATGAACTTAAAGTAAGTGTAGCACAATTTCTAGTTGATTATCAAACTAAAGAACTATATATAGTAGCTATTATTCTTAAATACAGGAATATCAAAATTGAAGATAATGAACTTGGCCTATTTTCTTTTCTTTTCTCATTTCATTTCCTTTTTTATTTATTTTCTTATTTTGGACTTAGGATTAGGGTATAATATAATGTTACAAACTGTCACACAAATATATTACTGTTACATGATTATATATCACACAGAAAAGTATAAAAGATTCTAGAACAATAATGTCATATAATATGTTTACTATATATTGACCTTATGGATAGCACATAGCCTTTAGGGTAGGTTAGATTTTGTGTAGCATAGACTACTAGCCTAGTATATATAAGATAGACACTTTGTATTAGGAACTCTATCAAGTTCTTTTATATAAACACTATACAAGATTCTTCTTTTGACTATTTACTAAGTTTTAAGTCATAACAAGAAAGTCTTTTTTATAATACTACTACTACATATACTTTGGGTTGTTGGGCACTGTAGAGATTATTATTTAAAACTACATGAAATTAATAAGAAATAGAGGCTTTAATCCTCAGATTAATGAATAATCAGAATAGAACATGATCTATACTAAAAAGACACAAGTGTATAGATATCAGATATGGTCAGATAGTATATACTAATGTTATATAGTATGTGCTACTAAAAAATAACTCTATCCTAAAGTATATATGTCATTCATGAAATTTACTATACTATTACCACAAGATAAATATACTGTAACTATACTTCTTAATATTATTATTCTAGATTCTTCTACCATCTTCTAGATCTATAATATCATATTATATGACTACAGTCATATCTCTTTATCAACCCAAAAGAAAAATAAAATAAAATAAAAATAAGAATCAAATCAAGAAAAATAAATAAAATAGTTACACTTTATACTCTTATTCTGAAAATTGATTAAAACTAGTATACTCTTTTAGTATTGATGGCAACATGTCAGAATTAAAAATAGTAGACTTTGTTTTTCTTTATTTCTTTCTTATTTTTATTTTTATTCTTTATTTATTTTTTTATTTTTAACCAAGGGATAGGAGTTATGGTCACATGATCATGTATCACATAGAAAAATATAGAAGATTTCAAAATAATAATGTTATATAGCATGCTCACCACATATTGATTTTATAAATAATATATAGCCTTTAAGGTAGATTAGATAAGATCTTACATAGACTAACTAGCTATATATAAGAAAGATACTTTGTATTAGGAACTCTATTAAGTTCTCTTATGTAAATTTCATACAAGGTTTCTCTTTTAACTTATTTCTGAGTTTTTAAGTCATAATACAACATACCTCATTATTCTTTAGGTAAATTAGCCTTTTCCAATCTCTCTAAGTATAATTTCTCAGATATATAATCAGTATAACAAGTAGAGATATAGTACATAATATCATGTCAACCACTAATCAAAACAATCAATAGTATACTAAGTAGTCTTACAAGATGAGAATCTTATAGAAATTACAAGAGAACTCAACAAGAAATCTCTGATATATTTTTATGCTATATATATTATTCATATATGGTTTGTGTCAACAATAAATAATCCTACCCTAAAGTCCATATGTTACTTATATATACACCATAAGATTGACATACTATAGATATATACCTTAATATTATTCTTTCTAGTTTTTTCTACTACATTCTAGGTCTATGACATAATTTCATGTAATGTGTCATGTGACTGCAGTCACATGCCTCTTTATTATTCAAGATATAAATAAAAAACAGAAAATAAAATAAAATAAAAATAAAAATAAAATGTAAGAGTTCAAGTGTATTATGATATATAAGCTAAAGCTAAAGATCATTTGTTATCTACATTTTATATATTATGAATAAGTATAACATTCAGCTTTCTGAGAGTGTGCTACAGATCTTAGTTGTTAAGGTATAAACTATATCTAACAACATCTTTGCTGTACTTACCCTAACACTTGCTTATATAAATTGGTAATTTTATAAATAAGAGATTGTATTCTTTATAAATGTAATAAATTTAAAAATATTATAAAAAACATATTGTTTGACATTATTAGATTTTTACAAGAAGATTATAATACTTTTCTTCTTATTTATAATTAAAGATAGCTTGGACAAATACACTTGGATTTTTAGATTTAGATTTAATTTTTCTTTTATTTTAATTTTCTCTTTTCATATTTAAACTTAGCTAAAAAAATGTAATAAGAAGTTATATATATATCTATACCTATATATTCTAAAGTATAACTAAGTTCTTTTAACAAGTTCTATATTATTTCATTTATTATATATTATATAACTAAGACTATGATATTTATAACCTGTAATATTACCATATATTATACTTTTGTCATGTTTTATAATGTATAACTATTATATATAACTTTCTTGTCATACTCTCCTAGCTAAGTCTAAACTAAAAAAAGAATTTAAGTCCAAGTTTCAAACTTAAGTCTATTTGTTTAAACTATCTTTTACCCTAACTTAGGGTTTAGAGAGACAAACTCTGACAAGTAATAGATAAAGTAAACAACTCTGTAGTAGAAACTCCATTAAGTTCTCTTATGTTAACCTAATATAAGTAATATGATAACTACTAGTCAAAACAACTAATAGTATTACTAAGTAAACTTAATAGTGGAGTATCTTATAGGGATTACAAGAGAACTTGACAAGGAGTTCCTAATTTATTTCTATCCTATAAATAATAATACTAGTACAAGTTCTATCCTAAACTATATATGTTATTCATGAGTCTACTATTCTGTTACCACAAAATAAATATGCTATAACCATGCTCTTAATATCATTGTTCTAGTTTCTTCTACTATATTCCAGATCTATGACATCACATCATGTGACCATGGTCACATGCCTCTTTTTTTAAAAAAAATCAACAATTTATTTCATAGAGTGCAAGAGTAGACCATGATATATAAAACTAAATATATAAAGAGTATAAAAGAAAAGAATAAAATAAAAAAGAAAAAAGAAAAAGATAAAAGAAAGACTGTGAAACTACCTGATACCCTATAGAAAAGCAAAAGCTGCAGGATTGAAGATGAAGTTTGCTATGAGGTTTACTAATGATTTTCTATTGGAATTCCAGTATTTACTATATCTCCTACAGTAATAAAGTATATGATGTCTTGATTCAATTGGATAGTCACTGCATGAGCATGTAGATGATTCTTTAGAAAAGAAGCAAAGATGGTACTCTCTTATGGAAGTGTGATTTGTAATGGCTCTTATGGTCCTAGTACAGAGAGTTTTTGAATAGCTAAAATACTTGAGCTATGTACCTTCCTTGATATAAGTTGGAGCAATGAAAAGTCCTTCATCACTAAGAAGCTCAAGAAAATTCCTATCTTTATATTCTAAAGCCTGTAACATTATTTGCTATGAGTGGATTATGTTATTACACTCTTCTTTCTTATTATAATCCTATGAATTTTTGTATAGGAATTGGTGTATGAATCAATGTTGTCTTGTTTCATTATCAACTTTGACATATAGCAGCTATGACAATTTTCTAGAGCACTTTTAGAATTCAACAGTATTGTTAGAGTCTATGTTAAAGAAATCCATTAGATACTAAACTGCTTTGATTGCCTATAATTGATATAGATGTACTAATAAATCAAAGATTTTCTTGACTACATGAATAGTGTCCATGATAATAATAATCTTGTTAGTATTAGCAAATTGGCAAGATTGATTGATAGTACATTTAATAGCAAATAATTTGGCTTCAGTTATGGTAACATTAACTACATAATAAATTTTCTTAGATAACTCCCCACAGTTTAAAAAAACATGAGAAACAAATATGGTGATATTGTTTCTGATACTAGTATCAATGATAGCTATAATGAAACCAGAATTGAAAGGCATATCTTGGACAAATGCATCCAGGGCATAGAAGTGATTATGTAAACTAGAAGCATTTTTTTTATTAGCTAAATAGAAAGAAAAACAAGAAGAAAAAATGTCTATGAGATGAAATCCTGGAGAAATCTCTTTATGAAGCCTGTTAAAAGCTAACTAAGATTCATTTGACTGATTGTTAGAGTCGACTAGAGAACTCTTGACTAAAGTTCTTTGTTTCATTGTTAGTTTACTTATAGCAAGTCAATACAGATTAATATTGCTGGAATATTGATCATCAAGAAGAGATTTGTGTTATGGGACACTTGAACACTAACAATTTTATTTTTCTTTTCTTTTATTTTCCTTATTTTATATTGATTTTATTTTCTTATTTCTTTTATTTTTCTTTTGGACGATGAAGAGGCACGTGACACCGCAGTCACATGACAGGTCACATGATGTGACATCATAGGCCTAGAACATGGTGGAAGAATCTGGAAGATAATGTTAGGGCACATGTATACAACATGGTGGCCTTGAGTAGGGAATGAGGTGAACATGAGGTTGTAGCATGGTCAATAGGGCAGGCTTAATTATTGGTAGCATGGACCAAGCATGTTTTGTATATAAGGGACTCTAATTTAGCAGACTCCTTGTTGAGTTCTCTTATACTTTTCCCCACTTGATTGCTTAACTGAGAGCTTTACCGCTTGTGTTATCATTGGACCTTGTGTCTAGTGGTTGCCACAACAATTTGATAATATGTTGCTTAAAAAGAGAGATGACCCTGAGATAATGATGACCACTTAACTTGTCTAAGTGTAAGTGGATTGATATGAGACCCACTAGTACCTCAATCCTCTAAGTAGGCAAAGTATGAAAAGCTCCAGTGATTCAAAGTCCTGCTTTTCTCTGCATCTTCCTTAATTCTTTGAGTAAATAGTTAGTGGGAGCACCCTTGAAGTACCAGAGTTGATATTTATAGAGGGTAATTGAAAGAATACATGATTGAAAGAGATGTTTTTAGTAAAGAGAAAGATCTCTTGTGGAGTTTCCTAGTAGTTTCATGTATTTCATGGCTAAGATAGCTTTGTTGGCATAAAATCAAGCATGATGATAGAAAGATAATTTTCTATCAAAAATAAATCCTAGATATCACCATAACTCTTTGAGTACAAGAGTTGGTCTTTTTGATAGGCTGAGATCAAGGGATTGGAGATTGTAATTTTTTATAGCTCTGGAGAAGTGGAAAATTCCAATTTGTTATGTTTTATCTTCAGGCCAAAATTATTAAGGAGTATAGCAATAATATTGTAACTGTAGAAAAGATTAGCATTTGATTTGGAAGTTTTCTCCTGTGACATTAAAAGACCATTATTTACAAAAGACAGAATTGATACAGGAATAGGAATAAGAAAACTATTATTTTCAAAAATATAGAAGATGAAAGTGATATAAAGAGCAGAAAGAACAGATGAAAGTGCTGAGCCCTGCCCTACTCTTACATCCAATCTCAACAAAGAGGAGGTGAGACTATTCCACACATATTGAGTAGATCTGTCTGATAAAAAGAAGAAAAAGAAATAAGAGACATTTAAGTCAAATTCTACCTTGTTCAAAATCTTTGGGAAAAGTTGATGGTTGAGAGACAGAAAAAATTACATGATATCAAAAGCGAGTATACTAGTGGTTATGCCTTTAGTCCATCTAGCTTGAATAAGATATATGAAGTATACTCCCATGTCAACAAATGATCTCTGTTTTAATCTGCCTATTTGGCTAGAATGAAGAAAACCTGTCAAGATAGCTTAAAATTGAAGTCTGTCACTATAATGAGTTTTTCAATTAATTTGTCAAGTGTGTTGAGTAAAACAATTAGGTGAAGTATTGGCCAATAATGAAAAGAAATGTACATGTTGGCAATGTTGACTGTGTTTGAAAGACACTTGTTATTTGCTACCAATATCTTGATATGTGACCACAAAAGATGATCTAGTTCTAGAGTCAATGAACTATTGCATTTTGAAATGGCATTGTTGACTTCTACTTTAGAAAACACTGGCCAAGAAGAATGGAAGTATGAGGAAAGTTCAGTAAGAATAGAGGTATTAACTCAATGATGTTAAGCCAAATTGAATGTGGAATATAGAGCTTCCCAAAGATTCTCCAACTTGAAAAACCATTGTTTCCAATACTGGGAGCTTGTGTTTCTTGACCCAGTTTATTAGGTCTTATGGTCTTTTGTTCTTTGAGGCAATTTCTTGTATTTTGTTGTCAAAGAATGAATATTTAGTTTTCTTGACTATTTTTCTGAAATCCTTTCAGTTTGATAAAGATTTTGAATTATAATACACTTTGAGTTTTGCAATGCATTCATTGTTCCACCTATTCTTAGATTATCTTGTGATATTGACCCACTTCACATGTACATTCCAACTTGATTTAGCTATATGAGCAAATGTTACTACTATGTCTTTTTCAGAGATTGAACATCTTCAATATCTAAAGAGTTGATGCTTCCAAAGTTGATTTAAATTTGATCAATGAAAGCCTTTTCCCTATCACTCCCTTTGTGAAGGAATAACCTTTTCTCTTGAATAAATTCCTTTTGAGTCACTAGTCATCATGATGATGATGGATTTGCTTCAATATCCTTAAGATATTTTAAAACTGACTAGTGGTCATCTGAATATATGTTCAGCATGAAAAACATAGAACTATTATTAGCAAAGGAAATTAAATTAATATCCTTGTAATTATAGACATCCTTTCTGTGAGAAAGTTGTAAAGTAGAGAGTTTTGAATTGACATAAGTAAGAACTCTTAAATATTCATTGTATTAGTTTGAATGTCTTGCAAAAGTGATCTAAACTAGATAGTTTGGTATACCCACTACTCCTTCACCTTCTGCCAATGCAGGACTAGAAATTGATCTGACTATGGACCATAGCAGTTCTTGAATAAATAAAAAGTTAAATTCTTTTTGATTTTCTAAGATGAACTCAGTAAGAAGATGGTTCTTATAGATATTTTGTGAAAAGACTTTAAGATTCTTGCTAATCATTTCTATGTGTCATTTATACTTGAATGAATGGAGTTCATTCTGATTTCTCTAAGCTCTTGAAATTTTTTATTATACTAGTTATGATTGAACCAATGCTTTTAGAAGAAACATGCATTACTATCCACTTGGTATTCTTCTTTGCAGTTGATGTATTTGAAAAAATGATTGCAGAGTACCTCCTTTGGAGTCTCTAGTCTTAGAGGATTAATCTTAAAGTTGGGTTTGCAACACTAAGCCATATTGTGGTGATATTTGAGTTTATAGGGACCATTACACTTGGGATATTTGGCTTTATGAATACAGCAAGCAAAGGTTATATATTCCTATCTCCAACAATTCTTGTACTAGGGGATGCCAGAATTCATGTTTGTACCTTGTATAGTGGCAACATACATTCCAATGTTGAACAACCTGTTGATAAGGCTTTTAGTATTTACTCCACTTTGAGCATTTCATATATCAATCCACACTACAGCTATATCTAACTTGGAAGATGCCTTGATGACATAAGGTTTAGAAGTAAGGCATATATTATCAAAAACATGCATAGATTTTATGATGCTTTCAGCAAAGCCAGAGTTGATGGGTACTTCATTTACTTTATTGATATACAGGATGTCTAAGATTTTAAGATATGACTTTGATTGAGGAAGTTAAGGAGAACTGATGTTCTCAGAGTGGATTGAGTCAATATCCTTGATATATTTCTCAATTGTGTCAAGATCACTTTATGTAGCAATGGTATTGGTGGTAGTAATTATATCTCTGAAATCCAAGCAAATAAAGTCTGCTACTGTATTTGATTTGATGTTTTTGAGTAATCTATTAATGTTGGCTATATGTTCACTTGATTTAGTCAGAATTTTTGATATATTCTCCAAGTTTATAGAAACAATTATTTGATGGTGTGAGAAACCTTTTGTTGTCATGTTGAGTTTGGGCCTGGACTTGTCTTGATCCTTAATCTTCTTGTGAACCTTTTTAATTTTCTTAGCTAAGAGATTAGAGAAGTTCTCTTTTAGATTGAGGATTTCTTTTACATTAGAACTAGCAACACTAGCATATGATGATGTCTTTGGATAAGTAAATTTCTAAACATCCTTGTTTGCAACCTTCTTTTTCATTCCTTTGTTATTCTTGATAAGGCAAGGAGAAATCAGAGGAGAAATGACTGAGATTTTGACTTTCTTTCCATTGAATATCTTGATCTTCATTTGCACAGAATTAAAAGGTTTAGTTTTTATGTGAATTTGCTAGACACAATCTGATAAAAAGAGTTATGATTATCAATTTTGAGGTTATCCCACCTTAACTCATAGATAGATGAAATGAGGATCCAGGCTACTAAACTGAAACCAGATAAGGCAGATAGATCTTTATTAGATTTTCTTTTGATGTCCCTTCTCTGAATGTAATTCACAATTCTGAGTAAGGAGGTAGAGATATTGCTTATATCAATATTAAGAAATTCATTAGTATTAAATATGGAAATTTAAAGAGCTTTTCCATTCCAAGAGTTAGATTTAGCCAGTTAATTGTTTGGATATGAAATAGTATCAGAATTGATGCCTTAGGGGTTATGCACTACAGAATTGTTGATTGAAGCACTCTCTACATGTGAAAAAAGCATATTTGAAGATACTAATAAGTTGGGAGCCTAGAGTGGCATAAGAAAACCTCAATTCTTGTGATGTTGCAAATTACTTGCTCTCCTCAACTTGATTTACCCAAGAAGAGTCATTGTTTTGAATCTCTATCCTTTCAACATAAGGAATGGATAAGACACTAGAATAAGTAGAAGCTTCACTGGAGAAATTGGCACTCAAGGAGTTTGACCTCTCTCTCAGAGGTTCTCTATTTATATCTATACAGTCTTTATTGTTAGTTATGTCAGACTTTGTTTTTTTGGCCACATGCCTCTTTATTATCCAAGAAATAAAAGAAAAGAAAAGAAAAGAAAAAGAGAAATCAAATCAAATAAAATAAAATAGAATAAAATTAAATTAAAATAAAATATAAGAGTTCAAATATATCATAATAATAAGATAATAGCTAAAAAAAACTTTACAGTTACTAATGGTCTGATATTTCAGTTGTTTGTTATTACTTTTTTACATTTTACATATATATAGATAGCTCTCATTTGGGGCTTTCCAGTGTAACTTAGTTTGTGAAAATTAGTCTACTGGTTGCAGAGATACAAGCTAAATGAAGTTTGTAACAATATTGAAAGAGTTTTGTGGAAATCACAAGAGAACTCAACAAGAAGTCACTGATATATTATTATTCTATATACTATTATATGCTGGTTTGTGCCCTATAATATAACCTACCCTAAAGTACATATGTTGTTTATAAGTTGTCACATATTCATCCAAATACATCTGATCTATCCAACTACATCACAGATAATACCTCTCTAATATCATCTACTCAGAACATCTATAAAAGAGAGTATTTTTCTTCCTATCTACTTATTCTCTTTCAGTATGAATCTACCTAGTTCTCTTTCATGTCTGATTACTCTATTACTGATTACATGGCTCCTTGTGATCTCCATGAAATTCTGACTCAATTTCCAACAACTTTAGTATACTCAGAGTAGTTGTTTGTTTTCTCTAATTCTTAGATAGTCTTAGTATTCATATTTAAGACATATAAATACTCTATAGTTCCTCAGCTTGAAAATCAACTAGTACAGTACACTGTTTTAAGTGCCCATGCTCAGAAGTCTGACTTCCTTCATACTCCACTTCTTGGTAATATTCTCTTTCCAAATATAACTATTATGATGTATAGAGATATGATATATTCACTGAAGCCAAGATCATCTAGAATTCATATCCACATATGTCAGATAATGTTCCCACACTCTTCCAACATCTTCCATAATTTTCCTGCAAATAGTTTCCTCTTCTGGACATATTTCTTACCTAATATAAGTCTACTATACATATACTATGAAAATAACATATTGTAGACATACACTTTAATATTATTATTCTAGTTCCTTTTATTATGTTCTAGACCTATGATGCCACATCATGTGACATATCATGTGACCACAGTCATATGCCTCTTATCAGTTAAGGAAGAAATGAAAAAGAAAAGAAAAGAAAAGAAAAAATAATATATGTAAAAAATTGTTGATTTAAAAACTATTCTAAAGAAGAAACTACATATGTTATGTAAGCAACATGTAGACTGTACTAATATAAATGCATAAATAGATGGCACTTGAACAGCTCATTGTATTGTGAGTGCTGAGTCATGCTGTGCTGATCACAGTTATGAGTATGAATAAGCAGAATGTTTATTCAACAGAATCATACAAGGATTCAACATAAAGTGCTCAGAACCAAACCAAGCTTATGCATCTCTAGATAATTGTTATCTTTGTGGATGTATTTATATGCAAGCACGGAGAAGGATGTGGTGCTGGACAGACCACACTCATACAAAGAGAGAGTATTTTCCGAACTGCGGAATCGTTATGTCAGTGAACACTCTTGCCGCATCATTGCATTCCACAAGACTTTTCAAGATCTTACTACGTTTCTTTTTCATCGCAATTACGGCAAGAACTCGAGGAACGTCAAGAACAAAGCTTGGCTCGAGCACGCAAGGAATCATCGATATATGGGTCAACAAGATGGATAGCTGGATTGATTAGCAAAAGGCCGATTTGAGCGCAGGGAAAATAATTGAATGCTTATTTTCAAAGGTGGATTGTATACTCTTGGTGATGTTTAAACATTCAAGTATCGTCATTCCACATCAGAAATGCAAATACACTGACAAGAATCTCCATCGTGAAGTTCATTTTTGAAGTAGTATTAACGTTTCAGAGAGTTCCACTCTCACTCTTACGCATACC
>Ga0157358_1000380_pt1 | contig 18294 bp, 7 predicted proteins | sample AttcapACBM2_FD_111484 | JGI IMG/M metagenome (GOLD analysis project Ga0157358, IMG submission 111484) | Fungus gardens microbial communities from leaf cutter ant in Botucatu, State of São Paulo, Brazil - Atta capiguara ACBM2 | ecosystem: Host-associated > Fungi > Mycelium > Unclassified ... | reverse complement strand
CTCTTCATCGTCACTAAAAAGAAAAAGAAAAAGAAATTCAAAGAAAAGAAATATAAAATCAAGAAAAATCAAGAAAAATAGATAAAAGAGAAAGAAAAATGTTAGTGTCAAAGCATTCCATAATGTAATCTAGGTGATAGCTAGTCTAAGAGTGTGGCTAAGCTCCTATAGAGTAGATCTGGGCTTATCTATTACCAGTATCTCCTAGTAGAGATTGTGAAAAAGAACAAGAAGATTATAGTAGTCTTCTCAGAAGATAAGATTTGAGTAGAGCTATTAAAAAAAAAGTAAAGAAGGTTTATAGAGTGTAAGAAAAGTGAGTAAAGATAGAAGACAACAACTTTTACAAATCACTGTATATAGACTTGGCATCATAGACTAACTTCTAAGATTTTTAAGACATCCTATACTTTCACCTTTCACATCTACACTCTCTTATATATAGATCAGTCATTTACATTTCATCTCCTAGTAACTCATTACCTAGACTTTAGATTATCCTATCTTCTAAAAACTATTTCTATAACATCTCCTTAGTCATCTCCTACACTACTATTTCCCTAACCACAGTTTCAACTACAAAACTTAGTATTTAAAACTAAGTAGATACTCTGTAGTTTTTTAGTCTAAAAATCAAACCTAAGTAACTTATTTCTTTTTCTAAGCTTAAACCTGAGCAAAACCACTTTTTTTTAGTTTTCTATCTGAAATTATGATTATATAACAAACAGTAGCATAACATATAAGTTGAGGCTAAGGTCATTATTCATGGTTCTATTGTAAGTTTATAAATAAGCATTCTAGCTTGATCTATACCCAGGTACTTTATCCACTCTTGCAGATAACTACATCCATTCCTAGATAAGTTTCCACACTTGATTCAACCCCCTTCTATATAACTAACTATAGATATCTGCTTGAAGCAAGAACTATACTTGATAATACTAAAGAAATTAACTAGCTTGTCCTAAACATAAAGCTTCAAAAGATTAGGGTGGTAATTTTGTAAATATCATAGCTGAAAAGCCTAAAAAAGTAAGGCAACTACTTATGGCAGTTAAAGGGGTATTGTCAGTGATAGTTTGATTCTTGACTATAGTACATCTATTCACATGTTTGCCAAAAAGAATTATTTTGCCACTATTATACCCAAGAAGCCTAATTATTTTGTGATTGTCAGTGGTTACAATCAAGTTTCTGTCATTAGAAAGAGTTCAGTACATTTCTGCACTTCTCTTAACAATTCTCACTAGAATATTGTCTTGAATAATGTCTTATTAGAAACAGTTTGGCTGCTGTCAACAAGAATGAGGACTTATTTCATACTATGATGGTTAGAGATTATAGTACTTCTACTTCATCAAATGATCTAATGGAAGTAAACATATAGTACTTGTTACATTAAGTAGAAGTATGTATTTATAGCTCCAGTACATGGAATATCTCAGTTTTTCTCTAATTTCTACTATAGGTTGTTATGGTATAGTAAAAGAATTAGATCTCTACTCACTATCCACCTTTGACTATCTTGCAGTAGCTATATACATAGCAAGTCTTACAAGTCATCTCTTTCTGAGTCTAGCTCTTTGAAGTATTCAAAGATAGAACTAGTCATTGTGAACCTGACTGGTCTTATATCTGTCCCAACATGGGACAATTATCTCTATACTCTTATAATGGTAGAAATTAACTGTTATTATCCAGTTGATTATTAGTTAAAACAAAAGGAAAATATTGGCATAGTAGTTTATGATATTATTACAATGTTGTAGAGGTAGTCAGATAAGTAGGTGAAGTATTTTTGAAGTGATAATAGCACTGAGTTCATTAACTCAATGATAGACCTATTTTGCAAAAAGAATAGGATTATTTACAAGATAACAAATTCTTCTTATCTAAATAGAATGGTATTGCAAAATATATTATGGTTACTTTATTTGAAATAGTATATTATATGCTTCACTTGACATTTATTGATCTATATTATTAGGGTAAAACTTTCATATATGTAGTTCATATATATTTGTTAATAGCTACAACTAGTCTCAAGAATATTATGTCTTATAAAGCCTGGACTGGATACAAGTCCAATGTTTTCCATTTACATATTTGGAGATCACATAGATAAGCTCATATTTCTAAGTAGGTGTAAAAAGAGAAGCTTGAGTCCAGAGCAGTAGCAGTAAGATTGTTGGGCTGGTTAAATGATAAGACAAAGGGTTACTATCTTAAGAATTTTGAGAATGGAGCTGAAAAGATTATTACATTTTGAGATGTAAAGTTTATAGAAGACAATTTCTCCAGTGTCTTTGTAGTGATTGACATTCATGGTATGACTGTAACATTAGATGAGATTGACAATAGTGTGATCTCAACTAGTGCAGAAAAATCTATCATTCTTAGAACTAGCACTTTAGGTGTCTCTGAAATAAAGTAACAATATTCACTTACTTAAACTTTCTTCTCTCTCTTTTGTTGTCTCTTCTGCTATTGTCCCCTCTTCATACTTGTTGTCCTTTCCAATGAGAAAAGGTTTATTTACCTCACACTAGCAAGATTTACATTAGTAGATCAAAGTCAACATGATCAAAGTCAATATATTGATAATGTTTCTCTTAGCAATGCAGTATCCAACAACATAGTATAGTTACAAATCAAGAATTACATACTAGTCATATAATAGAAACTCTCTAGCCATATCAAGAAATATATCATGCAGTTTGGTTGATCTCAGTGTTGAAGTTGAGCAGGTATTAGAACTAAAGATGGTAGACTTTATTTTTGTTTTTTATTTTATTTTTCTTTTACTTTGTCTTTTATTTTGGAGTTAGAGGTTAGTATGATATCACAGATTACTGTCACATCATGTAACTCAGGTATTACACAAAATACATAATACATAGAACATTGTAGAAGGATTTAGAAAGAATGATGTCATACAACATGTATAACATATGTTGGCCTTAGGAAAAATACATGGTCATTTAGGGTAGGCTACAGTAGTAGAGCATGGACCATTAGGTTTTAGTATATAAGATAAAAAATCTTGTACAGAGCTCTCTATTGAGTTCTCTTATATCAACACTAATATAAGATTTTATTTATTGATCAACTCTAAAGATCTTTGAGTCATAACAACAGGTATTTACTATATTGATCACAACAGCTAGTAAACTATAGAATTATGCTCAGATTTTTAATCCTTTGATAGAAAAGAATGGAAGAAAGTAATTGTCACTGAATACTCAAATCTTGAATGTGCTAGTGTCTTCACTTGGGTGAAAAAGTTACCAGATGGTAAGAAGGCTATGGATAACTATATTTATAAAAGAAAACTTAATAAGATAGGAAAATTAGCCAAGCACAAGATCTGAGTCATCATATAGAAATTCTTATATGTTTTTAAAAAAGATTTTAATAAGACCTTTGTATCTATTTCTTATTTTATGACACTTTTAATTCTCTTTACTATTACAGTATTTTATGACTTTAAAGTAAATAATGTTACTAGAAGTTAGAAAAAATTCTTTACAGATTCAAGTAACTACTGAGATACTGGAGAAAGAAGCTAGATAAAGTGATATAAATCTATTGCAGACAATTCATTATATTTTCTTTAGAAGTGTGATGTACTTATACTGATTATTGTTATCTAAGTTGATAATATGATCATTAGCAGTCATCTCACTGCTATCCAATGTTTCAAAATCTAAGTTTTAGGTCATTTTGATATTGTTGACCTAGAGAAGCTCATATATATTCTTATAGAATATAATTGTGCTAACTATCTTATTTATAGTTAAAACTGTGCTCTTAATTTTTTAGTCATCATAACTTCAGAAGAGTTTTGGGAATACACAAATAGGATTTATTATCTGTCCCTTATCAGTTCTGTCATAGTATGCTTGAACTTTTATATTTTACTTTGATTTTATTTTATTTTAATCTATTTTCTTTGATTTGATTTCTCTTTTTATTTTATTTTATTTTTTGGACAATGAAAAGGCAGGTGACTGTGGTCACATGATGCATCACATGACATTATGGTATAAGCCCAGTCTTTAAGAGAATGAACTGAAAGATAATATTAAGGTACATGTTAATGACATGTTTACTTTATAGTGTACACATTGTGTACTTATGGCAGATGCATAGACATTAGGATAGGGTGGGTTATTTATCATTAGCACAGACCATATGTTACTCACAGAGAGAGAAAAAGATAGAGAAAGAAAGAGAGAAAAGAAAATACATTAGCTACTACTCAAGCAGAAAAACTGCTTTTATTTATGCAATGCTCTTACTGAAGGAGAAAGTATTTAAGAAAAGAGACAAAGTAACTTATCATGTCTCTTCTTAGATTCCAGTAGTTATTGAACCTCTTGCATTCATATAAAACATGACATCTTGTTTCAATTGGACAAATTCCACATGGGCACACAAAGTTTTCCCTTAGGAAGAATTTAAGTTGATACTTGCTAATTGGAGCATGGTTGGTAATTGTGCAAGTAGCTCTGGCACACAATGAGTTTGAGGAACTGAAGTGATTGATCCATGATCCCCCTTTAGTATAAATAAGCTCAATGATGTTAAGATCATTATTGAGTAATTCAAAAAAATATGTACTCTTGGTGTCCAATGCTTGGAAAGTTATTTGCCAAGTCTTGATGATATTGTTACTCTCTGCTTTTTTGTTCAAGTCTCATGATTCTTTGGTAGGAAATAATGGAGTAGGGCTAAAACACTTTGTTTCTTTGTCTATCTCTATATAATAGGGCTATTTTGCATCTCTAGGACAATTCCAGAACTCAATTGTGTTCAACTATTCTTATCAAAGAGTGTTCTTAAATATTTTGCCACTACAATGGAATATACTTGAAGTATATATACAAATGAATCAAATATTTGTTACATTATATGGCAAATAATTCAACTTCTGTCATCATGATGTTGACTGTATAGTAAACTGTCTTCTTGACCTGTTGTGAACATGAGAAATTGATATGGTGATGTTATCCTTTAGACTAGTGTCAGATATAACAATAATAGTGTTAGAGTCTATTATTAGACTGTCAAAGAGATTATTGAGTTTGTGTAAATGGGAATCCTTGCTTTTCTTGTTCTTGTGGTTTGCTTGATGAAACAAAAAGCTATTAGGAAACTTATCACTTGGTTGAAATCCAGGGGAAAGTTCACTGTTGAGAGTATCAAAAGTAGAGAAGAGACCATTAAGACAAGAATTTGCATATATAATTAAGCTTTTGATTTTTTGTCTTTGTTTAGCTGTTATGTTCTTCAATGAAAGACAATGTGATAAGAACAAGTCAGAATGTTGAATTTTCCAAAAGAATTCTGTTAGCATAATTATGTGATAGCAATGAGACTCTCAGTTGAGATCTACCACTTAGTTTCTTGAGGTGTAAGTGAATGGGAATTAAACTGGCTAATACTTTAATTCTTTTGGTGGGATATGTATGAAATACACCAAGAATTTAGATAGCTGCTCTTTGTATTTTTCTTAGTTTCTTGAGAGGGAATTATAGTGGGACTTTGTTATAGAACTATAAAGAAAACCTATATAGTATGATAAGCATGATATATATTCTGTACAAGAGTCATTTTTGAAAATAAAGTAGTCCTCTTGTCAAATTTCTAAGCATTTTCATGCTTTTGATAGTCAAGAGTGCTTTGTTTGAATAGTAGGAGATATGTTGTCAAAAGGATAATTTTTGTCAAAAATGAAACCTAGGTATTTTCAGATTCCTTTAGAATGAAGAATAGATCCCCCAATGGGAGAGAGATTGAGAGGAAAGGGGATTAAAGAAGCTATGAGACCTAGAAAAATGAAAAATTTCAGATTTTCCATGCTTAATAACAAGGCTATACTGTTTGAGTAGAAACAACATAATATTATAACTACAGTAAAGAAAAGAGTTGGTTTTTCAAACAATTTTTTTTGAGAGATCATAAGTTTATTGTTTACAAATGAGAGAAGAGAAACTAGAATATTGAGATTTTTTGTTTGTTTTTAAAAGCTATATCGAAAAATAGGGAAGCCAAACTGTTTCATAAATATTGGGTTTTTCTACTAATTAAATAATCAGAAAAGAAATGAGAAATTCTTAAATTGGAACTAGCTTTGTTCAAAATATTTGAAAGAAGTTGGTAGTTAAGAGAGAGAAAGAACTGTATAATATTGAAGACAAGCATGCTTGTTTGAAGGTTTTTGATCCATTCTGAATGAATTAAATATATGAGAAAAATATCTGTATCTGTGATTAATCATTGTTTGAGACCTCCAAATTGATTTAGGTAAATAAAGTCTTTGAAAATCAATTGAAATTAGAGTCTTTCACTAATTACTTTCTCAATAAGCTTTTCCAGTATGTTCAGAAGAACTATTGGTCTGAATATTTTTGATGAATTATAAGCTACCTTATTAGGTTTGGAAATGATGATGGATAATGACATTCTGAAGTAAGTAGGCCAGTGATCTAGGTCAATACATACATTCACAATATTGACAATGTTACTAAGACACTTATTGTCTTTAACCACAGTCTTGAAGTGTTTCCAGAAGATTTTATCTGTATTAGAGTTGCAAAAAGTAAACTTTGTTTTATTTTATTTTTCTCTTTCATTTTCATTTTCATTTCAATTTATTTTCTAGTTTTGAACTTAGAGTTAGGGTTTAATGTGAGGTCACAAGTCACTGTCACATCATCACATGCTCATGTGACATGATAGAAGAAAGTAGAAGGTTCTGAAATAATAACATTATAACAATGTGTTTAAAGCATGTTAGCCTTAAAACTTATATATGGTTATTTAGAGTAGGCTAAAGTACTAAAGCATAGACCATAAATAATTAGTATATAAGGTAGATTATCTTGTACAGAGTTTTCTATTGAGTTCTCTTGTGTTACTCAATATAAGGTTCTTTCTCTTCAACCTACTCTAAGATTGTTGAGTTATAACAATCTGGTCCTAGAGTAGATGAGTTATTACACTTGTCAATAGCTGCTCTGAACTTCTCTTTAGAAAAGAGAGGCCATGTCGTAATTGGTTTTAATAAAAGTTTATCTAAGAAGTCTAGATTGATTTGCTAATTTTGTGCTGAGTTAAACATTTGGTACAATGCCTGTAAAGATCTTCAATTTCAATACATAGCTGTCTATTAAAATGGATTGCTTCAATAGCTGGTAGCTTATGCTTCTTAATCCAATTTATGAGATCTTAGGGTTTTTGGTTTTTTAAAGTAATTTCTTGAATTTTCTTATCAAAGAATAATTGCTTGGTTTTCTTGACAACACTTTTAAAGCTTTTCCAATCATTTAGATTCTTGGATGTTCTGTAGTTGATTAGCTTTATCCAATATTCTTTGTTTCATCAATCCTTTGATTGTTTGGTGAGATTGACATTATAAAAACCCAATTTGATTCCAAAATTTTAGTGTACTTTTGTATAATAGCTTCTAAAGAATTCTTATCAGAGATTGACAAAGTGTTAATGTTACTAATGTTCCTGACAATGTCAATTATAAACTTTTCTTCTTCTTTGCTGTTTTTGATAATGATACATTATTTAATATGAATTCCTCCAATATGTAGATGTTGATGTTAAGAGAAGCATAATCATATGAATGTTGCTGATCTGGAAGAATAATGTGGTTATCAAGTTCAATTAAATTCAGACATAAAAACATTAGATTAATAACTGATTTTGTGTTGTTTGAGTTGTCTGTAAACTAGGTGGGTACCTGTTGGATAAGATGAGATAAAGAGAGATCAAATGAATCCACAATGTCAATAAGAGAGTCACTATGTACTGAATGAAAAGAGTATGAAGGGTCTCAAATACTATCTCTAATATTAAAATTTCTAGCTATGATGAGAATATTTTGAAAAGTGACTTCAGTATTCTTGAGATATTTCAAAGCTGACTGCTAATCATTTGAATAAATATTCAAAATAAAGAAAATGGTACTGTTATTGAAAAAAGAAAGACAATTAATATTCCTGTGATTAAATAAGTCTTTTCTGAGAGAAAATTAAAGATGACTGAGATAAGAATTGATATATGAGATTACTCTTAGATAATCATGGTTATTGTTAGGAGACCTGGAAAAAGTTATCTAGATCAGATAGTTAAAAGCATCTATGACTTTGACTCCTTCCTTACTACTTGAACTAGATATGGTATATATAAATGACCATGGTAGTTTCTAGATGAATAATATATTGAACTTTTTTTTGGATTCAAGAATAACATCAGTGAGAATCTTGTTTTTTCAGATATTTTGTGAAAAAATACAAAGGTTTTCTAAAATCATGCTTGAATTACTACTCATAGCTAAGCAAATTGATTTGTTTCTGGTCTTCCAAATTTCTTGGTATTTCTTGCTGTGTCACTCCTTGTTCAAGTAGTGTTTCTAGAAGGGGCATAAGATAGAGTCAGCCTTGTAATCTTCTTTGTAGTTTAAGTATTTGAAAACATAAGGACATGGTTCTCCTTACTTAGTTTCAAGTCATAGTGGATTAATCTTAAAGTTCACTTTACAGCACCAAGTGAAATGATAGTAATGTTTAGTCTTGTGCAGACCATTACATTTAACACATTTTGACTCTTGAGCTCAACATGCAAAAGTAATATGATCTTATTTTCAGCAGTTTTTGTATTGAGGAACTTCTAGATTCATATTTACTTCTTTTACTGTAGTAATGTAACTTTTTACATTAAAGCAACAATTGATTAGTGTTTTTACAGCTGTACTGCTTTGAAAATCCCAAATGTCAGTTCATATAATAGCCATGTTTAATTTGGGCAAAACCTTGATAACATATAGCTTTAATACAATACAGATATTATTGAAAATATGTGTGAAACCTTTGATGATGTATGAGATATCTAAGATCTTTAGATATAACTTTGATTGAGAAAGTCGCACTGTCTAGATGTCATCTTTGTTCAAAGTGTTATTGTTTTTGATGTAATTCTCAATTGTACTGATGTTCAACTGAGAAGCAACTTGATTGGTAGTGACAATTAAACTATGGTGGTCAAAGCAAATAAAGTTCACAATCATGTTGGATTTGATGCCTTTGAAAGCTTTATTTATACTAAAAACATGTTTGCCTAACTTTATCATGAATTTATCAATGTTGTTCTTGTTTATAAAAATAATAATTTGTTTACAAGATGGACTCTTGATAGTCATATTGAAACAAGGCTTAGTAATCCTCAGGTCATTGATTGTCTTGTTAACTTCTTCAATCTTTTCAATTGAAAGATTGGAAAAATTGTCCTTAATTTTTAAGATTTCCTTAAGATTTATGAACAAGGTTTGAGCATATATGAGCTTGACTTTGTTGCCTACTTAACTTTAGGTCCTATTTCTGTTTTTCCTATGGAACTTAGACTTGCTTAGTTATTTCTTGGTGGGTCTAGGAGGTATAAGAGGAGAAGGAATATTGAAAAAATTAACTCATTTGAAAGCAGAAGTTTTTACTAATGTTTTTGTTTACTAGTATATTGTTGGTGAATTTGTCCACCATTTTTTACCAAAAATATTTGTTGTTATCTCCTGATCTTAATATGTCCCATCCTCTCTCAAAAATAGAAGAGACAAATGTTCATGTCACTTTACTGAAGCCTTCAATATAAGGAATATCTTTCTCTCTAGTATTCTTAATGTTTCTGTTTTTGATAAAGTTGGCCATACATATAAGAGAGACTTCAATATTTTTAATGTCAATAGTTACCATTTCTTAATTTTCATAAATAGAGATAATATGAGTATGACCATCCCAGAGATTGTGATTGGCTGGCTAATAGTCAGAGTATAGAATAAAAGAAAAATCAAGACTATTTGATTGGTCCAAATTGAAAGAGGTATTAAATGCATTGTCAATATAAGGTAGAAGCATGTTGCTGGAGTTGTTTACCTGGTTTTGAATGTTTGACCCTCCTCTCTTGAGAGTCTTGTAAGACAATTGAAAATTCTCTACATCTATTTAATCTGTCTAGAAGAGATCATTGTTTTAAGCCTCTATATAGTCTTCATATGAAACTAAGGAGATACTGAAGTGAGCTGAGAATTATTTTGAGAGATTCAGGCTTGATATATTAGATCTTCCTCTTAATGCATTTATATGAACATCCTTAGAAATAACATTGGGTCTCAATAAATTAAACATAGTGGAAGGTGGATTATATTTGCAATTTCTCTATTAGGTGCTATCATACAAGATGGTGGTATAAGAGAAAGAAGTAATTGACACAAAGTATCTATATATGACAAGTAATAATAAAATAAAATATATCAATAATAGAATAATAATCATAATATAAAAAATGTTGTTCTCCAACACTCCTACTCAGTGAGATATCAAGACAACACCAAGTTGATAGCAAAACTTGATAAAAGTCTCTCTCAGAATCAGTTTGGTAAAGATATCAGTAAATATGTTCTTTGTTGATATATACTTCAACTCAACCTCACCACATTCAACTTGCTCTCTATTGAAATAGTGTTAAATGTTGATGTACTTGTCATGTGAGTAGTTGATAAGGTTACTTGTAAGAGCAATGCAGCCTTGATTATTAGTATAAATAATTGTTGTGAAAACTTGTGGATAATTAAGTTCTCCTAACAAAGTTCTGAGCTAGATAGTCTCTTTTGTTGTATTTGAGGAGGTCACATACTCTGTTTTGACAGAAGAGGTGGCCACAGTAAGCTACTTCTTCAAAGATCACAATACTGAGCTATTGGCCACTTCAAACAAAAAACTTTCCACTAAGCATTTATTGTCTAGGTCCTGAGCCCAGTTCAAGTCTGTCCACCCAACTAAATCAAAGGCCTCCTTTACATTATTCTAAAACTAATCTGAAATCCAAAGTTCTCTTTAAGTAATGAAAAATATGCTTAGTAGCTTGTAAGTGAAAAATACTAGGGTTTGTACTAAACTGAGCAATCTGCCCAACTGCAAACTAGATATCCAGATGAGTTTGTGTAACATAGAGAAGTAAGCTAATGAGAGCCAAATAGTGAATGCCATTTAAATTTATTATCTTATTTTGTTTAAAGATTTCAAAGAGATATTACAAAAGACTGGCTTGTTACATACTATCCAAGTATATCCAATATATCTGACTGTATCACAAATAATGATTACATAAGCTCTGTTCTATCCAAAATATCTACAGAAGTGGATATCCTCCTTCTAGTTTATATATAATCTTCATGGAACTCCAGACTTAATTTTTAAAAACTGTTACAAACTTCATTCAGCTTGTATCTCTACAACTAGTGGACTGATTTTTATAAACTGAGTTGCACTAGAAAGCCCTGAATTATAGCTATCTACACATATGCAAGATATATAAAAGTGAGAACAAATTACTCAAATATTAGACTATCAGTAACTCCAAGTTTCATTGGCTATTATCTTAGAAATGACTAAATGAATTCCAATGATCAAAGTTGTATTGAAAAGTGCTCATTGAACAGTTTCTAATGATATACTATATATCATATAGAAATTAGTATTTATAAAGATACAAGTATACCAATATAGTAATATAATTAGTTATCTTCTAAAATTAAGTAACCCTAACATCTACTATGACAGATAACAGCCCCACCAGGTACAATTTTTGATCATGTGATGAAAACAGCTTGCATACAGACCATCATTATTTTGTATAAATACTTTTGTATCTGAGGATTAGACCTCAGACTTAACAACATCATTTATCATCAGTTTTCATTAATAATCATCAATCATTATCCCTCATTATCATTGACATCTATATTGATCCTAATCATTATTGTCATCATTATTAAACTTCTAAATCACTCTTAAACTTCTGTAAGTGCACCCAAGGTTTAAATATCACAAATAAGTGAGTAGTTCATTTTGTGATAAGAACTTTAGTATACCCAGAGTAGTTACTTGTCTCCTCTGGTTCTCAGATCGACTTAGTACTAGTATTTAAGATACATTATTATGCCAAAAAACACTTTTCTGCAAAAACAAGTAATCTTCTAAGATTTTTAAGTATATAAGACCTCTTTGAAGGCATTAGCAAGAAAATCTTACACTCCTAGATGATACCTCAGATTCTCTTAAGTGAACAGCAGTCAAGAAGTAGTATGGTAGCCATTAATCAAACCAGATCTCAAGTAGAAAGAATCTTTAGAAACAAGAAACACCACTTGTAAACAACTAGCTATGAAATGTGTTTTACCAAGTTACAAATGTTCAGGCAGTTGAATAAGACAAGAGTATGCTAAATTGGAAGCTGACAGAGTCCAGAATAGAGGAGTGAGAAGGGTCAGCTATGAAAATAGAACAAAGAGAATGGAGTGGACTCTTGCAAGTAAGAATCAATCATATAAATTAATGTTAGGTTGTAGATGAAGAAACAACCATATGTTTATGAGGCCTTAAAGAGCTTTATTATAGTTTTGGTCTTCATTCTCTAGTTTTATTCTCTATAATTTTAGACTAATACATAAGTCACAAGTGAAGAGGAGCAAGAAAGAGAACTCCCATCTAAATACTCCCACTTGAGAGCAGTTTTAACTTTTATTTTATTAAGTGAGTGTTGTTAGTACCTGCTGTCACTTTTGGGTGAGTTTCAGAGAGTTCTAGCAGTCTGGAAAAGGCTGGTAAGGGGAGTATCAGCTGGTATCTTCAGTCATAAGGTTTGACTTGAAAGATGCCTTTAGAGCACATTATTTGGAATGGACAGTGTTGTCAAAGACTTTTAAGGAGCTTCGCAATCTATTCACTAAATTTTCTAAAGGAACTTATTACACAGTGTAATGTTTACTGTTTAGGAGTGTGTTAGCAAGGGAAAGCATTCATAGGCAGATGTTACTTGTATATTCCTCTTAATATCCTTCCTAACTTCATTCTTTTACATTCATAAGAGCCTATTTAAGGGTTTTATGTATTCTAATCTTATTCTATATTATTGTTTCTACATATTCTGTTAATTCCTAATGCTAATATCATTTTCTTTGAATTCTTTAGTATGTAGTTAAAAGCTAGTATTGTATAATTCTTGTTGCATCCTAATATAACCTCTTTTCTGCTTGATTACTATCAGCATAAATACTTTGTAATTTCTGAGCTTGAAAATTACCTAGTATAGTATACTGTTTTGAGTACCTATGTTTGGAAGTTTAACTTCCGAAACGATTCTCGTTCTATTACAACTTCCTTCCAAAATATGACTGTTGTGATATATAAAAATACAGCTTATCAAAATGCAGCTCATCTACTAAAGTCAAGATTATTCTTTCTTATAGATAATTTTATCTTTCAGACATGTTTATTACCTGTCATAGCTATAGTATAAAAATCCAAGTCTTTCACATCTATGTAGAAAGAAAAAGCTATTTTTTGGAGTTATTTTCCAGAATTAAGAAGAAATATCATATCCTGTTCTGACCATATTTGCCCCAACATATAGATAACTCTTTCTCCCTCATATGTACTCCCTAGTGCCATCTGGTACAAATTACATATTTTTATTCTACCTTGGATATCCTTGCTAAACTCTTGTTAACTCTATAGACCTTTATTCCCTAACATCCAAGAATTACTAAAAATCAGGATAACTCACTTAATAGCCTCTATTTTAGATAAAACTAACACTCTCTTCTAGTATTGGCAACAACACACCTTGCCACTCTCCAGTAGTTTTCACCTACTAAGTCTCTCCAAGTTTACTTCCAAAATATGCAACTAGTGTGGCTAGTAGAAATGCAACATACAAGCTGAAGCCAAAGATTGTTTCAACCTATCTTCTATGTTCTCAGATAATATGCTAATCAACATATTTGGACTTCTGAGATACCTTACTAGATCTTAGATAACAAAGTATGAACCATGTCTAACAAGAGACTAGAACAATAGGTCTATAAGACAAATATATGGTGTTTATCTGCTCTCTAGATTTCTTGAAAACTAGAATAGTGGAAAAGACAGTATGTTATGATAACTTCTCCTTTCTGTTAGTTGACCTCTAGATTATGTACTTTGAGCTAGATAAATTCCAGAATGAAATCCTACTTGCTTAGGCTAAAAATAACAAGTAATATTCACTATATGTAACTTGTAGTGAATTATAATATTCACTACTTCTAAGATCTGACCAGCCTCATTAGGAACACCATTAATATTGTAAACAGGCATAGATTAAGAGAGTTTTTGTGTATTCAGCCAGTGTTTCTAAATAAAACTTTAATTTCCTATAGCTTTGGAGTCTACCAGCACATGTACAGATATAAAATAGGGTATAAGAGGAGCCTCTTTTCTTACTTAAGATATTTTTCAGGAGAAGAGACACTTGTACAAAAATATAGATATAGTGATGTGTCTAGGAATTCACTGTAACTTTTATCATATTCTTCTACTGATAGTACAGTGAACTTATTTATCAGTAGCCAGTGTATAATTTTCTAATTGCTCTATACAAAATCCTGTTTGTCTAATAATTTATATTTATTATCTATTGCTCAATGGTTAACTGTCTTATGTCAATTCTATTGTAAAGTATTCTACTTACTTAGTATTTATGTTACAATCAGTAGTACAACTGATTAGATAGTTGATATAAATTTTTATACAGGTCAATTAATACTATCATCTTGTTCTTTATTGTTGCTTATACTCCTAAGCTCACCACTACAGAACTTACTACTGGTAAGTAGTTGTTAGTTGTCCACACTACACTATGTTATTATATATTCTATTCTTCTAACAGTAGCTAGTGCTTTTTTAGGCTGCTTTTTATTAATGAAAAGAACTTAACTGACTTTACTAGTGAGCTAATACCTTGCCATTTCTAAACCTGTTGTGGATTGAGCTAATCTCAAATCACTCCATGCTTGAGATATCTTTTTATACCTTACATGTGTTAATAGCTCATTACTAGTTTAATTGAATATTTACACTCTAACTGGCTGTATTTGCTCCCTAATTCATGCTGATTATCTTCATTGATAACAATGGCTAACTTTGTTACTACTCTCCCCAAGCTTACTAACTCTGCTGATTATCCTTTCTGGTAAATTTATGTTAAATTAACTTTCACTTTTATTATCTATTTTGGTATGATTTTCACTGCTGAAGATATACTAAGTACTTTAACACTTCTTTAAACCACTAATGTGAATGAGATAATTAGGAAAAACTTTCTAAGCTCTTAAGTCTTGGCTGTTCTTAATTTCACTTTGCTAAATAATATATTGATACATAGCTATCCCAATGCTGAGACTCCTTAGACTCACTTGTTAACCTTTATAGAAATGCCTAGTCCGATATTGATCTTTACCAACTATTAGAAGACAATTGTATTCTGAATTTCTAGCAATCAAAATTCTGTTCCCTAGATCACTAAGATTAATCCTCTCTATATAAGACTCTATAGAGATAATTGTGATATTCCTCTTTTCTTACAAATTGATGGTTTATTAAATTTCTTAACTCAGTTCACTTAATCTATGCAAACTGTCCTTAAATATGATAATTCAATTACCTGTGCTAATATAATAGCTATAATGAAAGACTTTGTAATTCCAAATAGAATTAATTATATATGTATAGCTCTAAGTTAAAGCAAATTTATCTTATCTGACTAATCTATTACTGTAAATCTCTCTAAATATAAAAAAGCACTATATTTCTTATAAAAGGGTAAAAAGCATCTTATGATAGCTTTTATGAAGATAAATGATTCTCAGACTCTAGTGCCTCTACTTACTTTATCTCATTATATATAGTTGTTCCTAGTACTGTTCCAATTAAATATAAAATCTTTGATCCTGAGAAAGAAACTACTAAAGTTGCTGTGTCAAAACTATAGCTAGTATATTATATTTCTGGTATGCAAATGCATCTTTTCTCTACTAGACAAATTCTTCAGTCTGAATTGAGAGTAGAAGACAATAAAATTAGTTCTACTTTCTACAATAAGTCTAATGATGCTGTCCTATTGGCTACTCCTAACCTCTGAAGTAATATCCAAATTCTGAAAACTTATATTCTTGAGCATAATGTCTTCAATCCTATGAGTCTTATAATATTTGTTTTTCAACACAGAAATATATCTGCCATAGTTGCACTCTTGGAAAGATGCACCAATACAATTTTTCTGAGAACCCTGTTCACTCTAGTAAGCCTCTAGAATTAATTCACTCAAATTTTCTTGAACTTCCTACCTTGTCTTATTCAAAGTACAGATAGATAATTACATTTCTTGACAACTATTTTTCCTATTATATAACTTTCTATTCTATGAAGAGATTGTCTACTAATAATGAGAAAAAATACATAACATCAGAATTATAATTCTTTCTAAGAGAGCAAGAGATTGTTTATAAGACTAGTACTTTACATGTACACTAACAAAATAGTCATGCTGAACAATTAAATTACACATTGCTTGAAAAAGCACAGTCAATACAACTTGAAGCATGTTTATTAGATTCAGTGGGAGTTTGCTATTATAACCCATATATACAATTGCACATCTGTTAGATATCTCAAATAGAAAACATTAACATTTCAGAAGATTTTCTTAGGTAATGAACCCAAATCATCACATCTCCATATCTTTAATTGTAAATCATATGTGTATCTTCCCAATATATTACTTTATGTACTATATACAAGAAAATGTTATTTTCTGTTCCATACATACCATCTTCAATGAGGAATTCTTTCCTAAATGCACTAACTTTTGTATGAAATAACACAAATTATATGATAAGTTATTAGACAAAATAAGTATAGAAACAAAGTTATCAATACCTAATCCTTCTAGCAAAATGGACCTACTTCAGTACTCATTTCACACACATCCTTTCTTTCCAATTAAAATAATCCTCCTCTTTACTTTCCATTATCTCTTCTTTCTTATAAGTCTCTATCTCCTTCATCTCCTCTAATATCTAAAAAGCTTACAGTAGAGGTTGAAGAGATTGATAATGTTAACTCTGATGTTGAGATGTGACTTCTCAGCCCTTAACAACCCTCATAACCTACTCTACACACACTACAAGAAGATCCTGAATTGAGAAGATCTAAGTATCAAACTCAAATACTCTTTAAAGAAGGAAATATCTATGAGAAATAGGAATATCCTACCAATACCCTACATAATACTTTATACTAACCAAAGGAGAGATTTCCCAATCCTAATATGATACACAATAAGTATGAAAATACCTATTATAAATCATAGAGATTATCAGAATACACAAAGATTCTCTGATAATCTACTGCCTAGGATAATAAGAATAAATGGAGTTGATTACCCATATAACTCATACAATAACATTGTTGAAATAGATGAGATTTTATATAATATCTAGTAGAAAGACTAATGTATGATCACTGTTAATAACAATAGAGGTAGAATAAATACTCTATTTCCTACAGGTGAATTAGCTAAGCCAGTTATCACTAGCTACTTGGCATGCCTTGCAAGAGAAGGAATTGTAGAGCAAATTTGCTTTTTCTTAGCACAATATGTAGCAAAGTCTCACCCAATTTTCAAAAACCCTAGAGATATCACTAAAATACTAGTTGACATTCAAAAAAAAGTAGCTTAAGTTCTGTCTTAAAGAGCTAAAATCACTTAAAGACAGAAAAATCTATGAAGTTGTGAACCTTTCTAAAGGATAGAAAGCAATTAAAAATTATTGGATATTCAATATTAAGTCTGATAATCATTACAGGTTTCAATTTGTTGCAAAAAAATTTTCTCAAGTTAAAGAAATTAACTTTAATGAATTATTCTCTCCAGTTGTCCACTATAAGACAGCATATCTATTTTTGGCTATTGTTACTCTTGAAGATTGGAATATCCATAATGTTAATGTAAAAACTGCCTACTTATATAATGATCTGGATAAGAAAATCTATATAAAGCAATCTAAAGATTTCAAATGTCACATACTATCTGACATCTATACTCTTTCCACTCTTTTGGCACAAATCATACTCTATTCCAATCACCCACCAATCTAAGTGTATATCTCCAAACTAAACCTATAGGCTTTTACCTTCTGGTCCAAACTACATCTAACATCTAAGAATAATAGTTAAAGCTATGACTAATGAGTAAAACAGAAAGTCCTTTTGTAAAGCTACTAAATATTCTTCTTAATAACCAAAAAAGACCACTTTATTCTGCAATATTATAAAAGTTTATAAAGCCTCTTATAATATTATTATATTTTTGAACTATTAGAATGTTAAAGTTGGAAAAGTAAAT
>Ga0157358_1000379_pt1 | contig 18312 bp, 9 predicted proteins | sample AttcapACBM2_FD_111484 | JGI IMG/M metagenome (GOLD analysis project Ga0157358, IMG submission 111484) | Fungus gardens microbial communities from leaf cutter ant in Botucatu, State of São Paulo, Brazil - Atta capiguara ACBM2 | ecosystem: Host-associated > Fungi > Mycelium > Unclassified ... | reverse complement strand
GAAGATCATAAAAGAACTCAACAAGGAGTTTCTGATGTATTCCTACACTATATATACTACTAGTACAAGTCTTACCCTAAACTAAATGTATTATATATAAGTCCACCATTACCACAAGGTGAATATACTACAACTATATCTTTGACATTATTATTTCAGTTTCTTCTACTATGTTCCAAACCTATGACATCACATCATATGACACATCATGTGACCATGGTCACATGCCTTTTTATTGTCCAAAAAGAAAAAGAAAAGAAAATCAAAAGAAAAGAAAAGAAAAGAAAAATCAAATCAAGAAAAATAGATAAAAAGAAAAGAAAACCAAAATAAAATATCAGAGTTCAAGTGTACCATAACAGTTTGTGAAAATTGGTTCACTAGTTGTGGAAATATGAGTTGAATGAAGTTTGTGATAGATAGAAGAGTTGGAATAAAATAAGAGAGAGTTAAGTAAGAGAAAAGAAATAAAAAAGAAGCAAGTCTACTGTCTTTAATTCTAATACTCTGCTTTGAAGCCTCTCTTGTATACCTGCTGTAAATTCCCTTTTTTTCCCTTCTGGTAGTGTTCTAGTTATTTTTATTAGAGTTTCTGACTATTTAGCTACTATTATTCTTCTCTTATATCAGCATTGTTCTGCTAGATTGGAACAGACTCTATTAGTATTTAGAATAGTTGCTATCTTTAGAAATCCTCATTAAGACTTTTTGTAGGTACATGCTATATATACTTATTTGTTATAACAATGCACTTAAGACTTTCTAGAGATTGTGAAAGTTCACATAAATACTGCAGACTTTGCTAGTTACTCTAACAAGAATTATCTAGATGAATTCTAAACATTGATATCTAAAGCTAGGTATACAAACTTCTATACTATTATTGTCAAGTTTAGAAAAGATCTCTATACTATAACCTAAAGCTAGATTGCCACTATACTAGATGAATACTCCAAAAACACTGATTCCTTTATATAATTTAAAGCAGCATAGTATTAGGCTTGTTAAGATGACTAGGGTAGAAACATAGAGTTTGTACTTCAAGCTCTAAGTGTTGTGGCTATCATAAGTCATGGTGACATCAAGCTTATAAATAGATTGCTACAAGAGAACTTGACAAGAAGTTTCTACTATATTCCTTATCTTATATATTTATATTTATATTACAATACTAAGGTCTGTGTTAATGTCAGTTAGTATTATATAATAATCCAGCCATATCCTGTCAAAACTTCAGATGATGTTTCCTTTCTTATCTACACTTTCAAATCTCATCTAGTGTAAGTTAACTCTGTTTATTCTATGTCAGTTACTTCTTGGACTTCCTTGTTAGACTTTCTAGTAACTTTGTAAAATTTCATAAAAAATGATGATAATAGTATAGTCAGAGATATCATTTATAGAAGTCTCTAGAATGTTATTTATGAAAGAAAGAAGGATTACTATTAGCAACAGATAAAGAGGGATAGTGATAATAGATAGGATTGCACTTGGTAGAGGACAGTAATGGAGGACAGTGGAGTTGACTAGATAAATTCTGCAGAGTTGGTAATAGTGTTTAGTGTTTTAGAGGGAGAGAAAACTCTCTAGATTTGAGCAGTGTTCAGTATTGGGATGTTAGAGTTTTGAACAGATCTTTTTAAATCTATTTCCCTTTCTAGATTGTTATAACTTGAGGTAACAGAAATTGCTCAAAACTTGATGGTCTAGTTAAGTAAAAGAGCTTTGGTCTGAAAGAGAATTCTTGAGAAAATTATCTTGGAGAGATTTATATCAGCTAGAGTAACAGAGTTTCACCAACTAAAACTTAAAGTCCTATAGTTTATCAGAGCTGCTAAGTTTTCAGCTATCAAGTTTTATGAGATCTTCATTACTTTAAGTTATAGAAATTTAGGAGGAGATATCATATACTAAGTCTAACTCTGATAATAGCATATCTTTTATGGTAGTGTTATTTCATTAATCTATCTATTAATAGCCTGTCTTCTATAGTAGTGTTATACTCTGTTCAAACCCTATGAATACTTGGTCTTCCACAGCAGTATTTACTTCTATCCAACTTGGTTTTTCATAGTAGAGTTCTCCTATCCTAACTCTTGTTAGTATTTCACCACTGAAACCTCTGCTTGGGACTATACTCCAAACCCCTAAGTTCTTCTTTTACTTGTATAGTATATAAGAACTAGTAAATATACTGTATTTCTCTAGTCTAATAATTAATAACAGCAATAGTTAAACTCTAGTTTCTTTCAACAACATATCTTTTATCAGAACTCATTTCTCTTAGACTCCACTCCACTTCTGAAGTTGTAACTATGTAGTAGATAAACTGCATAGTATATAAGCTGAAGCTAAGATTGTTCTAGGAAGTCTGTATTATCATGTGCTTTATATAGGTTTCTGTTACAATTTAAGACTCAAAGTGTTAGGTCAAGAAAGAAACATTGTATTAGAGTTAACACAAAAGAACTTGATAGAGCTTCTAGCACAAAGTTGTTTACCTTATATACACTATGCTGATAGTCTGTGCTGAGCTACATCTAACCTACTCTAAAGATTATATACTATTTATAACATCAACATGTAGAAAATATATTATGTAATGTTATTACTTCAGAACCTTTTATATTTTTCTTCCATGTCACATAATAATGTGACTGTGACATTTGACTAACATGTGACAGCTATCATTCATTGTCACAGTATATGACAATTATAATAGTTATATATAATGTTATACTAAATTTTAATCCTAAGTCTTAATTAATAAAATAAATGAAAATGAAAATGGAACAGGAAAAGAAAATAAATAGCATGCTTCTCTCTTTACCACCATCTTAGATAGTAGCACATAACAGAGAAACTGTGAATAAAACTCTTTTTTCTACTACTTTAGCTATATTTAACTTTAAAAGCTTAACAATGTCTTTGAGGATGTGTACATGGATGCTTCAAGAGGAAGATTCAACATGTCAAGCACAAATATTTCTAAAAAATCATCAGCTAATTCTAGTGTCTCATCTATATTCTATATAGAAAGAATAGGGATTCAAAGCAATGATCCTACTTGGGTAGGACAGATAGAGGCAGAAATTTTCAGTCTATTATATGTGTCTACCAAGAGAGAGGAGACAAGCATTCACAATGGGGCTGACAGTTCAACCAACATGCCTCTATCTTCTGTGGAATATGCTTTGAACTTAAACACCAATGTAGACTAATCAAATAGTTTCAACTCTTCTTCTATTCTGTATGTAGCAAACCAACCAGCTAATTCTGATTTTTGGAATGGGCAAACTCATCATATATCTATATTTGGCAACAGAAACTCTCAGTCTATCAACACAAAGAACATTGAAATATCTCTTATATATATAGTGGATTTTATTAAGAACAGAAATATCAAGCATAACAGGGAGAAAGATATCTCATATTTAGAGGGCTTTGGAAAAGCTGCTTGAACTTTTGTATCATCTATCTTTGAGGGAGGATGGAGCAAATTAAACTCAGATAATAAGAGTAAGACATTCTGTCAAAAAATGTCTGAAAAATTCTCCAACAATATTCTAGTTTGTAAAAGCAGCAAAAATTCCTCTAAAACTCTAGATCTGAAGTCTGTTGAGTTTTTGAGTGCTTCTCATCTCTCTCTTCCTCCATCCCCAATCTTTCTCAGACTGTCTAAGAAGGAATTGAGCAAATCAAGGTTCCATAGAAAAAATACCAATAAGTCTCAGAACCAATTAAGCAATATTGCTAGGCATACATACATACAAGCATCATCTGCAAATGTAAATGATATTCTCAAACTCAAAGATAGCTTTCTCAATCACCTGAACAAGAAAATAGAGAATATATACAGAACAATAAATGATACAGGAAAAACAAAACTATATATCAACATAATGATCGAAGATCCATTACACAAGCAGATTATTGTTCTTATGGACTATGACAACATCTCCAAATATGTGGCATCTTCAGATGAACATGTTGCCAACTTAAACAGAGCCTTAAAAGATATTAAATTAGATACTTTCATTGATTTTATTAGATCTAACCACTATGGTCTTGTTGTCATATCAAACAAAGTTGCTTCATCTTCTGACCTCAATGTTGTTGAAAGCTACATCAAAAATATCAATTCAGTAGACAATAATAATATCCAATAAGCTTGTCTTCTATAATCCAAGTCATACTTGAAAATACTTGGAATTCCATATCTTATTGAGGGCACTAGCACACCCACAGATTCTAATGTGATGGAGTTGATCATCAAATCCACTTACATTTTTGATAATATTCACTTCACATCTAAGCCATGAGTTATCAAAGTATCTCCAAAGTCTGATATGGCTTATCATAAAATGAACTACTTACTTATTTGTGATATCTGAATCTTAGATGTACTCTTAGAGGTTTAGAAGTGATTTAAAAGTTCAATAATGATGACAATGATGATTAAGATCAATACAGATAATAAAGAATAAAGAATGATGAAAATTAATAATAAATAATATTGTTAAGTCTGAGATCTAATCTCCAGACATAGAGATATATACAAAAGAGTGATAGTCTATATGCAAGCTGTTTCTATTACATGATTAAAACTCATACCTGATGGGAGCTGTTATCTGTCATAGCAGCTGTCAGGCTAATTTTAAAAGGTAACTAATTATATCACTACATTGATATGCTTGTACTTCTATTAATACTTATTTCTATATAATATACCATATATAATTGGAAACAGTTTGATGAGCACTTTTCAATGCAAGTTTGATCATACAAATCTGTCCAGTCATTCATGAGATATTAGCAAACAAAGATTTTACAGTTACTGATGACCTGATATCTTGGTTGTTTGTTGTTGCTTTTGTACATCCCACATATGTGCAGATAGCCCTCATTTGGGGCTTTACAGTGCAACTTAGTTTGTGAAAATTGGTCCACTGATTGTGGAGATACAAGCTGAATGAAGTTTGTGACATAGCTATTATATGGATTGACATCTGGGATTTCTGGAGCAGTATGTCTGGTAAGACTCTTATTAACCATTGCTTCAATATAGGAAGACACATTTCCATGATTTGTGGTACTAATATGAACTCTGGTATCCCTCAATGCAAGAATTGCTGGAAGTGAGAATATATTACTTTTGTATATGGAGCACAAGGATCAAGATGCATCAAATGCAATGGTCTCCATAAGATTGAACATCATCACTACTTCACCTGGTACTACAAGGCAAATTTCAAAATTAACCCATCTCAACTCAAAACAAAACAAGACAAGCTATGCCCTTATACCTTCAAATACTTAAATTGTAAAGGAGAGTATTAAGCTGACTCAAACATCTACCCATTCTGGAGGCATTGATTTAACAAAAAATGGCACACTAAGAAGTATCAAGAAATCTGGGAGACTAGAAAGCAATCAATTCACTCAACTATGAGCAGCACTCAAGTATAATTATTAAAAGTCTTAAAATATTCTCACAAAATGTTTGAAAGAACAGGGCTCTTATAGACTTAATATTGGAAATACAAAAAAATTTTGATATTCTTTTTATTCAAGAACCTCCTTGGTTGTTTATACATGCTATTCTAAGTTCTTCTAGTAAAGAGGGTGATAAAGTTGTAGATATCCCAAATTATCCAAATTGAATTACCTTTTCTAGACAGAATTCTGACAAGCATGATTACCTAAGAGTCATTTCCTATATCAACATTCATTTAATTACTATGTATTTTTTTTTATAAAAAGATATTTTTAACTACAAAGATATTTGCTACTTTTCATTTTTTAACAATGGTTCTATTTTCTTCATGATTAACATTTATTCTGATGATAGTCAGTCTGCTTTAAAGTATCTTAAAGATACTAAAGCCAATTTCATTTGTCTTATAGCGACACTTTGCTAGAAATTGCAGACTCCTTTAATCTAAGTCTCTTCTCATTCATCTAACAGGTTTTCACTTGATACTCTAACAATAACAACAATGCAAACTTAGTTATTGACTTATTTTTTCTGTGATCAAGTTCAGCTGAAATTAATAACCACAGAATTTTTTCTGGAATTTTGTTTTCCATCCAATCACATCTCTCTCACTATGGACATAATCATCAAGGAAGAGTTCATTCAAAATAAAAGATGTTCTATTGTGAAAAATAACAAAAAAGAAGCCAAGTTCATGTTTGAACTCATCAAGAGCTTCAAGAATATCAATACTTCAAATATTTTTGACAAGAATTCTTTCAAATACATAGTCCAAGAATATGTAGATTTATCAGAGTCAACATGGTTCAAACACTTGTACCTAGTTAACATAATGAAGTGATTTAAGGATTAATGGAATGAGAATTGTCAAGTGAAACTCATAGTTTAACAGATTATTCAAAAGAGTCAAGGAATGGAAAGACTTCAAAAGAATAGTAAAAATGACTAAATATATCTTCCTTGATAACAAGATTCAAAAGATAGTATCAAGTAATTGTAAACCTTGGAATTTAATGGACTAGGTCAATATTACATACTCAAGATCTTAGAGTGGATCAAAAATAAAAACCTTATATTAGGTTAACATAAGAGAACTTGATAGAAAACTCTGTACAAGATGATCTATCTTATATACTAATTTACTTATGGTCCATGCTCCACTACTTTAGCCTACCCTAAATAACCATGTGTATACTTTAAGGCTAACATATATTATATATATTGTTATAATCTCATCATTCTAGAATCTTTTACTTTTTATTATTATATTATGTAAACATGTGGTGATGTGACTGTGACAGCATTGTAGTGTGACAGCTTGTAACAGTGACTTATGATGTCATGCTAACTCCTAACTCTAAGTTTAAAACTAGAAAATAAATTGAAAATAAAATGAAAATGGAAAAGAAAAATAAAATAAAATGAAGTCTACTTTTTACAACTCTAACAGTCAAGAAACAAAAAATACCAGCTATAGAAACAATCCAACATAATGGTTAATCTTGCATTAAGATTAAAGATCTCTAACAAGTCTTAAATTAAACATTCAATTCAGTACAAAACTGACAAATCAATGTGTTATTTGTTAGAGAAAATATCAACCAAACTGCCATTGCTGTAGAGTCTTTTTTCAAGAAAAGAATTTATAAGTGTCATCATATGCTGGAAAAATTAATAAAAAAAGTTATCAGCAAACACTTACAATTTCAGTTAATAGCAAACAACTTTATTCATTCAAATGAACTGGAAGAACTCAAATAGTAATCTGTCAAGATCGCAAGAAGTGGACTTTATTTATTTTATTTTTCTTTGGATTTACTTTTCATTTTTCTATTTTTAGAACAGTTAGGGTTAGGGTCAGAAGTGATCAGTCACACTGTCACATCAGTCACAATCTGATGGTGTGGTCACAACATTAGTCACAAGACTTGGAAGAATAAAGTAGAAGGTTCTAAAACAAATGATGTCATATAACATGGATACCACATGTTGACCTCATGTTCTACACATGGTCATTTAGGGTAGGGTGCACAGTAGTAAGCACAGACTATGGTTAGTAGTATAAAAGGTAGACTAGTTTGTAAAGGGATCTCTATCAAGTTCTTTTGTGTTTACTCTAATACAAGAGTTTGTTCTTTTATCCAACTCTAAGGATTTAAGTTCATAACATGATCGATAATGGACACAGGTGTCTTCCTTACCCACTTAATTTGCTTAGGTTGGGTTGAGAATTTTCAAACAAGTACTTTGGTATTCGATATTGCCTAATTCTTTCTATTCTTAAATTATTAGTTGATTTCACTTATTTTGGACAAAGCAAGGTTTGATCTGAAAGTTTCTCTTTTCTTTTCTGACTATTTAGTAGGCAGAAAAACCCAATATTTGTGGAACAGTTTCATTTTCTCTTTTTTCAATGCTAACATAGGTGTGGGTCAAGGCTCTGCTCTATCTCTGATTTTATCAGCTCTTTTCATTACTTCCATTTTTCATATTTTTGAAAAAAGAAGTAAAAAATTTAAAAATTCCTATATCTATTCTTTCATTTGTGAATGACAGATTTTTCATTTCTCAAGAGAAATCTTTAGATAAAATAAATGCTCACATTTTTTGTAGCTATAATACTATCTTTTTTCTATTAGAACAATTTGGTCTCATTGTCAAACATGGAAAAACTGAAGTTTTTCATTTTTCCAGGTTACATGGTCTCTTCAACCCTCTCTCACTGGACCTTAGCTGCATTAGAGAATCCATCCTTTATCCCAAAGATTCATGGAGATATCTGGGATTTATCTTTAACAAAAAGCTTAATTTTTGTCAACATATCAAATATTACTCCAACAAAGCTCTGTCTACAGTCAAGTGCATGAAAATGCTTGGAAATTTGATATACAGACTTCTTCCCTATCAGAAATGCCTTCTTTATAGAATATGCATTCTTTCTATCATCCTCTATGGCTTTCTATTATGATACTACAATAAAGTGCCACTGTCCTATTTACTTAATGAGCTCAACAAAATACAATGAAGAGCTGCATTATGAATTATAAGTGTATTCCACACTTTGCTCTCTATAGGAATTGAGACAATTGCTGGTCTAATTCCCATCCACCTACATCTTTGCAAAATGAGTGGTAGACACCAATTATGAACATCTATGCTCCCCTATAACCATGCTATCAAATTGCTTCTTGGGAAAAGACATGCTCTACTCTCTTATTCTCATCATCTCTCCTTGGAAAATATGACTTCTAAGCAACAGCAAAAAATCAAGAGTTTTATTGTTGATGCTAACAATTGTCTTGATGGAATCTTTTCATCTTTTGACTCTTTAAATAGCAAATTTCAACCAGGACTTAGACTCATTGATATCTTTTCTAGTTGCCTTTCTTTCCACAAAGCTGATTACCACTCTAATGAGAGCAAAATAGCTCATTGCAACAAGCTCAATGAACTCATTTTTAATACATCTTTGGAACCAAATACAGTTGTTGTTGTCTTAGATGCTAGTATCAAAAATAACATTGCTACATCCATTGCCCATGTTTATTTCTTCAATAACCTTTTGAAGAAGACACTTTATCATGCCATTAATATTACATCAATGGAGGCAGAACTATTTGCTATCAGATGTGGAATTAATTAGGCTGTTTAAATATCTGGTTCTTCTCACATCATTGTTATCACAGATACTATCCATATGGCACAGAGGATTTTCAATTCCTCTACACATCCTTATCAACTCCAATTAATCATGATATCTAAGAACCTTCAAGAGTTCTTTAATAATCATTTGGATAATTCTATAGAATTCTGGGTCTGTTCTAGCAAAAATAAATAGCACTTACATGTGTTGGTGGATAAGAAAACAAAGAAAAACAACCTCATTCCACTTTATCTTAGCAAATTATTATAGGACTTCAAAAAAAGGGGGAATGTGACAAAATTATTAAAGAGTGGCATATAACTTTCAAAACATTGAATCTCAAGGGAAGAAACTTTCTTAATCTCTTAAATAATAATTGTTCAGTCATTGAACCCTCTAATACAAAAAGAGGTCTATAGATAGAATAATTTGGGTTCTCAAATTTGCTTTGTACTTGAGCCACTTGAGCCATCACTAATCATGCTCCAATAGGAGAATACCAACATAGATTTTTCCTGAGAGAAGAGTTCAGTTGTCTATGTGGATTTTATCCAATTGAATCAAGATATTACATCCTCTACAATTGTAGAAGATTCAACAAATACTGGAATTCTATGAGAGACATGATTTATCAATTTATATTCTTCTTAGAGTTCAATCCAAATGCTTTCTCCTTTGGAGAAATTATTACATAAGTAGGTGATCTAGCTATTAAATTAGTAGTTCTTTTTTATATAGACTTTCTTTTTATTTTTTCCTTTTCCTTTCTATTTCCCTCTAGTTTTATTTAATGTAGTTACAAAGAAGCTACCATTGTCTGTCTTTGTGCTCTGTGTCATAAATTGTTGATTTTTTTTTGAAAAAAAGGAAATAAATAGAGTTTATCATCTTCAACTCTGACAGTTTCCATACTTGGTATAGACTTCAAGCTAACACTATAGACTTTTGTCCTTTAGTATGAACTATACCTAACAGAAGAGATAGATGTAAGGAAACCTATTCTTTAATCCTAATACTACTGCTGAAGCCTTTAAAGTTTCCTTCAACTCCAGAACTCCAATATTACTACTAACTTTGCAAAGCTTGTCTGTTAGATTTTACTATTCACTATTATGGACCTTTACTGATTTTAAGCTCTATTTATCATTGTTTCTTCTTATTCTCTATTACTAACAGTAACCCTCCTTTCTTTCTAGACTAACATTTAGATGTTTCTGTTAGAAACACTCCTAACCATACTGTTTTTATTATTTCTCATAAAGTAAGTTAATTTGGGAGTTTAGAATATATAGTATTGGTATATAGAATATCTCTCATCTCTAGAAACTGTAAGAAGACCTGCCTCTGACCTGTCAAATCCCATGATGCTTTTGTTCCAACAGCCTGTACTCTACTTTGCTGTTAAGTCTTAGAGTTGGACAAAAGACATACTTTTGTATTGAGTAACATAAGAAAACTTGATGGTGTTCTTATTACAAGTTAGTCTATCTTATATACTTCAGACTGTGGTCTGTGCACACACTACAACTAATCTATTCTAAAGTCTATGCACTTTCCATAAGGCTAACATATTGTTGTTATAACTATATAATATCACTTGTTTCACAATCTTTTATGACCTTCTCTGTGATATGTGATTGTATGACCTGTGTGACAGTCATGTTTGATGTCACATCACACTCCTTTGTCTAAGTTTCAAGATATAAAATAGAAAAGAAAACTAAAAAGAAGTTAAAAAGAGGAATAGAAAATAGAATAAAGAAAAGAGAAAAATAAAATCAAGTCCATTATTTACAGCTCTAATACCTATAAGAGAATTAGTCTTATATTGAGAAGTCATAAGTACCTAGAAACTCCAGTTGATATTTGGGTAAGATATTCTACTGTTACACCACTACTATATATACTATAGTAAGATGGTCCAAGCACATGGTCTGTATACTTGACCAATCAGTATCTACAACTATAATTGACTAAATAAATATAGTACTGCTATAGCAGACAAAATAACAGAGATTAGAATAATTAGGAGTAGTTACTAATCTATTAGGAACTAATCTAGATAATGACCAGTCTAAGAGTATAACTAATATTCTATAAAGTGAATCTAGGCTTATTTATTACCAGTATCTCCTAATAATATTCACAGCCTCTCTCAAGTGATTTTATCAATTTCTGCTGAACTCTACAAGCCTATTATTGACCTCTACCCTCAAATCTTTTAGATGTATCTACTGTAAATTTCTTTTCTTTCTTTTCTGGTAGAGTTCTAAATGTTTCTATCAGAGTTCCTGATTATTAGTATTTAGAATAGCTGCTATCTTCAGAAGTTTTTATTCTGTTTTCTTAAAACTTTCTAGAGATGTATTACTTGTACTTATTTGTTATGCCAATAAACTTAGAGCTTCCTGGAGATTGTTTAAGTTCATGTAAACACCACAGACCCTGCCAGTCACACTAACAAAAATCTTGATCTATATTCTTAAGTTCTCCTAAAAATAAGCTATATCATTATAATTTGTAGTCAATATTAGGTTTTATAGAGATTGTAAAAGCCTATAGACTCTGTTAGTTACCCTAACAGTCTGTGATCTGAGAGAAGTCACATGTCAGAATTGAAAACAGTAGACTTTATTTATTTTCACTTTTCTATTTTATTTTCTATTTTATTTTCTTATTTTGAACTTAGGATTGGGATTAGTATAATATTACATGTGACTGTTACAAGCTGTCACACAATGAGATATGGTGTTACACATCTGTTACATGTCACATATCACAGAAGAGTGTAGAAGATTCTGAAATAATGATATTATACTATATAGTTAATGGTATGTAGTACTGGTATGTAATACATATGTTTTTTAGGATAGGCTAGGTTTAGTGTAGCATGGACTATTAGCCAAGTGTATATAAGGTAGATGTATATAAGGTAGACACTCTGTAACTAGAACTCCATTGAGTTCTCTTGTATAAATCTTATATAAAATTTCTCTTTTGCTCTATCACTTGAACTTAATCTCTTTTCTTGAGATCATCCAACTTAGAGCCTTCTTTATTCTCTATTCTTACTCTTTCATCATCCTTAACTAGGAGCAACACCACTCTTTGGTCAAGAAAAATAGCCAGACCTTAGGCTTAAGAGATGTATTAGTTAGATAGGAGAAGCCTAGTTGTTTATTTTATATTAAAACTTACTAGTACTTAGTAGGTGTAAAACCTTATGTGAGCATTTAGATAGTTTTTCATGTAGTTGCTCCATACTGCTGGTCTACTTATGATCAGTCCATGCAAGGAAATAATAAAGGCTCTTATAGTACTATCTAGAGTAGGTATTTTCATCTTAGAAATATTTGTATACATTTTCATTAGAACAGTAGTTAGTAGTGTAAGTAATCAGTAGATGGTATGAGGTGGGACATGAAGAGTGCCTACTAGCACCTATAGAGATAATATCAAGTTTGGATTGCAATTCTAAAAGTAAGACTAGTACTAGTTTTTCTCCCTTATCTCTTTATACCTCCTTACTACCTATACCACTACTACTTTCATTATCACCATTCCCAATTGATTCCCCACCTCTTTGAACCAATATGAGTCAACATAGCTCAAATAATTATAAACAAGTTATTAAACAATACCAGGAGTAGTTGGTAGCCATATAAGTATAAATACAAGCACTAATGGCAGGGAAAGCAGGAGGGAAGGCAGCAGCAGTAGTCTTCAGACCTAATACTGGATCAAATATAGAAGTGGCCAAGCTATAAACATTTGATAGAACTGCTCTAGATTTCTGATAGTATACAGGTTGCATATTAGGATGAGAGAGGCATTGGTGGAGAAACAGGTACAGTAGGCTTTGTTGTATGTGCAGGGAGGGTCAGTAGATATGTGAAAAGAAAACATTATAGAAGATCTAAAAAAAAGACTTTTGAATTATGAAGTAGTAAGGAAATTTTTGACAGATCTAAAATTTAGTGATAGAGATGATGAAATATTGAAAGTGGCAGAGTTAAAAAAGGTAGAATAGGGGAGTAAGACAATAGAAGGATTTGTTCAAGATTTTTGAAGAGTAGCAAGAGAAAGTGGATATAAAAAATAACTGTTGATAGAGAAATTCAAGAAAGGTATGAATAGGATCATTTAGCAAAAACTAATGGAATAAGAATACCTTCTCAGCAGCATAGAGTAGTGGTATGAGTGAGTAACAAATTTGATTAGGTACTGGAGAGAGAGTAGATGAAAAGAAGAGAGATTGAGAGGAAGGATATCATGTCCCAAACTCTGAAACATGTCTGAGACATGTTTGACTTCAATATGACATCAAATCTCCGTGGTTATTTGGCCTTATTTGTGCCCAAAACTCCATCGGTGGTTTGGTATTTTATAATAGACATAATTCCATCAAAAGTCTGCAGTTATTTTACTTTATTTAAGTCAAAGTCTATGGTTGTATTTATTTGTGTCCATTGTCTAATTATTTCCTTCAAACTCTGCAAATTTACTCAGACTTTACATAGAGTTTTCCCCTCTCCAAATCTGAACTCCTATGTAGTGTTTCACTAATAAAAAACTCACTCAGAGATCTGTTTTAGTTACTTCTTTTTGTTATAAGACAAGAAAGTGTGGACAGACTTTAGTAAGATATTTATAGATAGTTATATTATTAGTCTACAACAAGAGAGAGAGAAGTCACATGACATTATATCATAGGGCCTAGAGCGGTTTAGAGCAGTCTGGAAGGATCTATGGTTTAGAAAGATCAGGAAGAGTCTAGAGATAGAGTGATGTCAAGGAACATGTTAACAGCATGGTTTCCTCATGGTGTACACATGGTGCATACATGGACAATAGAGATTAAGAGTAGGGTTTAGAGTATAATGTCAGGGCACATATAGACAGCATGCTAGCCTTGAGGTAGATGTAAGATGGATGAGTAATAGGACATGAGGTAGATTAGTAATGGACATGAGAACAGGGCATGGATATTAGGTAGGACATGCAGCAGATGTGTAGTCATAGCATGGACCATGAGGACTTCATATAAATAGTTGGTAGAATACTGTTGTGGTTCCCTGTTGAGTTCTCTTGTGAATTGCACAACTCATGTTCTCCACTAGATATCCTCCTATGAGATTTATTGTTAGTGCTGCTATTGGACACTGGTCTAGTGGTTGCCACAACACTTTTGTTATTTTATGTATTTAAGGCTGGTAACTACTTTGTAATAGCTAGCCTGATAATCAACTAAAGTTGATGCTAAATCTCCAGTGTTGATGGTAACATGCTTTACTTCTCTTATTATAATTCCTTATAAGATCATTCTCTGAAATTGCAACCATACAGCTTATAGAAGGCACAACACATAAGTTGAGATCAAGGTCATTCCAACAAGTCTACATCACTGAGCTCATCACATGAAGTATCTACACTCTGTGCATATCTAAGCCAACTCCACAGACTTTTACCTTCAAGTGCAAACCACATCTAACAAAGGAGAAAGATAGGGCCTTTAACTTTAAAGATAAACATGCCAGCAAATGCTGGAAAAACATAATGGTAATGATTGCCACAGTTTCAAGTTTGGCCAAGGAGGCAAAAGATCTAGCAGTGGGTACCAGTAGGGCCTGTACCAATGGAGGAAGTTAAGAGGACAAATGTAGTTGTTATATACCTACAACAACAGCAGGTAGTGTTTGTGTCAAGGTGTGATCTATATGCAATAGAGGTAGACCATGGAAGTGTTATAGCTGTGGGGGTTTTGGTTATATCATAAGAAACTGTAAAAATTAGAGAATTGTGGGATGAGGAAGAAAGTTGGAATATGGGGACAATATGAACAATATAAATAATTTAAATAGAGAAGAGAGTCTGGTAGTCCTTGACTAGGCTCTAGTAATAATAGGTTTGCAATGCTTAGTAGAGTAATAGATAAGTTCATATGCAAGAAGGAGTGATAGTAGAGGCATTATTGTTGAAGAAAATAAAAAGACCTATTTATATAAGAAATGTGAATGGTTTCTTTAATAAGGAGGGACTTATTGAAAATATAGTGGAAGTAAATATTTATTACTAAGGGCATAGAGAGAGAATGAAGATTGACATAATTGGGGATCAAAAGTGGAGTGTGATTTTGAAGATGCCATGGCTTGCTCACCACAACCATGAAGTTGACTAGAGAACAGGGAAGATAAAGATCACAAGATATCTGGAAGAGTGTGGAAAGTAGTAGAGACTGAAGCTAGAGAAATCATGGCAGCAAAAACAAATAAGGAAGAGAAAAAAAAGAAGAGGAAAAGAAACAAGAAGAGAAGGAGCAGAAGGAAGAAGAAAAGAAAGAAAAAACCAAAAAGGTGAGAATAATGGAAGTAAAGAAGGTGGCAGAAGAATGGGAGACTTGGGATAAGGAAGAAGAGGCAGCTAAGTCCAAAGAAGAGGCCAAGAAATTGGTTCCTCAAAAGTTTTATAAGTGGATCTATGTCTTTGGAAAAAAAGCAAGTGAGAAGATACTAACAAAGAAGTTATGGGACTATGTAATAGAGACAAAGAAGGGATTTGTATCAAGAAAGGGGAAGGTGTATCCATTGTCAAGGGAGGAGAGAGGAGAGATGTGTGAGTTCATTGAAAAATAATTGAGGAAAGAGTATATTAGACTCTTGAAGTCATCTTAAACAGCACTTGTATTTTTTATAAGAAAGAAAGATGATAAGAAGTGAATAGTTTAGGACTATCAGTATCTAAATGAATGGATAATGAAAAATAATCACTTCTTACCTTTAATTTCAGACATTGTAAAGAACATGATTGAAAGTATTTACTAAGCTAGATTTATAATAGAGTTATAATAATATATGAATAAATGAGGGAGACAAGTGGAAGATTATGTTCGCAACTTTAGAAGGGTTATTTGAACCTATGGTTATGTTCTTTAGATTAACCAATTTTCCAGTGACATTTCAAATAATGACAGTCAAAATCCTATGAGACTTGATTAATACTGGAGAAGTGGCAAGTTTCATAGATAATGTAATTGTAGGAACAGAGGAGGAAGAAGGACATGATGAAGTGGTAGAAGAAGTAGTAAAAAGGTTGGCAGAAAACAATTTGTATGTAAAACCAGAGAAGTATAAGTGAAAGGTTAGAAAAGTAGAGCTTTTAGAAGTGGTAATAGGACCAGGAGGTATTAAGATGGAAGAAGAGAAGGTGAAGGATGTATTGGACTGACTAACTCCAAAAGGAGTTAAAGACATATAGAAGTTTTTGGGACTGGTGAATTACTATTGATAGTTTATTAAAGATTTCATAGCAATAGCTAGACCTTGACATGATTTAGTAAAGAAGGATCAGAGGTGAGATTAGATAGAGAAGCAAAAGAAGATGTTTAAGGAGTTGAAGAAAAGGTTTACAAAAGAACTGGTGTTAGCAGTATTAGACTTAGACAAAAAAATAAGGATAAAAGTTAATACATTAGACTATGCAATAGGAGAGGTCTTTTTTATGGAGTGTAAAGATGGATGATAGAGACCTGTAGCTTATCTCTCAAAATATCTAAATAAGATAAAGAGAAACTATGAGATTCACAATAAAGAGATGTTGGCAGTGATAAGAGGGTTAGAAAACTAGAAACATCTATCAGAGAACACTAAGTTCAAGTTCAAGATCATAAAACTTAGAATACTTTATGAAGGTACAGAAGTTGAATAGAAAACAAGCTCAATGGGTATTGTATTTATCAAGATTTGACTTCATCTTGAAGTATGTACCAGAAACAAAAATAGGAAAAATAAATTAACTTAGTAGGAGACTAGACTAGAAAGTAGGTATAGAAAAGGACAATGAAAATTAGATACTAATTGAAAAATAATAGATTCATAGTTTAGCTAAAATAGTAATAGAAGGACCTGATATAGATATAATAAAAAATAGCTAGAGGAAAAGATAAAGAAGTAGTTAGAATGGTAGAGGAGATGAAGAAGGTGGGAGTTAAGTATTGAGAGGTGATGAATAGCAGATAGAAGGAGAATTAGTATTAGAAGAGGAGAAAGTTTATATACAAAAAGATGAGAGGTTGAGGGTAGAAATAATCTGGTTGCATCATGATGTACCAGTAGCAGAACATGAAGGAAGATAAAAGATAACAGAATTGGTGATAAGGAACTATTGGTGGTTGGAAGTAACAAAAGATGTAGGAAAATACATAGATGGTTGTGATCCATGTTAAAGAATGGGAAACCAGACAGAGATACCAGCAGAAAAGTTGAAGTTGAATGAAATACTAGTGTTATGCTAGAAAATGCTTTTTCATAAAAACATGTAATTTCCTAAGGTTTTGAGCATATAAGATCTCTTGGAAGGTATTAGCAAGAAGATCTTACACTTTTAGATGACACCTCAGATTCTCTCAAGTAACAGCAATTGAGGGATGATGTGGTAGCTATTAACCAAACTAGATCTCAAGTAGGAGAGGTCTCTAGGAACAAGAAATACTATTCATAAACAACTAGCTACAAATTTTAGGCATTCATGAGAGAGTTTTACCAAGTTACATGTATTTGGATGGTCAAATAAGACAAGTATCCATTAGATCAGAAGCCAACAGAGTCTAGAATGAAGAAATAGGAAGGAGTGGCCATGGAAATGGAAACAGAGAGCATGGAATGAGCTTTTATGAGTAAAGATTAATCATTGGATTGATATTGGGTTATAGATAAAGAAATAGCCATATGTTTACAAGGTCTTAGCAAGCTTTATTATGGTTTTGGGCTTCATTCTATAGTTTCATTCCTTGTATCTTTAGATTAATACATAAGCTACAAGTAGAGGATCCTCATTCAAATATTCCCACTTGAGAGTAGTTTAACTTCTATTTTATTAAGTGAGCATCATTAGTACCTGCTATTACTTTTGAACAAGTTTCAGAGAGTTCTAGTAGTCTGGAAAAGGCTGGCAAGGTGTGTTACAAACTTAAGACCTTAGAGTTGGTCAAAAGGATGAACCTTGTATTGGGTTAACACAAGAGAACTCGATAAAGAACTCTGTACAGAATTGTCTACCTTATATACAAATACCTAATGGTCTGTGCAAGCTATTTCTAGCCTACCCTAAACAACCATGTGTATGCCTTAAGGTCAACATGTGTTTCACATGTTGTATGACATTATCCTTCCAGAAT
>Ga0157358_1000378_pt1 | contig 18332 bp, 3 predicted proteins | sample AttcapACBM2_FD_111484 | JGI IMG/M metagenome (GOLD analysis project Ga0157358, IMG submission 111484) | Fungus gardens microbial communities from leaf cutter ant in Botucatu, State of São Paulo, Brazil - Atta capiguara ACBM2 | ecosystem: Host-associated > Fungi > Mycelium > Unclassified ... | reverse complement strand
GGGAGGCCATAACAGGACTAAAGGTAGAAGTTTCCCCTGCTTCTGGAATTAAGACTCAAGGACCTCTTTTTTTACCTGCCTAGCATGGTGGCATTTGTAGTCACATTCCCAGTAGCGGTGATCAATAGTCATTGCTAAAGCATACATATTTTGGAACAAGGTGGATTTTCCTTGTTCCTGGGTAGAGATAGGATTCTGGATCCAATTGAAGAGACCCTTGTAATAAAAGTGGTAAAGAACACTATTTCCCCAACCTAATTGGGAGGCATAGCATATAAAATCTACATTGTAAGTGAAAATTTTGTTATTGAGCTTTATATAGAAATTATCCAGTATATTGGCTGCTTTACTGATGGGATCCAAAAGACCAAAATGTCAATGTAGTTCATTAACAAACAGGTTCCAATTAGAGAGCCAATCTTACAAGATGTCCTAGTCTTTCTGGTTTAGGCCCACCTCAAACTAGTACTGGATTACTCTAGTAAGGTAGGTCATTACAAAGTTGATTTTCACAATGTCCATATTGAATTACACTGGATTAGTGTGGAAGTAGAGGCAACATTGGAATAAGAAATTGTTGAGCTTGTTGGGCTCAATATTGCTGAAAGTATTGGAGATACAGGCTTTAGCTTCTCTTGAATTAGTATTGGACTGAGAGTCTGATTAGCATTAAGTGTATTAGCAAGTTGATCAAGTATATCAGCTAACTGTTCATTAGTATTATTGATTTAGTAGGGATTTGACCATAAGTGAGTAGAAGAGGTAGATTTATTAGCTGTTAAATTAGTAATAGAATTAGTGGTGGGAGTATTCTTCTAGTTAGAATCATTGTCTGCATGAACAATACTTAGGCTAGAGATAGGCAAAGCTGTCTAGCCAGATTAAATAGTACTAGATGGAGACCTCGGAAATAATCAGCCTCTTTGGTAGATTTGTCTTGAACATTGTGAAACATTTGGCAGACAAGCCAGATGGTTATCAAAATGGAAATGATATTGAAAGGTGTTCCTAGCAGAAGGACTGAAGTTGAAGTTGAGGAGTTATAGTGAGAGAAAGCCATTGTAAACTTTAAGTACAAAAGTTGTTTTACAAGCAAGACTGCAATAGAGGGTCTAGTAGACTTGGGGAGTCTGATAATACTGTCAGATGCAGTTCACACTGGGAGTAAAAGTCTGCAAGATAGACTTAGAGATGTGTGGACTTGTGAAACAATCTTGGTTTTAGCTTATATACTATGTTGTCTGTCTGCTGCATAGTTGCAATTTTCAATAGAAGGAAAAAGTCTGAAATGAGAGTGAGTGCTAATTGGTGTGTCACCATTAAACACTGGGGATTGAGTTTAATAAGAGTTATCTTTGTTGATTATCAAACTAGTGAATTATAGTATAACTACTAGTTTTATATACAAGTACATACTATAGAAGATGCTCAGGGTTCCAGTGGTATAGCCCCTATTACCCTAAGTGGAGATTTCAGTGTTGAGATACTAACAGGAGTATAACTCTGCCATAGAAGACTGAGTTGGATAGGAGTATCTCTGTTATGGAAGATGAAATTTCCAGATTGTTGTATCACTGTCATATGGGCATATTGCAAGAAAGGTGGGCTTTTAGATTAGATGTTAATAAGGAGTATCACTATGAGGATGTGTTTTCTAGATAGGTAGACTTGGCATATGACATAAGAAGCAGACATAACATGAAGGAAACATAAGAAGGCCTCTACTACTATATGAGATACTGACTGATTATAAAATGAGAAAAAAGCAAGATGCAGCATAAATGAGTCAGAGTTATGAAACAACCCCAATGTATGTTGTCCATATGATAACTATTTATAGAATATGAGATATTGATTATAACAATACTGGAAAAATTAATTGAAAAGGTTATTGGTGACAGATTACAAAACCAATCCAAGCATCTCTGTCTCTTTTCTTTCTTTTGTTAATAATGATTTTTTTAATTTTGTAAGAGAAAACCTATGAAAAATCAAATGCTTTACTTTTTTATAGTTATAGCATCATCACTTTCTTTGATCAATTCAGACTTGCAATTGAATATGGGAAATTGAAAATTTTTCACTTCTCTAGACCAACTAGAAATTTCAATCCATCTCTGTTGGACCTTAGTCTAGTGGAAGAACTACTTTTACAACCAAAGGATATATGGAAATGAAAATGTTGGGAAATTCCACCAGAGGTTTGTTGCTCACTATGAAAGACTACTCTATAGAATATGTGTTTTGCCAATTGCATTCTATGGACTATACCTATAGTATTTTAAGAATGCTCTATTATTGTATTTTCTCAAAGAATTAAAGAAAATACAACAAAGAGCTGCCATATGAATCATAAAAGCCTTTTGCACATCATCTACTCAGGAAATTGAGGTGATTGCTGGTCTCATCCCTATCAACTCACTTCTTGAGAAGCATCATTCAAAAAATATGCTATCTTACTGTTTATCATTAGAAGCATTAACTTTTAAACAATGCTTCAAAGTCAAGAGTTTTATTGTTAATGTTAACAATTATCTTAATGAAATATTTCTATCCTTTAATCCTCTTCATAAAGAACTCTTGTCTAGGTTTAGACTAGTAGACAATTTTTCTGATTGCTTTTTTTTCATACAGTAGACCATAAAGATAAAGAAAACAAAGAATCCTACCTTCACAAACTTGAGAAAATCACTAAAGATGCTTTATCAGATCCCAACATAGTTATTGTTATCTCTGATATTAGTATTAAGAATAACATTACTACATCAATTTTATATATTTAATCAGGTAGCAACATAACCACAAAAACTCTTCACTATGCTATCAATATCACCTCTATGAAAGCTGAACTTTTTGCTATCAAATGCAGTATCAATCAAGCAGTTCAAATCCAAGGCACATTTTACATTGTGATCATCACAGACTCCATTTATTTGGCAAAATGGATATTCAATTCATCATTATATCCCTACTAGCTACAATTCATTGTTATAGCCCAAGACCTTAGAGTATTCTTCAACAAGAATTCACAAAATACCATCAAGTTTTAGTACTGTCTGAGTATAGATAAATGGAGTCTTCATATATCTGTTGACAAAGAAATAAAGCAGTTCAACCTCTCTCCTGTCTTCCTATATGAATTGTTATGGGATTTCAGCATGAAAAGCAAATGTGACTTAATCACTCAAAATTGGCAAATGATCTTTTAGGCATCAAACTTCAAAGAAAATCATTTCCTTGATCTACTAAATAACAACTATCTTTCTGTCAAACCCACATGTTCTAAAGGCAAGCCATAGCTTAAATTAGTTGGTTACTCAAACTTGTTATGTGCAAGAGCCACTCAAGCAATTACAAATCATGTATCCATTGGGGAATATCATCTGAGATTTTTCCCAAGAGAAAAATTCAGTTGTTCATGCAGAAATTATCCAATCAAATCAAGGCATCATATTCTTCATGAATGTAAAAGATTTAACAACTACTGGAATCCAAACAAAGCATCTTTTGACTACTTCATAGCATTTCTTGAGTACAACTCTGAGGCTTTCTCCTTTAATAAAGGTATTACTTGATAACAATATTTCTGCTATTATTCTGTAGTAGTGTAATTTGTTTTATTTTTCTCTACTTTTTCTAGTCTTTTCCTTCTTTTTCTTTTTTCTTTTCTTTTTTCTATGTAAGTAGTTATGTTGTAGCTATCATAGTTTGCCACTACACCCCATGTGATAAATTGTTGATTTTTTTAAAAAAAGATAAGCAATATTGATACAACTAACATTTTTAACTATGACATGCTAGAATATGTAAGTCAGAAATTCACTACTCTATTGTAGAAGATCTTTGGAACAAGTATTCTAAGTTTGTTAACATTACTAAATGTTTTAAAGCATGGTGGAACAAGAAGTGCAATAGGGACCTAGCTACTTATCAAACATCTAGAAGGAGAATAGACTGGATTAAGTACAAGAAGTCAGTAAAAATAGCTAAAAGAGTCTTTTTTGACAATAGAATTTAAGAAATTGCTTTAACTAACAAGAGACCATGGAACCTTATGAATTGGGTCAAGAAATGAAAATTACTAGCTACAGAAGCCATTATATTTAATGGACTTTCATGCAATAATCTGGATAACTTGTGGTAAGCACTATATTAATCTTATAATTTAGCTCAAGATTAGCCCATTAATTTGCAGCTTCTTGATGAAATTTCCTTATATTAATAAGCTGAATGTTCTTTAGAGCTGAATTTAGAAATGCTATCAATAAGTACAGTAGTTCATCTACTCCAGGTCCTGATCATATTTCTTAAAATCACTTTAAAGAGATAGTAGACAATGCTAAGTATACTAGTAATATTGTCAATATAGCAAATTTGTATATCAATCTTGGCTATTGGCTATCACACTTCAGAGAGTCATCATCTATTATTATTCCAAAGCCCAACAAATCTTTGTATGACACCCCCAAGGCCTTTTATCCTATTGTTCTCCTCAATATGCTAGGAAAGTTAATTGAAAAAGTGATAAGCAATAGACTACAAGTTCATTCTATTGCTTCAAACTTCATCTATTCAAACCAATTGGAAGATATCAAGCAATGTTCAATGACAAATACCAGTTTTTTCTTAACACAACTTATATGAGTAGAATAGATGAAGGGCCTTCACATAGGCACTCTTGTGTTTGATATCACACAATTCTTCTTTTTCTTAAATTATCAACTTCTTCTAATGATCCTGAACAAAGCAGACTTTGATTCTAAAATTCCCTGATTTTTCTCTAGTTATTTAATTAATAGACAGACTCAATACATATGGAACTTTTCCACATCACCATTCTCTAGAGCCAATGTTAGTGTTGGATAGGGATCTACACTCTCTCCCATTATTTCAGCTCTTTATATTGCTTTTATTTTTGATATATTTGAAAAAAGAACTAAAATTTTTTAACTCTTATTCCAGTTTTGATTCTTTCATTTGTTGACAACAGTTCTTTTGTTTCTTATGAGAAGAGTCCAGGAGAAGAGTTATTAAAAATCTAATATAACTCTCTTTTGTAGTTATAGTATCATTTCATCTCTCTTCAACCAATTCAGTCTAGCAATTGAACATGACAAATCAGAGGTTTTCCACTTCTCAAGATCAACTAAGAATATTCATCTACCTCTACTAGATCTGAGACTGGCAGAAGGTGCTTTACTCAGATCAAAAGACACATGGCAATATCTAAGGTTTTTCTTTGATAAAAAACTCTCTTTTTAACACCACATTTGTTATTATGCTAATAAAGTCATTCACCATCAAAAGTATAAAGATGTTGGGAAATTCAACAAGGGGACTCTCCCTGATGCACAAACATCTTTTATACAGAATGTATGTCCTTTCTATTGCTTTATATAGGTTCTAGCTTTGGTATTTTAAAGAAGTGCCACTATATCAGCCTTTTAAAGAATTAAAGAAAATACAGAGAAGAGCAGCTCTATGGATTACAGAAGCCTTTTGCACATTACCCTTATAGAGAGTTGAGGCTATCACTGGTCTTATCTCTATTCATTTCTATTTTGATAAAATTATTGGTCAACATCATCTTTAAGTGGTATCTCTTTCCAAACAATATGCTATAAACTCTCTTTTAGATGAACATCATTCCAAAAAGGCTACTTCTCATTGCATAGCCACTTGTCATCTCATCTCCAAACAATGCTTGAAAATCAAAAGTTTCATAATGAATACTAACAATTATTTGAACAAAATCTTTCCAGTCTTTGACAGTCTGAATAGAGAGCTTTCTTCTAGTTTTTATCTTGTAGATACTTTTCCTGATCATTTTTCTTTCTATTTAGCTAATCAAAAAGATATCAATGCAAAAATTGCTTATCAAAACAAACTCAAGAACATTTATAAGATTTCATCCAACAACCAAGATATTATACTCATTATATCTAATGTAAGTATCAAAAACAATATTGCTATCTTATTCTTGCACATCTGGAGAAGACATGAAATTATTGCAAAAAATATTCATCATCCAATGGATGTATCATCAACAAAAGCTAAACTTTTTGTTATTAGATGTGGTATTAGTTGAGTATCTTAGATACAAGGTGTTATATGTATTGTTATCATTACAGATGCTATTCATGCTGTTAACATATCTTTGATATGTTTATTTATCTATACCAGCTACACATTATTGCCATATTTAGTAACTTGAGGAAGTTTTTTGATAAGAATACTAGTAACTTGATTTCATTTTGGGACTGTCCTAGTAATGATAAATGGTCTCTATATTTACTAGTCAACAAGAAATCAAAATTCCACAAGATAAGTCTTATTTTACCCAGCAAAATATCATGGGAGTTTAGTAAAAAGGAAGAATACAATCTTGTTATCAGAAAGTGGCAAATGTATTTCCAAGCATTTGACTATAAGAGAAGATATTTTCTTGATCTAAACAATAATAATAACCAATCTATTTGTCCTACCTATTCTAAAAGCAGTGCTTAGCTGAAACATTTTAGCCTCTCCAACTCATTATGTATATACATTACTAGATTGATTACCAATTATGCTCCCATTGGTGAATATAGGCTAAGATTTTTTCCCAACAATTTATTTGCATACTTATGTAGTAACTCTTCTATTGAGATAAGGATACATATTATTCAATTCAGGAGAATTTTGTTAGAATTATGAATGATGAACTTGGTTTTATTTTATTTTATTTTACTTTTCTTTATTTTGGACTTAGACAAAAGTGTGACATGATGTCACAGTCACAGTCACACAATCATGTGATACAGAGAAGAATGTAGAAGGTTTTAGAACAAATGATATTATACAGCATAGTAGTAATATGTTGGTCTTATAAAAAGCATATATACTTTAGAGTAGATTAGTTGTAGTATGTGTAAAGACCATGGTCTATAGTATATAAGATAGACTATTTTGTACTAGAGACTCTATTGAGTTCTTTTATATTACTTAATACAAAAGTCATCTTTTGTTTTTACTTAAAGACTTAAGTCATAATATATTTTGTTTTCAAGAAGATATTACATAGTATTAGTTATTTACTGTATTTGACTCTCTACCTAGTATGGTATTATATCTTCTACTTTTTCTTTTTCTCTTTATTTAAGTAATTACATTATGTAATTACTATAGCCTACTACTATATCCTGTGTAATAAATTATTGACTTAAAAAAACATATCAATAATCTCTAGTAATAGCAATAAAGCTAATAGTACAAGAATTGCCATGTTAATACTAAGAGTTCTGAAGAATTGATCTACTAGCTTATGAAAGATAAGTCTAGTAGTTATCAATAAAAGCCTAAAGATTTACTGTAAGACAACTCAAAACTCACTAAGTGTCATATCACATAAGAATACAAGTAAAAAAGCAGACAAGATGTTGATATATATATAATTAAACCTTTAGTAGTCCATAGAATTTTTAGTTTATCAAGTTGGTAGATAGAGAATAACTTATAATACTTTAATACACTATACTACAAGGAGACCAGTCACTTTACAAAAACTATCCCCTTCAACATTATAAACTCCAATTTCTACTGTCAAACCTTTAGAGTTTACTGTTATGATCTTAAATCCTTAGGGTTGGATAAAAGAACAAACTCTTGTATTAGAGTAAACACAAGAGAACTTGATAGAGAGCTCTTTACAAAATAGTCTACTTTATATACTTCTACAGATGGTCCATGCTAGGTATTGTGCATCCTACCCTAAATAACCATGTGTCAAGCATGAGGCCAACATGTGGTGTCCATATTGTATGATATCATTTTGTTCCAGAACCTTTTACTTCCTTCTCTCAAGTTTTATGATTAATGTTGTAACCACACCATCAGATGTGACTGATGTGACTGATAACTTCTAACCCTAACCCTAGAGTTCTAAAAATAGAAAAAATGAAAAATAAATTGAAAGGAAAATAAAATAAGAAAGAAAATGAAGAAAAAACTAAGTCCACATTCTTCAATTTTGATATTTATTATCTCTTCCAGGTTGTAAATTCTAAACTTGTCAAGTATAGTTCACACTTGAAAGTGAAAGTCTATGAAGTTGTATAGGGTTTGTACCAAGTATAAAGACTTGTACAAGAAATACAAAGTTGTGGGCTTTGCAAATAACCTTGGTTTCATGTTAGAGTTGAAGTTGATGGACTTGTTTTTATTTTTGCTTCTTCTTATTTTATTTTATGTTTCATTTTTATTTAAACTTAGGTGTCCATCTCTTGGCTTAGAAATACTCTAAGCCTATTCTCTAAGCCTATCCAATTTTTGTTGTTTTCTAATAAAGTATTAATAAAGAGTCTGTTCTTACAAACATTCTGTAAAAAGATTTTTAAGGATTTTAAAATCATATTTTTACTCTGCCCACAGCTAAGTAAATTGAGTTAGCTCTGATTTCTTGTTGTGCTAATTCCTATTGAATCTGTATTTTCAGAATGAACAGTTGTTGCTGTTTGCCTGGTGTTGATAGGTGTTAGCATGATGTCATAACTGTCACAGTATAGAGTTTCCCAGAGGCAGCAGCTACTCTAAATACCAAAGAGTCTATTCTAATCAAGTAGAATATCAGATAGAACATTTGGTAATCTAACTACAGAATAATGGAGCTATATGATTAGGAATCTTGATGGAATATTGCCAGATGGTGAAAGCTCATTGATTAGTGGCTAAAAGAGATGGGTTGATAGCTGTGAAAGAGCAAGTGTGTATTCATGAGAGTACTATGGGGTTAAGAAGGTTCAATAATATTGTGGTAGAGTATTAATATAAGAGCTGAGGAACAAAGAGTCTATGGGGTTGACTTAGGCTTTTACAGATACTACTGACTTAAATGTAGGCAAAGCAGAGGGTTTCCTTATACCTTGAACCTCTTACTTCTTAAGTCTTCAACTAAAACACTATAAGACTCTTTGTTCTTTCTCTTCCATGCCACAATACTATGGACTCCTACTTGTTCTCTCATAACTGTCAACCTACTTCCTTTAGCCACTGATCAATGAGCTTTCACTGTTTAACAATATTCTATTGAGGTTTCTGACCATCTAGCTTTATTATTTTGTAACTAAGTTACTAAATGTTTTATTTGATATTCTGCTTGATTAGAATGGACTTCTAGATATTCAGAGTAGCTGTTGTCTCTGGGAAACTCTATTCTGTTCTCATAGGATTTTCTGGAGGTGAGTTATATAATTGGTAGTTATAAACAATATTACTTAGAATTTTCTGGAGATCACAAACTCTATGAAATACTGTGGACTTTATTCAGTTGTCCTAATACTAAGGAATAATAAAAGAAGTACTTAAGTAGTACTATTACTTTATAGTATAGCCCTGAGTAATGTCAGTGGCTATACTGAGTAAAGATTTTAGTAGTGAGATATTAATAGAGATTTGAGTTGGAAAGAAGTAAACATCACTGTAGAAGATCAAGTACTTGAAGAGTTTGAATAGAAAGATAATACTGTTATAACATCTTTGAGATAAGCCTGTCTTCTATGATAGCCATTCTTCTTGCAACACATTTCTATAGTAGTGATGCAACAACTCAGATATCTAGTCTTCCATAATAGGAATACTTCTATCAAACTTGGTCTTCTATAGTAGAGTTCTCCTATTTGACCATTTTAGTGTTTTACTACTGAAACCTTTGCTCAAGACTATATACTGAAACTCTACACATCTCCTATATATTTGACTTATATATATAAGACTAGTAGTTATACTATAATTTACTAGTTTAATAATCAACAAAGATAACTTTTATTAAACTTGATCTCTGGTATTCAACAGTGACACACCAAATTAGCACTTCCTTCCATTTCAAACTTCATCCACTTATTTAAAGTTACAACCATACAACAGATAGACAGTATAGCATATAAGCTGAAGCCAAGGTTGTTCTTACAAGTCTACATTACCAAGTTCATTGTATAAAGTTTCTATACTCCATGCATTTCCAAGCCAACCCTACAGGTTTTTATCTCCTAGTATGGACCATGCTTGATAGTTATATACCTCTGGTACATAATTTATATGTACTTTACATTTAGTCTACTTTAAATATTATGAGTTATATAGATAAGAGTTATTTCTTCTGACATGTCACATGATGTTGTGACAGTGACATGTGACAGACATGTGACCATTGTAATAGTCATGTGTGATATCATATTGTTTTCTTTTCACTAAGTCTAAAAATAAGAAAAATAAAAAGAAGTAAAAGAATTGGAGTAAAAAATAAGAAAAACTCAGAGAGAAATAAATAAAAAAGTCTACTGTCTTTGATTCTGACACAGAAGTTTGCAAGAGAATAGCACTGTTGTAAAAGATAGAATATATATAGAGTCTTGCAGAGTGATAATATAAGAAAATACAAGTATGCACCAAGCCATTGTACTGTACCACTGTACCATGCACTTACTTTGTGTTATCTTGTAGTATTCTGAACAATTGTTCCTATTTTATATGTGTATTATTCAGCTCATAGCATAAATATTGGACTCTTACATATTTTTACCTCAGTTCTTATCTGTATTGTGAGTAACTGAGCAGATCCAGTTGATTATAGTTCACACTCACTAAGGATATCTGTAAATGTAGCATAGAAAACAAAAAAGGAAGCTAGACCTAGCAACTATAGATTGAATAGAGACTGGAAGTAGTGCTATATAGATAACAATCTTGGCTTTAATGAATAACATTGTGCTTAGCCTATATGTTGCATAACCATATTTTCAGAGGACAAGAGCTTTAAAAGAGTATAGAGATAAGTGTGGTACAAGTCCAAGTTAATTATCAGACTAAAGAACAGTATATAGTAGTTAACATTCTTAAATACAGAAGTAATAATCTAATAATATTTTACCTCTGCACATACTCTGAGTTGTCAGATACTATAGGGATTGTCATTTGAAGAACTCCATAAGATTGGTGAGGAATGCAGGGTTTAGTTCTCAGATTGATGAGTGATAAAATGGAGTGTGATCTACACTGGAAGAGAGTGGAAAGGGTACAGATGTTGAATAGTATATGACAGTATTTCTATTACAAAATAAACTACTCACTTATTTGTGATATATGAATCTTGGATACACTTTTAGAGGTTGAGGAGTGATTCAGAAGCTCAATAATGATGACAATGATAATGAGAAATAATAATTGATAATGATTAATGTTGTTAAGTCTAAGGTTTAATTTTCAGATACAAAAGTATTTATACAAAATAGTGATGGTTTGTGCACAAGCTATTTCCATCATATGATTAAAACTTGTATCTGGTGGGGCTGTCATCTGTCATGGCAGATATCAGGCTAATTTTAGAAGGTAACTAATTATATTACTATATTAATATACTTGTATTTCTATAAATACTAATTTTCATATGATGTATGATATATTATCAGAGACAGTTTGATAAGCACTTTCCAATGCATGTTTGATCATGGAAATTCATTCAGTTTTTTCTGGGATAATATCCAATAAAACTTATAGTTATTGATGGTCTGATATCTCAGTATTCTGTTGTTAATTTTGTATATCCCATATATGTGTGAATAGTCCTTATTTGGAGCTTTTTAGTACAACTTAGTTTGTGAGAATCAGTTTACTGGTTGTAGAGATATAAATTGAATGAAGTTTGTGATACTTTAAGACTGAGCCCTTGAAGCTCTAGTTGTACAGAAAATGTAAGTGTCATGGTTTTTAATAATAGGAAAGGAAGAAAAAGGAAAAGGGTCATACTGCTTCAAGTCTAAGGAAAAGAGAAAAAAAAAGAACAAGTAAAACAATTATAAAAAGATGTTAGAGCTGATATAGTAGAAGAGGGCCAGGTTTATCAGGGCAAGCTTGGTAAAGTTAAATATGAGTTTGAAAGTGTAAGCAAGTTTAGACACAAGTGTTCAGTTGGATTCTTGTTCTATATTTTTGTATTCTAGCCAAATGACTTTATAGAGTAACTTGTATGCATATCTCTGGTTAATTTCCAAGTTGATGATCCAAGAAATCTCATATTCTGGTTCACTATCTATTATGACTAGTAGTGGTGGAGATTCAGATCAGCCAGAGAAAATGTTAGGTATCTTAGGTTTGAGTATGAACATGTAGAATACACTAGGTAGATAGCACATATTGACTTCAGAATGCAGATTGTGAATAAGTAGGTACTAGGAACAGTGGTCAAGCAAAAAAGAAGTTATGCTAGGGTATAACAAGAACTATGCAATATTAGCCCTTAACTGTGTATTAGAATATATAAAACCCTTAAAAGAGTTCTCATGAACATTCCAGGTGATGTACTCCAAAAGCACTTTTTAAGTCAAACCTTATAACAACTGATACTTATCTTTCTAGCTTTTCCTATGCTGATAGAACTCTCCAAAACTTGTCTGAAAGTAATAACAGGTACTAACAACACTAAAACTGCTCTTGAGTGAGTGAATTTAGATGGGAGTTCTCCCTCTTACTTCCCTTTACTTATAGCTTATGTATTAGTCTAAAAATATAGAGAATGGAACTAGAGAATGAAGATCAAAATTATAAGGAAGCTCTCTGAGGTCTTGTAAGCATATAGCTATCTCTTCATTTATAACCTAACATCAATCCAATAATTACTTCCTGCTTGTAAGTGTTTATTCCATTCCTTCTTTACTGTTTCTGTGGTCATTTCTACTTACAAAGCCATTCTGGACTCTACCAGTTTCTAATCTAATATATTCTTGCCTTATCTGACTGTCCAAATGTTTAAAGCATTCTTACAAGTACTAATACTTCATAGCTAGTCATTTGTAAGTGTAGTTGTATTTCTTATCTCTAAAGACCCCATCTTTCTGAGATCTGGTTTGATTAACAGCTGCCACACTGTCCCTCGAGTTGATATCCACTTGAAAGGACATGAGGTATTATCTAGGAGTATAAGATCTTCTCACCTATGTCTTTAAAGAGATCTTATATGCTTATATTTTTCTGATAGCTTTTTTGAAAGTCATATAATATGGAAGAACTAAGCTTTTACAAATACCTGTTATTCTATCTGGAAATTTGAAGCCAGGATCCTGTACACATCTGCTGACCATTGGTATCATTGTTGTACAGTGGATATCTCCATTTTTAGAGCATTTTGCAGTTTATTGAGGTCTATAGTGAATTAATGGGTATGAGATGGAGCAATATCTCATTCTAGATATACCTTGATGCTTGGATAGTAATCTTTATTTACAAAGAATGGTGATACTCTAGTAGTGGTACTTAGTGCATTGTTATATGCAAATTCTGTGAGTGGGAGAAGGTCTGATCAGTTATCTTGTTGTTAGTTGCAGTAGACATAAAAATACTGTTCTAGTATCTGGTTAGTGTGTTTTGTCTGGCCATCTCCCTCAGAGTAATATCTGGAAGTAAAGCAGAGTCTCATATTGAGGGTAGTTTTTGAAAACTAGAAGAAGTTTAAGACAAACTTAAATCTATGATCAGAAGTGATGTGGAACAGAACATTGTGCTTAAAGAAGATATAAATTACAAATAGTTTTGCTAACTTATGTGAAGTAATAGTATCTACTGTTGGAATAAATATAACCTACTTGGAGAGTTAATTGACAATAACCAAAATTATATTGTAACTAGATGAAGAAGGAATCTTTTCAATAAAATCTATCAAAATTGAGTTCTAGAGTCATTCAAAAATCAAGAGTTGTTTGAGTGATCTGTAAGGCTTATGGCATTGTAGTTTGGACCTTGTGCAAGTAACACAAGAATTACAGAAATTTTTAATATTCACATGTATAAATGGCCAAGTATAACTATAACAAATGAGTTCCAGTATTTTATTTTGCATAAAATGACCTATAAGGATGTAATTATGGTGATATTGTAGAACATGTTACAAATCAAAGACCTTAGAGTGAGTTAATAAAAAGAACCTTGTATTGGGTTAACACAAGAGAACTCGATAGAGAACTCTGTATAAGATTGTCTACCTTATATACTAATACCTAATGGTCCATATGAGCCATTTCTAGCCTACTCTAAATGACTATGTGTATGCCTTAAGATTAACATGTGTACCACATATTGTATGACATCATCTCTTCTAGAATGTTCTATGTCCTTCCATGCATCATATGACTTGTGACTGTGTCATTTAATGTGACCTGCTGTGTGACAGCATGATCTTGTCACTCTAACCCTAACCATAGTTTTAAAAATAGAATAAAGGAAAATAAATAGAAAAGAAAATAGAAATAAGAAAAGAAATAAGAAAAGTTTAAGTCTACTTCTTGCATTTTTGACAGAACATGTATATGAAGATCATTTGCTAATAGTATATAGATCTTTCTGTTCTTAAGTAGAAGCCTAAATATGTCCAATAACCAATGTTCTACCAGATAATGGAGGTGTTCCTGGAGTATCTCATCTTATTATTACATATTATCTGTTATTTGTACATTTTCTACTCCTCCAGTACAGATCATACTCCATTCCAACCATCTATTAACCCAAGGACTAGATCTTGCACTTCTTATCAATTCCATGGAGTTCTAAACAACATTTCCTGCAGTGCTGACAACTCAGAGTACATGCAGCAGTATATTATTATTAGGTTACTAGTTTCATATTTAAGAACATAGTTTACTGTGTACTATTTTCCTTAGTCTGATTATTAACTTGAACTATGTTGTACTTAAACACATTTGCTTGAATTTCTGCTATCCAAAATTCTAACTATATGACACATATATTAGACACAATGTCATCCATTGAAGCCAAGATTAATCTATCTATATAGTACTCCTTCTGATCCTGTTCTAGAATCTGTTCTCATCTAAGTTCTTTTCTGTCTTCATCTTCCATACTACTATTGTAGATAAAATCAGTGAGTATGAATTACATCTAACACTTGTATAATCACTGATTGAATGTCATTTTACAAGCTGTCAAGGTCTACAATGGTGGCAGCCTAAAGGAATGGAGAGGAAAAACCTAAGTATATATTCTTGAGAAAGTACAATACAGTACTTACCTCCAGAAAAAACCTCAAAAAGCAGAATGAGGTTTTCTAGAGGCAACAACTATCTTAAATATTATACTGTCCATTCTAATCCAGTAGAACAATACTAATGTAATCAAGAAATGATAATATCAGCATTGCTAGAAACAGTAAATAAAGACATTATAAACTTGTACCAAGGTCTCAGTATGGAAGTGGTGGGTCTGAGTGCAACAGAGTTTAGGCACAGAGTTTGATGAGGCTGGAGTGGGAAGGTCCATATCAGAGTTTGCTGCTGGTATTTGTTTGAGAAAGCCTGATACAGAGTTTATTAGAAGAGTTTGTAACAGATTTTGGAGTTTGTGGTTCCTTTACACATGTCATAGTTAAGTTCAGTGGCCTTAACATGTGAGAATAGGATACAACTAGATAAACCTCTTTTTCTTCTATTATGATCAAAAAGATAGTTATAAGAGCATATTTGGAAGTATCAGTTTCCATGATTATTTAGATATTGGATATCCAGTAGGTAAGGATTGAAGTGGAAGTGAATACTTTTTTGAAGATATTGAATACTTCACAGCATAGGATGTCAAAGTTTTAAGATAAAAGTTGTAGAAGACATAAACAACCTAGAAGAGAACAAGATGTAATCTAAGTATTTTACAGAGTTGGGATGGAACTCACACTTCTTTACTTTTGCATATAGTCTAGCTTTTTAGAGTTAGTATAGCACTTCTTTGACATAGTCCTAATACTGGGACATATTATCCAAATAGATGAGGATGTCATTGAGATATACTACTATGTAGATATTAAGGAGATCTAAGAAGATATCATTTATGAACTATTGAACAGCTACAGAAGTATTAGTTAATTCAAAAGATATAACTGCCCATTCAAAAGACCTATAGTAAGTACAGAAAGCTGTTTTTCATTTGTCTCCTTCTGCAATCTGCACCAGGTAATAAGCATGATGGAAGTCAATTTTTATATAGATGTATGTCTTCTGAGGTAAGTCAAGGTGGTCAGATATCAAAGAAAGTAGATACTTATTCTTTTGTATGATATAGCTGAGTTCTCAGAAATTGACATATAAACAAAGAAAGCTATCTTTCTTTTTTACAAAAAGTACTAGTACTTTATAAGAGGAGAAATTGGGTGTATAAATCTAGTGTTTAGATTTTCACTGATAAACTCCTTAAGTGCCTCTTGCTTGGTAGTTGAGAAAGAGTACATAGTTTTGACAAGCAATTTTTCCCCATTTTCTAACTTGATCTGTAGGTTGTATAGGTAATGTGGGAACAGGATTTCTACTTTGGCCTTGCTGAAGACATCAGTGAACTCATGGTACTTAGTTGGAATAGTGGATAGGTCAATTAGGTTGTTTGTGATCTTGACTAATCTTCTAGCAAAGTTGGTAAATTGGGGTATAAGATAGAAAGTGGTTAATCCTGACATTTATACTGCTCAGATATATAACTATGTTCTGATAATGGTGATATGTAGATAGAAAGAGTTTTTGGGCTTGAGCCTAGAAGTATCAGTACTAGGTAGAAATTCTGTAGAGGATACAAATATTTGAGAAATCTTAGAAAGCATGTGTTTTTTCTATTTGTTCTGTGCAAGTTTGCCATTACTTTCTAGTTGGCTAAATATATCAATCTGAGAGGGGAGATTTGAGAGTTTACCACTCAGATTTAGCTTGTTGGAGAGAATAAGTATGAGCATTTAGAGTTAAGAAGCAGATGTGAAATTACACATCTAGTTGTATTCCTATTCTCTTTCCTAGTAACTGTCAGAATTCAAAACAGTAGACTCTATTTATTTTCATTTTCTTTTACTTTTCTATTTTCTATTAATTTTATTTTCTTATTTTCTTATTTTAGACTTAGGGCTAGGATTGATATGACATGACATGTGACTGTCACAAGAAAAACATAGAAGATTTTAGAACAATAATATTATACTACATATCATCAAGGGTAGGCTAAGTTTAGTATAGCATGGACTATTAGCCAAGTGTATATAAGATAGACACTTTGTAACTAAAACTCCATCAAGTTCTCTTGTATTAACTGGAAAGTGGATGGCTTCTTTTTTTAAATATATGGAATCCTGTAACTAATACAAAAGCCTTTGATAGTATTTATAGCAAAGAATATTGTTATCCCAATCTAATTGGAATGTATATCTCATAAACTCAATATTATAAGTAGTAATCCTATCACTGGGCTTCATTTGTAAATTATTTAATACAATATTAGTGTCAAGATCATTGATGGTAGACTTTATTTTATTTTCTCTTTTCACTTTATTTTACTTTACTTTTCTTTTTCTTTTTCTATTTTTAGAACAACTCGGGTTAAGGTTTATCAGTCACACTGTCATATCAGTCACAAATTGATGGCAAAGTCACAAGACTGATCATGGAACTTGGAAGAATGGAGTAGAAGGATCTGGAACAAAGTGACGTCATACAGTATGGAAAATACATACTGGCCTCATGTTATACTCATGGTCATTTAGGGTAGGGTGCACAGTAGCTAGCACGGACCATGGGGAATAGTATATAAGGTAGACTACTTTGTATTAGGAACTCTATTGAGTTCTCTTGTGTCACTCAATACAAGAGTTAGTTCATCGCTTTAACCCTTGAAGCTTTGAATCATAACATGTAGGGTTTCAGCAAAGTTGTATTTTTAGGAGAACCTAAGATTTATTAACACAATATACTGTAATTATACTGCTTACTTTTAGAAAAACCTAATAGAACAGAATAAGGTTTCTGTAGACAACAAATATCCTATATAAAATATATTCTAATCTTCCAGATTAGCTTGTATGTGGAGAAGTCACTCTAGGTAGTGAATGGGAGGTAGTGAGGATAGTAGTTGGGTTTAAACTATATAGAAAGCAGTAGGAAGTAGCAGAGTTATAAGAATAAATAAGTAAAAGATAGAGAACCTCACAGGCCTAAGTAGTGGTGTTGAGATTAAAGAAGTAGGTCTCCTTACAGTCTTACTAGTAGTAGTTTGGAAGTATGCCAAAGTTCTTCTTTGTGAAAACTGACTTGATTCTCTAGATATAAGGAAGAAAATCAGTGTGTCTTTATCTGTTGCTTGATTTTACTGGAAAGTTTTAGAGAGATACTGAAAAAGTGGCTACAATATAGAGATCTATCTCAGAAGGCTTATAGAATAGTCAGATTATTTAAATATGGTTTCCCAACTCTTTCTTATATTTATAAAATATGTAGAAAGAGATAACTATATTTTCAGAATCTTCTGCCAAGATAGGAAAGAGGCTAGAGTAG
>Ga0157358_1000377_pt1 | contig 18343 bp, 8 predicted proteins | sample AttcapACBM2_FD_111484 | JGI IMG/M metagenome (GOLD analysis project Ga0157358, IMG submission 111484) | Fungus gardens microbial communities from leaf cutter ant in Botucatu, State of São Paulo, Brazil - Atta capiguara ACBM2 | ecosystem: Host-associated > Fungi > Mycelium > Unclassified ... | reverse complement strand
CTAGTTGAAAATAGAAATAAAATAAATAATAAATGGAAATAAAATAAAATAAATAAAGTCTATTCTTTGCAATTCTGACAACTAGTTACACTAGTCACATATTTCAAAGCCTTACTTAGAATCTTGTAAAAGACAAGTCCACGAAATATAGTAAGTTAGTGTTGGTTTAGATTGATTTTCAGAATAAGGTTTTATAATATAGCTACCAGCTTATATACTAAGTACTTTATCTAAGATAGTTATCTAGAAAATAGAGATTGTAAGTGAATTACCCTGGGTCTGAATAATCCTCAGATATATTATACTAGAAGAGGTTTGGAAGTGTAGATGGGCTAGTATCGTATGTTAAGTCCACCCATTCTGAAGATATGTCCCTATAGTACTACTGCTATTACAATATCTATAAGATAGGCTTGTCTTTTACAATGGCCACTCTTCTTGTAATACATCTCTGTGGTAGTGATGCAACAACTAGGATATCCAGTCTTTTATGATGAGAATACTTCTATTAAACTTAGTCTTTCATGACAGAGATCTCCTATCTTACTCTTGTTAGTGTCTTACTACTAAAACTTCTGCTTAGAGTGATATACTGAAACTCTAAGCATTTTGTGCTTGTATATATATATAAAACTAGTAGTTATACTATAACTCACTAGTCTGATAATTGACAAAGATAATCTCTATTGAACTCAATCTCTTGTATTTAATAACAATACACCAAATTAGTACTCATTTTTATTTTAGACTTCATCTATTTATCTGAAGTTGTGACCATATAGCAGACAGATGGCACAGTGTATAAGCTAAAATCAAGGTTGTTCTAACAAGTCTGTAATACTAAGCTCATTGTATGGAGTTTTCATACTCTACATTTCCAAGCCAACCTCATGGACTTTTGTCTTCTAGTGTAAATCATGTCTGATAGTTGGAATGGATGTAGCTGGGTCAGAATATGATACTCAGACTAGAACTGCTATAATATTTTATCACAAAATAAACTACTTACTTATTTGTGATATCTAAATCTTAGGTATACTCTCAGAAGTTTAGGAGTGATTCAGAAGTTCAAAAATGATGATAATAATGATGAAAGATAAATAATGATAATTAATAAAAGATAATGTTATTAAGTCTAAGGTTTAATTCTTAGATATAGAAGTATATATATACAAAATAGTGATGGTCTGTGTATATGCTGTTTCCATTACATAATCAAACCTCATATCTAGTAGAACTATCACCTGTCATAGCAGATGTTAGGCTAATTCTATAAGAAACATGTCCAGAAGATAAAATAATCTGTGAGAAGATTACAGAAAATATTGGATAAGACATGGAAATATTATTGTTATGACTTAAGTCTAAGTATTTAGACAAAAGAGAAATCTTGTATTAATTTATACAAGAGAACTTGGTAGAGTTCTTAATATAGATGAGTCTACTCTATATATCTCTAGTGCATAGTCTGTATACACTCTACATCTAGCCTATTCTAAATATTATAAGTTATAATATATGATATTATTTCTTCTAGATTTTTCTAGATGTTATATGGTGTTGTGACAGTGACAGTGACATGTGATATTCATCACACCTTATCATGTTACTTGTGACAGTTGTAACAGTTATGTATGATATTATATTATCTCTCTTTACTAAGTTCCAAAGTAAAGAAAAATTTGAGAAAAGTTAAAATAGAAAAATGAGAAAAACTTAAATATTGAAAAAAAGATAGAAAAAAATCAAGTCTACTGTCTTCAAGTCTGACAATCATCTATAATGTGGAGATACAAATTGTGAATAACCTTGACTTGAGCAAATATGCTATACCTCTATATATTGCAATAATTATATTTTAAGAGAGAATACTAATAGAAAGTGGAATATGAGAAAAGTCAGGATTTTGAGCATGGACATTCAGAACAGTACACTATACTAGTTGATTTTCAAGGTAAGGAACTATAGAGTATTTATATGTCTTAAATACTAATATGTAGTAACTAATATTATAATTAAGAATCAGAGAAGATAAGTAACTACTTTAGATATACTCAAGTTTTTGGAATAGAGTCTAAAGTTCTGTGGAAATAAGAACAAAGACATGTGATCAGTTATAGAGTAATCAGACATGAAATAAAACCAGGTAGATTTGTATTGAAAGAGTATATGTAGACTATAATATGATAACTTTATATGACTCATAATATTTAAGATAGACTAGATGTAAACATGCACAGACTATGTTCTAAAAGTATATAAAGTGGGTACATCTGTACTAAGAACTATATTTGAGTTCTCTTTTGTTAACCAATATAAGATTTCTCTTTTGTTCTAACTCTTGGACTTAAGTTATAACAAAGACATACTAGAGATACTTAGACTTTTATTTTGATTAGCATCTATTATCTAAGGAACATGTTTGTTACTACTCCATCAAAACATTGTTTACATTCAAGGCTATGTATATGCTTGGAAATTTGACTAGAGGTCTTCTTTCATCCTAAAAATAGCTTTTTTATTATTCATATGTTGTTTCAATTACTATTTATGGTTTTTAATTCTAGTTCTTTTCCAAAGCTTCTATTGGGGCAACTAGTGGAGTTTGTAGAATTTTGTGGACTTTTACAACCTTTAGAAGGTTTTAAGTATCAGGTTGTGAACATTGGACTTGGATTTATTTTCTTTCTCTTTTATTTCTATTTTTATATTTTATATTCCTTTTGGTTTTCATTTCTATTTTTTTAATTTTAAACTTAAATGACAGACTATGATGTATATGTGTGATGATTATGCATATTACAAAGTATGATGAAGGCATGACATCTGTCATATAGTAGCTATATATATCACAATCACAGATTATACAGTTATATGACATAGAGAAGATTGTAGAAGGTTTTGAAGCAAGTGATGTCATATAATATAATTATTACTCATTGGTTAAGTGGGTAGTCTTGAGTAAAGTACATGTATTATTCAAGTAGAAGGCTTATGCTATTGGTCCACTTGTGATCAGTCCATGCAAAGTAGTGATATTGTCCACTAAGAAAGCATTTAGCTTATGGATTCTCTGCTTAGGAATAATAGTGTAATAGTCTGATTAGGGCAGTAGCTAGTAAGAAAGTAAACAGGTAGTTAGTAAACAGTATGAAGCTGAGTAAGAAAAATACTAGCTAGTACTTGGAGGAAATTATTGGAATATTATTGAGTTGTCAAACATTATAGCAACAGGAATATATGAGGAGCAAGAAATAGTGAGATCATCAGAGGAATTAAGAGAGAAGGACAAAGTGTTAGAGTTGATGTAGTAGGCATTGAAAAATGTGAAAATTATAAAAAAAACACATCACAAAGAAGGTTAAAGAAGATTCTGAAACAGATAATGTCATATGGTATGGCAATAACATATTGGTCTTATAGAAAGCATATATACTTGAGAATAGGTTGGTTGTAGTGTGCACACAGGCCATGGTCTGTGGTGTATAAGATAGACTAGTTTGTACTTAAAACTCTATTGTGTTACTCAATACAAAAGTAATCTTTTGTCTTTACTCAAAGATCTAAGTTATAATAATAGGCTAGATAAGTCTTATACTTGTTTAGATTTGATCTTACTTTAAAGCACATGTAAGAAGTAAGAATAGGAAAGGTGAATAGTCCAAGTCAGAGGCCAAATTTGAAGGTGAAAGTTAAAGATAATAACAAAAATCAGAAATTAATAAAATAAAAATTAATAAGATGAATGATAAGAGTTGTATTATTACTTCTTTCTCTCTTACTACTATCTCGTATGGTAGCACCCATTAGCAAATACATTGCATCTCACTACTTTTAAAGAAACTAGAAACAATGAACTCATACTATCCAATATAAACTCAATGAATATCAAAACTAATTCTTCTAGAGAATGCTTGATTTCTCTGAGCCCTAACAGCTCTAGAAGAGTGTTTGTTATTTCTGCTAGTTCTTTTATAGACTATACAGAATGTATACAGTCCCAAGCAAGCAATTTGTCTTAAGTGGAATAAGTTGAAAATGGAGAGATTTATAGTCTCTCTCTGTTCTAGGCACTCTTAAAGGAAATGACACTAGATATTATGAGTATAGGGCTTGCAGTCAAGTTTGTGCATGTATCTCATGCAGTAGAAATTAATCAAGTAAACACTTCTCAATGCCTAGACTCCTTAGTTATTCCATACTAAGTCAATCAATCTGTAGACCCACTGTTATGGAATAGTAAATTTTGTCCTATTTCTTTATTTGAGGTAGACAACTACTTAGAAGGTAACATTAAGAATATGATATGCTCTCTCCTCAGAATAGCAGCATTTATCAAATAACATCCATTGGAAGATAAGATAGCTAAGAACATTCTGCAAATTACAGAGTTCAGATTCACAGCATGGAAATTTTTATTAGCCATTTATGAGTCTAGTTGAGATGAACTTATGGCTAACAAGGAAAACAAGACTTTCAGGCAGTGTATATTATCACAATTCAATAGAACAATCTCTAACAACATAACCTCCAAGAACTTATCTAAGAGCAAACAAGCTAATATCTCTAGGATTCGTTCACCTATTTCTCCCAGGCCTAGCAAAAGCATCTTGGCCAAATCAAAGTTTTTCAAGAAGAATCAAATGTTGAACTTGGCCTCTTAACCCAGTAACTGGTTATATGCTCAGGCTTCTAAGAACAATATTAAGGAAATCTTCAAGATTAGGAACATCTTTCCAAATCTCTCTCTTGACAAGGTGTCAAAAATTCATGATGTTATGAACAAATTTAACCAAAAAGGTAAACCCAAGCTTAATATGATGACTAAAGGTCCATCTAGAAAACAGATCATTATACCTATAGAGACAAACAATACAAAAAGAGTCATAGTGCAAGCAAATGTGCTGACAAGGGTCTAGCAGAAAAGAGGTTATGCTAAGATACAATAAGAACTATACAACACTAGCCCTTAACTATACACTAAAGAATTTAAAGAGAACATTATCAGCATCAGGAATCAATAAAAGATATAGAAACAATAATATAAAAACTAATTAGAATACATAACACCCTCAAAAAGGCTCTTATGAATGTGAAAGAATAAAGTTAGAAAGAATATTAAAAGGGATATACAGGTATCATCTGCTCATAGATACTTTCTCTAGCTAACACAGTCTGAAATAGTGAACCTCACACTATATAACAAGTTTCTATGGAAAATCTAGTAAATAGATTGCAAAGCTCCTTAAGAGCCTCTAACAACACTATCCATCTCAGATAATGTATCTTAAAGATATCTCTTAAGTCAAATCTTACAACTGAAGATACCAACTGATACTCATTTCACCAACCTTTCCCAAACTGCTAGAAGTCTCCAAAACTTGTCCAAAAGTGATGCCAGGTACTAATAACATTCACTCAATAAAATAAAATTTAAACTGCTCTTAAGTGGAGGTATTTGGATGGAAATCCTCCCTCTTACTCTCTTCTACTTATAGCTTATGTATCAGTCTAAAGATACAAAGAGTAAAACTAGAGAATGAAGTCTGCTAAGGCACTGTGAGAATATGGCCATTTCTTTATTTATAATCTAATATCAATCCAATAATTAATCTTTGCTCATAAGAGCCCATTTCATGCTTCCTATTTCTATTTTCATAGCCACTTCTTTTTATTCTCTCATTCTGAATTCTGTTTGCTTCCAATCTGATATATATCTGTCTTATTTGACCATCTGAATGCATGTAACTCAGTAAAACTCTCTTGTAAATGTCCACAATTCATAGCTAGCCATTTGCAAGTGGTATGTCTATTCCTAAAGATCTCTCCTACTCAAGATCTAGTTTGGTTAATGGCTACCATACTGTCTCTCAACTTCTGTTTGCTTGAGAGGATCTGAGGTATTATTTGGGAGTATAAGATCTTCTTGCTAATATCTTCAAAAAGGTCTTATATACTCAAAATCTTAGGAGATTACATGTTTTTGCAAAAAAGCATTTTCAAGTGTAACAGCATACATTACAAACATCAATAGGCTTTTGAAAGGTATAAAATCCAAAATCTCTGCTAACTTCATTTGCTCTGATAACAAGAAATTTGTTGTTACTACTAATAAGGTAGCTACATCTTCTAATCTGAACATTGTGGAAAGATACATGAAAGAATTGAACAATGTCAATTTAAATGACATCATAAGCTCAAGGCTCCCATAATCTGAGTTATATCTGAAAATATTAGATATTCCACACTTCATAAATGATACTAATCTTTCTATTATGTCAGACATCATTAAGAGAGTCATCAAAACTACCCACATTTTTGACAACACAGTTTTAGCCTCCTACTCTTGCATTATCAAGGCTTCCCCCAAATCCAACATGGCCATGGTATAGGTTGACATTTGGAACTTTCAAAATGGTACAAAAGCAAAACTTCTTATTAATAGGTGCTTCAATATAGAACACCACATCACCACTATCAGAGGAACAAACATGAACCCTAGTATTCTACAATGCAAGAATTGCTGGAAGTAGGGTCACACCATATATACATGTTGCATATATAGATTGAAATGCCAAAAATGCGATAGTCTGCACAAACTAAAACATCATAGAAAAATGGTGTAGTGCTGTAAGGCAAACTTCAAAATAAATCCTTCCAGACTTAAAACAGAGAAAGGGAAACTATATACTCACTCATTTAAGTACATCAACTGCAAAGATGAATATCAGGTAGACAGCAATCATTGTCTATTTTGGAAACACCATTTCAATTGGAATTGGCACAACAAAAAGTTATAAGAGCTCTAAGAAATCAGAGCCAACTCAATTTGCTTATCTATAGATGGGGTAAAACAATGATTTTCAAATCTCTAAAACTTTTTTCACGAAATATTCATAAGAACAGAATTCTCACTGATACTATATTAGAAAACAACAAAAACTTCAACATTCTTTTCATTCAAAAACCTCCTTGGTCAATTATTCATAGCATTCTGAGCTCTACATCTGAAGAAGAAGAGATTATAGGTGCTCCCAATTATTTATTGTAGAATATGTTTACAAGAACATTGAACACTGAGAACAAACATTCAAGAGTTCTCACTTACATCAACATCAGACTAATAAGGTTACATTTCTTGCTCAGGAAAGATATCTTTAATCACAGGGACATTAATCTCATTTTTTTTCAATAGCAGCTTTATATGCTTTCTTATAAATGTCTATTTAGACAACCATCAATCTGCCTTAAAGTATCTCAAGAATACTGAGATAAGTTCAAACAATGTTCTAATTATGATAGAGGATTTCAATATTAGGGATAATGATTGGGATCTTTTGTATTCATATCATTCTACATATATGAATACTCTCAGAGAAATAGCTAACAGTTTTAGTCTAGAACTATCAACACCCATTGATCAAGTACCTACTCATTATGCAGATAACTCTCAAGATATGAATTCAGTACTATGTTATGGGATGCTTGAACACTAACTATTTTTATTTTTATTTTTTATTCTTATTTTATTTTATTTTTCTGATTTTATATTGATTTTCTTTTTCTTTTATTTTTCTTTTGGATGATGGAAAGGCACATGAAATTGCAGTCACATGACATGTCACATGATGTGACATCATAGGCCTAGAATATGGTGGAAGGACCTAGAAGATGACATCAGGGCATATGTATACAATATGGTGGCCTTGAGGTGAATATGAGATTATAGCATGGACAGTAGGGCAGGCTTAATTATTAGTAGTACAGACCAGGCATGTTTTGTATAAATAAGACTCTAATTTAGCAGAGACTTCTTGTCGAGTTCTCTTGTGAGCTTCCCACTCTATATCCTACTAAGAGATTTACTTGTTTGTATTATTATTTATCATTGTGATAAGTGGTTGCCACAACATACTAGATCTAATATTTCTCTATGTCAATGCAAAGGAATTCAATAATTACACTATATTATCTGATCTCTAAGATCCATCTGACCATACTCCTTTATCAGTTTGTATCATCATTGAGGAAATTTATCCACCAAGAGAAAAAACTAGCTATCATCAAAAATAGTGAGGAAGAAAAAGAATCTATCAATGAATTGAGGAATAGGGTAAGTTGCATCAAAATTACTAACATTCTCAATCAAGAGATGCTAGAAAAAGTAACCCAAGAGTTCACTTCCATCACAGAGGAGCTTTGGTATAAATATTCCAAATATGTTAACATTACTAAACATTCTAAGGCATAGTAGAATGAAGAATGTAACAGAGACCTAGTTGCATACCAAACATCCAGAAGAAGAACAAACTGGATCAAATACAGAAAAATAGTTAAAATGGCTAAACAAACTTTTTTAACAACAGAATTCAAGAAATTGTGTCAACAAACAAAAGACCATGGGATCTGATAAATTGGGTTAAGAAATACAAGCTACCTGCCACAGAAGTCATCAAGTTCAATGAATGTTCTTGTAACAAATTGTCCAATTTGTAGCAAGCCCTTCATTATTCTTATAATGCTGTTCAAAATAGATGAATAAATCTCCAACTTCTAGATGAGATTCCATTATATCAATAGGCAGAATGGTTACCCTTCTTCAAAGCAGAGTTTATTGATGCAATCAACAAATGTAGTAGTTTATCTACTCCAGGCCTAGATCATATTTTCTAGAGTCATCTCAAAGCATTGGTTAATGATGATAAATATTTTGCTAACTTCATTAATATAGCAAATTCATCCATTGAACTTGGCCACTAGCTCTCTCATTTCAAGAAGTCAATATCAATAATTATTCCAAGGCCCAATAAGCCTTCCTATGACACTTTTAAAACATTCTGACTCATCATTCTTCTCAACACAATAGGAAAACTCATCAAAAAGATCATAAGTGGTAGACTTCAAGTTTGTTCTATTACTTCAAGCTTCATCCATTTGAATTAAATAGGTGGCATTAGACAATGATCAACTATGGATGCCAGCATTTTTCTAACCCACATTACATGAATGAGATAGATAAAGAATTTTTACACAAGTACTCTTGTGTTTAATATTGCTCAACTTTTCCCATTCTTAAACCATTAGCTTCTAAAGATTCTAAGCAAATATCAGATGCAGTTCACACCAGAAGGTGAAAGTTCATGGGGTTGGCTCAGAGATATAAACTTGTAGAACAATCTTGGTTTCAGCTTATATGCTATGCCATCTGTCTACTATGTAGTTGCAACTTCAATGGATTAGATGAAGTCCAAGATGGAAATGAGTGCTAATTTAGTGTATTGCTATTAAACACCAAAGATCGAGTTCAATAGGAATTATCTTTGTTGATTATCAGACTAGCAAATTACAGTGTAACTACTAGTCTTATATACAAGTCAGACATATAAGAGATACTTGGGGTTTCAGTGTATTGTCATAAGCAGAGGTTTCAGTAATGAGATACTGACAGAAGTAAGATAGGAGAACTCTACCATAGAAGACTAAGTTAGATAGGAGTATTCCCATCATGAAAGATAGGATATCTAGACTGTTGCATTACTGCTACAAGGACATGTTGCAAAAAGAGTAACTATCATAGAAGACAGACTTGTTTTATAGATGTTGAGGGGACAGCATCACCACAGGGATTTATCTTTCAAATAGATAGACCTGATATATGACAGTAAAGCTGATTTTGACTCATAAATTTTCTATTTATTTTCTGATTATTTAACTAATAGACAAACTTAATATATGTGAAATCATTTTGTTTTTTCTTTTTTAAAGCTAGTGTAGATATAGATCAAGGTTCTACTCTTTCTCCTATTTTTTTTGCTTTTACATCACTCCTACTTTTATGTTTTTGAAAAAAAATTCAAAATTCTTTTATCTCCTATTCCAGTTTTGACTCTTTTGTTTGTGGATAACAGACTTCTCATCTTTCAAAAAAAAAGTTATGGGAAATCAAATACAAATATCTTTTGTAGTTACAACATCATATCTTCCTTATTTAACTAATTCAGCTTAGTTATCAAACATAGCAAATCAGAAATCTTCCACTTTTTAAGATTTATAGAGAATATCTATATACTTCCTTTGGATCTTAGATCTTTAGAAGGTTTTTTACTCTATTCAAAAGATACATGGTGATATCTAGGATTCTTCTTCAACAAGAAGCTTTTTTTTCATCAGTATATCTACTACTATGCTAACAAAGCTCTTTTCACAATTAAAAGCATGAATGTCAGAATCACAGAAGCTAAACTTAGTTTTATTTCTATTCTCATTTATTTTCTATTTTTGGATCTAGAGTTAGGGTTTAGCATGATGTGCAACATCAGTCACTGTCATATAATCACATGTCTCATAAAATGTCATAAAAGGTTCTAGAAAGAATGATGTTATACAGCATGTTATATATATGTCAACTTTAAAGAAAACACATGGTCATTTAGGGTAGGCTAATTGCAGTGTAGCATAGACCATCAGTCTAGAGTATATAAGATAGACAATCCTGTACAGAGTTCTCTATTGAGTTCTCTTGTATAAATCCTATACAATGTTCTTTTTTTAAACCTGCTCTAAGATCTTAAGTTTGTAACAATGAAGATGTTGGGAAATTCAAATAGAAAATTATCTCCAATACACAAATGGCTTCTCTATAAAATGTGTGTTCTCCCCATTACTTTATATAGATTTCATCTTTGATACTTGAAAAAAGCATCTCTTTATCAGCCTCTCAAAGAGTTGAAGAAAATATAGAGGAAAGTGGCTTTATGGATTACAAAAGCATTTCACACTGAACCAACTTGGGAAGTTGAAACTATAGCTAGTCTCATCTCCATCCATTTTTATTTTGACAAAATTATTGGTTAATATTATCTATATGTGGTATCACTATCTTAAATAAATATTATTCCAAGAAGACAATGCTATATTGTATGGCCATGACTCATCTCATACCTAAACAACATTTGAAAATCAAAAGTCCTATAATGAATACCAACAATCACTTCAACAAAGTTTTTTCTTCCTTTGACAGTCTAAATAAAGAACTTTTTCCAGATTTTCATCTGGTAAATACTTTTTCTGACTGTTTCTCTTTTCTTTCAGTTAACTGAAAAAATCCTAATGCATTAACTACTCATCAAAACAGACTTGATAATATTTATAAGAATTTACTTGTCAATCAAAACACCATGCTCATTATCTCAGATATTAGTGTTAAAAACAATGTAGTCACCTCAATCTCACATATCCATAGAGGTCAAGAGATTATTGCCAAATCTGTTCACCATGCAATGAGCATAACATCTACTGAAGCTGAGCTTTTTACCATTAGATGCAGAATTAATTGCACAATCCACTTGCAAGATATCACTCACATTATTATCACAGATGCCGTCCAAGCTACTAAATGAATCTTCAACATATCTGTTTATCTACACCAGCTACACTCTATTACTATATTGAAGAATCTTAGGAATTTTTTCAATGAGAACTCTAACAACTTGATTGTCTTCTGAAACTATCTTGACAGTGTCAAGTGGTCTCTATGTCTATTAGTTGACAAAGAGTCAAAACATCTCAAGATCAACCCTATTTCACCAAGCAAATCATTATGGGAGTTTGGCAAAAAAAAATGCAACTCTATCATTCACAAATGACAGATATATTTTCAAGCTTTAAAATACAAAGAAAGAAACTTTCTTAACTTAAACAACAACAACAATTAACATATCTGTCCTATATATGCCAAAGGTAGGGCTTGGCTAAAATATTTTAGCCTATCCAATTTGATGTGTGCTGTTATGATGCGCATGAGGACTAATCTTTTTCTTTTTCTTTTATCTATTTTTCTTGATTTTATATTCCTTTTCTTTTGAATTTCTTTTTCTTTTTATTGATGATGAAGAGGCACATGACTGCAGTCACATGACTTGTCACATGATGTGATGTCATAGGCCTAGAGTGGGCTGGAGAAGACTAGATAGATAACATCAAAGAGTATGTTAACTACATGGCTACCTTATAGTATACATATGGTGCACTTATAGATAATATATGAACATTAGGGCAGGAGTAATTATTTGTAGCATGGACCATGTGTAACTTATATAAATAGGGTAGCAATCCATCAGAGACTCCTTGTTGAGTTCTCTTGTGATTCTTACTTGATATCCTACTAAGAGATTTATTGCTTGTATTACTATTGGTCATTGTAACTAGTGGTTGCCACAACATGTGCATGTATTACCAGACTGATTGCAAATTATACCCCTATCAGTGAATATAAGCTTAGGTTCTTCCCTAAAGAACTCTTTGCATGTTTGTGCAGAAATTATTTTATTGAGATAAGAAGACACATTCTATTTGAGTATTTATTTGAGTATCTACAATACAAGAAGTCTTAGAATCCAAAGAGGGAATTTCTCAAGAACATTCTCACTTTTCTAGAGTTCAATCTTGGAGTATTTTACTTTCAGAAAGATGTTACATAGGAAAGAGTTTTTACTAAACTTACTATACTAGTTAGTATAATTTTGTTGCTTATTTTTCTCTCTTTTCTCTTTTCATTTTCCTCTTTTCTTTTCATTTCTTCTTTTTTCTCTCTTTCTTTCATTCATTATATTTAAGTAGTTACATTATATAATTACCATAGCCTACCATCATGTTCTGTGTAATAAATTGTTGATTTTTTAAATAAAAGTTATAGTGAAAGAATGTTATATGCTAAAGTCCAATCCTAAAAATAGCCTGTTTTCTATTGTGATGTTATTCCATTCCAATATCTATTTATAATCTACTACAACAGTGTTATTCTATAACTTATTCTTTATAACAATATTATTCTTTGTCAAAACTCTGAAATATCAGAATTAAAGATAGTGGACTTGTTTTTTTCTTATTTCTTTTCTCTTATTCAAGTCTCTTATTTTCTATTATTTTCTTTCTATTATTTTCTTGTTTTTTTTAAACTTTTGAACTTAGTAAAAAAAGGAATAGTATGACATCATGTGATATATCAGAAGTGTGATGTCATAAAATGATGACTTTTATCTATATAATTCATAATATTTAGGATAGACTAGATATACAGACCATACACTAGAGATATATAGAATAAATATACTAGTACTAAGAACTCTACCAAGTTCTCTATCAGGGTGACTAATGAAAGTCTACAGAGTTTTACAAAGTTTTCTCCAGGAAATCTAAGCTGATATTAACGACTATATTAAAGACAGAACTTACTTCCAGGAAATCTAAGAGAACAGGATGAGATTTTCTAGAGGCTACAGCTACTTTAAATACTTAAGCTTGTTTATTTCAATTATACAGAACAATAGTGGTCCAAGCTTAGATGATGGAATAGTAAAAGCATCTAGAATATTGTCTGAAACTGGTAGAACTCATCAGATAGTGACCAGAGGCACAGAGAGACAGTCATAGGATAGTGAGGAGATGCAGTCAAGGCTTAGCAGACAGTAGTATCAATTATGGGCAAACTTTGTTGTTGGTGACAGAGAGTAGTAGAGTTTAGGTAAGCAAATACCATGGGGTTTGATAGTAGTGTTTAGTGCTGGAGCTAGGTTCTCTTACATTCTTTCTTTTGTCCAAACTCCAAGACTTAAGTTATAATATATAAGTACTTAGTCTTCCATAGTAGAGTTTACTTCTTTCCAAACTTGGTCTTTTATAGAAAAGTTCTTCTATCCAACCTCTTTTAGTATTTCACTACTGAAACTTTTATTTAGAACTATAATCTGAGATACTTGAGTTTTTCTAATATCATACTTGTATATAAAAACTGTACTAGGGCAATCAGATAAAGTCTGTGAGATTTAGTAAAGTCCACAACTCTAGAAAAATCTCAAGTGGTATTGCTTAATACTGCTAAATATATAACTCATCTCTAGGAAAATCCTAAGAAAACAGAATAGAGTTTCCAAAAGGTAATAACTACTTTCAGTACTTAAGAATTCATTTTAATCAAGCAGAACATTAGATGAAACATTCAGTAACTTAGCTACCAAATAATAGTACCAGATAGTTAGAAACCTCAGTGAAATATTGCTAGATAGTAGAGGCTCATTAGTCAGTGGCTTATGAAGGTGTGTTAATGGTTATGAAAGAGTATATAGAGTTTGTAGTAGTGTTACAGAGATTAATAGAGTCCAACAGTATTGTGGTTGGGTAATGGTGGAGAACTTGGGAAACAAGAGGTCTACATTGTTGACTATAAGAAGTTAGTTCTCTTACAGACTTGTGGATACACTGTATTGTTTAATCTAATAATTAACAATGGTTAAATACTAAACTCTTATAGTAATATACTTTTTTATTAAAACCCACTTTTTTGGACTCTATTTCTATTCCTGAAGTTGCAACTCTACAGTAAGTAGACAGTATAGCATATAAGCTAAAGCCAAGATTGTTCTGCAAAGTCTGTAGCTCTATGTATCTTGTACAAGTTTCTACACTTTGTATAAACTCCAAGTAAACTCTATGAAATTTTGCTTTCTAGTATAAACCATATCCAACAGTGTTATCAGACTCTCAAGTTCACTATTACTTCTGTTGCAGTTCTGCCTACATTTCTTTGGCTTTCAAGTTGCTTTTCAATCTTAATGGCATTTTCTCACTACAACTTTCTGATCCACTTAGGACTAATTCTAATTTCTCCTCTCAGAACACCATTTAAATCTGTCTCTTGTCTAGATAAAAATTTTGCTTAGTACTAGACATGTGAAGCCTGAATACTAGCTTTTTTATTTAATTCTCTTTTCTTTTTCTTTTTCTTTTTCTTATTTGGATTTAGGGTTAGGGTTAGAGTGATATCATGATCACACTGTCACACAGCAGTCACATCAGATGACAAGATCACAGTAATGGCCACAAGTCACAAGGTCACAGAGAAAGATGTAGAAGATTCTGGAAGGATGATATTATATAATGTGTGCAACATATGTTGACCTTAAGATAAACATATGGTCATTTAGGGTAGGCTATGAAAGTAGTAATATAGACTATGATAGTTTAGTATATAAAGATAAACAATCTTATACAGAGTTCTTTATTGAGTTCTCTTGTGTTAACTCTAATACAAGGTTCTTTTTCTTAATCTACTCTAAGATCTTGAGATTATAACACTTAGGCATTTTCTCCAAATATCTCACAGCATTCATAACAACTATACTAATAAGGCTATTTTGTATCTTGGTTACTTACTCAAACTATTCAAGCAGTTTAGACAATTTTGCCTATTCCAGGTCCTAGTATTGTTCCTATGAACAACAATTCTAATTGAGAGGATGCTTCCACAACTAATTAATTAGCTGACATTCTCAGTTAGATTTCTGATAATCTATCTAACAGTATTCAAACCTTTAGCCTAACATCTAAATATAGAGTAACTAAAGTGCACATCTGTGATACTTTCAGTAGCACTAAGCCTAACAAGCTTAATAATCTTTTGTTCTAATATTGCCTATATTTTTACACAAACCTCATGTAGTTTGATATAAACATTGCAAAAATCAATTTTGTAATAACCTATCTTTTGGGAGTTACACAAGACTGGTTATTTGATTAGAGCTAGTTTGTTGACAAGCTTTATTAGTATTTCAGCTTTTCAGATTTTATAGTAGAAAACATGCTAGATAGCCTTTATATGAAGCCTAGTGACATGATCTCCACTTACAATATAGATTTCATATACTATGCCTCTCAACTAAATTGAGGAAATGTTGTTTTATATCACTGTTACTATCAGAGTCTTCCCAATTACTACTCTGCCTGTAATCTTTTCCTCCAGTGAATATACTATATGCTTAATTGATTTTTATTTTTGAGAAAAACTGAGCAAAGTCCATAGAGTTATGTGGAGTTAATAATCTTCAATGCAATGACTAACAACTAAGTACTATCTATTTTCAGAGAAACCTAAGAGAATGGAATGAGGTTTCCTGAAGATAGATAATATTCTAAATACTTCTACTGTTCATTGCAATCTAGCAGAACAATGCTAAGGTAACAGATGATATACAAATTTTTAGGAACCTGAATCAAAATATCTAGAATATTGACCAAAAAGATAAGATACAGTTCTAAAAGTATAGTGTATGAGCATAAGGTTGATATTAGAGTAACTGAGTGAAGACTGTAGTGATATAGTAGAGATCATGACTCTAGGCAGTCTTAAGTAATATATTCACTAAATAAAGTACAAGAGCACTCATCTCTAAGAAATTCTAAGGAAATAGAATAAGGACTCTTGGAGGCAACAACTATACTAAAAATACATTCCAATCTGGTAGAACAGTGATAACATAACCAGAGAATGACACTAACTCAGTAGTCAGGAATCTTAATAGAAGTGTCCAGAAGAATTGCCAAGAAAGAGAAGGAACTCACAGTAGTAACAATCAGAGTAGGGTAATATCATAATCTTGAGGATCACAACTCAAAGTTTGACTATGGAAAGTAGCAGGATTGATCTGAGGAAGACCAGAGAATTTTCTAGAGAAGGAGTGTTAACTACAAAGGAATGAGAAGACCATGGAGTTTAGTAATGCTTGGATACTTGAACTTCAGTTGAAGATAGGTTCTATAGCAGCAAAGCCTATAAATCTGGCAGTGGTGTTTAGAGATATATGATAGTAGTAAAGGTTGTAGTGAAGTTTGTAGGATTTGGGGAAGTAGTAAAGTCTATAGAAAAGCCCACAGAGTACATATAAGGGGACTTGCTTGGCTGGACATAATAGAAAATTGGATTTCCTTACATTCTTTATTAAAAGTTCTATCTACAATTCTTATATAAATTGGCCTTTTGTCAGAAATTGCCAAAGTAAACTTAGTTATTTCATCTTTTTCTCTTTGATTTTCTGTTTTCCTTTATTTTAATAGTTTAGTTTTCTTCTTTTTTCTTTTATGAACTTAGTTAAGAGAGTATGATATGGTATCACATGTAATTGTCACAAATGTCACAAAACATGATATAATTGTAATATATGATCACATAGGTATCATATTTACTATTACTATCACACAGTTATGTGATCTGATAAAATTGTATAATTAGAATTTTGTAAAAGAATTTCATTAATTTAGAATATATTATTGTAAATATATACAAACCAACATTTAGAGTGTATAAAGTAGACTATCTTGTAGTAAAATACCTTTTAACTTGTTTTTTTTCCCAAAATCTATACTCATAACTAGATTTGTTTCTTTACTACCCATAAATACCTCTACTATTATCTCTTTTCATGTATCCACTCTTTTAGAGGTTTTTTTAAATTTGGTATACTAAGTTTCTCTTATTTTTCTACTTTGATTTTTTCTCTGTTCTTTCTAATTATCATATGCTAAGTCCACTTGTTTTGAAGACCATCTTTTGTGATGGTAGTATCTTGTATAATCTCTAGCAAAAACCCATCTTTCATAATGGCCTTATTTTCTATAACATGCCCCCATGGCAGTGATACTATCAATTCTGAACTCCTTAAGTACTCAGTTATCCATAGTAAAAATACTTCTGCTAACCTTCTATGATGAAGTTTCTCTATTGATCCCTTCCAGTGTTTCATTACTAAAACCTCTGCTTGAGACTGTATTCTGAAATCTTCAAGCATCTCCTATTACTCTGCTTTGTATATAAGACTAGTAATTATACTATAATTTTCTAGTCTGATAATCGAATATTTAAGTGAACTTGATTCCCAGTATTCAATAGCAACATATTACATTAGCACTTATCTTCTTTGGACTTTGTTCTAAATTCTGAAAATGCAACCATACAGCAAGTAAACAACATAACATATAAGCTAAAGTATTAGAATTAAAGACAGTAAACTTTATTTATTTTTATTTTCTTATTTTCAGACTTAGAGTTAAAATCAGTATGACTGTTATAAATTGTCATGCAAACATGACACTGTGTCACATACTTGTGTCACAAGTCACACAATCACGTGGCATATAGAAGGATATAAAAGATTCTAGAACAATGATGTCATACTATATGTCAACAACATGTAGTATACATGTTCTTTATGGTAGACTAGGTTTGGTATAACATGAACTATTAGCCCAGTATATATAAGGTAAACATTCTGTATATGAAACTACATCAAGTTCTCTTGTATTAATTTTAATACAAGGCTTTGTTCTCAACTTTACACTATAAGTCTTGAATCATAATATAAAGCCAAGGTTGTTCTGGAAAGTTTGCATTACCAAGCTCTGAGTATGGGGTTTCTATACTCAATACATCTTTGAGCCAACCCTATAGACTTTTGTTTTCTAATATGAACTATGTCTGATACTACTTCTTTTCTTATTTTGAACTTAGTAAAGG
>Ga0157358_1000376_pt1 | contig 18361 bp, 12 predicted proteins | sample AttcapACBM2_FD_111484 | JGI IMG/M metagenome (GOLD analysis project Ga0157358, IMG submission 111484) | Fungus gardens microbial communities from leaf cutter ant in Botucatu, State of São Paulo, Brazil - Atta capiguara ACBM2 | ecosystem: Host-associated > Fungi > Mycelium > Unclassified ... | reverse complement strand
GCAGCAGGGCAATAACAACCAGTTCAGCGGCGGCGCACAGTCTCGTCCGCAGCAGCAGCCCAGCGCTCCGGCCAGCAACAACAACGAACCGCCGATGGATTTTGACGACGACATTCCGTTCTAGCGGTCACCTTAGACCCTTGTGTAAAATTTAATGATGGAGCCCCTGAAATTCAGGGGCTTTGTCGTTTTCGGGAATGTAAAAATTTTTTGAATGCATCTAAGATGTATTTCACCATGTAAAAATGTAAAGAATTGGATGCTTTCATGAAAATTCATATGCGAAGGGTGATTTGCAAAGACGGCGAGAGGCTCGTGGTCCTGGTAGGGGAGGACGGAGTCCCGCTGTTTTACCCCACGTTGTATGTGACTGCCGAGTTGCGTGGTAACGCACTGGCAGTCAACACGAACGTTAATGCCTTGACGGCTTTAAAGGCTCTTTACGCGTGGCAGGAATATTTCAGCATCGACCTGGAGGCTAGGTTCAAAAACAACCAGTTTTTGGAGGCTCATGAAATTCACGCCTTACGTGACTTTCTTCAAAAACCCCTACGCAGTCCAGCTGAAAAAAAGATCGTATCGATAAAGGAGCCCAGAACGGTCAGCAGCGACGTCCAATATGCGCGTATGAGTGTCATTGCGGAATACCTAGAATTTCTCGCTAAGAAGCTTCAGCGCGCTACGGGTTTGAGCAGCGGTCTTGCCGAAAAAATGGCCTTTCAAATAAAAGCGAATCGACCTCAAAAATCGGGGTGGTCGGAGTCTGATCGTGATGATAAGCATTTAGATGACGATATGCTGGACAGTCTAGAAGCGATCCTGAAACCTGGGTCTGAGGAAAACCCTGTTGGGTCGTATAGTGTTCAAGTACGAAATGCGCTTTTGTTCTCTATATTGCGTACCACCGGTTTCAGGCGTGGTGAAATTCTCAACCTGAAGATTGAGGACATTGATTTTGCCTCGAATGTAATTAAGGTGGTCCGGCGAGCAGACTCGCTAGGGGACGTTAGAGCAAATCAGCCTACGGCGAAAACCTACGGCAGGTCTTACCCGGTGGTTTCGGAGCTTACTCAGCAAATCTATGTGTATGTGACTGAGCATCGGAATAAGATTCCCAGTGCTCGTAAACATGGTTACTTGTTCGTGGTGCATAAAGAAGGCCCGAATTTTGGGCGCCCTCTATCAAATTCAGCATTCGGTAAACTGTTCGATCAGATTAGGCAAGCAGCGGCTGGATACGCAGGCGTACATGCTCACTCACTGCGACACCATTGGAATTATACTTTTTCCAAGAATGCTGATACTCGCAATGTGTCGCCTGCGGAAGAAGAGCGCACGCGGTCATTTTTGATGGGGTGGAAGCCGACATCCGGAACGGCAGCGGGTTACAACAAGCGACGTACCAAGGAAAGGGCTGCTGCGGCCACGCTTGGGATTCAGGAGAAACATCTTAAGAACATGCAGAAGGACAAAGCGTGAATCAACTGGCGGCTACTATTCATCAGGTACAACTGCACACATCTCGTGATGGCTATGAGTTTCACATCGATGATGAACGCTGGATATTGAGCAAAGACATTAGTATTCCACTTTTTACCATGCGTGGGATGCTGCCTGATGAGCTGTCGTTTTCATTTCGACAGGTCTTAGCGTTTTATGCCAAGAAATATGCACCCTCCCATCCAAGAAATTTATTTGAGCGGTGCAAGCATTATCTTGAGGCTACTTCGTCCTTAGAGCCATTTAGCCCTGAGTCCCTGCTGTCTTATCGTTCACAACTAAGCTCCAAAAATGAATGGTATCTCGGTTCGTTAAGGGGATTAATTCGGCAGTGGTTCGATTTGGGGTATCCCGGCGTGTCGGAGAAGTCCCTGCTGCTCCTTGATAAGTGGACAATAAAGGGGAATGAAAAAGGCTTCGCAGTGCAGTCAATGTGCCCGGATACCGGCCCATTTACGGATATCGAAATGGGCGGCATTCTAGAGCGCTTAACCGCTGGCTTCTCAGGGGGGCGCTTCACGCTTGAAGAAACCTGCTATGCCATGACCTTGGCGATGACAGGTCGACGCCCTTCGCAAATCACTGCGCTCAAATTGAAAGATCTCCTGTTAGTGGGTGAGAAACACGTAATTAACTTTCCTCAGGCTAAGCAGCGTGGCAAAGGCTGGAGGGCGGTTTTCAAAAAATATGGCATCGTGGAGGATCTTTGGCTGCTATTGCAGGAGCAATCTGCGATGGTTCAGCGGGCTTTTGAAAAATACCTGGATTACCGCGTCCCCGCGCAACTTGTTGGTGAGTTGCCGCTATTTCCAAGGTTTGACGAGTTGGATCGTAATCGTGACCTTTATGAGCAACTGAATTGCGACCGGTTGCACGCTCCCAATACCGAGGTTTCCGCAGCAATGATCAAGGTAGGCAACAAGCTTGGGGTGCTCAGCGAGCGGACAGGAATGCCGATCTGGATCAACCCAACTCGTTTCCGTTACACGTTGGGCTCTAACTTGGGGCGCGAAGGACATGGAGTGCTGGTTATCGCTGAGGCATTAGACCATAGCGATACCCAGAACGTAGGTGTCTATGTGCGTAACAGTCCAGAGATCGTGGAGCGCTTGAATAAAGCTGTTGCTCTCCAATTGGCCCCTATCGCTCAAGCTTTTCAAGGTGTCTTGATCAAATCTGAGCGAGATGCTTTGAGGGGCAGCGACCGGAATAGCCGGATATCGAATGGCGACGCTAATCTGGGTAGCTGCGGCAGCTACGGCTTCTGCTCAGCCAGCGCACCGTTTGCATGCTACACATGCTCATTCTTTCAACCTTGGCTTGACGGGCCGCATGAATCATTTCTCGACCATCTCATCGAAGAACGTGATGTTGTTATGCGGCAGACCGGTGACAGCAAAATTGCGGACGTAAATAATCGTCTAATTTTAGCTGTTAGTGACGTGGTTACTCGATGCCGGAAAATCAAATGCGAGGAAGTAGCATGAGCAGTTTAGGTCTGTTTTCCCCCAAGCATGAACTGGATTGTAAACGAAATCTGGCTGATTTCATTGAGTTTGCGCGTGATAAACTAACGGTCTTCGGTTCGGATTTTGACTGGGAAAGCAACACCTGGCCAGATGTTGGGAATTTTACGATCCAAGGTGCTCCATCTAGAGGGTTTACCGAAGAGCAGCTGTTAGATTCTGATCTCCTTCCTTTTGCTAAGGCCTATGTAAGGTACAGCTGTGGATTTCATAGCAAGAAACTTAAGAATGAGTTCAAAGCTTTGCGGTGCATCGAACAGGCACTCCTCATGGTGAAAGGTAAGGCAGATATCACGCTTACCGATATTGAGGTTCTTGATGTTTCTGTTGAGGTTGCTCGAAACTATAAGTCAACAGCTTACCAGTCGGGCTTGGCGTTAGTTAAGCTTGTGAAGTTTTTAAACGAACACGGGATAGTTTCTACCAAGCTTAGCTTTAAAAATCCGATCAAAAAGCCCCCTGAAATTAATAGGACAGATGCGGAGGGGAAGCAAAAGCGCGCTGGAAAAATGCCTGAAGATCACTGGCTGGATAGCATGGCTGAAATGTTTTCCAATAAGCTTGAGGCTCCGAGAGATGTTTTTACCACATCGATATTTGGTTTGCTCATGAGCGCACCTTCGCGAATTTCGGAGATTCAACAGCTGCCGCTGAACTGCCTTCACAGAGAAAAAGATAAAGAAGGCACCATGCGCCTTGGTCTTCGTTTTTATGGCGGTAAGGGGTATGCGTCAGACATTAAGTACATGCCCACTGTTTTCGAAGACACCGCTGTTGAAGCTGCTCGGCGTTTGTCCGACCTATCGAAAGCAGGGCGTGCGTTAGCGAAATGGTACGAAGACAATCCATCAGAATTTTACCCGCACGCGAACTGCCCCAAGGTCGGTCAGGATGTCCCATTGAGCCATACGCAAGCATGTGAAGCGTTGGGGCTGTCCATTGAAGGCGGTCTACACGGTCTTCGAGGCTATTTCCAAAAACACCCTAAAATTCTCGATGTTTTGAACAGTGGCTCAGGTCTGACTCTGCGCCAATTGAATTCTTGGTGCCGGAACCAGCTACCAGATGGCTTTCCCTGGAAACATAAAGACCGGGGCATAAAATGGTCAACATCGCTTACCTGCTTTCGAAAGCACGAATTTCATGTGGACTGGAACGCAAGTCCAGTGCTGCTTTGGACGCCCGGTAAAAGCTTGTTTACCACTGACCTAAACTTCATCCCTGGTCAAGAAAACAGCATCTGGAGACGGCACGGCTATCGAAATTTGGATGGCACGGAAGTCTCGATGACATCCCATCAAGTGCGTCACTTTCTGAACACCGTCGCGCAGCGAGGCAAGTTGGGAGAGTTGGATATTGCTCGTTGGTCTGGACGCGCAGACATTCATCAGAATGCTACGTACAATCATATGACCGAATCGGAACTTGTGGACGGTGCGCGCACGATTGTCGGTACAGGTCTGCTGGATAGAGTCAAGGCGAATATGCCAGTGACGCTCGCCGATCTTGATGCCGTTGGTGAGGGAATTGCACATGTCACTATTTGGGGATTCTGTGTGCACGATTTCTCCATGGTGCCTTGCCAAAAGCATCGTGACTGCCTGAACTGTACTGAGCAGGTATGTGTGAAGGGGGATGAAGAAAAGCTGATGCGGTTAAAGGATGTCCGGGATCGTACTCAGACGCAGCTCGATAAGGCGCTCATGGCATCTGAGAATGGAGTGTATGGCGCAGATCGTTGGACTCGGCACCAACTCGGCACGTTGAATCGGGTGAGCCAATTGATAACGATCCTTGAGTCGCCGAATACGCCAACGGGCGCGGTCATCCGGTTGAGCAACGATCAGGAGCACAGTGTACTTAAAAGAGACATCGCAGCACGGTCTACCCAATCTATCGACGTTGTTCAGGATGATTTCGGCATGGGCGATATCGGCAAAATGTTGGGGCAGTTCTAACCATGGCAAAACACCTCACCCCTAAAGACGTTGCCGTGATCATAGGATTGATCGATGGTTGGGAAGGGAAATTGCAGTGGGAAGCACTTTGTGATGGTGTTGAGCCCTTAATAGGCACACGCCCGACTCGCCAGACATTGAGTGCTCATGAGCGAATCAAATCTGCATACGACCAAAAAAAAGCAGGACACAAATCTGGGATTTTACCTTCTAAGCGCCCGGCTAGCCTGGATTTGGCCGCGCAGCGCATCAGGTCACTCGAAAACGAGAACGCTAGGCTTAAGGATGAGAATTCCCGATTAATCGAGCACTTCGTTAGGTGGCAATACAACGCTTACAAATACGGGGTTTCACAGGAAAAGCTTGACGAGCCTATGCCCGTCGTTGATCGAGAGTCATCTGAGGAGAGACGCTGATGGCATCTGGGCAAAAAATCGTAGAAGAAGACTACGCATCATTCGTCGCCTGGACCTCATCCAAGACGGATGATGATTTGCGCGAGTATTTACATCGCGGAAAGCTCAAGCGTTCAGAGATAGCGGAGGAGTGTGGATTCGGGAAGAGTGTCCCTGGCTCAACCCCCTCCCCCCGCTAACGCAGACAGCGCGTACCATTGTGCGCAGGGATCAAGTATGAAACTAGGATTTACATTGGCAGTGCGAGCAGTCGTTCCGATGCTGAAAGCCTGTTCAAGATATTTTAAAACCATTTGGTCTGAACGTGCGGCAGCCACCGACCCTGAAAGCGTTAACGCTTTCGATGAGGAAATCGTGGATGATGCAATACGTCGTATGGCTGCCGGTCAACTGGATGAATCAGTGCTCAAAAAGTGTGTAAGCACCTTAACCGGTTTTATAGCCACGCCCGCATTCTTGAAATCTCCAAACGTCGCCACATGGCTCTCAATGCCAGCTGTAAAGCAGGGGCTTAGAAAAGCAGTGTCTGCCAAGGTATTGGGGGCAGAATTGCCAGACCACACTGAGCGAGAACTTGAAACAGCTTTTGTCGAAATTTCTTTCGCTGATATTCGCGAGGGAAGAGGGATGGTTGAGGTAGTAATTGCTGTTCTTGCAGCCTCCATAAAATCTCAGGTCGGTGATCGAGGCACCGCAGCTCTGATTACAGCTGCTCACATAGAAATTACTGACGAATTGGACGTGATAAAAACCCACCTGGATCGTTTCACCGGAACCGGCTTCCGTACCTTGGAAGTGTGCTGGGACGATTGGGCTGGAGTCACGAATCCTCCTTTGGATGCGGCGCTTTTTAGCTCTGCGATTGAAGCTTCGAAACGAACAGTTTTGTCATGGCTAGCTCAAGAGCCAACGCGTCCTCTCTTGATAACCGCAGACTCTGCGGAGGAGGCTCTCGCGTTCGTTTCACAACTTTTCGGCAAGCTGGGGGGTTTGGAGCTTAGCGCCTATCGCGAACGAGTGGTCATAGTTGATAAAGCAGATTCGTTCCCGAGACTAACATCAGAACATGGCCAGTTAATCCCAGTAGTATTCAGCCGCGAGGTCGAACGTGAGCTAGCGGTACATGTGACTAAAATCCATTCCGTGGTCGTTTATCCGCGAAACGCGGTCAGTAATCAACCAGACATTGTTCTGGAACCGGCCACTCAGGATACGTTTAGCAAAGCGCTAGAAAGTATGGGAAAGAGCCGAGATGACATCTCGCACCTGTCTAACGCATCGGGTCGCTCGCTGACGGTTCTACGTCGTAAACTATCGACGATTCTTGCCGTACAAGTGCCAGTGTGGGCCCAGAATGCTTCACTTGCGTCCAGCCTTATACCATTTCTTCTTGTGGGCGCATGGGACGCAACGAACCAAGCTGATAGGGCGGGATTGGGTGCCTTGAGTGGTTCTCATACGTTTGATGAGCTGGACAAAGAGATTCAACGCCTTTGCCAGCTGAATGACTCCCCGGTTTGGTCCATTGGCACTTTTCGAGGCGTTGTGTCCAAGATTGACTTGCTGTATGCAATTGCTGGAGTCGTAACTGCTGAAGACCTTGAGCGCTATTTCACGCTAGCACGAAGGGTGCTCGGAGAAGATGATCCTTCCCTAGATCTTGAAGAGGATCAACGATGGGCTGCATCAATACACGGGAAGACACGTGAGTTCTCGAACGCCTTTAGGCGAGGGATTTCGGAAACCTTGGTCCTGTTTGCTGTGCATGGTCCACAGTTGTTTGATAGCAGGTTGGGAGTGCAAACAAACACTGAAGTTGTGCGTACGATTAGGGAGTTGCTGCCGACGCCGTTAACGACTCGGGACTTAGAAGCAAATGATAACGATTTGCCAACCTATGCTGAGGCTGCTCCTGACGAATTTCTCTCAATCATCGAGCGGGATTTGAACAGTGAGACCCCGGCCGTGTTTGGCCTCCTCCGGCCAGTCAGCTCAGGGATATTTGGAAGCAGCCCTAGTCGCACAGGCTTGCTGTGGGCACTGGAGGGACTTGCGTGGGCACCTAATACATTGCCCCGCGTGGCATTTATTTTGGCGCGGCTAGCGCAGATTGAAATTAATGATAATTGGGTGAACAAACCTGCTCACTCATTGGAATCGATTTTTAGATCTTGGATGCCTCAAACGGCAGCGAGTCTAGAAGATCGGATAGCTATAATGAGAAGGCTAGCTGAAAGATTCCCAGAGATTGCTTGGAAAATCGCTATCGCTCAATTCGGTATGCGAACGCAGTTTGGCGAATATAGCCATAAGCCTCGATGGCGTACAGACGGGTACGGGTTTGGGGAGCCATTGAAAGAATTATCTCCAAGAGTGGAGTTTGTCCGCGAAATGGCAGAGATGGTGCTGAGTTGGAAGGTCTACTCAGTTGAGCAGATATGTGATCTGGTTGATTTGTTATCTCACTTTCCTGAAGAAGGGCAGGCGCGATCGTGGGAAACTATCACCAGTTGGGCGAAAAAAACTGCTAGCGACGAAGAAAAAGCAGTGGTGCGAGAAAAGATTCGGGTTGTTACTTTGTCTCCTCGGGCGAAAAGGCGTGCAGGCAAAGATGGGGATGCGTCACACCTAAGTGTTCCTGGGAAGGAGATTTACAGTGCATTAGAGCCCTCGGATATCATCCATAGACACTCGTGGTTGTTCAGAAGCGCATGGCTTAGCGAGTCAGCCGATGACCTTGAAAATATCGAGGAAATGGATTTTGAAGCTCGGGAGGTACGAGTCCGGGAGATCCGAATTAAGGTCTTGCATGAAATATTTGAGGACCGTGGTTGCGACGGGATTTTAGAGCTTGCCAAGCTGGGTCAAGCCTCTTGGATCATAGGCGGTCTGGCTGCAAATCACATGCTTGACAAGCAGGACCTTCAGCAGCTTTTGGGCCTCACCCTTATGAGTGCAAAGGCCGAGGATGAGCATGTTGCTCAGTATAAAAATCTAGCTAGCGGGGTTATTCGTGCCTTGCAAGACAGCAGTTCCCGCGAAAAATTAATTGAGGCGGTTGTTCAACAATATCCAGAGATCAAGATGCCCGAAGTGCTGCTGCTCTCCACATATTCGAGGGACACGTGGGGCATGGTCGATACGCTGAGTATTGATGAGCAGGAAAAATATTGGGCCAATGTTACGCCCGAGCATATTCACGAATCGCCGTCGGAATGTGACGAAAGCATTGAGAGATTATTGAGTCATGGTCGTCCCCGAGCCGCTTTTTCTGGTGCATGCCACTCGCTAAAAAAACTAAATCCGGATTTGCTTCAGAAACTTTTGTGGGCCATCACCCAGCCCAGCAAAGAGCAGGAGGGGCACTATATGCTGGAGAAATATTATATCCAGGAAGCTTTCAAGATACTCGATGGAAGCGGAGTCGCAACCTTAGAGCAAATGGCAAGCTTAGAGTTTGCATATATCGAGATTTTGGGAGAGACGCTATCGCGTCATGACAGCTACCTGCTGCCCAATCTTGGACGATATATTGAAATTCATCCTGAGTTTTTCGTTCAGGTGGTTTGCTGGATTTATAAGCGAAGCGACGAAGCGGCAGATCCTGTTGAACTTCAAATCGCTGAAGACCAGATCCCGACTATGGCACGGAGAGGGTATAAACTTTTTCAATCGCTACAGACCATTCCGGGTCTTAACGCTCAAGGACCGGAGAAGGCGCCGGTGCTTTTAAACTGGGTTGTTGCTATTCGCGATGGCTGCCGCTCATGCTGTCGGGAGGGAAAAGCCGATTACTGGATTGGAGAGCTATTGGCTCATTCACCTATCGGCGAGGATGGTGTATGGCCTTGCGAGCCGGTACGGGAAGTCATTGAACACATTCAATCGGAAAAAATGGTAGAAGGTGCTCATATTGGTGTCTTCAACATGCGCGGAGTGCATTTTCGCGGTGAGGGGGGGGCGCAGGAGCGCGAACTTGCGGAAAAATATCGAGGATGGAGTGAGGCCTTGAGAATTTCACATCCATTTGTTTCCTCCCGACTCCTCCTCGGGCTAGCGAGTGGTTATGAGCGAGACGCGGACAGAGAGGATACTGATGCGGGAGTAAGGCGCCGTCTCCATTAGGCTTAATGAGAGAACCGATATTCTCACGTTACGGCGCTAGCGAGAGACGCGAGTGTCAGCTTTCCGATAGCGGACGCTTTCTGAATTTGCAGCGAGCTGGAGAAAGGGTAATTCTGAGAGTGAAGGATCCGACATTACTAACTGAGTTTTGTATTTAATCCGGGGGGCAGGTCAAGCGCTCTGATGGTGAAAAGCGATAACACTTAGACTGAGTGTATGTAGTGGTTTAGTTAATTTTGCCACCTTATAAGAGATGATAGACTTACCTCAGAGGCAGTGCAGTACAAGTCATTGTTGAATTGCAAAGAGTCCACTATTACTGGCTCTTATCATCAACTACGACATGCTCTGGGGCGTGCGCTTTCACGTATTGAAGATCTTGAACTTCAATATAATTGAGCTCAAACAGAGTCAAGCCCGAGCACAGATATGATACGTTGCCACCTCGCCCGCCGGATGGGGGAGCGGAAAATGAAGATTTCTGACGTTTTACTTGAAACAGGGCTTAGCCGCAATACAGTGACCCTAATGTACAGGGAAACAGATCAAAAGATAGATATTGAGGCATTGGATAAGCTCTGCCAACTTTTTGTTTGCCAACTGGCGGATATACTTAAAATAGCGTGACACCTGTAGAGACACCCTATGCCAGCGACGTGTCAAAATCATTAGGCGTAACCCATGACTAAAGAACAACAAATTGAGCAAGGTTTAATCGCCAGGCTACAAGACCTCAAATACACCTACCGTAGCGACATTCGCGACAAGGCTAGCTTGGAGCAGAACTTCCGTAAGAAGTTTGAAGCTTTGAACCGAGTCAACCTATCTGATGAAGAATTCAATCGCCTCCGTGAAGAGATCATCACAGCGGACGTCTTTTTGGCCGCTCAAGCGCTGCGTGAAAAGGGGAAATTTACCCGTGAAGATGGCACTCCATTGGAATACATGCTGGTTAATCTTAAAGACTGGTGTAAAAACGACTTTGAAGTAATTAGCCAGCTTCGTATCAATACAGATAACAGTCATCATCGCTATGACGTGATTCTATTGTTCAATGGCTTACCACTGGCACAGATTGAGCTGAAGTCGCTACAGATCAGTCCTCGCAGAGCGATGGAGCAAATTGTTGAGTATAAAAACGACATTGGCAACGGGTATACCAATACTCTACTCTGCTTTATGCAGTTATTTATCGTCAGCAATGGTAACGATACGCGCTATTTCGCCAATAATCGTAAAGAGCACTTCAGCTTTAATGCCGATGAGCGTTTTCTACCGATTTATCAGCACGCAGATAAGAACAACAAGAAAATTGCTCATTTGCATGAATTTGCTGATGACTTCTTGTCCAAGTGCACTTTTGGTCAGCTGCTCAGTCGCTATATGGTACTAGTGCAGAGCGAGCAAAAAATGCTCATCATGCGCCCGTATCAAATCTATGCCGTTAAAGCTATTGTGGATGCTATTCACCAGAACCGTGGTAATGGTTATATCTGGCATACTACAGGCTCTGGTAAAACACTCACGTCATTCAAAGCCTCTACGCTATTGAAAGATAATCCCGATATCGAAAAATGTTTATTTGTGGTCGATCGAAAAGATCTCGATCGCCAAACTCGAGAGGAATTTAACAAATTCCAAGAAGGCTGCGTTGAGCAAAACACCAACACCGAAACTCTTGTACGCCGCATGTTATCGGAAGACTATGCCGATAAAGTGATTGTCACTACCATTCAAAAGCTTGGTCTGGCGTTGGATGAAAATAGCAAACGCAACAAGGCTAAGCAGAAAAATGGCAAACAGACCTATAAAGAGCGTTTGGAGCCGCTGCGTGATAAGCGCGTGGTATTTATCTTCGACGAATGTCATCGCTCTCAATTTGGTGAAAACCATAAAGCGATTAAAGAATTTTTCCCCAAAGCTCAGTTATTTGGTTTTACTGGCACACCAATCTTTGATGAAAACTCAAGCTATCAGCAAGTTGATGGCAACTTGGCCTCTTTCAAAACCACAGAGGATATTTTCGAAAAAGAGCTTCACGCCTATACCATCACCCACGCCATTGAGGACAAGAACGTACTGAGTTTCCACATTGACTATTATGGGAAAGACGATGGTAAAAGTGGGCAAACCAAGCCTAAGAAAAAAGAACTGCCTCCACCTGAAGCGGTAATAAAAGCCATTCTCGATAAACACAATAGCGCCACTAATCAGCGCCGCTTTAATGCCGTGTTAGCGACAGCATCGATCAATCACGCCATCGAGTACTTTGAGCAATTTAAAACGCTTCAAGCACAAAAGAAGTCTGAAGACGAAAATTTCGAGCCATTGAATATCGCCTGTGTATTCTCACCCCCGGCCCAGATCGCTAAAGAGAACGATGGTAACGGCAATGGTGGTAGCAGTGCAAACGGCAACAAGAATGCGGCAGACATTAAGCAGCTTCAGGAAGATCTGCCCCAAGAAAGTGCCGACAACCAGGTAGAACCCGAAAAGAAAAAGTCAGCCCTGATGGCGATTATTGCCGACTACAACGCGCAATACGGCACCAACCACACCATTAACGAATTCGACCTTTACTATCAGGATGTGCAGCAGCGCATTAAAGACCAAAAGTACAGCAATGCTGATTACCCTCGTAAAAACAAAATCGACATCACCATTGTGGTGGACATGCTGTTAACCGGTTTTGACTCAAAATACCTCAATACTTTGTATGTGGATAAAAACCTCAAGCATCACGGCCTTATCCAGGCGTTCTCGCGCACCAATCGTGTTCTGAACGATACAAAACCTTGGGGTAACATTCTGGACTTCCGTTATCACGAAAGCGAGGTAAATGCAGCAATTGAGTTGTTTTCTGGTGGTGCTAAAGATAAAGCCCGAGAAATCTGGTTGGTCGATCCAGCGGCCAAAGTGGTTGAGGCATTCCAGAAAAAGGTGGATGAATTGCAAATCTTTATGGAGTCCAAAGGATTAACCTGCGAGCCATCTGAAGTGCACAATCTGAAAGGTGATACGGCCAAGGCTGAGTTTATCAACCATTTTAAAGAAGTGCAGAAGCTGAAAACCCAGCTAGAGCAATACACTGATCTGGACGAAGAAAGCAAAGCCGCCATCGAACAAAAACTGCCAACAGATACTCTGCGGGGCTTTAAAGCCATTTACCTCGACACAGCTATGGAGCTAAAGTGTAAACAAGGTAAAAGTGATGACAACGAAGAATCGGTGGAGCAACTTGAGTTTGATCTAGTGCTTTTTGCCTCCAGCATTATCGACTATGACTACATCATGGGGCTGATTGCCAAATCCACGCAAAAAACTGGCAAGCAAAAGATGACGCGCCAGGAGCTGATCGACCTGATCAGCTCCAATGCTAACTTGATAGAAGAGCGTGCAGATATTATTGCCTACATCAATAGCCTCAAGGCCGGTGAAGCACTTAATGAAAAGCAAATCCGCGAAGGTTATCAAGCTTTTAAAGCGCAGAAAGCTGCGCAGATATTAACGCAGATTGCCGAGAAACACGGGCTGCAACCCCAAGCGCTGCAAACGTTTGTGGACAGTATTCTAGATCGCATGATTTTTGATGGCGAACAGTTAACAGACCTACTTGCTCCCTTGGAGTTGGGTTGGAAAACGCGTCGCTTGGCAGAGTTGGCATTGATGGAAGATTTAGTACCTTACCTGCAAAAACAGGCCGGGGAACGTGAGATTTCGGGATTAGATGCGTATGAATAAGCAAAAGAAAGGATTGGTTCCTGAACTACGGTTTCCTGAGTTTGAGAAGGAGCCTAACTGGCCATGTGTGCGGTTGAATGCTGTAGCAAAAAGGTCAACAAGTAAGAACAAGGGAGAAAAAATCACCCGTGTACTGACTAATTCTGCGGTTAATGGAGTTGTTGACCAGCGAGATTATTTTGACAAAGATATTGCGGTCAAAGGAAATCTTGAAAGCTACTACATCGTTGATAAAGGCGATTACGTCTATAATCCGAGGATATCATCGACTGCGCCTGTAGGGCCAATCTCGAAGAACAAAGTTGGTAAAGGGGTCATGTCGCCACTTTATACAATATTTAGGTTCAACAGTAAGAGCAATGATTTCTTCGAGCAGTTCTTCAAGTCGTCAAGATGGCATGGCTATTTAAAATCGATCTCGAATAGTGGTGCACGCCATGATCGTATGAGTATTACCAGCAGTGAATTCATGGCGATGCCTGTTCCTAATCCTGGTGATATGGAAAAACAAAAAATCGCAGATTGTTTGGCCTCCATCGATGAGCTAATTGCGCTGCACACTCAAAAAATCGATGCCCTCAAAGACCATAAAAAAGGTCTGATGCAACAACTCTTTCCTGCCGAAGGCGAAACCGTACCCAAGCTGCGTTTTTCAGAATTTCGGAAGAGTGGAAAGTGGAATTTAAGTACTGTTCAAAGTTTAATTGATTCAAAGATAATAATTGGTCACCTCGATGGAAATCATGGTTCTTTGTACCCTCGGTCGGATGAGTTTTCAAAGGAAGGTGTTCCTTATATTACGGCAAATGACTTCGTTCATGGTGAAGTTAATTTCAATAATTGCAAATATCTATCAATAGATCGAGCCAACTTGTTTAAAAAAGGTGTGGCAAAAAATGGTGATATATTATTCGCTCATAATGCAACTGTGGGCCCCGTCGCTAAATTAAAAACTGATTTAAATTTCGTTATTTTGAGTACTACGGCCACTTATTTTCGTTGCGATAACAAGCGGTTATTAAATGACTTCCTTCTTTTTTCTCTGGAATCCCCGAGCTTTGTTAAACAATACAAACGTGTCATGTCCCAATCTACACGAAATCAGGTTCCAATAACTACGCAAAGAAAGTTTACTTTGTGTTTGCCTCCAGAGTTTGGCGAACAGGAAAAAATAGCAAGTTCATTATTCGCTATGGATGAATTGATCTTTTCCCAAGTGGCCAAGCTCGATAAACTAAAAGTCTTAAAATTAGGGTTAGTACAAAAGCTCTTCCCTGTCATGGATGATGTCGTCTGATGAACAATAAGCCGAAAATTAGAAATTGTAAAAACTTGCGCAAAGTGGTTGAGCTAATACGGGATGACCTGCGCCAAAGTGATAATGGTGGTGCCGATTTTGTGCTTTTATATGCTTATAACGGCACGGGAAAAACACGTCTATCGATGGAGTTTAAAGACGCGGGCAAGCGTAAACGGGGTCAAGACCGAGACACCCTTTACTTCAATGCGTTTACTGAGGATCTGTTTCATTGGGATAATGACCTTGTGGGTGATGCGAACAGGGTGTTGCAGATCAATTCAGGCTCTAAGTTTTTTGAAGGCTTCAAAGAGCTGGCCCTTGAAGAAAAAATCTTCACCTATCTGTCGCGTTACAGTAACTTCAACTTTAAGGTCGACTACGATAACTGGAATGTTAGCTTCAGGAAGCTGGTAAAGAATCCGCGTTATCGCCCTGAGTCCGAAGAGCCTGAAACTGTTTTTCAGGACAATATCAAAATTTCGCGCGGTGAAGAGAATATCTTTATCTGGTGTGTTTTCTTGGCAATTTGTGAATTGGTGATTGATGGAGCAGAAGCCTACGATTGGGTGAAATATTTCTATATAGACGATCCGATATCTTCGTTAGATGACAACAATGCCATTGCCGTAGGCTCTGATCTAGTGAAGCTCTTAAAACGATCAATCGGCAAAGTGAAAACAGTCATATCGTCACACCACAGCCTGTTTTTTAACGTTATGTGTAATGAGTTAAAGAAGCTGTCGCATAAGTCTTACTTCTTATATAGCCGTAATGGTGATGGTTATAGCCTTCAATCCACAATAGATACGCCATTTTTCCATCATGTGGCCATGCTCAGTGAACTAAAGAAAGCCGCAGATGCAGGTAGGCTCTATGCAAACCATTTTAATGTATTACGCGGAGTGTTAGAAAAAACCTCCGCATTTTTCGGTTTTAAGGATTTTTCTGGCTGTATTCACGGCATTGAAGATGAGGTGCTTTTCTCAAGAGCCCTAAACCTATTAAGTCATGGGGATTACTCATTGTTTGATCCTAAAGAACTTACCGAAGACAACAAGCAACTTTTCAACAGCATTCTGAATGGGTTTCTGGAGCGATACGTCTTCGATTTGCCAGATATCCATGCCTAAGGGTAGATAACTAACATGACCAAAGAACAACTCAATCAGCTTGGTAAAACCCTCTGGGATATTGCTGATCAACTACGCGGCGCGATGAATGCCGATGACTTCCGCGACTACATGCTGTCTTTTCTATTCTTGCGTTATCTGTCCGATAACTATGAACAAGCCGCCAAGAAGGAATTGGGCGCTGATTATCCCGAAACGAGCAATGATGATCGTCGCGTACCGTTAGCAATCTGGTATCAGAACAACCAAGCTGATATTGCCGATTTTGAAAAGCAGATGCGGCTTAAAACACATTATGTTATTGAGCCTGCATTTCTGTGGAGCAGTGTGGTCGAAATGGCGCGTACTCAGCATACTGATTTGCTAGATACATTATGGAAGGGGTTCAAATATATTGAAGAAAAGTCCTTTAACAGCACGTTTCAGGGCTTGTTCTCGGAAATCAATCTGCACTCTGAAAAGCTAGGCAAAAAGCCAGCTGATCGTAATGCCAAACTTTGCGCCATTATCCAAAAGATTGCCGAAGGTATTTCTGGCTTTAGCAATGCCAGGGACGATCTGGGTGATGCCTATGAATACTTGATTGGTCAGTTTGCTGCAGGTTCAGGAAAAAAAGCCGGTGAGTTTTATACTCCTCAACAAGTTTCTACCATCTTGTCAGAAATCGTTACATTAGATAGTCAAGACCCGGCTACAGGCCCAAAGAAAAAAATTAAACAAGTGATGGATTTTGCTTGTGGTTCAGGCTCGTTGCTATTGAATGTACGAAACAGGTTAAGTGACAAAGGAGGCTCTATAGGTAAAATATTTGGCCAAGAGAAAAATATCACTACCTATAACCTTGCGCGCATGAACATGCTGTTGCATGGGGTTAAAGATACCGAGTTTGAAATTCATCACGGTGATACGTTAGAGAATGATTGGAGTATTCTCAATGAGATGAATCCTGCGAAGAAAATGCAATTCGACGCCATCGTAGCTAATCCCCCTTTCAGTTTGCGCTGGGAACCGACCGAGGCATTAGGTGAAGATTTCCGCTTCAAAAACTATGGTCTTGCTCCTAAATCAGCGGCTGATTTTGCCTTCCTTCTTCACGGCTTTCACTTCCTCAGTGATGACGGGGTTATGGCGATTATATTGCCGCACGGTGTTTTATTCCGTGGCGGTGCAGAAGAGCGTATCCGTACCAAATTGTTAAAAGATGGTCATATCGATACCGTCATTGGCCTTCCTGCCAATCTGTTCTTCTCTACGGGCATACCTGTTTGCATTCTGGTACTCAAACGCTGTAAGAAGTCAGACGATGTATTGTTTATCAACGCTGTAGAACACTGCGGGAAAGGCAAGCGCCAGAACTACCTTCGAAGAACATATGAAATGCCTAATGGAGAGTTGGGTGACATAGAAAAAATTATCGACACCTATCAATTTCGAAAGGAAGAAGAGCGATATTCCCGTCGCGTGTCTATGGAAGAGATTGAGAAAAACGGCTTTAATCTGAATATTTCACGTTATGTCAGTACAGCACAGTCAGAAGAAATAATAGATCTGAAAGATATCCATAGTAAGCTGGTGTCATTAGAAGAGAGTATTAAGAGTGCAACTCTCACTCATAACACTTTCCTCGAAGAACTAGGATTACCACCACTTCCATTAGCTGAAAAAGACTAATCTGGGGTGATGTAACTTATAGGTGGAATATAGAGCCCAAATCATGAGTATTCGGGCTCTTTTTTATCAATTTAGTCTTCAGTAAGGCAATGTTATTGATCTGCACAAGAAAGGGGCTCTGCCAATGACCTGCTGACCTGCTGACCTGCTGACCTGCTGACCTGCTGACCTGCTGACCTGCTGACCTGCTGACCTGCGCCCCGTTGATTAATACACCGCGATAGTTAGCTACAAAACCATTTTAAGCCATAGTTTTTAGCTCCCGTTAGATAGGAGCCAGAAACTATGCAATTTTTGTAGACTGGGTTTACCAATAGTAAACGTTTGGACGTCGGTCTGGCATCCACAAAAGCCCTTCTGGATCGTAGCCAGCAATTATCCGCCATTCATTTGCTCGATCATCTGCTCGTCGAGTTTTGGTTGTAAATATAAGGTTCCATCCTCCAGGGTTAGCACCGATCCAACATGATTTCGGATGCTTGTGAGGCTTAGGCGTTCCATCTGGCGTGCGGTCTTTGCGTGTATTAAAGGTGCTCATATGAACCTCCGTAGATTATTTTATCTACAAGGTGTCAAGAACCTCCAGATTGCGATTACATTTATGCATTTTATCTCTTGGACCTTTTAAAATCCCTTGCCTTATATACGTTAAATATAGTAAGTGCTGCAACAAAAAAATTTAAAAGCGGCTAGCACTTTTAGTATGTTATGGAGGGTACTGCGATTAGGCCTTCATCATTTTTGTAAGTTTTTTGAAGCGAAAAGCATCGAAAATTTACAAAATATTTAACAATAAATTGAGTTTTTTTATTATATTATTGTTTTTTAATGGGATTTAAGCTTTCGTTTGGCTATCAGGTAAATAGAACCATTCTAAGCCGTCTGTCAGTCTCTGTTGCAGAAAGCCCCATTACCGGGGCTTTTTTGTTTTGTTGGGGATGTCTGGTTTAACTCTGCACCACTTCCCGCCTTTCACGCACATCGTGGCGTGGTT
>Ga0157358_1000375_pt1 | contig 18403 bp, 16 predicted proteins | sample AttcapACBM2_FD_111484 | JGI IMG/M metagenome (GOLD analysis project Ga0157358, IMG submission 111484) | Fungus gardens microbial communities from leaf cutter ant in Botucatu, State of São Paulo, Brazil - Atta capiguara ACBM2 | ecosystem: Host-associated > Fungi > Mycelium > Unclassified ... | reverse complement strand
TGTGGCCACGCACAGCAGCCATATCCATCGCGCCTCGATCTTAGAAGTGCCATTTTGCTGGGAGAGCGGCGGCCAGTGGATCAGCGGGACCTTTCCCAAGATACGGCACGTTTTTTCATGAAGTCCCCGGATAATAATGTGTTGGAATTCGCGCTGGCGCGGCGGGACATTCAGGTTGAAGGTGATGACGAATTCATTCTGACCGACGCGTTTTACCGCAATCTTACGGGCAGAACGCCAGAAGACGCTGGGGTGCACATCATAGCTATCGGCGGCACAAGTCTCCGCCGCTACCTTGAGCTGGCGGGTCTTCTGGGCAATCGCGTTGCTGCGCTGAGGGGCAATGACGGCGACTATCAACAGAACTGCGTTGAGCACTTTGCCGACATGACCAGTCCGGAGAGAAGGGTAAATGGGGATGAAGATGCTTCGCGATTCACCTTTGAGATTTATGTGTACAGTGATGATACTGACCTGTGTGAACGGCTTTTCGCCGGTACCCGGCGTCGGCTGAGCGTCCAGGAATACATGCTTGCCAATAAAGCAGAGCCCCTTTTCGGCTGCTGGAGGAGGGAGCACGGATGACCGTACCTGCGTATATATCAGAGGCAATCGCGTGGATAAACGCGTAGTCTTCGCGGTTGCGGGGTCGGGTAAAACCACGCTTTTCACAGACAGTCTGCGTGCTGACAGCCGGGCTTTGCTCCTGGCGCACACACGAAATAACGAATCTCACCTGCGGGCTAGGGTCATTCAGCGTTTTGGTTTCATCCCGGCCGGGATACGTGTGATGACGTGGTTCGGGTTTCTGCATGGTTTCTGCTGCCGCCCCCTGTTGCAGCATCAGATGCAGATTCGCGGTCTCAGTTTTACAGTTCCTATACTCAGGGTACCGCGTTCGCACCGACTACATTTTCAGGATGCGGCCGGGCGAGTCTATCACCAGCGTCTGTCTCTGCTTTTGATGCACCGGTAAATGATGGCAGACATCCGCGCACGGCTGGAACGGAACTTTGACGTGCTGGTGATCGATGAAGTACAAGACTTAGCCGGTCACGATTTTATTTTTTACTTGAATTATGCCGCGCCGGTATTTCCGTATTACTGGCCGGAGATTACTATCAGCATACATTCGACACCAGCCGGGACGGTAACATCAACGCCACATTACACGATAATATCCCCCGCTACGAAAGCCGTTTTACAGAGGCAGGTATTTTGCCTGACAGGAACACACTCAGTAAAACGTGGTACTGCTCACAGACGGTATGTGAGTTTATCTCATCAGAGCTGCACATACCTGTCGAAGCGCACGTCTCCCGTCAGAGTCGGATTAAATCATGAGCAAGCGGCGGCGCTTTTTGCCGATGACTGCATCATCAAACTCTTTTACCGTGAGCTTCAACGCTACGGCTGTTTTTCAATGAACTGGGGAGCCAGTAAAGGCCTTGACGACTTCAACGATGTCTATAATGTGCTGGGCAGCACGCACTGGTCGTTTCTCAGACGCAACCGCCTGAGTGACCTGCCGCCGTCAACGCGAAACAAACTGTATGTCGCCGGTTCCCGCGCCCGTGGCAATATCTGGTTTGTGCCGGCAACCCTGAGCCGCTGGACGAAGGCCGGATCGGTGAGCGGCACGGCCCGGGGCGGGTTATCGCGTATATCAGCCTGCGCCTCCTGCTGAGCCTGCTGTTCTTCTTTCGTAGGGCGCCCGCGGCGACGTGACCGGCTGCCGACAGATTCCTCCAGCCAGCGCTGCTTGAGCGTGCGTAGCACCACGAACGGTGAGACGAGCGGAGCCGCACTCAGCGGATCTTCCAGTACAAAATCCCCCCGTGTCAGCGGCAGTATTTCATTGAGCCGACCGCCGGTGTTCCACAGCGTGTCGATAAACAGGCGTTTGAGGAGATCGGTCACCTTTAACAGCAGCACGGCCACCTCGGGGACGAGCAGATAGCGCGGCATGTCTGTGCCGTAGGCGGCCACCAGGTTTCTCAGCGCGACCGCACTTTTATGCTCAAAATAGCGTGCAGCAGCTGAACTGTTCACATTGTGACCACTGGCGCCGCTGTGTGAAATCTGCGTCATTTCGCGGGGCTAAGTACCCAAACTTTTAATCTCCGTTGTCTGCGGATGTGTAACGTATTTTCGCGCATTTGTAAAATAGTTTTCGATGAGAATAAATCGATCCGCGCCGGATCCTTAAGGGATCGGTTTTCCGGCTTTTCTCCCGCATAGGGAGAATAATCTGGTCAGCCGGAAATAAAAAGCAGGCCCCCGGCGCCGTTTCGAGCGCAGTCATAGAAGCTAACCCACTGCCGGTAAAGGAGAATCTGAAAAAGGCGAACAGGGCGGGGGCCTCCAGGCACTCTACGCTGGATACCTGGTCGAAGTGAAAAAAGGCCAAAGATAGCTTTCTGGAGTAATCTATCATATACAGTTTGAAAAGCAGGCAGTGTAATGAGTCAGGAATAATACATTTGCCACGGTTGTGAGGGAGATAGGTATATGAGTGATGAAACAAAAAAATTATAATACTAAGGATCGGTGCAGCTGTTGTCATGCTGAAAAAAATGTTCAATTCAGTGAGTGGGTAGAAACGATACAGAGGGTGTTCCGATTTTTACAGGGTGCAATATGATGGGGACTTTTATCCCAGGTACAGCATGAAAAGTCCAAGTGAGGATATTATTGCCGAAGATTTAGATGTCCGAGAAACATAAATCGTAGCACCATGTAGTCTGATATGTGTGACGAATAACTATCGGTTGTTGATATGGAACATTGTTTGATTATTGTGAAAAAAAATAATAATTTAAGATTAAATTCATACAAAGGAATAAAAACACTTAGTGTTTAGTATGAGTTTTCACGAAATAAAATATTGAATTAATATATAGAGTGTGACATTTTATTTATGAAATAAGTAAGAGCAGTAAAAAGTATAAATAACTTTGATGGAATGAAATTTTTATATTAAGAAGAAAGTTAACATAATAACTCAAGACAGACTATGTAAAAAGGAGAGGATTTATGTTCAAGTCATCGAATTTATCGAAAAATGAAATAGTGGAAAAATCATTAGGTGACATGGAAGAACATCTAAATGTTAGAGAATGGGATGTTCGGCAGAAACTGGCATTGACTTGCAGAATATTATTTATGATGGGGCATGATTCGGGACTCGCAGGTCAGATAACTGCAAGAGGAAAAGAACCTGGTACTTGGTACACCCAGAGACTTGGTTTAGGATTCAATGAAATCAGGGCAAGTAATCTCTTGCTTGTTAATGACGATCTAGAGGTTATCGAAGGCGATGGAATGCCCAATCCTGCAAATAGATTTCATTCATGGTTATACAATAAACGTGAAGATATTAATTGTATTATACATACGCATGCATTCAACTCGTCAACACTTTCGATGTTAGGTGTTCCACTGATCATATCACATATGGATGTATGCCCCCTTTATGACGACTGTGCTTTTCTGGAAAAATGGCCGGGCATCCCGGTCGGAAATGAAGAGGGAAAAATAATATCCGAAGCTCTAGGGTCGAAAAAAACAATTCTTTTAGCTCATCATGGTCAACTTTCAACTGGCGAAAGTATAGAGGAAACATGCAATCTTGCAATATTGCTTGAGCGGGCAGCTAAAATGCAATTAAAAGCCATGTCATCAGGAGTAATAAAAGAAATCGATGAAGGTCTGGCGAGCGAAGCCAAAAGCTGGATAGCCAGACCGGTCAGACACAAAGCTGCTTTTGAATATTACTGCCGACGGTTTATAGAAGAGCACGCTGATTGTATTAAATAATTTTGTCAAACCGCATTTTAAAAAGAATGCGGTTTTCAATCAATTCAGCAATATAAAGTGCTTTTAAATCATCACCGTTACGACATACTATCTGTAAAGAAACAGGCATCCCATTAGTGTTTATTCCTATGGGAATCGAAACTGCACATAAATCAAGGAAGTTTACAAACCTGGTAAAGTCATTAGGGGGGGTATGTTTATTATCGTCTTCGATAAGCCAGGCTGAGGAGGGTGTTGTTGGGATGAGTAATGCATCAATCTGACTGAACCATAAAGATGCATTTTCACGATAGATCCTGCAATGCTTCATTGCACTTATATAATCCTCTTCGTTAATATTTTTTCCTTTAGATAGTTTTTTTATTATTTTTGGTCCGAGTCCACTCCCCTTCTTGCAAAGATAAGAGTAGTTCTTCCATGCTTCAAATGAAGTGATTATACTGTTTATTTTCATGCAGTTATCTAAAGAAATGAAAAAAGGAATAGTTTCAATTTTAAAGATTTCTGATTCCAATTTTTTGAGAGTATTGTCAAAAATCACTGCGCTCTCAGTATCGACAGATGACATCTCCTCATGTGGCAGCGATGCAAGATTAAATGATATAAGTTGTTTAAAATTGCATAATTGAGGGACTAATTGTTTGTAAACTAGACTGATGTCTCCTGCTGTCTTGCCTATAAGACCTACCGTATCCATTGTCTGACTTAGTGGTAATACTCCCTTTAAAGGGAGGTTATTTGAGGAGGGTCTTAATCCAGTTACACCACACCATCCTGCAGGTATACGTATAGACCCCCCGGTATCTGTAGCAAGAGCAATAGGTGTTAAAGAAGAAGAAACAGCAACCGCCGAGCCGCTGCTAGATCCGCCAGGTGCGTAATACATGTGGGAGCGCCAAGGGTTAACGGGAGTGAGTCCAGATTCACTCACCCCAGATGCTCCCATGCCAAGTTCAACAGCACAATTTTTACCAATAGCAATCATCCCAAGATTCTCTAAAGATTGAATGACAGGGGCTGATATAATCTTTCTTTCATGGAAACATTGTGTACCACCGCCTGTAACCTTACCAGAATAATCAAAGAAGTCTTTAAAGGAAAAAGGTATACCATGGAGTGGGCCAAGATATTTTCCAGATAGAATATCCTTTTCAGCTAGTATAGCCTGTTTAAGAGCTTTACTCAGGAATATTTCAACGTAGCAATTAAGCACAGGATTAAGCCGATCTATGCGAGTCATATAGAAACGTAATAAATCAACCGGTGAAAAATCCCCTCTCTGCAAATGAAAAGAGATTTTTTCCAATGAAAAATCAATGACTTCTTCCATTAATTTTTCGCACCATCAGAAGTGGATGTTTTATAAGCGTCAATGTCATTGTTGACCCCAAACATATTGATTAGCACAATCGAAAACGTAACCAATATTATTGTCAGTAGAGCATACTTTAAATTTGATACGAAAATATATTCAGAGCTGACCATCTTTGCAAAAACTGCAACTGCTAATGCAGAGCCCATTTGTCCGGTGGCTCTTGATATACCAGAAGCTAAGCCAGTATGCTTTTTAGGTACACTTTGCATAAATAAAGATGTTGACATAGGTGAACCAAGGCCGCCTCCAAAACCTATGAGGACCATAGGTAAAATAAGGAAGTAATATTTATGCGAGTATTGTGTCGCAAGAAGACCCGCATAGCCGAATAATCTCAATAAGGCTCCAAAAATCATCATGCTACTTGTCTTGTATCGGTGTGATAAAACGCCGGAAATTTTATTACCAGCAATAACACTTAATGATAGAGGGAGCATAAACATTCCAGTTTCCAGGGCGCTAAAATGTAGAACGTACTGGAACCAGAAAGTTAGAATAAATAATGTCCCAAAGAAAGAAAAAGCACCCGCAAAAAATATCCATGATATAGAGCAGAAATTTGAGTTTTTAAATAAAGATAAAGGTAATATAGGGTTTGACGTTTTCCTTTCAATAATAACAAAACAAAAAGCAAGAGCTAAAGCTATAAATATTGAAAAGAATGAGTATATATCAAAATGATTTTTATCCGAAATCCTCATAACTAGTGACATACTGGTTAAGAAAAAAAAGAAAAGTAATACCTGACCTTTAACATCAAATAAAGTCGATTTTTTACCCTCATCCAGTACAGATATAGGTCGCGCAAGTAAAATTCCTAATAAACACAAAGGTATATTTATTAGAAAAATGGATCGCCATGAAAAATACTCAGTCATCCAACCTCCTACTATTGGACCAAGCACTAGTGCCACTCCCCCCCAGCTCGCCCAACTAGCAATTGCTTGAGTGCGTTCGGTCTTATCTTTGAAAGTATGAGTAATCAGTGATAATGAACCTGGGACTAAAACAGCTGCGGTGATGCCCTGTAAAACGCGACCGGTAAGGAGACTAACAGAACCAGAAGATGCACCACAAATTAACGAGGCAAGAGCAAAAAGGGACAAACCAGACATATAAATAAACTTCGAACCATACCTGTCACACAGTGCACCACCGGAAAGTAAAAGGCTGGCAAATAATAAAATATAGGCATTAACTACCCATTGTAGTGAAAAAACGTTAAGCATAAGTTCAGACTTAATCGTTGGGAGTGCAACATTGACAACTGATGTGTCTAAAATCACTAGTACATAGCTGATATTAGCAGCAAGCAACACTTTTCTCTTAATATTATTACGTTCTGACATAATAAAACCTTTTCTAAAATTTCAAGTTATATGTTTTCCGCAATGTCCGTTCTGTAATGCATTCCCTCAAACTTAACTTTATTAGCCACATTATAAAGTTTTTTTCGGGCATCATCAAAATCTGAACCAGTTGTACTTATGGCTATTACTCTGCCACCGTTACTTATTAACTGACCATTTTTTGATATTACTGACGAATGAAATATGTGAGCTTCATCAGAGTTATGAGGGAGTGATATTAAATCACCGGTTTTTTCAACAAAAGGGTAACCTTTACTTGAAATTTGTAAGGCAACAGAAACTTTCTTACTCCAGGTTAATTGCAGATTTTTTAAGTTTTTATTGAGGGCTGCCAAAAAAACATCATTTAATGAAGATTCGAGACGTTCAAGGATTGTGAAAATTTCAGGGTTACCTAGCCGGCAATTAACTTCAAGAAGATATGGTTTACCTTTTTTATCGAAAATTATTCCAAAATAAAGAAAACCTAAATAATTAATTTCATCTTTTTTTAGTGCATCAATAAATGGATCTATAATGTCATGGCGAATCACTAAGTGTTGTTTTTCCGTCAAAACTGGTGAGTACGCACCCATCCCACCAGTATTAGGGCCTAAATTACCATTCAAAAGTTTTTTATAGTCACGGCTTTCTGCAAGGGGAACATAATTTTCCCCATCATAAATTACCGTATATGAAACTTCATCACCCAAGATGAATTCTTCAATCATAACTTTCGATTCTTCACTTACGCTAATTAAATCAATTGCTTGATTAAATTCATCTTCGTCAGAAACAATAATAACACCAGTCCCTCCATGAACCATACCGTCAGCTTTGAGAACGAATGGGAAAGAAAAACTGGAGGAAAAAGCAATGATTTCATTTTTGTCACGACAAATCATGCTTTTTGGGGTAGGGATATTATGACGTTTCATAAATGATTTTGAGTAAACTTTTGACCACTCCAGCTTAGAAGAGTCTTTGGTAGGTGCAATAATCGGTAATCCTAAATTATTAAAATGATCAGCTACACCTGATGCTAACGTTTGAGTTGGAGTTATTAATGTATAATCAACATCCAATTCTGACGCAGCCTTAGCTAGACCAATAATATCGCTGGATTTTACTGGGATGTTTTCCATCCGAGAATCCATTTCTGTAGCTGGGTTACCTGGTGCGAGATATACCCTATCCACACAATCAGATTGGAGAAGTTTCCATGCTAAAGCCTGAGCACCTGCACCGGATCCAGAAACGAGAATTTTCATAAATATTCCTTTTTTAAAAGTTTAATGTTTTTGTTCACAACCAAACGACGTTATGTTCCAACCATCGAATGAAGATATCAATATGATTAAGAAGCTGCGCATCATCTTTACCCGTTACAATTGCGCTTACTACGTCATCTGTGTAGGTAGTTGCTTGGTTATACTTCTCACCTGATTTGCCAGATATACAAAATGTGGAAACCCAATCAAACGGGGCATTTACTGGGAGCGATAAGAGTGTAGACATACGCACTGGCATACGTATAGATGCTGCGTATAGCTCAGGATTGAGGTTATATTTTAACTTGTCAATGCTGCTAGCGCAGGCTTTAATCCAACATTCGTGTATATTTATACCCCATGTCTTTTCAATCAATTCACCTGTAAGTGAGCCTGCTGTTCGAGATGCTATTTCACAAAGGATCAGTTTATCTTGTGGTGTATGAAAAATTTCAGCATGAAAACCTAATGCCGGGGTAGATGGTAAAGCTGCAATAGTACTTTTAGTGAGTTCAATTAACCTTTTTGCAAGTGGTGTAGTGGCTTCAATCGTTCTACTACCGAAAATGCCAGCAAGCTTGAAGTCTAGAGCATTATTGATGTAAGCGCATGGCGCATAAAATGTTTCACCGTTCTCAGTGATCACACCATTCACGTGATACATTTCACCATCAATAAATTTTTCAATCATCCAACCTTCAACGGTTTTATGCTGAAAAAAACTAGCTAACTCAGATAGATTTTTTGCAACCAAGATGTCTTTAGAACTGCATCCATCGACAGGTTTTATGACTACAGGAAATTGATATTTCTTGCAGAAAATAAGAATATCAGTCCAGTTATTAAGCCTTTTAAACGGTGCAACTTCAATATCAGCCTTTTGAAGATATTCCTTCATTAAGACTTTATCCCTGTAAGCTACTGCACTCTTCACGCTTTGACCCTTTATGCCCAAAAATTCCCTTAATTGTGCTGCCCGGACAAGATCAAATTCGGAATGTGGAATAACATGAGTAAAATTAGTCGCCTTTGATATCTCGGTGGCTATAGTCAATACCTCTTCTCCGCTATCGAGATCGGCTAATTGACGTACATATCTGTACTCGTGCTGCAAAGGAAACTGTGGCGCTGAAGTAAGAAGCCACAGATCCTGATTTGTGCTTTTCAACCATTCAGCGAAGTTTATTTTTATACTACGACCTAAGCATAAGATTGACATATAACCCTCAGTGTTAACTCACATTAAGTCAAATACTGTGAACCCTTTAATCTGTGTACCTCGATCAGTTAGTATACAGTTATACTCACCTTGGTTAGCACAAAGAGTTTGTATCTGCATGAACTCTGACCAGCGGGCACTGCCGCGTTGTATCGCAACCGGTGTGGTTCCTTCTACATAAATAGGAAGTAAATATGCATTCACTAATCCAGTTTTATCAAAAGAAGTAACTGTAACACCAGAATAACGAGACAGATCGGGTAATAAAAATTCTGTTTTATGGTCTGGGTTTTTGTAGTCGGGTTGGTCGAAAACTGCATTACCAAGACCGTAACAGATTAATGATGCACCTTTGAACTGAAACCCTCGCATTTGGTGGTGGTGATGACCGACTACTAGCTGTATTCCTAAACTCTGCATACGCGATGACAATTCTTTCTCAAATTGCGTAATTGAGTAATTTTGTTCATGGTCACCCCAGTGAACCATTGTAACAACAACATCAGCTTTTAAGTGTGCTTTTTTTACTGCTGAAGCAAAATAACACCAGTCATCTTCATTTATTTCAGTATGAATTATAGGTAATGCCCCGGGCACTACTGCTCCATTGTATGGTGAAGAATAATAATCTCTAGAGCGAATCGCTGCTACTCCGCCTTGCCATTCACAAGAGTTTGTTCCCGACCGATACACACCAGTGATACCAAAAATAGCAATTTTTTGCCCTTTACACTCTATATATGCCGGCTCCCAAGCTTCTTCGTGAGTACAACCTGCACCTATTTTTTTAACTCCAATAGATTTAAAAAAATCAAGGGTATCTGATAATCCTGATATTCCTGAATCTAAAGCATGATTATTTGCAAGTGAAAGGACATTAAATTTTTTCAACCCATCAACATTACATCCAGAGGAAATTGTTGCACCTCTTCGTCCTCCTATTGGCTGAGGATTATCTGTCATTACTCCTTCGTAGTTTCCGATTATAATGTCCATTCCATCCATAAATTCCGATAAGAAAGAAAATGAATTTTGCGGATCATGGCGATTAATCAATATGTCGCCAAAAGAAGCAATTAATACATCTGACATTCTGTCACCAATCAATATTTATAGTTCAAGTTTTTTTCTCATGAAAATTCTTGAGTTACCTTTAGGTAAGCATTCAATTTCCCCGAAACGCTCATAACCTGAATTTAAATAGAAGCCAGGTGACTGAATAGACATAGTAAACAGTACAGCATTAATGCACCCTCGATCAATTGCTAGTTTTTCAGCTCGTTTTAGTAATTCAGAAGCTATACCCTGACCTCTTAGTACTTCAGGGACATATAGTAAATTAATAAAAAGAACACCTAATGAAGTTCTTCCCGCTAGTCCACCAACAATTGACCCTTTCTCATCATTTAGAGACATCGCTATAAATTTTTCATCTGGTAAACCTGTTAAGCTATCATTGTAACTTGCAATTAGTTTACTTAACGTATCACGCAAATTTATAAATGAAGCAGGATTTTCATTCAAAACCCAACCGTTTGGTAGTTTACTATTTATCATATTCATTCTGAAATCCGGACCATAAAAGTCCGGATTATCCCTATTGATAGTTAAGTTATACTTTCCATGAATAGTTGTTCGTAGTCCCTTCCGCGTGCAGTTAATGAGGGCACTACAGGCCTGCCTTCAGGAATTTCTAACCACAACCGAAGTAGATGACGCTGATGCGTTTCATCATCTGTAAACTCTGTTCTAGAATGTAATGTTGTATAATTATTCAGAAATAAAATTTCACCGGGTTCAAGCATGAATTCAAACATGAAATCATGTCTGTTACACATTTCATAAAATTTGCGTAATCCTTCATCGAGTTTACCCGGTAAGGGTTCCCCTATGATGTTCGCTGCAGAACGCATATACGCACCAAGGCACATTGAACTCACTTTACCCTCAGTACGGGAAAAAACAGGGACTTTGTATTCTGTATAAGGCTTATTGCTTCCCTTTCTTTCAGCTATCGCGTAATAGAAACCATCAAACAATGCATCTAATAGTTCAGGGTTGCTTTTTACAAAATGATTGTAAATATTAAGCCCACTTACAATCTGGTTCACTCCACCTGATGCGCTGCCACTTAAGCACATAAGCCCAACAATTTCAAATGCATCCGAATGAAATCCAAGTTCACGGTTGGACATATATCCTCTATTAGTAGGATTATGTCTCTCATTCCTTACGTGGCCAATTCTTGAGCCTTGTAAATTTTGAACAACTGGCCGGCCCATGCCGATTCCGATCCCCCAGAAAAGGTTGCACAGTTCACTGTCAGATAACTTATTTCGAGGCAGGCCACGAACAATCACCGCTCCTTTACCATTCTGCAACCGCTCATGAATGTTCTTTGTAAGTGAACTTAACACTCGACACCGGAAGTCGGATTTTTTTAATTCCTCAGTCTTTCGCCCTTCAAGACTTTTAAGCAAGTCTATTAAAATATTAAGTTCTTGGTCATTGATGTCTAGAGCAATGTCATCTTTGCTTTTCACAACCGATGCATCCCACACCGCGTTGTCGTCTGTAACCGGATAGTATTTCATTCTCTCTTCAACCTCTCATGATGCACAGCATTCACAGGACGGATGTTGGGGTTTTTCTGTAACATTGGTTTCTAATGTTGTAAAGGAAATAGAAACAAGTTTTCCACTCGATATCATTGGCCATCCAACTAAACTCCGTATAATGTCGGCCGACATCATACCTCCTATAATCATGGCTGAATGACTGAAAGCGGAAGTTGCTGGAATAAGATCGTGTTTCTCTCGCCAGAGCCGCATAGCATAGTGATCGGGATTGTTCTTCTCAGACCATTTTTCGTCACACCGGAAACATCCACTTTTACCAGGATACTTCGTCCAAAACATTCCCATTCCTGCTGATACGCTGTTAAAAACTCCGGGAATACCCGTGTTAAAGCAAGCATCGCTAATCCAACGATCAGCTGCAATGACAGGTCGATCAATTGCAGCAACAACGATATCAGGTTTGAACTTCTGAATCAGTTCAACAATGTCAGGTACTCCGGTGATGCGCTGAACGACAGTATTGACGGTAATCTCTGGATTGACATCTTTGAGTCGAGTCTTTAACCCATCAACTTTTTGGACGCCAACATCACTAACTGTATAAAGTTGTCTATTAAGATTGCTTAATTCAATATCATCAAAATCTACAAGCGTTATTTGACCACACCCCGCCATCGCTAATGCAGTAGCAGTACAACTACCCAGTCCTCCGCATCCAAGAAGAAGTACATGCCCCATAAATAACTTTTGCTGATATTCCTCTGGCGTCATTTGTGCAGATCCAAGAGCTGCGAATCCATTTAGATTTCTTGAATAACGTTCTTTTTGATCATTTGTTAACGATTTATAATCAAAGAATTTTCTATCTTGGATGTAATTTTTTGATTTTAAATAATCCAAAAAAGATTTCAACTCATCTTCGTCAACTTGGAATCTTTTTTTGTCAATCTTATTAATGATGTCTTTTGGATCATATTCACCATTCAATAAACCCAGTGCTTTAACTTTCCATCCTGTCGGGTCTTCTATGATTTCACATGCTTCTCCTTGACGAGTTCCTTGATGAATTGCAATACGTCCGTTCTGTACTGGAACAGCTATAACTGTAGGCTGAAGAAGAGGATAAAATGTGTCATTCATTTGATATTTTCCTTAACGATAGCCACGGGAAGAAGAATTCCTCTTCTACCAACATTCATGACAGGGTCAAAACTAGCTCTAGCCTGAAACCCAGCAAATTTACCACCAAATACATAGGTATCAATACCCGACCACATTGGATCAGTAACTCCGATATCTGGGTGAACAGCATTAATCAGGCGCCCACGAATGTACTCCTGTACAATCCACGTTTCATTATCATCTAGAGCTTGCTTCAACATCATCTCCCATTCCTGAGACTCAGTAAAAGGACCAATTAAGAGTCCTTCACCCCTTGTCGCATTTGATGGTTTAAGTACAAGTCTCTGCTTATTCTTAATAGCCCAGTCAAAGATTTTGACATTATCTCCATCCATTGAAATGGTGGTTTCATCCTTCAACACTCGAGTCCATGGAATATGCTTAATGCAGAATTCCTTATCATCATCATCTAAAAAAGAAATCATCTCACGATCGCTTAATATCGCCATAATCGCTTTATCTGCTAGCGGCCATTGACAAATAAGTGGATTTATAAAGGTCACTTCACCGTTGTATGCAGCATTTAGGTAATCTTCAACTTCAGGTTGGTCAACTAGGTCTCTCAAATCTAATTTATTATAAGCTAAGTCAATAACTTCCCCATGCTGGTTGATAAGATGACCATCTTTCCTTTTAAGTAAAGATGCATCAATAATCTCAGTCGAAACACCAAGCCTGTTTAGGCCATCAGCCATCCAATTAATCTCGTTTTTGAAACGACCTTTATAAGTGACTATCGCTGCACGTTTAGCAGTTTCTCCTGTCCTTTCCTGATGGGTTGTCAATAGCTCTTTAAGAAAGAGATCAGGGTCTTTAACAAAAGGTTGGAATTCAACATTTGCAATATGATCTTTCAGTAAGGGATTTTCGATAGTAGACCAAATCTTGCCGGCTAAACCATTTTGAATAACTCCGCCGGGGCAATCTGTATTTGTTTCGAGGATCCGATACACTCCTTCTGTACTGAACAACCCATCCAACCTAAAAATTCTGGTTAAAGGCACATGGTTAGGTAAACTAAAAATAAGATGTTCACTTTTTTTATATGTGGGGAAATATTCTCTTATTTTTGTTGATTCAATCCAAGCTCGTGCAAATTTATCAAAAATAGTAGCAAAATGCTCACCAATATCCTTCAATTCGGCTGACATTTTATCAGACATAATTAAAGGTCTTATCGATACTGGGTAGCTTTTTCCTTCAAAATTCAGCCCACTACTTTCTAGCCTTCTGTTCAACTGATGTTGAGCATTGACTAATTCTTTTTTATCAAACGCAGTCAATGATAACAACTTGTTTTCAATTAAGTTATCATCTTGTGTAAAATTCTTATCTTTATATGTTACATCGGCATCGTTCATCATATAATCCTTACTTCGCAATTAGAATATTATGGAATGATTTTTCCAGTAACCTTAGTCCCTCTATAAGAGTTTCTTCATGGATCGTAAGTGGAGGCAATAACTTAATGGTATTATTATTGGGTCCACATGACTCAATAATCAGTCCAAGCATACTTGATTCTTTAATGATTTTTGAAACTTCATCAGGGCTTCTTAACTCAACACCCCAAATCATTCCTTTACCTCTAACGCCGGCAATTTTTTCTGGGAAATTTTCAGAAATTTCTCTTAATTTTTTTTCAATTATAGTGCTTTTCTCTTTTTGAGATTTTAAAAAATCCTTATCACTCCAGTATTCGAGAGCTTTTGTTGCACCTATGAACGCAAGGTTATTACCTCTGAATGTCCCATTATGCTCTCCAGGGGACCATATATCTAACTCAGGTTTGAGTAGTACCAATGCCATTGGCAAACCATATCCTGATATCGATTTTGCTAAGCAAATTACATCAGGTTCTATTCCGGCATCTTCGAAACTGAAAAATTTACCTGTTCGGCCACACCCCATTTGAACATCATCGATGATTAACAACACTCCGTTGTTTTTAGCAAATCTCTCTATCTTTTTTAACCATTGTTTACTAGCTACATTGACACCACCTTCTCCTTGAACGGTTTCTAGAATAATAGCCGCAGGCAAACTCATTCCCGATCCAGAAGACAGCAACATCTTTTCCAAAATATTGTATGAATCCTCTTCTTTACCAAGAAAGTTTTCGTATGGTAATCGGATTATATTGTTGAGGGATACTCCTGCTGCATTTCTTTTCGAGTCACGTGCAGTTGCCGCTAGTGACCCCAGCGACATTCCATGAAACGCGTTCGTAAACGCTACAACGTCGCTTCTACCTGTAACCTTTCGCGCTAATTTCAAAGCAGCTTCAACGGCGTTTGTTCCTGTAGGGCCGGTAAACTGGAATTTATAGTTATAACCACGTGGAGTAAGAATTACTTCATTAAATTTATGGATGAATTTTTTCTTAGCGGTTGTGTATAAATCCAGAGAATGTGTTATTCCATCTCTCTCAATATAATCAATAATCTCTTTTTTTATGGCTTGGTTATTATGCCCATAATTCAATGATCCTGCACCAGATAAAAAATCTATCCACACCTCACCATTGTTGTTAAATATTTTTTCATTTTTCGCGAAATCAAATATTGTGGAATGCGTACGGCAGTAACTTCTTACATTTGACTCCTTTTCTTCAAAAACCTTATAACTTTCGGTTTCCACTGAAGAATCTTTTTGTATTCTATCGTAAATGGCATCAAACATTTTGCATCTAAGAAGGATCGTGTTGCTACCAATTCTTTTTACTTGCTCAACCAATTTCTCATCATTCTTGGTTAGCTTATTCAGAATTCGAAGCATGGTAATCGCGTGTTCCTCGTCTTCTTCAATATGTAATCTAAAGAATTCCAGCCCTTCTTCTTGTACTTCCAAACTCGCGAGTGCGCTTAGAACCGGTTCATAGATCATGGGAACGATTGCTTCTGCACCTAAACATAGGGCAGCTAAACCATTTAGAGCACCTTCATTGCGGCAATATTGCATGACGGTTGCTGTAAAGTTCTTTGTTTCTTCTAGCGGGGGGAAAGTGTTCGGTTGCCCGCCAACAGCACGTAATGAACGCTGAAATAATTCTGCATGAGTAACCTTTCCATCTCCGTCAATTCCGAGCTCTTCTAGAAGATTTTCCATTAAATGTTGAGAGTCTTCCAAATTGTCGATCTTACTTATCAGTGCACACAGAAACCTTGTGAAATTCCTTGAGTAATGATGATGTTGCACCAAGTAATACCTCATCCCGCTTAGGCTTACCGTGTTTCGTCTCATCGCATTCATTAAGGGATGGTTGATAAGCTTGTGCAACGTTTCGTTATCAAGCCATTCATCCCAGATACCGCCATCAGTAATCTGCCCTACTGGTTTTCGATTAGATATTACATCATTGATTAAACTCACTTGCGTTCTCCATTCAAGTTACAGAAGCAAAAATGCTGCACTCTTTCATCAGTAAAAATTAATTCGATCGGATTCGCGTTTTTGGACATTAGTGCTTGCTAAAATCCTTCTGCCTTCTGTTATGAGAGGTTATCTTTCAAGATGCTTTTTTATCGCTATAAAACAATAAGATATACATAAGGCTGACAAATATTTTCATTTCCTGACGTTAAAGTAAGCTTAAGGTTTGAGCAACTATTTTTTAGTTAAATTTTCGTTAAATTTTATATCTTATTGATATTAAAGATTATTAAATCATTGAAATCTTACCTGTTGCATCCAAAACATGAATATTAATTATTGGTTACAATTAACGTCATTTAGCTCGTTATCATTTGTGTTAAAACTCCTGTTCTAAAACCAGATAACTCATTACACACCCTGCTATTAAATTTAAAATGTTATTTTTCAACTAAATTTGTCATGATTAACAATCACATGGAGTAGTTATGAATATTTCTGATAAGTTAGTAATCATAAGTACCATGCCCATTAGTAATTCAATTCTTCCTATTCTCCTCATATTGGATACTGAAAAGCATATTAGTTACAAAAGGGTAATTAAAAAAACTTCAGACACACATTCCTCTAACGTTAATGACCTTGTTCACATGAGGATGGAAATTAAAAACACTCCTGATATATCTAGAGTGTTTTCTGTTTTTTTAAAGAAATGGTGTGATGATAAGTATTTTAACTCCTCGATCATTACTGCAGGTTCTGCGTCACACAAAATATTTGATTTGAAATTAGAGCAACTATTTAAATTTCTAACCTCCAATAGTGAAGTTAATCTTTATAACTCGTAGTTAATGATTTGGTTATATTTACATTCATGTGAATGGATTAATTTATCCCAATCATTTTGAATTCATCATAGTCATTTTTATTATATAGATAATCGTTGGGACTTAATTATGAGGTCTGGGTTTCTACAGATTAGGGCAGGAAATTGGGAGTACTCAATTAATTACGAAATTCTCTCTGGTTTTAGTCCTATATTATTACTATGAATAACACGCATTTAAATATGTGGATGCAAACTTTTTCGGCATGCTTACATGTTGAAATTCTACATTAATTTTCTTTGTCACTTTAAGAGTAGTATGTTTTTAACATATTTTTTATTTTTTGGGGTCAAGTTTTTCCAGAACCCCAAAGAAATTTTTTCAAAAATATAAAACCACTTTTTGATTGTTTTTTTATAGATTCTTCTTCATAAATATTCTACTTGTACCTTCTGGCAAGCATTCAATACGACCAAATTCTTCCCAGCCGTTTTTTATATAAAAATCAGGTGCTTGGAAGCTTATCGTATACAAGAAAGCAGTTTTACATCTCCTTTTTATCCCTTCAGCTTCAAACTTCATCAGAGCTTCTGTACCAACACCACATCTACGAAGTTCTAGTGGAAGATAAAATAGATCTAAAAAAAGTAATCCCAGTGAAGAACGCCCTTGTATACCCCCAATCACTTCTCCTGTAGTAGTCGACCTTATAAGTATGTTCAGAGGCTTACGGTCACTAATCCCTGTCATTATATCATTGAATTCATTAAGCCCTTCTTCAATTGCCATTATTTTTTCATCAACTGAAACCTCATTGATTTCGAAAGTTATTTCTCTATTTTCGTTTCGCATTTTTTATTCCTTATGTTTTAGATTTTATTTAATTAATTACATGACAAGCAAAGTTCCATTTTATATAACCATCCACTATATAGAAATTTTCTCTAAGAATAGTTCATCATCTTCTTCCTTGAATGTTAAGTCAATGTTTTGACCTGCTCCCCGTTGATTAATACACCGCGATGTTAGTAATGTCTTCATAAGCCACATGAGGACATCCCCATGAAGAAGCGTTTTTCCGACGAACAGATCATCAGTATCCTCCGCGAGGCTGAAGCCGGGGTTTCTGCCCGTGAGCTCTGCCGTAAGCACGCCATTTCCGACGCCACCTTTTACACTTGGCGCAAGAAGTATGGCGGTATGGAGGTGCCCGAGGTTAAGCGCCTGAAGTCGCTTGAGGAAGAGAACGCCAGACTCAAGAAGCTGCTTGCCGAAGCCATGCTGGATAAGGAGGCACTTCAGGTGGCTCTGGGGCGAAAGTACTGACGACAGGCCAGAAGCGGGAAGCCGTTGAGTTTATGTGTGATGTGACCGGTCTGTCGCAACGTCGTGACTGCAGGCTTACAGGTT
>Ga0157358_1000374_pt1 | contig 18403 bp, 16 predicted proteins | sample AttcapACBM2_FD_111484 | JGI IMG/M metagenome (GOLD analysis project Ga0157358, IMG submission 111484) | Fungus gardens microbial communities from leaf cutter ant in Botucatu, State of São Paulo, Brazil - Atta capiguara ACBM2 | ecosystem: Host-associated > Fungi > Mycelium > Unclassified ... | reverse complement strand
GGCAGACAATCTGCCCTATAAAACGCCGCAGGATCTGGTCACGATGGCCTCTATTATTGAAAAAGAGACTGCTGTCAGCGCCGAGCGTGCGCGGGTTGCGTCGGTCTTTATCAATCGTCTGCGTACGGGGATGCGACTCCAGACCGATCCCACGGTGATCTATGGCATGGGCGACAGCTACACCGGTACGCTGACCCGTAAAGATCTGGAGACAGCCAGCAGTTACAATACCTATATGATTAATGGCCTGCCGCCTGGCCCGATCGCCATACCGGGCAAAGCCTCGCTGCAGGCAGCGGCCCATCCGGAAAAAACCAACTATCTCTACTTTGTGGCGGATGGCAAGGGCGGGCATACCTTTACCACAAATCTTGCCAGCCATAATAAGGCGGTGCAGGTCTACCGGCAGACGCTTAAGGAAAAAAATGGACAGTAAGTTTATCGTCATTGAAGGCCTGGAAGGCGCCGGAAAAACCACCGCGCGCGACGCTATCGTCGCTACGCTGCGCGCCCGGGGCATCACCGAGCTGGTCTTTACCCGGGAGCCGGGCGGAACGCCGCTGGCGGAACAGCTGCGGGTGCTGGTCAAGCAGGGGATTGAGGGTGAACAGGTTACCGATAAAGCGGAACTGCTGATGCTCTACGCTGCTCGGGTTCAGCTGGTGGAAACCGTGATCAAACCGGCGCTGGCGCGCGGGGCCTGGGTAATCGGCGATCGTCACGATCTCTCCTCTCAGGCTTATCAGGGGGGCGGACGGGGACTCGACAGCGATCTGATGCAGACGCTGCGCAGTGCGGTACTCGGCGACTTCCGTCCGGATCTGACGCTCTATCTGGATGTGACACCTGAGATCGGTCTGCAGCGCGCCCGGGCACGCGGCGAACTGGACCGCATTGAGCAGGAGTCGCTGCGCTTCTTCGAACGCACCCGTGCGCGCTACCTGGCGCTGGCAGCCGCGGATCCGGCCATCCTCACGATTGATGCCACGCAGGCGCTGCCTGATGTGACAGCGTCACTTCAGGCAGCGCTGGATACGTGGCTGGCGGAGCAGGCGTGATGAACTGGTATCCGTGGCTGAACCAGCCTTATCGCCAGATCATCAGCCAGCATCAGGAGAATCGCGCTCACCATGCGCTGATGATCCATGCGATGACGGGCATGGGCGATGAGGCGCTGGTCTGGGGAATGAGCCGCTGGCTGATGTGTCAGCAGCCGGATGGCCTGAAAAGTTGCGGCCAGTGCCACGGTTGCCAGCTGATGCAGGCCAATACGCACCCGGACTGGTACCGGCTTGAGGCGGAGAAAGGTAAATCCACGCTGGGCATTGATGCAGTGCGGCAGGTGACAGAAAAAATGTACCACTTTGGTCAGCAGGGGGGGGCAAAAGTCGTCTGGCTGCCGGATGCGGCACAGCTTTCGGAAGCGGCGGCCAACGCCCTGCTGAAAACGCTGGAAGAGCCCCCCGCTAACAGCTGGTTCTTCCTCAGCAGCCGCGATCCGTCACGGCTGCTGGCAACGCTGCGCAGTCGCTGCATGACGCTGCACCTGACGCCACCGGATGAAGGGCAGAGCCTGCTCTGGCTGAAGAAGCACGCCTCACAGGATGAAGCGATGCTGCTGGCGGCGTTACGCCTGAGCGCGGGCGCGCCCGGTGCGGCGCTGAGCCTGCTGGACACCGGGCCGTGGCAGGCCAGACAGAAGCTCTGCGACGCGCTGCCTGCGGCGTTACAGCATGACATCCTGCAACTGCTGCCTGTGCTGAATGCAGATGATGCGGCAGCACGCATTGGCTGGCTGATTTCATTACTGCTGGACGCCATGAAATGGCAGCAGAATGCGGAGCAGTGGCTGAGCAACATCGATCGCCAGGATGTGGTGGCCTTACTGGCCAGCCACTTTTCAGCCAGCGCGCTCAACAACACGGCCCGGACCTGGATGCGCTGCCGTGAACAGCTACTGCATGTGGCGTCAGTCAACCGTGAATTATTGCTGACCGATCAGCTCCTGAGCTGGGCAGATAACCAGAAGCCCGCCCTGATCGGCTAAATCACTCTGAGAGTTTTTATGTTTATTGTCGATTCCCATTGCCATCTTGATGGCCTGGATTATGAAAAGAACCACCGTGACCTGGATGACGTGCTTGCCAAAGCGGCGGCGCGTGATGTGAAATTTATGCTGGCCATCGCCACCACGCTGCCGGGTTTTCATACCCTGAAGCAGCTGGTAGGGGAGCGAAAAAACATTGCGCTCTCCTGCGGCGTACATCCGCTGAATCAGGAAGAGGCGTACGATGTTGAGGAGTTTCGCCGGCTCGCTGCCGATCCCCGCGTGGTCGCGCTGGGTGAAACCGGGCTGGATTATCACTACCAGCCTGAGACGCGGGAGCAGCAGCAGCGCTCGTTCCGGGAACATATCCGAACCGGTATCGCACTGAACAAACCGATTATTGTTCACACCCGCGATGCGCGTGACGATACGCTGGCGATCCTGCGGGAAGAGCAGGTTGAGCGCTGTGGTGGCGTGCTGCACTGCTTCACAGAAGATCAGCCCACCGCGGCTAAACTGCTGGATATGGGCTTCTACATCTCCTTCTCCGGTATCGTTACCTTCCGTAATGCCGAACAGTTACGTGAGGCCGCACGCTATGTACCGCTGGACCGGATGCTGGTCGAAACCGACTCGCCGTATCTGGCCCCGGTGCCTTATCGCGGCAAAGAGAACCAGCCCGCCTATACGCGCGACGTTGCCGACTATCTGGCCGTGCTGAAAGGTGTCGATATCGAAACGCTGGCGGAGGCGACCACCCGCAACTTCTCCACGCTGTTTCATATCCCGATGAGCCAACTGGGTGCCTGAGTCGGCCGGTTTATTTCAGTCTCTGTAATTAATCTGCAATCTTCCCGAATGACCCTGTTTTTCTGAACAGGGTCAGTTTTTTATTGCGTGTTGCAGCGCTGAATTAATCAGAAATTTCGCAAATCATGCCGCTGTAATTGTTGAAACGTGATAGCCGTCAAAGTAAAAAATCGGTAATTATTTTACCCTTCGTAATAAATCAAAAGGCGGTTACCGCCACCCCGGTAAAGAATCCTCCCTCTTTACCAAGCGCACTGCGCAAATATGCACTCATACTCAGGAGCTTCACGCTATGTTCAAAAATGCTTTTGCCAACCTTCAAAAGGTCGGTAAATCGCTGATGCTGCCGGTATCGGTTCTGCCGATTGCCGGGATTTTATTAGGGGTCGGTTCAGCTAATTTCAGCTGGTTACCTGCAGTAGTTTCGCATGTGATGGCAGAAGCGGGCGGCTCGGTGTTCGCCAATATGCCGCTGATTTTTGCGATTGGTGTGGCGCTGGGCTTTACCAACAATGACGGCGTTTCCGCACTGGCCGCTGTGGTCGCGTATGGCATCATGGTGAAAACCATGGCGGTCGTGGCGCCGCTGGTTCTGCATCTGCCGGCGGCAGAGATCGAGGCTAAACACCTCGCCGACACCGGGGTGCTGGGCGGAATTATCGCCGGCTCCATCGCCGCCTATATGTTTAACCGTTTTTACCGCATCAAGCTGCCTGAGTATCTGGGCTTCTTTGCCGGTAAGCGTTTTGTGCCGATTATTTCCGGCCTGGCGGCGATTGTGCTGGGCGTGCTGCTCTCCTTCATCTGGCCACCGGTGGGTGCCGCGATTCAGGAGTTCTCGCAGTGGGCGGCCTATCAGAACCCGGTTGTGGCCTTTGGTATCTATGGCGTCGTAGAACGCGCTCTGGTGCCGTTTGGTCTGCATCACATCTGGAACGTGCCTTTCCAGATGCAGATTGGCGAGTACACCAACGCCGCAGGCCAGGTGTTCCACGGCGATATCCCACGCTACATGGCGGGTGACCCGACTGCCGGTAAACTCTCAGGCGGCTTCCTGTTCAAAATGTACGGCCTGCCGGCTGCTGCGATTGCTATCTGGCACTCCGCGAAACCTGAAAACCGTGCCAAAGTCGGCGGCATCATGATCTCTGCTGCGCTGACCTCGTTCCTGACCGGTATCACCGAACCGATTGAATTCTCATTCATGTTCGTGGCACCCATTCTGTATGTGATCCATGCCATTCTGGCGGGTCTGGCGTTCCCAATCTGTATCCTGCTGGGGATGCGTGATGGCACCAGCTTCTCACACGGTCTGATCGACTTTATCGTGCTGAGCGGCAACAGCAGCAAAATCTGGCTGTTCCCGATTATCGGTATCATCTACGGTCTGGTGTACTACACCCTGTTCCGCGTACTGATTGTTAAGCTGAACCTGAAAACGCCTGGCCGTGAAGAGAGCAGCAGCAGCGAGCAATCTTCTGCGACCGGTACAGAGATGGCTGGCAAACTGGTTGCCGCGTTTGGCGGTAAAGAGAACATCACTAACCTGGATGCCTGTATCACTCGTCTGCGCGTCAGCGTGGCCGATGTGGCGAAAGTGGATCAGTCAGAACTGAAAAACCTCGGCGCCCGCGGCGTGGTAGTGGCCGGTTCAGGTGTGCAGGCCATTTTCGGCACCAAGTCCGATAACCTGAAAACCGATATGGATGATTACATCCGCAGCATGTAACGAGACACGCTGATGAGAAAGCCCCGCACTGCGGGGCTTTTTTTTTATTACCACTCAGAGGTAAACCCGCAGATACTCCGTCAGACAGAGCAGCGCCATTGCCTGGCCGTACGGCATTGAGGTCAGGGGAATGTTGCGGTAGTCATCGAGATCGCTGCTCATCGCGGTGCCAAACGAAACCTGTTTCAGCTCGCCATCTTCATCAATGTTGGCAATCACACCGCGCAGTGCTTTTTCAGCGACCTCACGATAATCAGCGGGCAGATAACGCTTACGGACACCTTTCAGAATCCCATAGGCAAAGCCAGCCGTGGCAGAGGCTTCCGGATAACTGTGCGGGTCATCGAGCAGGGTGTGCCATAATCCACTGCTGTGCTGACAGGCGCTGAGTGCTCTGACCTGGCTCTCCAGCACCTGCTGCAGAAAACGGCGGGTGGCGTGATGCTCAGGCCAGTCCATCATCTCCAGAAAGTCGGGGATCACTATCGTCACCCAGCTGTTGCCACGGGCCCAGCGCGCATTCGCGAAGTGATGGCGACCGTCAAAGTTCCAGCCGTGAAACCACAAGCCGGTCCCGCGATCCATCAGATACTGGGTATGAAGCAGGAACTGATAAACCGCTTCCTCAATCCACGCGTCGCGCTTCAGCAGCTGCCCGATTTTGGCCAGCGCCATCACGCTCATCATGAGCGTATCGTCCCAGAGTTGCTGCCTGTTTTCGCTGTTATAGACAATGTGCTGCAGGCCACCCTGTTCGGTGCGCGGCATCTCATACATAACCCATTCCGCCCAGCGCTCAAGTACCGGCTTCCAGACCGGATTACCGGTCTCCTCATAGCGATAGGCCAGAGTCAGAAAAGGACAGACCGTATTGACATTTTTGGTCGGCGTGCCTTCCGCCAGCCGCTGCGAAAACCACGTATCGATAATCGACAGCGTCTGCTCATCACCGGTCTGCTGGTAGTAGTGCAGCATCCCATAGAGACCAATGCCGTGAGTCCACTCCCAGCCTGCCCAGCCTTTGGTATCAATCACCCGGCCATCATCCAGCCGCAGCAAAAATTCGCCGGTTTCGTCGGTGATGTTAATCAGATTTTGTGTCAGCTTCTCAATCAGCTGTACCAGTTCACGGCGTGGCAGCAGATACTCAGGCTGGCGCAGCAGCGGACTCTGTTTAACGGGAAAGAGCATCATGATTTATTCCTGTTTAAGGTCGGGTTTAAAGAAGGGGAGATCAGAGAGGGGGCCGGGAGTTTGCCGGGAGCGGGCTTGTTGCGATTGAGAAAGCCAATATTATTGTTACCCCACAGATTCTCATAAGGCATGCCCGCCAGCATTTCAACGATCCTGCGCGCGTCCGGGGTGATACTTTCCGGCACGATACGGCCCGCTTCACGCATTTTCTGCGTCTCCTGACGCAGCACAGTATGGGTCTGCAGATTCAGCCTGAAGCGCAGTGACACCATAAAGCCGCAGGCCAGAACGGCGACGGTGCCGATGCTCAGAATCGCCAGGATGGTGTGGCTGACCCCGGGTAACTGCGTCGACTGACCAGAGACAAAGCCCGAGAGTTGCAGAATGATGCCAACCAGCATCACCGCCCCCGCCTGCGATGCTTTCCGCGTCAGCGTCATGATGCCGGCAAAAATCCCTTCCCGTCGCTGACCGGTGATCACCTCATCCACGTCGGCGATATAGGTGTAGGTGTTCCACGGCACATAATTGATGCCGCCACGTCCCAGCCCAGCCAGGGCAGAGACGGCGAGCAGCAGTGACATGTTGTCGTTCAGGCCGGCATACCATAATCCGGCATAGGAGAGCGCTGCCAGGGCGAACAGGAGGGCCACCATACGGTAGGCGGGCGCAGGACCAAGACGGATGCAAAGCGGGATCATCACCATCACCGCGATGAACTGCAGCACCGCCATCGTGCCCATCAGGCTTGAGGCGACCTGGGCGCTCTGCATCAGCACAAATACCACATACCAGGTAAAGACGGCGTTAAAGATATCCTGAGCGATATAGCCACCGAGATACATGCCCAGGTGCTGGCGGAAGATGCGGATGCGCAGGGTAGAGGCCAGCTCAACGTAGAGCCGTTTCAGGCTCTGCCGGAGCGTCAGTTGCTGTTTTTCCAGCCCGGCCCGGCGCGACTCCGCGGAAAAATCATCAGGATGACGCTCCCAGGTAAAACACCACACCAGTGTCAGCACCAGCGCACAGATGACGGAGAAGACCAGACTGGCGTAGAAAAAGGAGAGAGGGTTATCTTTTCCCAGCCAGCCCAGCAAAAGGCCAGGCAAAAACGCTGCCAGTATGGCCGACAGCTGTGCCAGCCCGATGCGCGCCCCCGAAAAGTGCGTTTTTTCTCTGAAATCGTCCGTCATTTCCGGGACCAGCGTTTCATAGGGCACCAGGATCATGGTGTAGACGATGTCAAACAGCAGATAAGTGGAGAGATACCACCAGAAACTCATGTCGCTGACCCACATCAGGCTGTAACTGAACACCGCGGGAATGCCGAGCAGGATAAAGAATTTGCGGCGGCCAAAGCGTTTACCCAGTCGGGTAGAGCCGAAGTTATCGGTGATAAACCCCATCAGCGGACTGACTATCGCATCCAGAACGCGGGCGGCGGCGAAAATCAGCGTGGCCTGAATCGGGGTCAATCCACAAAAGGTGGTGTAAAAATAGAGCAACCAGGCGGCAGTCAGTGCCGTCGTGCCGGCTCCAAGAAAATCTCCAGAACCATAGGCCAGATAGTGGCCCGGACCAATTTTACGTGAGCGCATAGCAGAGGCTCCTTGAGGTTGTATGGCGGTTAACTCTGGTGACGCCGGACATCTCAACCGGACTGGTTAGCAAAGTAGAACTGACCGGAGGGGTAAACCTTCGCGATTTGGCAAGGGATGGCGCCACGATGGCAACCAGATGAAGAAAAGGGGGGCGAAACTCTTATTTATGAAACAGCGTTTCATTTTTATAATGAGGCGGTGGTCAGCAGGACCGGCAAAACGGCATACTGGCCAGGAAGATAGCGCGCTGCTGCAAAGGCAGGCTAACAAAACAAGAAAAGTGGCACCGAGGTTGAAAGAAAACAAATTTCTCCCTCATACTGCTTGATTACGACTCATGCTAAAGGAATTGCACCATGGCTGAAGAAACCATTTTTAGTAAAATTATCCGCCGCGAAATCCCCGCTGATGTGGTTTATCAGGATGAGCTGGTCACTGCCTTCCGCGACATTTCGCCCAAAGCCCCGACCCATATCCTGATCGTGCCGAATGTACTGATCCCGACGGTTAACGAGGCGGAAGCGGCGCATGAGCATGCGCTGGGCCGCATGTTCACCACCGCGGCGAAAATCGCCCGTCAGGAAGGCATCGATCAGAATGGTTATCGGCTGATTGTGAACTGCAATCAACATGGGGGTCAGGAGGTTTATCATATTCACATGCATCTGCTGGGTGGCGAACCGCTGGGCCCGATGCTTTCAAACTGAACTGACAACGGAAACGTGCTATGCGATCCTGGCTGACTGGCCTGCCGATCCTGCTCTGCCTGACGGCCTGTAGCAGTGATAAACCGATGATCAATACCTCGCAATCGCTGGTGATGGAGTCCTCTGTGCTGTCGGCAGGGATCATCACCGATGAGCCGACGCTGGATGAGAACGATGGACTGAAACGCGCCACCAGCGTGCTCTATAATCAGCGCGAAACCCCGGTCATTGTGCACTATCGTTACTACTGGTATGACGACAAGGGGCTGGAAATCACCCCGCAGGAACCGGCGCAGACCGTCACCGTTCCGGCACAGGGGAGCATTGTCGCCACATCGCAACTGGGTAACCTGACTGCCAGCAAGGTTCGTCTCTATCTCTATCTTTAAGGATTTTCGACGTGATACGCAGTATTAATCGTACCGGAGCGCTCCTGATGGCGCTCATTCTCACCGGCTGTGTCGTGAAGCAGCAGCAGCCCGCCACGGTTGAACCGACCCAGCCTTCTGAGCCGGTGCAGCCCGTTCCGCAACCTGAACCGGTGCCGCAACCGCAGCCACAGCCGGTGCCGCAGCCACCGAAGCTGGTGACGATCAACTGGGACGCCAGCGTTCAGCCGCTGGTGGCGCAGATGCTCCAGGCGACCAGCGCCGAGCCAGGCAGCGTGCTGCTGGTGGATCGGATTAAAAACAGCACCAACGGATCGCTGCAAAGCGAGAAAGCCACAGCGGCGATCCAGAATGCGCTGAACAACAACGGCAAATTCACTCTGGTTTCAGCCGATCAACTGGCACAGGCCAAGCAGGCGCTGGGTTTGTCGCCGGATGACAGCCTGAACTCGCGCAGTAAAGCGATTGGCCTGGCACGCAATGTTAACGCGCAGTATGTGCTTTACAGCAATGCACGCGGCGATGTGAAAGCACCGACCCTGCAGATGCAGCTGATGCTGGTGCAGACCGGCGAAATCATCTGGTCTGGCAACGGCATTGCACAGCATTGATTCCGCATTTTCGCGGATGATTCATCAGGTCACCGGTGAGCCAGAGAGGACGACATCGCTTCCGCTCGCCGGGCTGACCGGGCACAGTCAGAAAATCGTCAGCCCGCGTGGTCTCTTTATCGCGCGGGCGGCACCTCAGCCGCCGATTCCCTTTGTTGACCGGCAGCGCGAGTTTCGTCTGTTACGAAAACTGCGCGCCAGCGGAGTGGCCCCTCAGCCCGTTGCAGGCCACCGGCAGGGGAATGTGCTGAGCTGGTGTCCTGGCGAGGCGCTGGATGAACAGCGCTTCAGCCAGCAGCGTCCGCAGATTGTCACTCTGCTGCAACAGCTGCACCAGCAGCCGCTGACCGGCTACCGTCTGTCGCTGCTGCCGCTGCTCTGGCGGTACTGGCAGCAGGTTCCTCAGCGTAATCATCGCTGGCTGCGGGCGCTCCGGCGGCTGACGCAGCAGGGCGAACCTCAGCCGCTGAGGCTGGCACCGCTGCACATGGACGTGCATGCCGGAAATATTATCCAGGGTGAGACAGGGCTGCATCTGATTGACTGGGAGTATGCCGCGGATGGTGATGTGGCGCTGGAGCTGGCCGCACTCTGCGCCAGCGATCCGCAAAACCAGGCCGACTGGCTGGCCGACTATGCTGCGGCAATGCGGCTGCCGCCTGATGCCCTGGTAAAGCAGGTCAGACGCTGGCAGCCCTGGCTGCGGTTACTGATAGCCAGCTGGTATCAGCTCCGTGCCGCTCAGTGTGACGATGAAGCACTACAACAGATGGCTCGACAGAGCTGGCAACAGATTTAATCGCGTCACGCAGAGGCGTAACGCTACAGGATTCAGGTTATGAAATCACATTTACCCGGCCCACTGATGCTCGACGTTGAGGGTTATGAACTGGATGGCGAAGAGCGCGACATCCTGCAGCATCCGCTGGTCGGCGGTTTGATATTATTTGCCCGCAATTATCACGATCCCGCTCAGCTGGCCGAGCTGGTGCGCCAGATTCGCGCCGCCTCGCACACCCGGCTGGTGGTTGCGGTGGATCAGGAGGGGGGGCGCGTGCAGCGATTCCGCGACGGCTTCACCCAGCTGCCCGCCATGCAATCTTTTGCCGCCCTTCACGACGCAGAGCGCGCCGGTGAGATGGCACAGCAGGCAGGATGGCAGATGGCGGCAGAGATGATCGCGATGGACATCGACATCAGCTTCGCGCCGGTGCTTGATGTGGGTCATATCAGCGCCGCGATTGGCGACCGCGCTTTCCATGACGATCCGGCTACCGCGCTTGCCGTCGCCCGTCGTTTTATCGCCGGGATGCATGAGGCGGGCATGAAAACCACCGGGAAACATTTTCCGGGGCACGGTGCGGTCAGTGCCGATTCGCACAAAGAGACCCCGCGCGATCCGCGCGATGAAAAAACGCTGCGTGAACATGACATGGCGATCTTCAGCCAGCTGATAACCGAGCAGGCGCTGGATGCCATTATGCCCGCGCATGTCATCTATACCGACGTGGACCCGCTGCCTGCCAGTGGTTCGCCTTACTGGCTGAAAACCGTCCTGCGCGAGCAGCTGGGCTTCAGCGGGGTGATTTTCTCCGACGATCTCTCAATGGAGGGCGCCGCGGTCATGGGCAGCTATCCTGAGCGGGCACAGCAGTCTCTCTCTGCCGGTTGCGACATGATTCTGGTCTGTAATCAGCGTCAGGGGGCTATCAGTGTGCTCGATAACCTGATCCCGGTCGGGTCAGAGCGGGTTACACAGCTGTATCATCAGGGCAGATTGACCCGCGATGCGTTGCAGGCAACGTCTCGCTGGAAAGAGAATGCCCGGCAACTGAGTGCACTTCAGGAACGCTGGCTGGCTCATAAAGCGTCGTGGTAAGGAGGGATTGCCCGGCGCTATCGATACCTTGAGGATTAACATGATCATCTATCTGCACGGTTTTGATTCAAACAGTCCAGGCAATCACGAAAAAGTGCTGCAACTGCAGTTTATCGACCCTGACGTCAGGTTGATCAGTTACAGCACCCGCCATCCTAAACATGACATGCAGTTTCTGCTGAAAGAGACGGACAAAATGCTGACCCTGTCCGACGATGACCGTCCGCTGATTTGCGGTGTCGGGCTGGGCGGCTACTGGTCAGAACGCATCGGATTTTTATGTGGCATCCGGCAGGCCATCTTCAACCCTAACCTGTTTCCGCAGGAGAACATGGAAGGGAAGATCGACCGGCCGGAGGAGTATCAGGATATCGCCACGAAATGCGTCAGTGACTTTCGCGAGCGTAACCGCGATCGCTGCCTGACTTTTCTTTCCCGTCAGGATGAGGCGCTGGATACGCAGCGCATCGCCAGCGAGCTGCATCCCTTTTATCAGATTGTCTGGGACGAGACGGAAGGGCACAAATTCAAAAATATATCCCCACACCTTCAGCGGATAAAAGCCTTTAAAACAGCAGGTTAAGCAGAGCAGGCACCGCAGGGTGCCTGTTTTCATTGCGTAATTCTCTGAGTTTTATTCGTCTTCTTTGATGTATATCAATATTCTTATGTCCTCCTCTTCCTGCCATGCTATTCTGCCAGCAGATTGCGATTTTTAACTTCGCCAACCCTATGTTTATTAAGGTTTAATTTAACCTTCAGTTAACTTTTGGTTCACAATTTGAGGGGGTCTTTGTTGACTACATCTGTTAAGAAAATTGTTATCGTCGGCGGGGGAGCAGGCGGCCTGGAAATGGCGACGCAGCTGGGCCATAAACTGGGCCGTAAAAAGAAGGCCGAGATTATTCTGGTCGATCGCAACCACAGTCATTTGTGGAAGCCGCTGCTGCATGAAGTGGCGACCGGCTCGATGGACGAAGGCATTGATGCACTGAGCTATCTGGCCCATGCCCGCAATCACGGTTTCGAGTTCCAGCTGGGATCGCTCACCGATATCGATCGCAGCCGTAAAGTGATCCGCCTGGCCGAAGTGCTTGATGCGCACGGTGAAGTGCTGGTGCCACAGCGCGAAGTGGCCTATGACCAGCTGGTTATGGCGCTGGGCAGCACCTCCAATGACTTCGGCACGCCTGGCGTGAAAGATCACTGTATCTTCCTGGATAACCCGCATCAGGCGCGTCGTTTCCATAATGAGATGCTCAACCTGTTTCTGAAGTTCTCTGCCAGCGAAGGCAAGGTCGAGAAAGTGAATATCGCCATTGTTGGCGGCGGCGCAACGGGCGTTGAGCTCTCAGCCGAACTGCACAACGCGGTGAAACAGCTGCACAGCTACGGATTTAAAGGTCTGGGACGCGAAGCGCTGAACGTGACGCTGGTTGAAGCGGGCGAGCGCATTCTGCCTGCGCTACCACCGCGCATCTCTGCCGCCGCCCATCAGGAGCTGACCAAACTGGGCGTGCGGGTGCTGACACAGACCATGGTGACCAGTGCCGAGCGCAACGGTCTTAACACCAAAGGCGGTGAGTTTATCGAAGCCGATCTGATGGTCTGGGCGGCGGGCATCAAAGCACCAGACTTCCTGAAAGAGATTGGCGGACTGGAAACGAACCGTATCAATCAGCTGGTGGTGAAAGAGACGCTGCAGACCACGCTGGATGATGACATCTATGCGATTGGCGACTGCGCCTCCTGCGCCCTGCCGGGTGGCGGATTTGTCCCGCCACGTGCTCAGTCGGCGCACCAGATGGCTTCACGCGCGATGGAAAATATCCTGGCGCAGCGTCACGGTAAACCGCTGAAAGCCTATGTCTATAAAGATCATGGCTCGCTGGTGTCGCTTTCCCGCTTCAGTACCGTCGGTAGCCTGATGGGGAACCTGATGCGCGGTTCCATGATGGTGGAAGGGCGTATTGCGCGCTTTGTCTACATCTCTCTCTATCGTATGCACCAGATCGCGCTGCACGGCTACTTTAAAACCGGCCTGATGATGCTGGTCGGCAGCATCAACCGGGTGATCCGCCCGCGGCTTAAGCTGCACTGATTCGCCACAGGCGAGTATCGTTTTGCTATCAGCCCCCTCATGGCAGGGGGCTTTTTTTTGCTTTTTTGCATGACCTGATTAAACCAACCCGCGATGATAATAAGAGAGGGGAGTTTACAGGTGAATAATGGCCTGACACGCATCCTGCGTTCCGGCATAGTCGAATAAAAGGTTATCAGGTTGCATAATAATTAATATTTTCATTACCTGCGTTGTTGTTTGAGGGTTATTTCAGGCATTTCCAGCGCACGCGGCAGGTTGTTTTTTCTGACATTAAATCATTAAATAACGGCTGTGCTGTTGCAGACTTCTCTCTTCGTTAACGTCATTAATCAACGGAATGGTCTGAATAAATTCGCCGGTTAACGTAAATTACAGCCTGACGCTTTATGCCGTCATAGCCAGAATTTCTCGGATCAAATCTGACGCGCGTTAAATAATGGCCTGCCTGTTTTTCTGACAGGCAACCGGCCATGCAAGCGTCCTGCACGGATCATGTGAATAAATTCCTGTCCGACACAGGCGGTGAGGCAGGCAGAATTGTCTTTCTGTCCGATGTGGGTAATTCAGGGAATGAAGTCCTGCGCCTGGCGCAGGGAAATAAGGTATGAAATTATTAAAAGGATGATTCAGATGAAAAGCAAAATTACCCTCATGGCAGTGCTCTGCGCAGGGCTGTTAGCCGGCAATACTGCGCTGGCAAATAACCACACCGTCTCCATCGGCTATGCTCAAAGCAAAGTTGAAGACTTTAAAAATCTACGCGGCGTTAACGTTCAGTATCGCTATGAGTGGGACTCGCCTCTCAGCGTGATTGGCTCATTCAGCTACCTGAAAGGCGATGAAAGTTTTTCTGAGCGCGAAGATTTTTATGGTGATATCAGCGGATATGACGGCAAAACCAACGTGAAATATTATTCACTCATGGCAGGTCCGGCCTATCGCCTCAATGACTATGTCAGTCTTTATGCATTGATTGGTGCTGCCCATACCAAAGTGGATGAGAACGTGACCTACCTCGATGGCTGGTCCGAAAAATACAGCGAAAATAAAACTTCTCTGGCCTGGGGCGCAGGTATTGTCGTGAATCCAGTCAGCAACTTCTCGGTAAGTGTTGGCTATGAAGGCACTCGCGTGAAATATAGTGAAGATGTTGCCATCAATGGTTTCAACATCGGTATCGGCTACCGTTTCTGAGCCACCTTTGGTTCTCTGACCCCGGTCCTCTGGCCGGGGTTATTTCACATTCACCCCGATAAACAACGTTCAGACGCCAGACGCGCGCCCTGTATTACCGGATAAAGCCGGTGCCTGGCAGTGTGCAGGGCGTTTTCTTTTATCCTATTGATTTGAATGAAGTTATTCATAGCTTATAAAAGCGGATACTGCTGCTTTTCTCTCCTCAGAACTCTCCTAAAAACTGGTCCTGAAAGCAAAGTGACCGATTTCCTCCATTTATCTGATGTTGCAATTTCGGTCCATCTGTAAAACTTCATCCCAACAAACACGGCGAGTCGCGCACGTCGGTTATGCCTCAGTTAACGAGGATGCTTTACGGCAGGAATGCGCGGTAACACTTTTCAGGAGGACTTCCTGTGAATAAATCAATGTTAGCGGGTATCGGTATTGGTGTGGCAGCAGCACTGGGTGTTGCCGCCGTAGCAGGCATGAACGTGTTTGATCGCGGTCCTCAATACGCTCAGGTACTGGCTGCAACGCCAATCAAAGAGAGCATCAGACAGCCACGTCAGGAGTGCCGTAACGTCACGCTGACGCATCGCCGGGCGGTTCAGGATGAGAACCGTATTGCTGGCTCGGTGTTGGGTGCAGTAGCCGGGGGCGTGTTAGGTCACCAGTTTGGTGGCGGACGCGGCAGGGATGTGGCAACCGTCGCAGGTGCGTTAGCGGGCGGTTATGCCGGTAATCAGGTCCAGGGCGGACTGCAGGATCGGGATACCTACACCACAACCGAGCAGCGCTGCAAAACAGTATACGACAAACAAGAGAAACAACTGGGATATGACGTGACCTATAAAATAGGCGACCAGCAGGGCAAAATCCGTATGGAAAATGATCCCGGCACCCGTATTCCACTGGACCGCAATGGTCAGCTGATCCTCAACGGCGACCAGGCGTAATTGGGCAAAGCTTTGCCGCACTCGCGGCCACACAGCACGACGTAATAAAAAAGGCGCATCTCAGGATGCGCCTTTTTTCATGGCGTTCTTCCGCGCTTCGCCGGAAAACGGGCGAGGCGCGGAAGAACCGGTTACGCCTGATGCTCAGCCAGTTGTGAAACGAAGCTCTGCACCCAATCCATACGAATCTTTCTTTCCGTCAGCTCACGCGTAAACCGGAGCCGTGTCGGGCCATCCAGCTTCCACTGCTGAGGCTCTTTCTGCAGCAGGCTGATCAGCCAGGCCGGATCCACCTTGTTCTGCGGCGCAAAATCGAAATAGCCGCCTTTATCGCTGGCTTCAATCTTGCGCAGCCCCACCGCGCGGGCCTTCAGCCGGATGATGGCGACATCCAGCAGATTGCGCGCCGGATCGGGCAGCAGGCCAAAGCGGTCGATCATCTCCACTTTCAGCTCCTGCAGCTCCTCTTCCGCTTCCGCGCTGGCGATGCGCTTATAGAGCGACAGACGGGTGCTGACATCCGGTATAAAGGTCTCCGGCAGCAGCGCGGGCATCCGCAGTTCTACCTCGGTCTGATTGCTGGTGAGATCCTCCAGTGAAGGTTCACGCCCCGCTTTCAGCGCATCGACGGCGTTCTCCAGCAGTTCCATGTAGAGCGTGAAGCCCAGCGTCTCCATCTGACCGCTCTGCTCATCACCCAGCAGTTCGCCCGCCCCGCGAATCTCCAGATCGTGCGTTGCCAGCGCAAAACCGGCCCCCAGATCTTCGAGCGAGGCGATCGCCTCCAGTCGCTTATGCGCATCGGTGGTCATCGCCTTCGGATGTGGCGTTAACAGCCAGGCATAAGCCTGATGGTGCGAACGCCCGACGCGGCCGCGCAACTGATGCAGCTGCGCCAGGCCAAAGTGGTCGGCCCGCTCGATGATGATGGTGTTAGCGGTCGGAATATCGATCCCGGTTTCGATAATGGTGGTGCAGACCAGCACGTTGAAACGCTGATGATGGAAATCGTTCATCACCCGTTCCAGCTCGCGCTCACGCATCTGTCCGTGGCCGATCGCTACCCGCGCCTCCGGCACCAATTCGCTGAGACGCTGTGCCGCTTTCTCAATATTTTCGACGTCGTTGTAGAGGTAGTAGACCTGGCCGCCACGCAGAATCTCACGCAGGATCGCTTCGCGGATCACCAGATCATCATATTCGCGCACAAAAGTTTTCACCGCTAAGCGGCGGGCAGGCGGCGTGGCGATAATGGAGAGATCGCGCATGCCGCTCATCGCCATATTCAGGGTACGCGGAATAGGCGTGGCGGTCAGGGTCAGGATATCCACGTCGGCCCGCATCGCCTTGATGCGCTCTTTGTGACGCACCCCGAAACGGTGCTCCTCATCGACAATCAGCAGACCCAGATCGTGCCATTTCAGATCGCTCATCAGCAGCTTATGCGTGCCGATCAGGATGTCGATCTTGCCTTCGCTGGCCTGTTCCAGCACCTGCGCCTGCTCTTTCGCGGTGCGGAAGCGGGACAGCATCTCAATGCGCACCGGCCAGTTGGCGAAGCGATCGCGGAAGTTATCGTAGTGCTGCTGCGCCAGCAGGGTAGTCGGCACCAGCACGGCAACCTGCTTGTGGTTCTCAATAGCCAGAAACGCGGCGCGCATGGCCACTTCCGTTTTACCGAAGCCCACATCACCGCATACCAGGCGGTCCATCGCCAGCGGCTGACACATATCGCTCAGCACCGCGTTGATGGCCTGAGCCTGATCGGGGGTGGTCTCAAACGGGAAGCTTTCGCAGAACAGCTGATACTGTTCGCGGTCATGCTTAAAGGCAAAACCGGTTTTGGCGGCGCGCTGCGCATAAATGTCCAGCAGCTCCGCCGCCACGTCGCGCACTTTTTCGGCGGCTTTCTGCCGTGCGCGAGACCAGGCATCGCTGCCCAGTTTGTGCAGCGGCGCGTTTTCGTCAGCCCCACCGGCATAGCGGCTAATCAGATGCAGCGAGGAGACCGGCACGTAAAGTTTGGCGTCGTTCGCGTAGGAGAGCATCAGGTATTCCGCCTGGATGCCACCCGCTTCCAGCGTGGTCAGGCCGATATAGCGGCCCACGCCGTGCTCCAGATGCACCACCGGCTGACCGGGATGCAGCTCCGCCAGGTTACGGATAAGGATGTCCGGGTTAATGGTGCGGCGGGTATCCTGACGGCGGCGGCTGACGCGTTCGCCCAGCAGATCGCTTTCGCAAATCAGTGCCCGGTTCCCCGCGGTGTCGATAAAACCCCGTTCGCTGGCCCCGATCATCAGGCTGAAACGGTCCTCACCGGTCTCACCGAAGCGGTGCACCGGCTGAGGACGCAGTTTAATGCGTGCCAGCAGCTCCTGCAGGCTTTCCCGGCGGCCCTCACTTTCAACCGAGAAGACCACAGCACCACTGAAGGTGTCGATAAACTGACGCAGCGGGTCAAGGGGCGCTTTTGCCTGGGCCTGAACGGCCACATCCGGCAGCGGGGTATAACCGAGATTGGTGTTGGCGGCTTTCGCCGGCAGCACCTCATTTGTCATGGAGATGCGCGGCCAGGCTTTCAGCTCGCCCATCAGACCGTCCGGACGCAGCCACAGGGTGGCTGGCTCCAGCAGCGGACGCATCGGATCGACGCGACGATTCTCGTAACGCGCCTCCGCATCCTGCCAGAAGCGGGTTGCACTGCCTTCCAGATCGCCGCAGTTCACAATCAGGGTGTTGTCAGGCAGATAGCTGAACAGGCTGGGCAGGGGCTGCTCAAAAAACAGCGGCTGCCAGTATTCGATGCCCGCCGGGAGCGTGCCTTTGCTGACCTGCTGATAGATATGCTCCGACTCGCGGCGCACGTCGAAGATCTCGCGCCAGCGGCTGCGGAACAGCTCGATGGCCGCCTTGTCGCTGGGAAATTCATGCGCGGGCAGCAGATTGATTTCCGGCACCGCTTCCAGCGTACGCTGACTGTCAACGTCGAACAGTCGCAGGCTGTCAATCTCATCATCAAAGAAGTCGATGCGGTAGGGCTGATCGCTGCCCATCGGGAACAGGTCGAGCAGGGCGCCGCGCGTCGCGTATTCACCGTGCTCCATCACCTGGTCGACATGGCGGTAACCCGCCTGCTCAAGCTGGTCGCGCAGCCTGTCGCGCGACAGTTTTTGTCCCTGTTTCATCACCAGCGC
>Ga0157358_1000373_pt1 | contig 18404 bp, 19 predicted proteins | sample AttcapACBM2_FD_111484 | JGI IMG/M metagenome (GOLD analysis project Ga0157358, IMG submission 111484) | Fungus gardens microbial communities from leaf cutter ant in Botucatu, State of São Paulo, Brazil - Atta capiguara ACBM2 | ecosystem: Host-associated > Fungi > Mycelium > Unclassified ... | reverse complement strand
GCTTCGCCGGGCTACCGGCGCCATGTGGCCAGTTCACCCTGGCGGGCATCAGCTGGCGCCTTCATGCGCTGTCGCGCATAAAACCTGATTCAGTGCAGGAGATATCCTCATGCAGCACGTTGATGATGACGAAATCAGATCAACTTACCGGGAAGCGTGCAGACTGGCCGGCATGGTTTGTCTCAGGAAAGCGAGTGAGGGTGACGTAATCAGCCGCGAAGAGATCAAAGGTGCTCTTATGCTTTTACTCGGGACAAAGCTGGAGCGGAACGCCGACATTGAACCAGCTCTCATCGTTGCCATTGAGCAGCTTATGGAGCCGCCGCCTTAACAAAGCAGAATTTGACGACGCCGACAGTTGCAGGCCCGCCCAGACTTGTTTACTCGGGGCGAAAACCTCAAAGTCAGACTTAACTATTCCTGCTTCTGCAGAAAACCCGGAATTGAGCCTGCCGATTTGGTCTGGCTCACAAGCTCTTCCCAGTCATCAGGCGGATTACCTGCTTTAAGCATTGAAGCAAATACTTTGTAGGCGTCGTTTTTAGAACCGTAAGCACGTAGGGTATCGAAATCGTTTACCCAGCAAATTATGATTATTTTATGTTCCTCACTGCAGCGAAAAAACAGCCTGAACTGCTGCATAAACTTTGCCCGGAACCAGTGCTTGTTATTATGGCCGAGGGTGTCACCTTGCCGAAACTGCGTATCAAGGGGATTAACTGATATTTTGTCCTTTATGACCTTTTCAATCGCCGCCAGAAGCTTTGTCTCCTTCTTGCGCTGATATTCGTCAGGTCTGGATTTTTGCAGTTCCGCCACATCTTGTGCCAGTGAACTAATCTGCTTCAGGAAACTATCATGAAAACAGATTTTCCAGCCATTCAGTTCTAAACTTTCCATGCGCCCTCTCTTTTACCGTAAAATTAATCGTCAGTAAGCGGCGCGTCCAAATCGACTTCAACTCCTGCAGTGAGTGTCTGAATGCCCGCCCAGAATGCGGTTGGCACCTGGTGAATATTCTGCGGGTTTTTCATCATGTCTTTCTCGAGAAAATCGAGGAACTGCGACACGACAGGGTCGTCTTGTTCATCTTCATTCCGGGACATAATGACTTTGCCGCCAGCCAGGAGAGTGTAATGAATGTACTCGCCGGGCTTCAGATGCAAAGCGTCGCGTATCGCTGCAGGGATCGTTGTCTGACTGCGTTCTGTGAGTCGGGACTCAGCACGCAGTGACACGTCCGCCATTTTAAAGTTATTAACCATTCAATAAACCTCTTAACTCTGAACTGTGTACGTTTACCGGCGGGCACTTGCTGTAGCGACCGATATTATTGATGACAATCATGAGTTCAACTTCGTTGTTGCCAACGTGGGCCCGGTATCAGATTGCTTTGATACTGTCCGGCATTTAAAGAGGGTCTCTGCTGGAGGCTTTCCATGCTCAGCAAGAGCTCAATTCAATTCGTACCCAGAAGAGGGTGACCTGTTGTCACCCCAGTACTGCGTATCGGTTGCATACATCCATGACATGCAAGACGAATATAATGCAAATGCACTGTACAATGCAAGTGCATTACTGCGCTGTTTGCCCAGTAAAAATCCAGCGATGCTGGTAAACCGTCATAACGGCGTGAATTTAGTTAATTTTTTCGAAGTTCCATTTGGAAAAGTCGGCCTTAGGTGAGTACCACTTGACGAAAAAACCACGATTTCTGCTTCATGAGCGTACATTGCCGGTATCTTACCGGTAAGCGCAACCATCGCAGCGGTGATCCATTTCAGTTTGAATGTAGACTGGAGCGGTAAATCAGTACTTACACTGTAAGTCCTATCCGCAGAGTCTAGCTGCTTAGTAAACTGCTTACGCAAGCGTGGAACCATTAAGATGTGCGAACGAATAATTATTGGGCAGCCCAGTTTATTACTCTCATCCCATGGCCGGGCTAAAGAAACTCGATGTTGAACAGCAGAAACAGGGATTCCGACGACAGATCAGGGTGGTGCAGGCGGATCTGAAAACACTTGCTGCATGGCCCGAATGTACTGCGAAACAGACTTTTGTTTCAACATAATGAATGTTATGCGCATTAAAGCGAGAGATGATGACAGTTACTGGGTTATTTTCTTGTCTGTTACATCAAATCGTTATAAAGGCAAAGCTGGTAAGCCAGTGCGAGCCACTGTAGTGGCTTAAACTGGCTTCTAAAGGACTTTTGGCAATAGTCTCACACAGAGATTTAACGGGATGGCAATTTTTTGATGGAAATACCACTATCTCTGCTTCATGAGCATACATCGACGGTATTTTACCAATAAGCGCAACCATCGCAGTGTTGAATCACTTCAGTTTGAATGGATACTGGATTGAGAAATCTGTACTTACACTGTAAATCATACCTCAGAGTCAAACTGCTTAGAATTAATAGCTTTCCTTCACCGGTGCGTCGCAAGCTGAGTTTTGAGCAACTATAAATTAACAACGATGACGTGACTATTGCTAAAAACCCCGGGCAATACAGCCCGGGGTAGCGGATGAAGGGGTTAGCGGAACGACACGCCGAGGTTGACCAGACCGTAATAGCCGCCTGCCTCGCCGCCGTGCAGCGACTCAGACCAGCCCCCCTGCACGCCCAGCGTCACGTTCTGACGGATGCGGGCATTCACACCTCCGTTCAGGCCCACGCTGGTGCCCGACAGGTTACTCCGGAATGATGCCTCTGAGCCCGCCACGCCCGGCGCGGACGCCGTAAACCCGCTGTGTCCGCCGTACGACTGCGTCACCGACGGCGTCACCCACCAGGCCAGCGTTGCCTTCGCGTCCTGCGCCGTGCCCAGCTTCAGACCGGCGCGCACCGACTGCCGGCGGCTGTCAGACCAGCTCAGCGAGGCCGCCTCGTCCTGGCCGTCGTTCAGGCTCAGGCCCTGCACGGTGTACTGCAACTGCGGCTCCAGCGCCAGAGCAGGACTGACGGAGAAGGCCTGCCCCACTTCTGCCGACGCCAGCCAGCCCTTGCCGTGGGTCGAAAGGCGCGTGTCGTCATTTGAGGCTGCCTTCAGGTTGTGGCGGCTCGCCTGCAGCAGGCCGTCAATATGCAGACCGGCATGGCTGCGGCCTGACACGTAAGCGCCGCCGGTGTAGACCGTGTCACGGTCCGTGCCGGCGTCCGCACTGCCGCCGTCACGCCACACGTCGCTGCGCATCAGGCCGGTGGCGCCAAAGACGCCCGCGCGCCAGTCGGCGTCTGCACCGTCAAGCTGCCACAGGTCGCCGCCCAGCTGGAAGAAGCTGTAGGCGCTGCTGCTTTCCGGTACGCTGCCGCCCGTGAGGCTGCCGCTGTCAGGATGACGGAGCTGGCCAGCGGCCACGCGGCCCCAGACGCGGCTGTCCGGCGCGTAGTGGAAGCGGGTATCGGCCGAGCCCGCCACCAGACGGTCATAGTCCATCGACAGTGACGGCATCGCCGCGTAGCTCCACATGCCGTCACGGTAGTTAACCGGGCCGGCCACAACGGGTGTGCTGTCATTACCGGCTGACTGCGCCTGCTGAACCTGCTGCGACGTCAGGTACCAGCTCTGGTCAGCGTTGCGGTACAGACTGTATGAGTAGGCACCGGCGGCCAGTGGCTGCGTCATGCTGAACGCGCCTGAGTCGGTGGTTGCCCCGTTAATGGCCTGAATAACCGCAATGCCGTTGCCGGTGGTCTGCGCACCCAGGCCGCCCCGGTTAAGGATGCGCAGCCCGGTACTGCCGCTGGCGCGCCCCCCATCAATGACCACTTTATCTACCGGTGAGCTGCTGTCGCCCGCCACGGTGTTGAGGGTGATGGTGCCACCGTTGCCGGTGAGGTTGGTTGCCGTCAGGGTATGCGGCGTGAATGCCCCCTGTGACGGCAAAAACACGATGCTGCCGGCGTTAGTCAGGGTGTCCACCAGAGAGTCGCCGGTGATGTTCCAGGTACTGCTGCTGTCGATGTTCACGTCTGTCGGGTCGATGATACCGGTCAGCGTGGCGCTGTTAATCAGCGACAGTGTGGTACCGGCCTGGGCGATGATGTTCGTGAAAGCCTGTAGCCCGTCCATCACCAGCGAGCCAGCGTTGAGGTTGACCTGAGACTGGCTGAGGGTTCCACCCAGTGTCAGCAGGCCGGTGCCGTTCTTGGTAAGCTGACCGCTACCGGTGAGCTTGGTATCAAGCGAGGCGGTGGTGGTGGTATCCCAAGTGGTGATACCGTTGTTGCTGAAGCTGTTGCCGGCCAGAGTCAGGACGCCACCGTCAGCAATATCAAGCAGGCCACCACTGGCGACGGTGGTGTCGGTGGCAGCGCCACCATTACTTACAGAAAGACGTCCACCACTTTTAATGGTGACCAGTGAGGCCATGCCACCGCTTAGTACGGAAAGGGTCCCACCATTGTTGACAAGGGTAGATATAGCGCTGCCGCCGTTCATCACAGACTGGAGCCCCCCCGAATTAACTGTAGTTCCCGTAGCTGTACCACTGACGACTTCCCAGCCACCATTATTAATGACGGTTCCGTCTGCGGAGCCGGCAGGACCGACCACTAACTTGCCATTGTTTTCAAGAAGCACGTTTTTTGCCTGTCCGTCACTGATGGAAAACGCACCAAGGCTGTTGAGGCCTGAAAGTGTACTGCCCGTTCCGGCACTGAGTATACTGCCAGAGGCCATCGTAAGCCCTGCTGCAAATGAACCATCCTCAGCATGAAGCATGCCTCCCGAGTTAAATGAAGCATTGAGCGCCGTGCCTCCGCTCTTTATATCCATTAAACCGCCGCCAGATATGACTGTCTGGCTGGCAGTACCACCGTTATAAATGTATTGAGAGCCGCCTGATAAAACAGAGGCTGAATTAGCCGTCCCAAAGATTACCTGTGACGTCTGATTTGAAATGGATGTATTATTTCCGACACCACCAACATTAATAGTCTGGACTCCACCAGAATTCAGCTTTGTACCAGTGGCCGTACCGAATACAGTCTGCTTTCCGTTGAGGTTGATCACGGAAGATGTTGCCGTTCCTCCCGTCATTACATAATCGGTTCCGCCCGCATTTACGGTGGTAGCAAGTGTTGTTCCGCCATTTGCGACATAAAGCGTACCAAGATTGTTTATAATAGATGAGGTGGCACTGCCGTATATATTTACAATGCCCCTACTATTAATTACTGTATCTGATGCGCTATTTCCGGCACTTACAAACAAATTCCCACCATTTTCCAGCAGAACATTTGTTGCAATTCCTCCACTCACTGAAAAATGGCCAAGTGAGTTATTCCCGTCAGTAACAGCATTGGCATTAATATTCAGGGCTGCACCTGCAGACTGTGTGAGTCCGGTAACCACAGCGCCGCTGTCAATAAACATTCTGCCTCCGGAATTAATCACTGTTCCGGAGGCACTTCCGCCGCTATAAACGTTTTGATTTCCTCCGGAGAGAACAGTGGTGGCAGAAGTGTGACCGCCCCCGGCAACATACTGATTTCCCCCGGCACTGAGGATCGTACCACTCGTTACTCCAGTCTTGTAAACATCCTGCCGCCCCCCTGCATTAACGAGAGTAGCTGTAGCATTACCATAAACTGACTGAGAGCCGCCTGAATTGACGGTCGTGGATGATGTAGTGCCGCCCGACATAATATATTCTTGGCCATTCGAGCTGACCGTTGTCTGGCTCGCCATACCACCATTGTAAACAAACTGCGTTCCCATCGACATAACGGCAGCTGATACCGCACTCCCACCATTCTGGACATCCTGGGCAGCAAACTGGTTAATTATGGTCGAAAATGCCTTTCCGCCACTATTGATACCGAGCCGGGCATTGCTTTGTATGGATGCACTGTTGGAAATATCACCATTGTTAAGGGTCAGATTGTTACCACTTGTCACCTGGACGTTATTGTAAGTTGTGGCCGTGGCCGCTCCAGCCACACCCAGCAGCAGTATCGTGCCAGCTGTCTTTTTTAACGCCAGCGGCGGACGTCCGCCGCTGCCTGCCTTTTCTGACGCCACTATCCACGCCTGGCGCGCCGCGCTCCAGATTATCCGGTATGCTCTGTTCATATCCCTGTCTCTCTCATTTTTAGTGTTTTCCGGCACAGGTACCTCGCCGGGTACTGTTTCTGCTGTGTGGCGTCGGTTTACTCTCCGCGCAGCTGCGCGTGGAGCCGATTAATGACGCCGATAACCTGCTTTCCCGTTATCAGTCGGGTGCACTCAAACTGGCGCTCCGTGCCTTTGTGGCGCGGGCACCAGAAAAAATCTTTGTGATCAAAGTTCTCGTGCGTGCTGTCCCAGCAGCCGCTGCAGCCGTGGCTGCTGAACACCCGCCAGGGGGTATAAAATTCGGCGTTCGGCAGGCTGAAACCGCTGATGAGCACCACCGGTATCTTTGCCGCCCAGGCAAGCCAGGAGAGGCCGCTGGCCAGACCAATAAAGAAGCTGGCGTGCCTGAGCAGGTCGACCCGCGCCTGCAACGGCAGCGCGCCGGTAAAGTCCTCGGCACCCCGGGGAATGTGGTTCCAGACGAAGCCGTGCCCTGTGGTTGCCTCACGGTCGATGCACAGCACCCGGTAGCCCAGTGATTTCAGGTGCGCCACCACCTCTGCCCAGCCGTGGCCGTTGTTCCAGAACTTGGCCTGGCAGGTGGACTGTACGGCGATGCAGACGTAAGGTTCGGCGATGGTGCGGGGTGCAGTGAGGTCGAGGCGGGGAGCCTCTTCTCTGGGGTCAACACCGAGGATATACCCCGCAGTGCGGTGGAACCCCACCTGGCGAAAATCGACGGGCTGATGCGTGTCGTTGCCGCCAAAAAACAGCCCCACGCGATAAGTCGCATAAGGTGCGGAATTCCGGACGGCGTCGGGCGGCGAAAAGCGGATGTCCGGATACTGGCTTTCCAGCAACGCGATAATATTTGGCGCCATGGTGCACTCAAGCCGGCAGGCGTGAAGCTGACGGAAGCGCTCCGCATAATGAAACCAGCCCAGCAGGTCACCCAGGGTACCGGTGGGAAAGGAAATCAGCACGTCACGGTTTTTAAGGGACAGGGTTTCGTCCAGCAGGGGAGTGGTCTCACTCCCGCGCCACACCTGAATACGGAAGCGGACAAAATATTTCTTGGCGGATGTTACCCAGCCTGCGCCGGTTTCGCACCGGAACAGAACGTTACCGGAGTCGTCGTCCAGCAGCGCGACGCGCCAGCGCCCCTCTGGCAGCAGCACCCGTGCCCCGTCATTGAAATCGTAGCGGATGCCGCAGGGGCCATTCATGACCGGTGTTTCCGGAGACATTACAAAGGGATATGTAGGCGGCTCCGCCATTGCTGAAGCCGGATCAGGATTATCAGAGCTGCAAGTGATGTCAGACATAGCTAAGCCCTGCCAAAGTACCGGAAGAATAACCCATCGACAACAGAGTGACGCTACATAGTTCATAAATATGATTTGTCAAGAAATTCACCAAAAAATGAGATTATTCTTATCCCAATTTACGTCCGCTCCTGTAACGAATTAAATAGCCATTGGCATATTTACGTAAATATATTGTAAAAAAATATGTCTTTTTAATTCTAAGAATGTAGTCCCTGTTTATCTTTCAGCAGGTGTGCCTTATCTGTAACTTTAGGAAGATGTTAAATTTTTAAAATTACATACATAGACTTGCACAAAGACGGTTATCGATGTTCATCTGTATATTCATCCTTTGCGTCAGCAATGAAGGTTTTCTTTATGATTTTTCTTTAAAGGGGTCCCTCTTCGCCGGGGCTTCAGTGAAGGAAAAACAATTGCCAGCTTGCAGAGGCCGCTGTAACGCTGACCGTAAAAGGTTTTTACTGAGCGGCGGGCTTTTGCTGCAAAAGCATGCGAGGAGTAACCAGCAAGCCAGCTGTATACGGCGGTATATTCGCAGGGAGTGAGAGCGGGCGGAGAACTTTGAGCACAGTCGGCCTTAAGCCGAAAGAAAGAGGTCTGGACCATTCCCGACATTATGATCAACAGTTCGCTGCAGCTTATTCTGGATGGAAGCACAGTGACGTTACAGAGCGCAGTCTGCGCACAACCCTGAGCCGATAATGTCTGAATAAGCCAGCCTGCCGGAGCATGGCTGAGAATAATGATATGTGGAGATAGAAAGCTGGACTTTACCAGCATGACAATCCTGTCTGTCATGCGCATAAATTCCAGAGGATCATGAGGCATGACAACTGTTAACCGCCATTCATCCTGTGCACGCAGTACGGGCAGCAGATGAAAATTTTCTCCTCCGGGCAGGCATATAACCTTTTTACCTGTCGCATTTATCAGGCTGGCAAGTCCCTGTGCTGCGAACGGGTCATCAGCAATAACAAATTCCGGAGGAGAACAGGGAACTACCAGACCGGTTATTTTTTTCATTCTTCACCTCTTCTTTTAGTCAGCAGGTAACGGTCAAAAACTACGTTAAATGACGTACAGAACGCTGCCTGAGTGAAACAATGCTCCCGGCCATTCCAGTTGCGACCTGGTCAGGCGAGGCTAAGGCGGCTTCTGGCTCACTGAGTGGTACGGGGGGAAAGAGGTATCCCTGCAAACCCTCAACAGAATCACGCAACTGGTCTGTCTGCGCTTCTGTCTCGACGCCTTCAACAATAATTGAAGTAACGTCGCGCCTTATCTCCCTGAGAATGCCTGGCCAGAGAGGGCTACCTAGATGTTTCCAGAAAAAGGCTTTGTCGATTTTGACGGTTTCGAAAAGTCTGCTGTGAATGGCAGACATGTTGGCGTAACCGGACCCGAAGTCATCAAGCCAGAGTCCAAAGTTCCGGCTAAGATTTACCAGCAGCGGATTACATATCGCATCATTCATCTCTGGAAACATTTCGGATATTTCCAGTCTTACGAAGGGCATGTTTATCAACTGTGTTTTAATACCCGGCGTGTTACAGATAAACTCAGCCAGAATTACATCTACATTCAGGCTGCAGAGAACATTGTTTCTGGAGAAGAAGGCTGCCTGTCTTTCTACAGCGTCAAGCTGATGCGAAAATAGCTTCTTCTTTTCATCAGATGTTGCTTTTCTGAAAAGAAAATCAGAAGGGAATATGACCGCATCCTTCTCGCCACTGACATGAAAACGAGAAAGTAACTCCATAGCCAGTAAAGCACCTTTGGGGCATTTAATGGGCTCTAAAATAAAAGATGCATCAACACTCAGGTCCATTTTCATCATAAATGCAGTCTGAAACACATTAACCTCCCATCAGGCCATCGGCCATTATCATCACCATCATAAGTCTGTCAATATGTTTGGTAGTGTACTCAGACCCGCGATGTATCAACCAAGTCCTGCATCAGAAGGCATTTATTGCCCGATATTATTATTGATCGGATATAGCGATCGATCAACGCCTCTTGATAGTTTTTATCTATGTTAAAATCTATCAAAAAACGCACAATGATCGGTAATATCTTTCTTAAATCATGAAGTTGACCAATATCTTCATGCTGACTTAACATTTATTTTTCATAGCTCTTCTTTTCAAGTTGCTAAATGATTTCCAGGATAGTGAATAAGGTTTATCCTAAAAATCATCCTTAAACCCTTATTTTTAAAGGGCATCGGCTTCGTTTTTAATTCAAAAAATTTGAATAAAAAATTGATTTTAATAGGATGAGAACTCTTGATAAAAGGTGAACCGCAAAACAATCAGCGAAAGAATCATCAGCAAAATGTATACATTAATAAAAACATACGACATTGCAGTTCTATTGACAGGCCATACCGACTTTTAATAATAATATCCGGCAATAAAGCACTCTGTTTAAATTATCCTGCAATACAAAAGAGGCGTTAAATAAGCTCACCTGTTTTTATTCCCGGCTCACCACCAGGGTTTTTTATAAAAAAATAATTAAGTAAGTGTTGATAGCACTCTCCTTAACAGTAAAGACGCACCTTCCATTTTATTGCTGTTTGGTTTTCTACATCATTACACCAGGTCGCAGATGTAATCTTCAGCGATTCAGTTAATGCATAAGCATGAAATTTAAAAAGTAATCAGGGCCATTTTGAGCAGACGAAGTTGCCCGCTGTGAGTAATCACAGAATGAAGTCTGCACCTGCACACATTGCTCTTTAACCGGTTTACAGGATATACATTATGAAATATACACTCATTCCCGCTCTGCTTCTGGGGCCCGCGCTGGCAGTTTTTAATGCCTCAGCGGTCACATCGACTCCCGTTGTTGTCAATGGCGGAAGCATTCACTTCACCGGCCAGGTCGTAAATGCAGCCTGCTCTGTCAACGCATCCTCAGCTGCCATGACGGTTGAAATGGGTCAGGTCAGAACGGTGACGCTGGCATCAGCAGGCGCCACCGGAAGCGCAGTCCCCTTCAGCATCATCCTCGACAACTGCGATACCAGCGTGTCCAGCAACGTTTCCGTGGCATTCTCCGGCACCACCGTTTCAGGCAGCCCGACCATTCTGGCTCTGGGGGGATCATCAAACAGCAGCGCCAGCAACCTCGGCGTTCAGATCCTTGACAGGACGGGAACGCCGGTCACGTTTGATGGGGCAACCTGGAGTGCGAAAAATGTACTTCATGACGGACGGAATTACATTCCCTTTCAGGCCCGTTACATCGGTGTCGGCTCCGGCGGCGCCGTAGCCGGTGATGCGGCTGCGGACGCTAACTTCAGCGTTCAGTATCAGTAAAGTCAGGTCCGGATAACACCATGGGATACCGGATGCTGATTGCCCTGCTGAGTCTGGCCTGTTTCCCGCTTCTGGCCGGTAACAAATGGAATGTCACTCTGCCCGGCGGGCGCCTGTCGTTTTCAGGAGAGGCCATTGTGGCTGCCTGCCAGGTTGACGGTGTTGAGAAAGCGGTCGATATGGGCCAGGTCAGCAGCAACCGGTTCAGGTACGCTGGCGAATATTCGCCGGCGGTTCCCTTTGATATCCGTCTGGTGAACTGCAGCCCGCGCGCAAGCCACCATGTCAGCGTGGCCTTTCGTGGCCTGACCGACATCCGGATGCCTTCCGCACTGGCTGTCGGCGATACAGATGATACGGCATCAGGCGTGGCCATCGCACTGGCCGATACCGAAGGTCAGCCGATCGGGGTTAATTCACCGCTGCAGCCAGTCTGGACGCTGCTGAACGGCACCCTGTCACTGCATTTTGTTGCAAGGTACGTGTCAACGACGCCGAGTGTAAAGGGGGGGCGCGTGGATGCCACCGCGACCTTTTTGATCACCTATTTCTGAATCTTTACTGCCTTGATTACGAACTTACTGCCCTGAATGGCCGGATGAAACTATGAAACCTGTAAAAATGCGCTTCGCGTCTGTGGTACTCGCACTTGCTGCTTTGATGCTGTCTTTCACCTCCTGCCGCGCGGTTGCCGGCATTGCGCTGGGAGCCACACGCGTCGTTTATCCCGCGGGCCAGAAGCAGGTCTCACTGCCGGTAAGCAGCAGCGATGCTGACGGCGCCTTCCTCATTCAGTCCTGGGTGGAGAATGCGCAGGATCAAAAAGACACAAAACTCATTGTCACCCCGCCACTGTTTATGATGCAGGGAAAGAAAGAGAACATTCTGCGCATTATTGATGCGTCTGCAGATTCGCTGCCTAAGGACAAAGAAACCCTTTTCTGGCTGAACGTAAGGGCGATACCGTCAACCTCCCCTTCACAGGCAAAAGGTAACGTTCTGCAGATTGCGGTGACCACACGCATCAAGTTGTTTTATCGTCCGAAAAACCTGTCTGTTCCGCCTGAAAAGGCACCCGAAATGCTGCGTTTTCAGCGTGAGGGCAGGACGCTCAGGGTAACGAACACGTCTCCGTATTACGTTACCGTGGTGGCACTGCGGCTCGCGGATACGCCGCTCGGGAATACCATGGTGCCGCCAGGTGGTTCGGTGAGCGTCCCGCTGAAAAATGCCGAAGGCAGCCACCTCATTTATCAGACCATCAACGATTACGGCGCCCTGACGCCCGCCATCAGCGTCACGCTGTAATACACCATGAGTATCTGCATGCAGACGCATTTTTACTCCGTAAACCGCCGCGGCGTATCGACAGTATCGCTCCGTCCGGTGGCCGTCGCCGTCATTCTCGGACTCTGTGCCATTCCGGCAGCCGCCTCACCTGCCGTCTGGTTCAACCCCCGTTTTTTCTCTGAAGATCCGGCTGCGGTGGCGGACCTCAGTCGCTTTGCCCGGGGAGAAGAGGTTCCGCCCGGAACCTATCGGGTTGACATTATTCTCAATGGCACGCTGATGAGCACCCGGGACGTGACATTCGTAGCAGGGGACGCAAAAGCGGCACTGGTACCCTGCCTCACGCCACGTATGTTGAGGGGCATGGGGGTCAGGGAAAACGCTCGTCCGGACAGCCTTTCTCACCAGGGAGACTGCCGTCCGATCGCTGAACTGATCCCAGGCGCAACCACACACTATGACGTCAGCCGCCAGCGGCTTGAAATTACCGTGCCTCAGGCATCCATGCAGAGTACGGCAAGAGGGTATATTCCCCCGGATGAGTGGGACGAAGGCATTCCGGCGGGTCTGCTGAATTACACCTTTACGGGCAACCGCATGTCAGGGCGCTATGAGGGTGAAAACTATTTTCTGAATCTTCAGAGCGGTCTGAACGCAGGCCCCTGGCGCCTGCGGGATAACAGCAGTTGGATGGAGAGCAGTCAGGGTATCTATACTGCAAGCCGCTGGCAGCACATTAACACCTGGGTCGAACGTGACATTATCCCGTGGCGTTCACGCCTGATTATGGGTGATGCATCCACGCCGGCCGATGTGTTCGACAGTGTCAGCCTGCGCGGCATCCAGCTGCTTTCAGATGAGGCCATGCTGCCCGACAGCCAGCGCGGATTCGCTCCCGTAATCCATGGTATTGCACAGGCCACGTCAACGCTTACGGTAAAACAGAACGGTTACCAGATTTACCAGACCACCGTACCGCCGGGACCCTTTAACATTACTGACCTTTACCCTGCGGGCAACAGCGGTGACCTTCAGGTGACGCTGAGCGGGCCCGCAGGAAGCCGAAGCTGGACGGTTCCCTGGTCAACCGTGCCAGGTCTTCAGCGGGAAGGATTCACCAAATATGCGCTCAGCGCGGGTGAGTACCGGAGCGGCCTGGCGCAGCAGGACAATCCGGCTTTCGTTCAGGGTACGGTTCTCCGGGGGCTGCCATACGGGTGGACCGCATACGGTGGAACCCAGCTGTCGGCGAACTACCATGCCTATAACCTGGGCCTCGGGAAAAACATGGGGCGTGCAGGCGCGCTTTCCGTTGACGTCACCCACGCGACGGCTGTTCTGCCTGACGGTTCACAGCATCAGGGGCAGTCGCTGCATCTGCTTTACAATAAATCCCTGACTGACTGGGGAACGAGTATCCAGCTGGCCGGCTACCGGTATTCAACGCAGGGCTTTTTCACGCTGGCTGATACTGCTTACGGGAGAATGAGCGGCTACAGCGTCACCGGTCAGGACGGCCCCTTTCTGGCTCAGCCACGTTACACGGACTACTACGACCTGCGCCACAGCCCGCGTGGTCGTGCCCAGCTCAGTATCTCCCAGCAGACCGGGAGCAGCGGGTCACTCTACCTTTCCGGCAGTACGCAGTCCTGGTGGGGCACCAGTCAGACAGACCGGCAACTTCAGGCTGGCTTCAGCGCCACCACCGGCGATGTGACCTGGAACCTGAGCTACAGCCTTATCCGCAGTGCCTGGATGGAGGGCACCGACCGGCAACTGGCCGTGAGCCTTTCAGTGCCGCTGAGTCACTGGTTAAGACCGTCCGGCAGTAATCCGTTCCGTAATGCGCGGGCCGGCCTCGCCGTTACAACAGGAAAAGACAGTCCTGCCACGACGCTTGCCAGCCTGTCCGGCACGCTTCTGCAGGATGACAGCCTGAGCTACAGCCTGCAGCAGGGGGCGTCCGGTCAGGGCTCAGGTTACTCGGGCAACGCCAGCCTGAGCTGGCGGACACCATGGGCTACGCCTTCCCTCGGCTACAGTCAGGCCAGTGACCAGCGTCAGCTTTATTACACGCTGAGCGGGGGCATGGTCGCACACTCAGGCGGCCTTACCCTGAGTCAGCCGCTCGGGGATACGCTGATTCTGGTGAATACCGGCGGTGCAGGTGGCATTCCCGTTGGCAGCCTGCCGGGCATCCGCACTGACTACCGGGGATATGCCGTTATTCCTTATGCCTCAGACTACCGTGAAAACCGTGTTGCGCTGGACGTAAATGCGCTGCCGGCAAACACGGACGTGGACGACCCGGTAAGCGTTGTGGTGCCGACCCATGGTGCGCTGGTACGGGCGGACTTCCGCGCGCGCGTCGGGCTGAGAGCGCTGATAACCCTGACATTCCACGGGAAACCGGTGCCGTTCGGCGCCACCGTCCGCTCAGAGGACGCCGGCGATGCAGGTATTGTGGGCGACAGTGGTGAAGTTTACCTGAGCGGCTTACCGCCGGAAGGCATGCTCCATGCGCAGTGGGGCAAAGAACAGAACGAACAGTGTAGTGCCCGTTATCGCCTTGATGGTTCCGGCGTTCAGGCCCTTGTCACCAGTCAGGCCGTATGTCGCTGAGGAGTTTACCGTGTTAAGAACAGAACCGTTACTGGCAGCCCTGCTGATGTTCACCCTGACAGCAGTCAGGGCCGCCGACACTACCGTCACCGTGACCGGAGTGGTGCATGACAACACCTGCGCCGTACAGGCCGGCTCGGCGAACTTCTCCGTGAACCTGCTTCAGACGGCATCAAAACAGCTTTCAACGCCCGGAGCATCATCACCACCGGTCCCCTTCACCATCAGTTTTTCCCGCTGTGGTTCGGCGGTGACCGCGGTGCGTATCGGGTTTACCGGCAGTGCCGATCCGGATAACAGCCAATTACTGAAAACGGACACCGGTACCGGCACGGCACTGGGTGTGGCCATTCAGCTTCTGAGCGGCTCGCAGACGCCGGTGACCATCAACGCGGCGCAGTCAGACCTGTCCTGGCTGAACCTGACAGGAGGACAGCCCGCCACCCTGCAGTTCTGGGCCAGAATGATGGCTGTCCGAACCCCCGTTGTCGCCGGGACCGTCAGCGCAACAGCCGGGTTTACGCTTGAGTTTCAGTAGAGAGGAACGGGTATAAATGGAAATAAAAGCGCTTATGAGAGCGGGGGTTATCAGTGTGATGCTCTGGTCGTGTTTTCAACATGCAGCCGGCGTAACGAAAAGTGCCACTATATATGTTAACGGTTCAGTGACCGCCCAGCCGTGCACCATTCCCCGGCCCCAGATGACGGTCAGCCTGGGGGATATTTACACATCCACGCTCGTCGGTGCCGGAGCATCTACATCATGGGTACCATTTACCCTGAACCTGACCGCTTGTCCTGACGGTACAAACGCTGTTACCGCAGTTTTCAGTGGTGCCACGGACAGCAACGGCAACTTCAGCAATCAGGGCACGGCCAGCGACATGGCAGTGCAGTTACAGACTCTTTCGGGGCAGCAATTGTCATCCGGAAGCAGTCTGCAGACGGTCGTCGATCAGTCACAGAATGCGGCGTTCAGTCTTCAGGCACGGGCGATAACACCTGGCGGTAAACCCACCTCCGGTACGCTTCAGTCAGCTATCAATATTATTTATACATGGCAATAACACATTCTGCGCTGATATTCCAAAAAGATAATACGAAATGATAAAAGTTACGGAGAAAATATGTCCCCCTTCTACAGACCGGTAAACCTTATTCCAGACCTTTTTCTGGGAATACTAGTATTAATTTTCCCGCTAATGACATGGGCAGGACATGCCCGCATTTCATGTACGCCACCACCTGCATATGATGCAGGAAGGAACTGGATTGATATTTCAACAGCAATTCCAGTTGCATTGCCAGATACTATGGAAACTTACCAGGACTTGGCGATTGACCCTTCGCAGTTAGTCCAGTGCATGATTATCACTTCTGATTCCATTCAAAGAGTAGACAATCTCGGTACCGCAAGGCCATCTTTAGTAACATCACTTATTAGTTCTATGATTCCATCACAATACATGATATTCCAGAGGACACAGTATATAAATCAGCAGGTTCAGATCTTCACACCCTATCCAGATACATATCATTCATTACTTTTCATGACAACCCAAACAGGGGTGATAAACCCTGGTGATACACTTTTTACTGTTGCATATGGCAGTAAGGTGCGCTTAGCAAGCACAAGTGATAGTAGCGTCAACGTTGTTATTCCTTTCGTGGCTGCTAATCGTTCCGTGATTGTTAACCGGAACTGTGATTTTAACTCGCAAAGTGTATCAGTAAATTTACCAGAATATTCGGCGGCAGGAACATCCGCATTTCAGGTACCTCTTAGCCTGTCCTGTACATCAGCATCCAATATATATGGAACAATGAATTTAACCGGAACCACGACGCCCGATGACAATACAGTATTCACATCTGATGGCTCCGCTCAGGGAATAGGGATTCGTTTCTATTATAATTCCCAGCCGGTTACCGCCAACCAGGATTTAAATTTTGGGCCGATATCAGGTAACAATATACCTACCAGTATCGGTCTTTCTGTGGCTTATGCACGTGCAGGGGGACGCCTTACTGCAGGAACTGTGCGTTCTCGTGTGAATCTTAATTTGACTTACTATTGAAATTGTTCAAAGGATGTCAATACAGCGTGATTGCACCACACTGTATAAGGTGTTTAGATTAAAAACAGCATTCAATTTGTAAGCTCTGACTGAAAGAACGACATGCCAAACAAGTATTGACGGCCTGCCGAAAGTGGTGGCGTTTCGACACAGCGGTGGCGAGCAATTGACACTGAAGTACAATATTGAGAACGGCAGGTGCCGCACGGTGCGGAACGACGGCGCAGAAGCATGCTGGCTGATTGATGACGATTATAACGCTGTATCCTTTACGGACTATGGCTTTCGCTTACCGTGATGGTGAGCTCTGTGACGTCATACTGCCCGGAGCTCTACCCGACGCAGTAAATGGGACAGGTATGGTCAGCTCTGCTACGTAATGCGCATTACTACCGAAGAAGGTACCTCCCTGGGCATTGAAAGGGATGAAATTGCGTTCACGCACAATGCTGCCGGACGCGTACTGAGTGAATCAGGCGTTAATGGTACGGTCGGCTTCGAATGGGATGCGCTAAATAATCTGACGGCACTGACGCTTCCCGGCGAGCAGCGCCTGTCCTGGCTGCACTACGGCTCTGGCCATGTGAGTGCCGTCCGTTTCGGCCAGCAACTGGTTTCGGCGTTTACCCGCGACCGGCTGCACCGTGAAACGGCGCGGAGGCAGGGAAACCGTGAGCAGGTCTGGTAGTACCGTTATACCGCCCGTGGCGACCTTGCCGGTCAGCGACACGCTGAGTTCGTGAGGGCAGTCTGCAGAAGCACTATGAGTTGCATCAGGGGCACAGAAGTACATACTTCAGCTACGACGCCGCAGACAGTCCCACTGAAGATGAAAGCACTCTGTCCGCCTTGAGCACTGGCAGAATCTGTTCATAAAATACGATTACTGGGGCAACCTGATCAGCCGCCCGTCAGGTCTTTATAAGCAGCATTACGTTTATGATGCAGAAAACCGGCTGATATATGCGCGGGAACTGGGGCCCGAAGACCGCTCTGGGGCGAACTATAACTACGATGCGCTGGACAGGCGAACCCGTAGTTTGCCTAAAAACAGTGGCATCAGGAGAAAGGCAAACCCTACTGACTTCGTCGCGCTCGCAGAAATTTTTGATAGCAGCTCAGGTGGATGCCATGTGGCGACAGAAAGAATAAGCGGAAAGGGATGCTGGAACAGGAAAGAATTTTTCCGTTTCGCCCTTTCACCTGCCGGTATGCGCATCCATAAAGTCAACCATTGCACCGGCATGAGCATCCACGTGCCGGATATAGCGCATAACCGTTTCGGCCTTTTTCCAGGTTCCTTCCTGCATGATCTGTGCGGTACTGTATTTTTTTGTAGCCATATCGATAGCCGCACCTACACGCGTACTGTGTCCCGACCAACCCCGGTAACGATTTTTGTTGGGCTTGACATCTCTGCCGGGACCAAACTCATGCCAAGCGCGGGCAAAAATATCTTCCAGGGCGCGGGTTGAAAGCGGCCTGTCGGTGTTAATCTGCGCACGGTTGGCACGGTGAACAGGAGAAAATATAAAAGCATCAGGCTCATGGATGAGGCCTGATGCATACAGCCATTCACTCAGCCGTTGTGAAGAAAGAGTACCCAGTCCCTTGATAAGCCCCCCGGTCATCACAATTGTTTTTGTCCAGCCGACATCCAGCACGACTCTGCCGTCTGCTGCGCGCGAAATG
>Ga0157358_1000372_pt1 | contig 18409 bp, 17 predicted proteins | sample AttcapACBM2_FD_111484 | JGI IMG/M metagenome (GOLD analysis project Ga0157358, IMG submission 111484) | Fungus gardens microbial communities from leaf cutter ant in Botucatu, State of São Paulo, Brazil - Atta capiguara ACBM2 | ecosystem: Host-associated > Fungi > Mycelium > Unclassified ... | reverse complement strand
TTCGCCTGGGGCTTCGGCCTGTTCGGCAGCGGCATAAACTGGGTTTACGTCAGTATCGCCACCTTTGGCGGCATGCCCGGACCGGTCAACGTCTTCCTGGTGATTTTGCTGGCCGCCTATCTGTCGCTCTACCCGGCGCTGTTTGCCGGCGTGCTTAACCGCATCTGGCCGCGGGCGACGCTGTGGCGCCTGGCGCTGGCGGCGCCGGCGCTGTGGCAGCTTAGCGAGTTTCTGCGCGGCTGGGTCTTGACCGGCTTTCCCTGGCTGCAGTTCGGCTATAGCCAGATCGACGGCCCGTTAAAAGGCCTGGCCCCGCTGGCGGGCGTGGAAACCCTCACCTTTATTCTGATGATGGTCGCAGGCCTGCTGGCTTACGCCATTCACCAGCGCAGCGTAAAAAGCGCTGTCGCCGCGCTGCTGCTGCTGGCGCTGCCGTGGCCGCTGCGTTATATCCACTGGACCCAGCCGCAGCCGGCGCGCAGCGTCGAGGTGGCGCTGGTTCAGGGCAATATTCCGCAGTCGATGAAGTGGGATCCGCAGCAGCTGCTCAACACGCTGCGCGCCTATAACGGCCTGAGTCAGCCGCTGATGGGCAACGCGCCGCTGATTATCTGGCCGGAGTCGGCGATTACCGATCTGGAAAGCAATCAGCAGCCCTTTTTGCGCGCGCTGGACGGCGAGCTGCGCCAGCGCGGCAGCGCGCTGATCACCGGCATCGTCGATTCTCGTCTGGAGCAGAACCGCTATCACGACTACAACTCAGTGATCGTGCTGGGCGGCGAGAAGCCCTACAGCTATCAGAGCATGAACCGCTACCAGAAAAACCATCTGGTGCCGTTCGGCGAGTTTGTGCCGCTGGAGAACCTGCTGCGTCCGCTGGCGCCCTTCTTCGATCTGCCGATGTCCTCCTTCAGCCGCGGCGCCTATCTGCAGCCGCAGCTGCAGGCGGCGGGCTACCACCTTACCAGCGCTATCTGCTATGAGATCGTGCTGGGCGAGCAGGTGCGCGCCAATTTCCATCCCGATACCGATTTTCTGCTTACCGTCTCCAACGATGCCTGGTTCGGCCACTCTATCGGCCCGTGGCAGCACTTCCAGATGGCGCGCATGCGCGCGCTGGAGCTGGGGCGTCCGCTGCTGCGCGGCACCAATAACGGCGTGACCGCGGTGGTGAATGCGCAGGGCGAAGTCGAGAAGATCCTGCCGCAGTTTACCCGCGGCGTGCTGCTGGATAAGGTGACGCCGACCACCGGCGAAACGCCTTACGCCCATGCCGGCCTCTGGCCGGTCTGGCTGCTGACGCTGGGTGCCGCGCTGCTGGCGCTGTGGCGCCGCAAAGCCTGACCTGCCGTACGGCGGCGAGCGCCCTGCTCGCCGCCTTTCCCCATATTCCGTTCGCTTTTTCGCCTTCACCCCCGATTTTCTGCTGCGCCGTTAACCTGGCACGATGCTTGCTATCAGTAACCCTGTTTCCTGTAAACCTGGCGGACTAACGCGTTAATGCGAGCTGCGCTGCACCGTTTAAAGGCAGAGCGACGCATCCTGAGTGCGCAACCTGAGAAATACGCCTCAATTTGGTGCGGAACACTTCGCAAAATAAGAAACTTTTTCGTTTCATAACGTTAACAATCCGCTATGTTAGTGAATATTCTTAGCGCGCCGACGCGATGAGATAACAAAAAAAGCAGCAGGAAATACACACAACATCACACATCTGCGCAGTTTATATTCTGCGCGACATCTCTTGAAGGAGTTGGACCATGCAGATTCGCAAAGTGGCACTATCGCTTTTGCTGGCAGGCGTTGCGGCAGCGGGCGCGGCCCAGGCGGAAGACCTCAGCGGCACCCTGAAGAAAATCAGCGATAATGGCGTTATCGTCGTGGGGCATCGCGAGTCCTCTGTTCCTTTTTCTTATTACGACAACCAGCAAAAAGTCGTGGGCTATTCGCAGGCTTACTCCAACGCCATCGTCGAGGCGATTAAAGCGAAGCTGAACAAACCGGATCTGCAGGTCAAGATGATCCCTATCACCTCGCAGAACCGTATTCCGCTGCTGCAGAACGGCACCTACGACTTCGAGTGCGGATCCACCACCAATAACCTTGAACGCCAGAAACAGGCGGCGTTCTCTGACACCATTTTCGTTATCGGCACGCGTCTGCTGGTGAAAAAAGGCGGCGACATCAAAGATTTCGCCGACCTGAAAGGCAAAACCGTGGTCGTCACCTCTGGTACCACCTCGGAAGTGCTGCTGCATAAGCTCAACGACGAGAAGAAAATGGATATGCGCATCATCAGCGCGAAAGACCACGGCGACTCGTTCCGCACGCTGGAAACCGGCCGCGCCGTCGCCTTTATGATGGATGACGCCCTGCTGGCCGGCGAACGCGCTAAGGCGAAGAAGCCGGATAACTGGGAGATCGTCGGCACGCCGCAGTCGAAAGAGGCCTATGGCTGTATGCTGCGTAAAGACGACGCGTCGTTCAAAACCCTGGTCGATGACACCATCGCCAAAGCGCAGACTTCGGGCGAAGCCGCGAAGTGGTTCGATACCTGGTTCAAGCAGCCGATTCCGCCGAAGAATCTGAACCTGAACTTCGATCTCTCAGCGGATATGCAGGCGCTGTTCAAAACGCCGAACGACAAAGCACTGAACTAACAATGACAACAAGGGCGGCTTCGCTGCCCTCTCGATTGCTGAAAACCCGGCGCGGACAGACAAGCTGCTCAGGTCGTTCCCCTGAAGCAGGCAATACAGACGCCGTTCATCAATCTTCAGGGTAGCTTAGCTACCCTTTTTTACCGGAGCTCGTTATGGGTATCGACTGGAACTGGGGCATCTTTCTCGAACAGGCCCCGTTCGGCAACACGACCTACCTTGGCTGGCTGTGGTCCGGATTTCAGGTGACCATCGCGGTCTCCTGCTGCGCCTGGATTATCGCCTTTCTTGTAGGATCCTTATTCGGCATTCTGCGCACCGTGCCTAACCGCCTGTTTTCGGCGATCGGCACCTGCTACGTAGAGCTGTTCCGCAACATTCCGCTGATCGTGCAGTTTTTCTTCTGGTATCTGGTGGCGCCAGAGCTGGTGGGCGAGAAGCTCGGCATGTGGTTCAAATCGGAGCTGGACCCCAATATCCAGTTTTTCACCGCGTCGGTGATCTGCCTCGGCCTGTTTACCGCCGCACGCGTCTGCGAGCAGGTGCGTGCCGCCATCCAGTCGCTGCCGCGTGGGCAAAAGAACGCCGGTCTGGCGATGGGATTGACCCTGCCGCAGACCTACCGTTACGTGCTGCTGCCTAACGCCTACCGCGTGATTGTGCCGCCGATGACCTCGGAAATGCTCAACCTGGTGAAAAACTCCGCTATCGCCTCGACCATCGGGCTGGTGGATATGGCGGCGCAGGCGGGCAAACTGCTCGACTACTCGGCGCACGCCTACGAGTCCTTTACCGCGATTACGCTGGCCTATATCGCCATTAACCTGGTGATCATGCTGATTATGAGTCTGGTGGAGCGCAAGGTGCGCCTGCCGGGGAATCTGGGAGGAAAATAATGTACGAGTTTGACTGGAGTTCCATTCCTCCCAGCCTGCCCTACCTGCTTAACGGTATGGTGATTACGCTGAAGATCACCGTGACTGCAGTAGTGTTCGGCATTATCTGGGGCACGCTGCTGGCGGTGATGCGGCTGTCGAGCTTTAAGCCCATCAGCTGGTTCGCCAAAATTTATGTCAACCTGTTCCGCTCGGTGCCGCTGGTCATGGTGCTGCTGTGGTTCTATCTGGTGGTGCCGAGCTTCCTGCAGCAGGTGCTGGGCCTGTCGCCCAAAACCGATATCCGACTGATTTCAGCCATGGTCGCTTTTTCGCTGTTTGAAGCGGCGTACTACTCAGAAATTATTCGTGCCGGCATCATCAGTATCTCACGTGGGCAGGGTAACGCCGCGCTGGCGCTGGGCATGACGCACTGGCAGTCGATGCAGCTGATTATTCTGCCGCAGGCGTTTCGCGCCATGGTGCCGCTGCTGCTGACGCAGGGCATCGTGCTGTTCCAGGATACCTCGCTGGTCTATGTCTTAAGCCTGGCGGACTTTTTCCGCACCGCGTCCACCATTGGCGAGCGCGACGGCACCCAGGTGGAAATGGTTCTCTTCGCCGGTCTGGTCTACTTCGTTATCAGCCTGAGCGCTTCGCTGTTGGTCAGCTATCTAAAAAGAAAAAGGACGGTTTAAATGATTAGCCTGAAAAATGTTTCTAAGTGGTATGGTCACTTTCAGGTGCTGACCGACTGCACGACCGAAGTCCAGAAAGGGGAAGTGGTGGTAGTGTGCGGGCCGTCGGGCTCGGGCAAATCGACCCTGATCAAAACCGTTAACGGTCTGGAGCCGATTCAGCAAGGCAATATTCTGGTGAACGGCACCGAAGTGAACAACAAGAAAACCAATCTGGCGCAGCTGCGCAGCAAGGTCGGCATGGTGTTCCAGCACTTCGAGCTGTTTCCCCACCTCAGCATCATCGATAACCTGGTGCTGGCGCAGGTAAAAGTGCTGAAGCGCGACAAAACCGCCGCGCGGGATAAAGGTCTGAAGCTGCTGGATCGCGTCGGGCTGACCGCTCATGCGCAGAAGTTTCCCGGCCAGCTGTCGGGCGGCCAGCAGCAGCGCGTGGCGATTGCGCGCGCGCTCTGCATGGATCCTATCGCCATGCTGTTCGACGAGCCGACCTCGGCGCTCGATCCGGAAATGATCAACGAAGTGCTCGACGTGATGGTGGAGCTGGCGCAGGAAGGCATGACGATGATGGTGGTGACGCACGAAATGGGCTTTGCCCGCAAAGTAGCGAACCGCGTCATTTTTATGGATGAAGGCAAGATTATCGAAGATACGCGTAAAGACGACTTCTTTAATAATCCGCAGTCGGATCGCGCGAAGGATTTCTTGGCGAAGATTCTGCACTAAGGGATAACCTGGCCCTGGCGCTTATGCGCCAGAACCGCCTGGCGGCCATCCGGCCTGCGACAGCCTTGTCGCGGGCCGTTTTACTCTTCGGACAGTCTCATCCGCGTAAGCACAGTCGCCGTTCTTACGGCTCAAACGGCTGGCGCTGGAACTGATCGTGGCCGCACTCCGGGCAGCGCGTTAACGTCTCAGGGGTATAAATCGCGCGCGTAAAGTGACACTTCTCGCACACCAGATTGCCCAGCCCCACCACCTCGCCGCTCTGATACACGCCGTGATGATGGAGATCCTGAAACACCTCGCGCCACTCCAGCTGGCTCTTGTCGGTAATATCCGCCAGCTCTTTCCACAGGCTCTCGCGCATAATGCGCATAAACAGCGAATCGTTCGCCTTCTCTGGCTGATGGACCTCCTGATAGCTGCGTGCAAACTCCTCTAAATCGCGTCGAACCGCCGCCAGCGCCTGGTCGATCTCGCCCGGCGTCGCGGACTCGCTGGCCATCAGCTGCTGCCGTCGCGACGTCACCAGCGCGTCGATATCCCGATCGCCCTGGCGCAGTCGCTCCGTCAGCGCGGCCAGGGATTCACGGTAAATTTGCGCCACTTTGTTCATTTTATTCTCCTTTCTGCGCGGGTAAGCCAGCTTTAAGTTTAGCCGCTTTGCGCCGTTTGCCGCGTTGTTTAGCAAAGCGAATCGGAATATGAGAGCAGGATGCAGCCTTCCGCGAGAAATCGCCGCAACAGGGCGGTGAAGTGTTGTTGACCGGCAGCCATATGGGTATGCTATGCGGATCTTAAAGTAAGCTAAGCGTTATTCATTAAGGACCACAGGCTGCCATGCAAGAGCAATACCGCCCGGAAGAGATAGAATCCCGCGTCCAGCAACACTGGGACGAAAACCAAACGTTCAAAGTGACCGAAGATGAGAGCAAAGAGAAATATTACTGCCTCTCCATGCTGCCCTATCCTTCCGGCCGCCTACATATGGGCCACGTGCGTAACTATACCATTGGCGACGTGATCGCCCGTTACCAGCGTATGCTCGGCAAAAACGTGCTGCAGCCGATCGGCTGGGACGCGTTCGGCCTGCCGGCGGAAGGCGCGGCGGTAAAAAACAACACCGCGCCCGCGCCATGGACCTACGACAACATCGAATATATGAAGAACCAGCTGAAACTGCTGGGCTTCGGCTATGACTGGAGCCGCGAGCTGGCCACCTGCAAGCCGGAATACTACCGCTGGGAACAGTGGTTCTTCACCAAACTGTATGAAAAAGGCCTGGTTTATAAAAAAACCTCGGCGGTGAACTGGTGCCCGAACGATCAGACGGTGCTGGCGAACGAACAGGTTATCGACGGCTGCTGCTGGCGCTGCGACACCAAAGTCGAGCGCAAAGAGATCCCGCAGTGGTTCGTTAAGATCACCGACTATGCCGATGAGCTGCTTAACGACCTCGACACGCTGGAAGACTGGCCAGAACAGGTCAAAACCATGCAGCGCAACTGGATTGGCCGTTCCGAAGGGGTCGAGATCACCTTCGACGTTGCCGACAGCGAAGAGAAAGTGACCGTTTACACCACGCGTCCGGACACCTTCCTGGGCGCTACCTACGTCGCGGTCGCCGCTGGCCATCCGCTGGCGCTGCAGGCGTCGATGGGCAACCCGGTGCTGGCTGACTTTATCGCCGAATGCCGCAACACCAAAGTCGCCGAAGCAGAGATGGCGACGATGGAGAAAAAAGGCATGGCAACCGGTCTGTTCGCCATCCATCCGCTGACCGGCGACAAAGTGCCAGTCTGGGTCGCCAACTTCGTGCTGATGGAGTACGGCACCGGCGCCGTTATGGCGGTTCCGGCGCACGACCAGCGCGACTGGGAGTTCGCCACCAAATACGATCTGCCGATTACGCCGGTCGTGCTGAACCAGGACGGCAGCGAGCCGGACGTCAGCGCCGCCGCAATGACGGAAAAAGGCACCCTGTTCAACTCTGGCGAATTCAGCGGTCTGAGCCATGAAGCAGGCTTTAACGCTATCGCCGACACGCTGGCCGCGAAAGGCGTCGGCGTACGTAAGGTCAACTACCGTCTGCGCGACTGGGGCGTCTCCCGTCAGCGCTACTGGGGCGCGCCGATTCCGATGGTGACGCTGGAAGACGGCACCGTGATGCCGACGCCGGAAGATCAGCTGCCGGTGATCCTGCCGGAAGATGTGGTGATGGACGGCATTACCAGCCCGATCAAAGCGGACCCGGAGTGGGCGAAAACCACCGTTAACGGCCAGCCGGCGCTGCGTGAAACCGACACCTTCGATACCTTTATGGAGTCATCCTGGTACTACGCGCGCTACACCTGCGCCAACTATGATGAAGGTATGCTGGATCCGGCCGCGGCCAACTACTGGCTGCCGGTGGATCAGTATGTCGGCGGGATTGAACACGCCATCATGCACCTGATGTACTTCCGCTTCTATCACAAGCTGCTGCGCGACGCGGGCCTGGTGACCTCTAATGAGCCGGCGAAGCGTCTGCTGTGTCAGGGTATGGTGCTGGCGGACGCCTTCTACTACCTCGGCGCCAACGGCGAGCGCAACTGGGTCTCTCCGGTAGACGTCACCGTCGAACGCGACGAGAAAGGCCGCATCGTGAAAGCGACCGACAGTCAGGGCCGCGAGGTGATTTACGCCGGCATGAGCAAAATGTCGAAGTCGAAAAACAACGGCATCGACCCGCAGCTGATGGTTGAGCGCTACGGCGCCGACACGGTTCGCCTGTTTATGATGTTTGCTTCGCCGGCGGAAATGACGCTGGAGTGGCAGGAGTCAGGCGTCGAAGGCGCGAACCGCTTCCTGAAGCGCGTGTGGAAACTGGCCTACGAGCATACGGCAAAAGGCGCGACGGTAGCGCTGGATATCGGCAGCCTTAACGACGATCAGAAAGCGCTGCGTCGCGATCTGCACAAAACCATCGCCAAAGTTTCCGACGACATCGGCCGTCGTCAGACCTTCAACACCGCCATCGCGGCGATTATGGAGCTGATGAACAAGCTGGCGCGCGCGCCGCAGGAGAGCGAGCAGGACCGCGCGCTGATGCAGGAAGCGCTGCTGGCCGTCGTCCGCATGCTCTACCCGTTCACCCCGCACGCCAGCTATGTGCTGTGGCAGGAGCTGGGCGGCGAAGGCAGCGTGGACAACGCCGACTGGCCGGTAGCGGACGAGGCGGCGATGGTGGAAGAGTCGCTGCTGGTGGTTGTGCAGGTAAATGGTAAAGTGCGTGGTAAAATTACCGTGGCCGCCGACGCGACGCAGGAGCAGGTTCAGGCTCGTGCCGCCCAGGAACATCTGGTGGCGAAGTACCTTGACGGCGTCACCATCCGCAAAGTGATTTATGTACCCGGCAAACTGCTTAACCTGGTCGTAGGTTAAGTTCAGGAGGAACTGTGCGACATCTGATTATCAGGCTGTTTGTCCTGCTGGCGGTGATGGTTACCGCCGGCTGTGGTTTTCATCCGCGCGGCACCACGCAGGTGCCAAGCGAGCTGAAAACGCTGATCTTGAACAGCGGCGATCCGTACGGTCCGCTGGCGCGCACGGTGCGTCAGCAGCTGCGCATCAACAACGTCACCATCGTTGAAGATACGAAGCAGAACCGTACCGACATCCCGACGCTGCGCCTGGGCGCTGAAACACAGGGCCGCGATACCGCCTCGGTGTTTATCAGCGGTACCACCGCGGAATACTCGCTGATGATGAACGTGACGGCGCAGGTTCTGCTGCCGGGCAAAGGCATCTATCCGATCAGCACCACGGTGTATCGTTCGTTCTTTGATAACCCGAACGCGGCACTGGCGAAAGATGCCGAGCAGGACATGATCGTGCAGGAGATGCGTCAGCGCGCCGCAGAGCAGCTGGTGCGTAAGCTGCTGACCGTGCATGCCGCGCAGATGAACCAGAAAGAGACGCTGCCGGCGTCGGCCAGCGAACCTGCGGTGCCCGCGCCAGCCTCCTCCTCTTCCGCTACCAGTACGCAATGATCAGGATCTATCCTGAGCAACTTGGCGCGCAGCTCCGCGAGGGGCTGCGCGCTTGCTATTTGTTAGCCGGAAACGAGCCGCTGCTGCTGCAGGAGAGCGCCGACGCGGTGCGCGCCGCTGCCGTCGCGCAGGGGTTTGAGGAGCATTTAAGCTTTACGCTCGACGCCCAGACCGACTGGGAAAGCCTCTTTGCCAGCTGTCAGGCGCTCAGCCTGTTCGCTCAGCGTCAGACAATGACGCTGCTCTTCCCGGAAAACGGCCCCAACGCCGCGATGGCCGAACAGCTAAATAAGCTGGCGGGCCTGCTGCATGCCGATATTTTGCTGATTTGCCGGCTGGCGAAGCTGACCAAAGCCCAGGAGAACAGCGCCTGGTTTAAGGCGCTCTCCGCCCATGGCGTGCTAGTACCCTGCCAGACGCCGGAGCAGGCGCAGCTGCCGCGCTGGGTGGCGACGCGCGCCAAAAGCATGAGGCTCTCGGTAGACGACGCGGCGATCCAGCTGCTCTGCTACTGCTATGAGGGCAATCTTCTGGCGCTGGCGCAGGCGCTGGAGCGCCTGTCGCTGCTCTGGCCCGACGGCAAGCTGACGCTGCCGCGCGTAGAAGAGGCGGTCAGCGATGCGGCGCACTTTACCCCGTTTCACTGGGTGGACGCGCTGCTGGCGGGCAAAAGCAAGCGCGCGCTGCACATTCTGCATCAGCTGGAAAAAGAAGAGAGCGAGCCGGTTATTCTGCTGCGCACCCTGCAGCGCGATTTAATGACGCTGCTGCACCTGCAGCGCCATCAGGCGCAGCAGCCGCTGCGCGCATTGATGGATCAGCAGCGCATCTGGCAGAACCGCCGCGCGCTGTTTACCGAGGCGCTGCAGCGCGTGGACGGCGCGCGCCTGCAGCGCGCGATTCGCCTGCTGACGCAGATTGAACTCACCCTGAAGCAGGATTATGGGCAGCGTATCTGGCCGCAGCTGGAGACGCTCTCGCTGCTGCTCTGTCATCGACATTTTCCTGCGAGCTTCGCCAGTGTCTGAACTTCACGCCCTGTTCGTCGGCACCTTCGATCCCATCCACTTCGGCCACCTGCGGCCGGTAGAAGCGCTGGCGCAGCAAACCGGCCTGGCGCGCGTGCTGCTGCTGCCTAACAACGTGCCGCCGCATCGCCCGCAGCCGGAAGCCAGCGCAGCGCAGCGCGTCGAGATGCTGCGCTGCGCCATTCAGGACCGGCCGCTGTTCGATATCGATACCCGCGAGCTGATGCGCGAAACGCCGTCGTGGACGGTGGCGACGCTGGAGGCGCTGCGTGCCGAACGCGGGCCGGATCAGCCGCTGGGATTTATTATTGGTCAGGACTCGCTGCTTAACCTGTCGGGCTGGCACCGCTGGCAGGATTTGCTGTCGCTTTGTCATCTGCTGGTGTGCAAGCGTCCCGGCTACCCGACCGAGATGGCGTCGCCGGAGATGCAGCGCTGGCTGGAGAGCCATCTGGCCGTTGATACGGCGCAGCTTCACCAGCAGCCCGCCGGCTTTATCTGGCTGGCCGATACGCCGCTGGTGAATATCTCCGCCACGGAAATCCGGCAGCGCCGTCACGCCGGCCTGTCGTGCGAGCAGCTATTGCCGCCGGCCGTTATCGACTATATCGACCGCGCTGGCCTCTATCTGAAATAAGCGCTCACCGGGCGTATATCGCACGGGCAAAGGCGTGCTATACTGCGCGGCTTAATTTTTTGGCTGCCTCATCGGGGCCAGCAGCCGGCCCGCTACTATCCGTATTAAAGGGGAACCTTTTGCAAGGTAAAGCACTCCAAGAGTTCGTTATTGATAAGATTGATGATCTTAAAGGTCAGGATATCGTCGCGCTCGACGTTCAGGGTAAATCCAGCATCACCGACTGCATGATCATCTGCACCGGCACCTCGACGCGCCACGTCTCGTCTATCGCCGATCACGTGGTGCAGGAGTCGCGCGCCGCCGGTTTGATCCCGCTCGGCGTAGACGGCAAAAATACCGCTGACTGGGTGGTGGTCGATCTGGGCGACGTCATCGTGCACGTCATGCAGGAAGAGAGCCGCCAGCTTTATGAGCTGGAAAAACTCTGGAGCTGACGCGTGAAACTGCAGCTTGTGGCCGTGGGCACAAAGATGCCCGACTGGGTGCAAACCGGTTTCACTGAGTATCTGCGTCGTTTTCCCAAAGATATGCCGCTGGAGCTGGTGGAAGTCTCTGCCGGAAAACGCGGCAAAAACGCCGATATCAAGCGTATCCTGGAAAAAGAAGGCGAGGCGATGCTGGCCGCAACCGGCAAGGGCAACCGCATCGTCACGCTCGATATTCCCGGCCAGCCGTGGGAAACGCCCCAGCTTGCTCAGCAGCTGGAGCGCTGGAAACAGGACGGCCGCGACGTCAGCCTGTTGATTGGCGGTCCGGAAGGATTATCGCCTGCCTGCAAAGCCGCCGCCGAGCAGAGCTGGTCGCTTTCCGCGTTGACGCTGCCTCATCCGCTGGTGCGCGTGCTGGTCGCTGAAAGCCTCTATCGCGCCTGGAGCATCACCGCCAATCATCCTTATCATCGTGAATAACCGGTAAGGCTAACCCCGACATTTTAAGTAGCGGATGAAATTACAAAGCAACGCCTTTCGCGATTACAGTGCCGAGCAGAAACTCTTTGTCCGTCGGGCGTTAATTGCGTTCTTCGGAATTCTGGTGCTCTCCAGCGTGCTGGTGGTCAATCTTTACCACCTGCAAATCCTGCGCTTTGAAGATTACAGTACCCGCTCTAACGAAAACCGCATCAAGCTGGTGCCGGTGGCGCCGAGCCGCGGCATTATCTATGACCGCAACGGCACCGCGCTGGCGCTTAACCGCACCATCTATCAGGCGGAGCTGGTGCCGGAAAAAGTCGACAACCTCAAGCAAACGCTGGAAGATCTGCGCCCGGTGCTGGATCTCACCGATGAGGATCTCGACGCCTTCGACAAAGAGCGCAAGCGCGCGCGTCGCTTTACCTCGATTGCTGTTAAAATCGGTCTTAACGACGTACAGGTAGCGCGCTTTGCCGTCAACCAGTACCGCTTTCCCGGCGTCGAAGTGAAAGGCTATCAGCGTCGCTACTATCCCTACGGCCCGACGCTGACGCACGTCGTCGGCTACGTCTCCAAAATCAACGACCGCGACGTGGCGCGCCTCGATAAAGAGGGCAAGTGGCCGAACTACGCCGCGACGCACGATATCGGCAAGCTGGGCATCGAAAGCTACTACGAAGATGTGCTGCACGGCATTACCGGCTATGAAGAGGTCGAGGTGAACAACCGCGGCCGCGTGATCCGCCAGCTGCACGAGCAGTCGCCGCAGGCCGGACGCGACATCTGGCTGACCATCGATCTCAAGCTTCAGCAATATATCGAAACGCTGCTGGCCGGCAGCCGCGCGGCGGTGGTGGTCAGCGATCCGCGCACCGGCGAGATTCTGGCGATGGTCTCCACGCCCAGTTACGATCCAAATCTCTTCGTCGACGGCATTTCGGGTAAAGATTACCGCGGCCTGCTCAACGACGAAAACCGCCCGCTCTATAACCGCGCCATTCAGGCCTCCTATCCGCCCGCCTCGACGGTGAAGCCCTATGTGGCGGTCTCCGCGCTGAGCGCCGGCGTCATCAACCGCAATACCAGCCTGTTCGATCCGGGCTGGTGGCAGCTGCCCGGATCGGAAAAGCGCTATCGCGACTGGAAAAAATGGGGCCACGGCCGCCTCAACGTCACCAAATCGCTGGAGGAGTCGGCGGATACCTTCTTCTATCAGGTGGCGTATGACATGGGCATCGACCGCCTGTCAGAGTGGATGAACAAATTCGGCTACGGCCACCGCACCGGCATCGATCTGCCGCAGGAGAGCGCCGGCAACATGCCGACGCGCGACTGGAAGATGAAACGCTTTAAAAAGCCGTGGTATCAGGGCGACACCATACCGGTCGGCATCGGTCAGGGCTACTGGACCGCGACGCCGCTGCAGATGAACAAGGCGCTGATGATCCTGATTAACGACGGCGTGGTCAAAGTGCCGCACCTGCTGCGCGCTACCCGCGAGGGACGCACCATGGTGCCCTGGCGTCAGCCGCCGGGCGAACCGATCGGCGACGTTCACTCCGGCTACTGGGAGATCGCCAAAGACGGCATGTACGGCGTGGCGAACCGCGCAAACGGCACGGCGCATAAAAGCTTCGCCGACGCGCCCTATAAAATCGCCGCCAAATCGGGCACCGCGCAGGTCTTCGGCCTGAAAGAGAACGAGACCTATAACGCGCACAAAATCGCCGAGCGTCTGCGCGACCATAAACTGATGACCGCGTTTGCCCCCTATGACAAACCGCGCGTCGCCGTCACCATGATTCTGGAAAACGGCGGCGCAGGCCCGGCGGTCGGCACGGTGATGAGACAGATTCTCGACCACATTATGCTGGGCGACAACAATACGGCTCTGCCGGACGCGGTCCCTACCCCGCCCGGCTATGAAGGTGAATAACGATGTCGATGAACGATAGTCCGCAGAAAAGATCGATCTGGACGCGTATCCACATCGATCCGCTGTTTATGATGGTGATTCTGGCGCTGCTCGCCTATAGCGCCATCGTGATCTGGAGCGCCAGCGGTCAGGATCCGGGCATGATGGAGCGCAAAATCGGCCAGATTGCGATGGGCCTGGTGATGATGCTGGTGCTGGCGCAGGTGCCGCCGCGCGTCTATGAGGGCTGGGCGCCCTATCTCTATATTATCTGCGTGATATTGCTGATCGCGGTGGACGCCTTCGGCCATATCAGTAAAGGCGCGCAGCGCTGGCTCGACCTCGGCGTGGTGCGTTTCCAGCCCTCGGAGATCGCCAAGATCGCCGTGCCGCTGATGGTGGCGCGCTTTATCAACCGCGACGTCTGCCCGCCGACCTTAAAGAATACCGGCATCGCGCTGATCCTGATCTTTATGCCGACGCTGCTGGTCGCGGCGCAGCCCGACCTCGGCACCGCTATCCTGATTGCCGCCTCCGGGCTGTTCGTGCTGTTTCTTTCCGGCATGAGCTGGAAGCTGATCGGCGTGGCGGTGCTGCTGGTCGCGGCCTTTATTCCGGTGCTCTGGTTCTTCCTGATGCACGACTACCAGCGCGACCGCGTGATGATGCTGCTCGATCCGGAAAGCGATCCGCTCGGCGCGGGCTACCATATTATTCAGTCTAAAATCGCTATCGGCTCCGGCGGATTGCGCGGCAAGGGCTGGCTGCACGGCACCCAGTCGCAGCTGGAGTTTTTGCCGGAGCGCCACACCGACTTTATCTTCGCCGTGCTTGCCGAAGAGCTCGGCCTGGTGGGCGTGCTGATCCTGCTGGTGCTCTATCTGCTGCTGATCCTGCGCGGGCTGGTGATTGCCGCGCGCGCCCAGACCACCTTCGGCCGCGTAATGGCGGGCGGATTAATGCTGATTTTGTTCGTTTATGTTTTCGTTAATATTGGCATGGTAAGTGGTATCTTACCGGTGGTTGGCGTCCCTCTGCCGCTGGTCAGCTATGGCGGCTCGGCGCTTATTGTCCTTATGGCGGGATTCGGCATCGTAATGTCGATCCATACTCACAGAAAAATGTTATCTAAAAGCGTTTAAGAGGCTGCACATGCGTAAGGAATGGCCTGCTGTTGCTCTGGCACTACTGGTTTTGACCGCCTGTACCACCACCCAGGAACCGCAAAACACCGCGCCGCCGCAACCGGCCTATAACGGCCCGGTGGTGGAAATCCCGGGCGTCGAGCCAAAATATGAGCCCATTAATCCCGGCACCAGTCAGGATTACAGCGCGAACGGCAAGTCTTACCGTATCGTCAAGGATCCTTCTAACTTCAGCGAAGTGGGATTAGCCGCCTGGTACGGCGACGAAGCGCAGGGCAAGCGCACCGCTACCGGCGAAAGCTACGATCCCGATGCGCTGAGCGCGGCGCACCCTACGCTGCCGCTGCCCAGCTACGTGCGCGTCACCAACCTCGCCAACGGTCGCCAGATCGTGGTGCGCGTCAACGATCGCGGTCCTTATACGCCGGGACGCATTATCGACCTGTCGCGTGCGGCGGGCGATCGCCTCAATATCTCTAACAATAGCCGCGTGCGCGTCGATTACATCAAGGTCGCGCCGGACGGCACGCTCTCCGGTCCCGGCACCATCGGCACCGTGGTGGCGAAACAGAGCTACGCCCTGCCCGCGCGCCCCGATCTCGGCGGCAACGGCGTGATGAACGGCAGCAGCGAACCTGCCGCCGCGCCGGTGCCGGCGCAGGATATTCGCGCCGTCGACAACCGCACCCTGCAGAGCAATGGCGAGATGGGCGCACCTGTCAGCAGCAGCGGCTTCCTTGGCGCCCCTCAGCCGCTGGCAAACGGCGTGCTGGAGGGCAGCGAGCCTGCGCCGCAGCCGGTCGCCGCGCCCGTGGCCGCACCAGCGGCGGCGCCTGTCGCCAGCAGCGCGACCGCGCAGCCTTCCGGCGGTTTCGTGGTGCAGGTGGGCGCCATCAACGACGCCGCGCGCGCGCAGCAGATGGCGCAGAGCCTCGGAGAGAAATATGGCGTGCCCGGCTCGGTCGAGAATGCCGGCAACAACGTCTATCGCATTCAGCTCGGCGGTTTTAAAAACCGCGCCGACGCCGCTGCGCTGCAGCAGCGCCTGAATGCCAACGGGCAGGCTTCATTTATCACCAGCGCGCGTCGTTGAATCCCCGGCTTGCCGCGCTGGACATCTCTGCTAACAACAGAATGCCAAAGCCAGATGCCTGTAAAACAGGCATTTGCTATGATGAGCCACTTTTTTTTAACCTTAACTCACGGATGTTGTAGTCCATAACATGAACACGCTGAAACCCTCTCGTTTTCTGAAACGCCTGACAGTGGGATCACTGGTCGCCTTTTCGCTCAGCCACGTAGCATTTGCTGATGACGTCAACCTTAAAACGATGATCCCGGGCGTGCCGGATATCGATGCCGAAGCCTATGTGCTGATCGACTACAACTCGGGCAAAGTGCTGGCCGAGAAGAACGCCGATGCCCGTCGCGATCCCGCCAGCCTGACCAAAATGATGACCAGCTATGTAATTGGTCAGGCGGTCAAAGCAGGCAAGATCCACCAGGAAGATATCGTGACCGTCGGCAAAGACGCATGGGCGACCGGCAACCCGGTGTTCAAAGGCTCGTCGCTGATGTTCCTGAAACCGGGCGATCGCGTGCCGGTTTCCCAGCTGACGCGCGGCATCGTGCTGCAGTCGGGCAACGACGCCTGCGTGGCGATGGCGGACTATGTCGCTGGCAGCCAGGACGCCTTCGTCGGCCTGATGAACAACTACGTGAAGGCGCTGGGCCTGCAGAATACCCACTTCCAGACGGTGCACGGCCTGGATGCGGACGGCCAGTACAGCTCGGCGCGCGATATGGCGCTGATCGGCCAGGCGCTGATCCGCGACGTGCCGGACGAGTATTCGGTTTATAAAGAGAAAGAGTTTACCTTCAACAATATCCGCCAGACCAACCGCAACGGTCTGCTGTGGGATACCAGCCTCAACGTCGACGGCATTAAAACCGGCCACACCGAAGCGGCAGGCTACAACATCGTCTCTTCCGCCACCGAAGGCCAGATGCGTCTGATCTCGGCGGTACTGGGCGGCCGCACCTTCAAAGGACGCGAAGTCGAGAGCAAAAAGCTGCTCACCTGGGGCTTCCGCTTCTTTGAAACCGTGGCGCCGCTGAAGGCGGGCAAAGAGTTCGCCTCTGAGCCGGTCTGGTTCGGCAACAGCGATCGCGTACAGCTGGGCGTAGAGAAAGACGCCTACCTGACCATTCCGCGCGGCCGCATGAAAGATTTGAAAGCCAGCTATGTGCTGAACAACAGCGAACTGCACGCCCCGCTGCAGAAAAATCAGGTCGTGGGCAGCATCAACTTCCAGCTTGACGGCAAGACCGTGGAACAGCGTCCGCTGGTGGTGCTGAACGAAGTGCAGGAAGGCGGATTCTTCAGCCGCATCATCGATTACATCAAGCTGATGTTCCATCACTGGTTCGGCTAAGCGGCCTGGCGGTTGAAAAGTCGCCACGTCGTCGCCATAACTACGCTATGATAATGCTCCCGCTTCGGCGGGAGCCTGTTTTTTATGCACCGGAGTCAATATGAAAACCAAACTGAATGAACTGCTCGAATTCCCTACTCCTTTTACCTATAAAGTGATGGGTCTGGCGCAGCCGGAGCTGGTTGATCAAGTGGTTGAAGTGGTGCAACGCCATGCGCCAGGCGACTACTCGCCCGACGTCAAGCCAAGCAGCAAAGGCAACTACCACTCGGTATCGATCACCATTAACGCCACGCATATCGAACAGGTGGAAACCCTGTATGAAGAGCTGGGCAATATCGATATCGTGCGCATGGTGCTGTAAGTGCCGGCGTCGGCGAAGGGTCTTGGTCTTGCCCTTTGCCGACGTTATACTCAGCCTTTCCTCCTTAACCGGACCGCCGTTTTGTCAGCAGATACGCTTCTTATTCGTCAGCTCGGCCAGCGCGACTGGCAACCCGTCTCCGATGCCATGCATCAGTTCACCGATCGCCGTAACGGCGACAGCCGCGACGAAGTCTGGCTGGTAGAGCATCACGCCGTTTTCACCCAGGGCCAGGCCGGCAAGGCCGAACATCTGCTGATGCCGGGCGATATTCCGGTGGTCCAGAGCGATCGCGGCGGTCAGGTCACCTATCACGGCCCGGGCCAGCAGGTGATGTACGTGCTGATTGACGTTAAGCGCCGCAAGATCGGCGTGCGCCAGCTGGTGACCGCGCTGGAAGAGACGGTGATCGGTACGCTGGCGCACTTCGACGTCGAGGCGCGCGCGCGTCCCGACGCGCCGGGCGTTTATGTCGGCGAGGAGAAGATCTGCTCGCTCGGCCTGCGCATCCGCAAAGGCTGCTCGTTTCACGGTCTGGCGCTTAACGTCGCGATGGATTTAACGCCGTTTCTGCGCATCAATCCCTGCGGCTACGCCGGGATGCGCATGACCCAGCTCAGCGCCTTTCAGCCCGGCGTCAGCCTGGCGGACGTGCAGCCGCTGCTGGTGGCGGCCTTCGCGCGCCAGCTGGGCTTTACCCAGGTTGAGTGGCTGGCGGCTGAATCCGCGCCGCTGCCTTAACCGTGCATGCGAATTTACAAAATTGTAACTTTTCCCGCCGCCGGACGGCTGCTTCTGCCAGGCGGAACTGATATAATTTTTGAAATTTTATCAAATAAAGTTGAAAGCTTTACCGCTGGCCTGAAGGCGAAAGCTCTCATCACGCAATCCGACCGGAACCTGCAGACTTATGAGTAAACCAATTCAGATGGAACGCGGCGTCAAATATCGCGACGCAGATAAAATGGCGCTGATCCCGGTGAA
>Ga0157358_1000370_pt1 | contig 18445 bp, 17 predicted proteins | sample AttcapACBM2_FD_111484 | JGI IMG/M metagenome (GOLD analysis project Ga0157358, IMG submission 111484) | Fungus gardens microbial communities from leaf cutter ant in Botucatu, State of São Paulo, Brazil - Atta capiguara ACBM2 | ecosystem: Host-associated > Fungi > Mycelium > Unclassified ... | reverse complement strand
TTGTATATAAGGTAGACAATTCTGTACAGAGTTCTCTATTGAGTTCTCTTGTGTTAACCCAATATAAGGTTCTTTTCATTGACCAACTCTAAGGTCTTTGATTTGTAACAAAGTGGAGACTCTGTGTAGTTCAGTATAGATATCTGTAATGTTTGTATACTATGAGGACTGATCTCCTTATATTCACTCTCTCTTTTAGATTGCTGCAACTTAAAGCAATGATATAAAAGAATCAAGCTTTTCATCCAACTATTTATTATGCTCAGCTAAACAAGCCCTTTTAACTGTATATCTCATAGGCTTTTCTACAGCTCCTCAAACTCTGTTACAATCCTATATTCTCAAATACTACCATCAGATTTACAAACTTTGCTGCCATAGATCTAAAACCCTGTACTTATATCTTGTTTCTCTCTAGACCTCCAATTCACTACTCTTTATTACTTCAAATGTTCTCTGCTTTTTTAGATAATATTCTAGATATTTCAACTCAAATTTCTAACCACCTACATACCATCATTCTGATGATTAGCTCAGCATTGTTCTGTTAGATTGCAATAGACAGTAGAGTATTTAGAACATTAGCCATCTTCAGAAAATCTTATTCCATTCTTTTAGGTTTTTCTGAAGATGAGTAGTATTTGGTTATTAGCTACTAGAATATAAAGTAACTGAGCAAAACTTGATAGTTGAAAACTCAACTACTCAAATAAACCACAAAGCTTGGAGTTTAGCTCTACTACCCTATCTAACATGAATAATGTTAGTATAAGGAGACCAAGCTTTTTATCTAACTGTTCATTATGCTTAGCCAAGTAAGTCTTCTCAACTATGTATCTTACAGACTTTTTCATGGTTCTCCCAAATATTGTAGAGGCTTTGTTATGAATCTTGCTACAATTTTGCATTTTTTAATTTGTTATTCTCTATTACTTTAAAATATTTACTGTCTTTTCAGGTAATATTTTAAATACTTCAACTCAAGTTCTTAACCATTTGTATACTATCATTCTAATGTTACTGCAGTATTGTTTTACTAGATTGCTGTCAGATATAGTTTACATCAGGAGATGAAGTCTGTGGGGTTGGCTTAGAGGTGTGCAGAGTGTATAAACTCTATGCTTTATAACATAAACTTGTAGAATAACCTTGGTTTTAGCTTATATACTGTACTGTCTGTCTACCATATGGTCACAACTTTAGATAAATGGATGAAGTCTGAGATGGAGGTGAGTGCTAATTTAGTGTATTACTATTAAACACCAGGAATTGAGTTCAATAAGAAATTATCTTTGTTAATTATCAGACTAGCAAATTATAGTGTAACTACTAGTCTTATATATGAGTAGGAGATATTAGAGATGCTTGGGGTTTCAGTAGTATAGCCTCTATTGCCCTAAGCAGAGATTTTAGTAGTAAGACACTGATAAGAGTAAGGTAGGAAGGAGGACTCTACTATAGAAGACCAAGTTGAATAAAAGTATTCCTATCATAGAAGACTGGTTAAAGTATCTAAAGCAACTCCAGAATAAGATCTTGACTAAGAATACCACTCTTTTGGGAGGCACTGAAACTTTTCAGGTTATGGAGTCTAAATACAAGTAGGTTCTCAACATCTTCTCAGAAAACAAGGTGAGATAATGGCTTTCTAAGAAAACTAAGAAGAAGTAACTAGAAAAGTATCACAGTGATGCCATGGTTAAGATAGGAAGTATTAACCCCTGTGAAAAGTGTATATGTACTGGGTAGGACTACCTAGTATATAATAGCAAATGAGTAAAAGGTTTCTTTTCTTTTTTTTCCTTTACTGACAATCATTTTCTTCATAATCATTCTCTTGTATGTGCTGGATACATCACTATCAAGCAGTAGTATATCTCATATGTTAATACTATTAAAAATACAAAGATTGGACTTTATTTTATTTTCTGTTCCTCTTAGTCTATCCTATTTTTAGAACTAGGTTAGGGATCAGTGGTATGTCACAGGTCACAGTCACACAGTCACATGATCACATGCCATGAGGAAAAATGATAGAAGATTCTAAAAGAAATAATAGCCTTAAGACAGACATATGGTTATTTATGGTAGGCTAAAGTAGTAGTGCACAGACCAGTAGTCTGAGGTATATAAGGTAGATGATCCTGTATAGAGTTTTCTATTGAATTCTCTTATGTTAACCCTGATACAAGATTCTATTCATTGATCAGCACTAAGATCTTTGAGTTATAACAAATACTACTTCTTAACTAGTAGTTTCTATCTACAGCAGGATCCTGAATACTATTGAAAAGACACTCCAAGAACTCATTGAAAAGTACTAAGACATTAGAAAGTCTTTTCAGAATTCGGTTAAGAATAGAAGAAAAAAACAGCCCAATTAGCAAGGATTGGGAATGTGGTTGATTAGAGATGGGGTTTGAAGGAGAATCTACAGGATAACAACAAGAAGATTAAGGAAGAAAATGAAGATAATGAGAAGAAATCCAAAGATGGGCCTGAAAAAAGTTGAGAAGAAGTAGAAGAGAGAACTCTATTGTCTGTTTTTTGTTAGAATATAGTTTTGTTTTTTTTATATCACTCTGAATTATATTTCTTGGTTTTGCTGAGTTTATACTAGGTGAGTAAAAAATTAAGATGATTAGGAAACAGAAATGAAAATAAAGTCTGAAAGTTTGAAAAGAAATCTTATAAAGAGTATACAGAAGCTAAAGTTAAATAAAAATAAGCAGATAGAATGTACTAGGAAAATAATAATAATAATCCCTGTTAGAAATACATAGAGATAGGAGATAAGTGCAACAGCATAATCAAGACAAAGGGAGTAGACTGGGCTTAGCAGAATATACAATATAAAAATTGAATACCAAGTTGGTGAAATGAGTTCAGACATAGGGATCTACTTAGATTTGTTTTCAGTGTCTTCATATCTTAGCTAGATTATCTTGTACAGAAGCTTGTATACCTGTTGGCAATTGATTTTGGAGTCCACTATTTAAAAATCTCATACTTGGGTTCCTTATTGATTATAACTGATGCAAAGGCCAATTATGGTCTCTTGAAGAAGAAGTTGAACATAATAGGTTTAAGCATGGACACATGGAAAACTGGATAAACAGAGTATATAGACTCTGGGAGGTGGAGGGTGAACAATAGTATACTAGGCTGGAAAATAATTTCATTGTTACAGTTCAATGACCTTAGAGTTGATCAAGCTAATAGTCTGTGCTCTACTACTTTAGCCTACCCTAACTCACCTATATGCCTAACTGACTATATATTTGCTTTAAGATTAATATAATATATATTATATTACATAACAACATTCTTTCTAGATTATTTTACAATGTTCTGTGGGTCATGTGATCTGTTCCACCTGGGTTATGTGATGTGATAGTAACCCATGATATCATACTAACTCTTAATTCCCTCAAAATAAAAATAAAAGAAAAGGTAAAAAGAAAATGAGAAATAAAATGAGTTTACTATTTTCAGTTTTCATATTACCTCTTCTTCAAGGTTTTTCCTCTGGAGAAACTGTCTTCCACTTTCACCAGTTTCTTTCCAAATTTTTTAAATACTCCTTTTCAAACTTTCCATTATTCTATCTATATAATATCTTTGCTATATACCTTTCTAGCAACTCCTCTTTTCTAAAGTCTTTTTCTTCCACTATATTCAATTTCTCTTGCCTTCTTATTTCTGCATCTAACTTCCCTTCATATTCTACTACTATCTCTTTTGTATTTTCCAAATCCTCCTCTCTTTCCCAGCTATTATGTTCAGTAGTAAATCTCTTTCATCTTACTAAATATTTTACCACTTCTCTAATTTTTCTTTTATTTAATATTTTTTCTATCTGCCATTCCTTAACTCCATCTACTTTTTGTCTCTTTACCTGTTCCCTATATTATACTACTTGACTGACATTTACAACTGGGTGAATTCTCATTAAAGTGGGCAGTCATAATTTGACCACATTAGTAGTAACTACTTCTTCAATAATATAGGGGCCAATATATTAGTCCACTAAATTCTTCACTGGTCTCTCTTTGAATGCCAAATCTTTTGTACTTAATATCACTTTATCCTCCACTTTCCATGCTTTAGCTTTCTTTCTTTATTTGCTTGTCATTTTATCTTCTTCTGTGCTTTTCTCAATGCCATCCCTACTTTCTCTTATACCTTCTTCATCCTTTCCACAAACTCTGTTGCCTTTTCCATTTTTCCTTTTCTTCTAACATCTACTCCTATTCTCAATTCTCTACTATAATCAGAGATATCTTTGTTACTAAATATACTTTGTTGTTAACCACAAACTCTACTAATGCCAACCATTCTGGCCAATCCTTTTGTCTATGATCAACAAAAAATCTCAGGTACTGTTCTAATTTCTAATTCATTCTTTCTATATAACCATCTGTTTGAGAATGGAATGCTGTCAACAACTTTGTCTTATTCCCCAACATTCTATTCAATTCCTTTGTCAGCTCCACTACAAACTGTAGTCCTCTATCTGACACTATACTCTCCAGTAATCTATGTAACTGTCACATGTTATTCCTAAATAACCTTGCTAATCCTTCTGCTGATATCTCTTCTGTTATTGCCACAAAATATGTCATTTTGGACAGTCTATTATAAACTACCAGAATTGTATCTTTCTCAGCAACTAGTAGTAACTTTGTGATAAAGTTCACCATTAGATGTATCTATAGTTTCTCTGGTATCTTATTCAGCTTCAACTTCCCTGCTAGCACTTCTATCCTATTCTTTATTCTTTGGCACATATTGTATCTCTCTGTTATGATATAGTAAAGAGTGAAGTGGTAATATTCTTTATATATTCTTCAGGATTTTATATTGGATTTTACTTTGGATTTACTTTTCTTTTATTGATGATAATGATGAAGAGGCATGTGACAACTGCAGTCACATGAAATGTCACATGATATGATGTTATAAAGCCTAGAATGGACTAGAGTAGGCTGGAGTGGTCTAGATGGATGACATCAAGAAGCATGTTAGCTACATGGCTACCTCATAGTATACATATGGTACACTCATAGATAATGCATGAACTTTAGGGCAGGAGTAATTATTCATACTATGAACTATATATAACTTATATAAATAGGGTAGCAATCCAGCAGAGACTCCTTGTTGAGTTCTCTTGTAATCTCCACTTGATATCCTACTAAGAGATTTATTACTTGTATTACTATTGGTTATTGTGACTAGTGGTTGCCACAACACTCTCCATATATTATCCCACATCTCTTGTCACTCCCAGCTACCAATAATTCCTTGTCACCAGTTCTGTCATGTTCTATATTCCTCTATGTCCTACTACTGGTACATTATAGTACAACTAGATTATCTCTACTCTTAATGCCTCATCTTTCAGTATATATACATTTCTCTCTTTCAACACTAGTTCACCATTTGCCACTCTTCTCTTTGTAACCCCTTGATTTTTGCTTTCTTCATTTTCTCTACTACTCTAACTACCTTCTTATTCTTATTTCTAACTATCTTTATTTTTTCTAATATATTTACTTTAGATCCTTTTATTACTACTTCAACTAAATTATGAATCCAGTAGTTCTTAATAAATACTTGATCAACATTGTTTTTTTTTACTCCTACTTTCTTGTCTAGTCTCTTACTTAATCTATCTACTTTCCCTATTTTTATTCCTAGAACATGTTTCAAGGTAAAGTTAAATCTTGACAGATATAACATCTATCTCACTTGTCTCCTGTTCAACTTCTGCATCTTTATAAAGTATTTCATATTCTTGTGGTCTGTCCAAACCTCAAACTTGAACTTGATACTCTCTAATAAATATCCTCAATTTTCTAATCCTCTTATCACTGCTAGCATTTCCTTGTTGTAAATCTCATAGTTTTTCTCTGTCTCATTTAGAGATTTTAAGAGGAAAGGTATAAATTGCTATCTTCTGTTCTTGCACTCCATAAATAATATCCCTTCCATAGCATAATCCAATACATCTACTTCTATTCTTATTTTTTATCTAAATTCAGTGCTGCTAATACCAGTTCTTTTGTAAACTTCTCATTTAACTCCTAGAACACTTTTTTTTGCTTCTCAGTCCATTTCCACTTTTGATCTTTCTTCATCATATTGTATAATAGTCTGGCTATTACTGCAAAATCCTCAATAAACCAACAGTAGTAGTTTGCTAGTTCCAAAAAATTTTGTACATCCTTAACTTCTCTTAGAGTCAGCTAATCCAAAATATCTTTTATCTTCTCTTCATCCATCCCAATTCCCACCAGCTCTATCACTACTTCTAAGAACTCTACTTCCCTAACCTTCTACTTGTATTTTTCTGGTTTTACATATAGATCATTCTCTGCCAACCTCTTTACTATCTCTTTCACCATCTCATCATGTTCTTTTTTTATGTCTGTCCCTACTATCATATCATCAATAAAACTCATTACTTTTCTAGTATTGATAAGATCCCAAAAAATTTCATTCATCATAGTCTGGAAAGTTGCAGGTGAGTTTGTCAATCCAAAAAACATTACTATTAGCTCAAATGACCCTTCTGGAGTAGTGAACACTACCTTCCACTTGCCTCCCTCCTTTATTTATATATTATTATATTCTCATCTCAAGTCTAGCTTTGTAAATACATTTTTTGTACCTATATTCTCTACTATATCTGAAATTAATGGCAAAGGGTAATTATTTTTTACAGTCCACTCATTTAGATATCTATAGCTCTAAACTATCTGCTTCTTACTATTATTTTTCTCTACAAAAAATACTGGTACTGTTTGAGGCAACTTCAAGGGCCTAATATACTCTTTTCTCCATTGTTCAAATATAAACTTGTACACCTCTTCTGTTGTAGCAACCACTAATCACAAGGACTAATAATAGTACAATAAGTAAATCTCTCAATAGGATATCAAGTAAGAATCACAAGAGAACTTGACAAGGAGTTCTCAATGCATTCCTATACTATTTATACAAAGTCTTCATAATCCATGCTAATAATAAATAGCCCTACCCAAATATCCATGTATAATCTATGCTTCTATTGTTATAATGTGCTTGGATACTAACATTTTTCTTTTCTTTAATCTATTTTTCTTAATTTAATATTTTTTTTCTTTTGATTTTCTTTTTTTTCTTTTTATTAATGATAAAGAGGCACATGACTGTGGTCACATGACATATCATATGATGTGAGGTCATAGGCCTAGACTAAACAAAAGTAGACTAGAAGAATGATATCAAGGAGCATGTTAACAGTATGTCTACCTTATGGTGAACATATGGTGCACTCATGGATAACACATGGACTTTGGAGTAGGATTAATTATTAGTAGCATGAACCATCTGTAAATTATATAAATAGGATAGCAATTTAGCAGAGACTCCTTGTTGAGTTCTTTTGTAATCTCCATATTGATAGCCTACTAAGAGCTTTACTGACTTGTGTGATTATTGGACTTTGTATCTAGTAGTTACCACAACATCTATAAGAATACTATGCTATATACATGTGCCTTGATGTCATTTTCTAGCCTCTTCTAGCTAAATTTTACCAAGTTTAGACCTATGACATCATATCATGTAATATATCATGTGACTGAAGTCACATGCCTCTTTATCATCAAAGAATAAAAAGGAAAAAGAAAGAGAAAAGAAAAGAAATATCAAAGAAAAATAGATAAAAAGAAAAGAAAAATATTAGTGTCCAAGTGTACCATAACATCTTTTCTCTTCTCTCAACAATGGATACACTTTCCCCTTCTTTGGCACAAAATTTTCCTTTGTATCAATAGTATAATTCCTATAACTTTCTTATAGATATCCTTTTATTGGCTTTCTTACCAATCTACTTATAAAATCTTTCTAGTACTATCTTCTTCACTTCTTCTTCTGACCTTGCTACTTCCTCTTCTTTATCCTAAATATCCTACTTCTCTGCTACTTTCTTTACTTCTATTATCCTCTTCTTTTCTTTCTTTCTTTGCTCTTTCTCTTCTTGTTTCTTTCCTACTTCTTTTCTTTGTTCTTCCTTCTTTTGTTTTTTCCATCTTGATTTTTCTTGCTTTGATCTCCATTGCTTCTTACATTCCTCTGGATATCTCATCATTTTTACCTTCTCTGTTCTCCAATCAATTTCAGAATTATAATGAGCTAGCTATAGCAATTCTAAAATTACATTCTACTTCTGCTCTTCTATCACATCTATTTCCATTCTTTCTCTGTGTTTCTAGTAATAAATATTGACTTCTACTATATGCTCAATAGGTCCCTTCTTGTTAAAGGAACTGTCTATATTTCTTGATCTTTCTATTTTCTTTAGCTTGAACTTCTACTTTCTGCCCCACTATCAAACAGTACCTCCACTGTTACTCCTTCTTGTATATCAATTATTTTAAGTCCAATCTTCACTGTGACTTCCCTTGATATGTTCTTATTATTTAGACCACAACTAGATGTATTATCTATTATTCTAGAAAACATTGCAAATCTGTTTGTGCTATTGAGATCTGATTGAGAACTATCAGAACTTCCTCTCCATTTAAATTATTGCTTGTATTCTGATTGTTCTCATATCTTATTCTCCTCTTTTAGTCTATAATTCCTTATCTCCTACAATTCTGTGCAAGATAGCCAGATCCTTCACAACTATAACAGTTCCTATTTTCATAGTCTACCTTCATGGTATATGGATTCCATTGAGGTACAAACTCTGCCTACTAATTCAGGCATATCATCACCATGTTTGTTCTTTCTATTTCTTTTATTAGAGTAAGCCCTACCAGTATCTACTGTTAAGAAGTCTCTTGTCTTCTAGGCCAAGCTTGAGACTGTGGCATTTGTTGCTATTATGCTCTCTGGTTGTTTAGCCTTAGATCCTGAGCTCTATTATCTCTTTGTCCTCTTAACCTCTTCTTATCTCTCCTATTCTTCCTCTAGTTCCTGTCCAAGTTGATTATCTTATCATACTATTGTTTAATGGAGCTGGGTTGCTGTTCTAACTCCATAAGTCTTTGGCATATAATCCTATTCATGCTCTTTTTAAAATCCTCGATCAAAGGTCTTCCTTTATATTTACTTTCTCTTGCTACTCTCCTAAACTCCTACATGAACTCTTCTATTATTTTTTCTCATACTAAAAACTCTTCTGCTGTTTCATATTCCAATAGTTATGCTTCTAAATCTTATAATATATTCTCTTTCCACATATCTGCTAATCCTCCTTGTACATATGACAAAATCTACTAAATTAGTTTCTCTACTGTATCTCTCCTCATTCTCATTCTTATATATAATCTGCATGTCATTACAAAGTCTGAAACCTTCTTTAAGCTCCCATCAAATACTTATAGCTTTGGCACTTTTGTGTTTGATCCAGTGTTGGGTCTAGACACCACTTCTCTCTGTATTACTCAAAGTATTTAGAATTGGGCCTATAGTGCTGCAAGTTGTTTCTATTGTTGTTAAGCTAAGAGCTCATAATTGATTGAGCCATGTTGACTCATGTTATATTGAGAGGGTAGTGATATTAGTAAGGGTAAAGATGATGGTGGCAGTAGTATTGGAAGAGATAATGTATAAAGTGGTAATAGAGAAAAGCTAGTGCTAGTCTTACTCTTAAACTCATACTCAGAGCTTAAAGTAATCTCTATAAATACTAGTGGACCCTCTGCTTGTCCCATCTTACATTATCTACTGACTATTTAAACTATTGACTACTACTTTAAGGAAAGTATATATGATTTTGACCTAAGAAGGTTGTTCTACTCTAAACAGAACATTAAGGACTTTTGCTGTTCTCTTATGTATACTGGTCACAAGGGAACTAACAGCATAGAGCTAATATTTGAAAGGGAGTAACAAACACATTCACACAAGGTTATTACACTTACTAAACACCAATGGGCTTTGGTGAAAAATAAGTAGTCAAGCTTTCTCTACCTGACTAGTATATCTCTTATATTTAGGGCCTAGCAATTCTTTTTGACTAAAGAACAGTGTTGCCCCTTGGTCAAGGATGATAAGAGAGTAAGTATAGGAAAGGCTCAGTGTTGAGCAGTCCTAGAAATAGGAATCAAGTTTTAATATTATGATTCAATAACCTTAGAGTTAATCAAGAAAAGGAACCTTATATAGAGTTTATATAAGAGAACTTGATAGAGAGCTCTGTACAGGATTGTCTACCTTTAATATATATATATCATGTTACATGACAACATTCTTTCTAGATTATTCTACAATGTTCTGTGGGTCATGTGATCTGTGCTACCTGGGTCATGTGATGTGATGGTAACACATGATATCATACTAATCTTTAATTCTCTCAAAATAAAGATAAAAGAAAAGATAAAAAGAAAATGAGAAATAAAGTAGAGTTCACTGTCTTCAATTCTGACATTCATAGGGTTTAAGATATTTTTTGGAAAGCTTTTTTGAAGGCCAAGTAGTTCTGAAGAACTGAGCCTTAACAAAGACTTTGTCATCTACTTTGAAATTAGATATAGAGAAATATCATATATTAGTAGATTTCTAATAATACTGTTGGACCACAGAAATCTTAGCTTTGAGAGTACTCTGTAGTTCATCAAGGTCTATGGCAAAATCATAGGCTCAGAAGGAAGTAATATTGTATTTAGGGTGAACAGTGATATTTGGATAATATCCCTTATTAGCAAAGAATGGAGAAACACTAGTAGTAGTACTCAGATCATTGTTGTAAGTGAACTTTGCAAAAGGTAAGAGTTTGGACCAGTTGTCTTGCTGGTAATTACAATATACATAAAGGTATTGCTCAAGAGCCTGGTTTATATATTTGGTTTATCCATCACCTTCAGAGTGATAACCTGAAGTGAAGTGAAGCTATATGTCCAGAGCAATATCTAAGGATCAGAAGAAGTTTGATACAAACTCCAAACCTTTGTTGGAGGTGACATAGGAAAGAACACCATGTTTGGAAAACATATAAAGAATAAACAGATATGCTAAGTCTGTAGATATAATGGTACCATAGGCAAGGATAAAGATTGTCTGCTTGATGAGCTAGTTAACTATGACCAAGATAATGTCAAACCCAGAGAATAATAGAATTTTCTCAATAAAGTCCATAGAAATAGAATTCCATAGTTGTTTAGGAGTAGAAAGTTGTTTAAGAAGGTTATAGAGCTTGTGACATTATAGCTTAGCTTATATATAAGTGACACAGGACTTGCAGAATTGTTGTATATTAGCACAAAGGCTGGACTAGGAATATCCACAGTGAATGAGTTTCAGTGTTTTGTTTTGACAAAAATGTTCAGTAAGGATGTGATCATGATTATACTAGAGAATATATATGTGAAGATTACTAGTAAATGGTACATAGATTATATTATTAAGACAGAGAAGACTATTGGAGTCTATGGACCATTGGCCATTTGCAGAGATATGTTTTGTAGCAATTAGGTTACTAGAAAGAGCCAAAAGGATGTCTTAGTATAGAGTGTCCAGATTAACAACTGTAGCTGCATAAAAGAAAGAAAGAGGATAGTAGCTCATATAGAGGCTGTAATTTATTCTTGAGTGAAGATTGGTTTGAAGTTGTAAAAGTTGACTGTGGTATAGCCAGTATGCCCCTCTTTAGGGTAAACATTTCATCATCTAGTGAGAGTATCTAGTTTGATGCCAAGATGACCAGAATGGAATCTAATAACAAGGTTGAACTAAGAGGTACTTGAACTATCATACTTACCTTCAGGTCAACACCTTGGTAGTAGAAAAGTTTTTATAATTCATAATAACATTGATGGAATAGGCCAGACTCTTCAGATAGTATTACTAAATTTTGAAAATCTCAAAAATAGCAAGTAATTCTTTATCATATATATCATAATTCAACTTTACTATGGTAAAAGTGTAGAAGTGAAAGGCAACTGGATAAACTTCATTTTCTTTATTAACAATAGAAAAGATTGCAGTGAGAGCATAGTCTAAAACATTAGTTTCTATGATAAGTTGAGTATTAGAAATCTAATGAGTGAGGATAGGAGTAGAGATAAATACTTTTTTGAAAGAGTTAAAAGTATCATGACAAAAGGAGTCAAAATTGCAAGAAATATCCTTCTGGATGAGGTGTTATAAGACAAAAGTAGGGACAGACTTTAGGGTTAGGATTAAAGATATAGCAGTAGTATTATTATTAGTCTATAATGAGAGAGAGAGGGCACATGACTGGGAAGTCACATGACATGATGTCATAGGCCTAGAGGAGTCTAGAGTAGTCTGGAAGGACTTAGGGTCTAGAAGGATCGGGAAGAGTCTAGGGTTAGGATGACATCAAGAGACATGGGTTCCTCATAGTGTACACATGGTGCACACATGTATGACAGAGATCAAAGAGTATGATGTCAGGGCATATAGACATGGTATAGTGGCCTTGAGGTAGACACATGGTAGATGAGTAATGGCTATGAGAATAGGGCATGGACATTAGAGGAGGATAATGCACAGTCATAGCATAGACTATGGATACTTATATAAATAGTCAGTAGAATACTATTGTGGTTTCCTGTTGAGTTCTCTTGTGAATACATAACTCGTGTTTTCCACTAGATATCCCTACTGAGAGATTTACTTGTAGTGATGCTATTGGACATTGTGTCTAGTGGTTGCCACAACATGAGACATATTAATGAGATAACAATGTCCAAGTAATTGAAGATGAACCAGTGATAAAAGTTAGTAAAATATAAGAAGAATTAAATATTCTTGACTTTCTTGGGCTCCTGCCAGTCTTGAATAATCTTTACTTTGTTGTCAGACATAGTAGGACTAGAAGAAGAAAGAATATATCTCAGATACTCTACCAACTCAGAGTAAAATTTGAATTTCTCTACTTTAGCATAAAAACTAGCTTTGTAGAGACAATTAAGTACTTTCATAATATGCTGGTAATATCTGGACATGTTATTTGAGTAGATAAGTATATTATCCAGGTAGATCATGATACAGACATCCAACAGGTTGGAGAAAAGATCATTTATAAATTGTTGAAAGACTGTAGGAGTATTGATAAAACCAAAAGGTATTATAGACCACTTAAATGATCTATAATGTGTTCTAAAAGCAGTCTTACATTCATCATCATCAGCTATGTAAGCTAAGTAATAAGCATAGCAAAGATCTATCTTTGTATACACTTAAGCTTTACAAGGTGAGTCTAATAGATTAGAGATAAGCAGAAGTAAATAGCAATTCTTTTTAGAAATACAGTTAAGACCACAGAAGTCAATGCAGAGATGTAGTGAACTATTTTTCTTCTTGATGAATAAGACTAGTATACTATATGGAGAGAAGATTGGTCAGATAAAACCCATATTGAGGTTTATCTCAGTAAATTCCTTGAGAGCCTCTTGTTTAGATGTCAAAAAAGAGTATATAGGGCTAACTGGAGGTTGAGCACTTTCTTCCAGATTGATTTGGAGGTTATAAGGACAATAAGAAACAAGTATTTCAGCCTTGGTTTTGCTGAAAATGTTAGTGAATTTATAATACTTGGAAAGGACATTAGAAAGGTCAGAAGCCTCTGCAAGTTGTACAGAGTTAGCCTGAATGTTCAAAGAATGAAGACAGAGTTGAAACTTGCTAGAGCCTAGAAGTCCTGATATACTCAAGAATGTTACAGCACCAATGATAGCAATATTAGGTCACTTAGAAGTAGATATGGAAATCTCAGGTACAGGTATGAAAACTATAGAATCTGATAGTTGCAGAGAGGTGTTAGAAGATGACAGAAATACTAATGATGTATTAGCTATGATACAAGAAAGAGTAAGATTTTCCCACAAAGATAGATAGAAGTTTATTGACCTATTTACCTAGTCAATCAGTAGATTGTGCCAGGTAAGCCAGTTATATCCAAGGATCAAAGAGCAAGAAAAATCAGGCAGAGTAACATAGAAGTTTAGATTTATACAATCACTGGTGTGGAAAATTATGGGCAAGTTAACAATTTTAGAGATAATGTTGTTTGATAAACCATCAAATAGGCAGAGAGCAACTAAAGAAGTTATTGATATCTTCAAGTAGTGAGTATCTACAAATTTTGAGTTTACAAAGTAATGAGTAGACCCAAAGTCAATAAGAGCTCAAAACAGGGTTTTATCAAGGTAATTCTAACTAAGAATCAAGAGAGAAGTAAGATAGACAAAGAATGAATGAGAATCTGAAAGAGTGGATGTATTGAGCTAGATAAAACTCATTGCTGTACAGAAAAGTTCAATATGGCCCTCAGTCTGTACAGAGTCCTGGAGGTCACTTTTTATTTTCCTGAGGGTTTCCTAGAAGCAGCTACTGGAAAATCAATAGTTGCTAAAACACCATGGCCTTTAGGAGTGACTGTAGTTTACTTCTTGGGGCAAAAGTCCAACTTATAGTCTCTTATACTGCAATAGAGGCCCAGGTTGTTTTTGAGATGCTTCTTATGCTCATTGCTAGTCAACTTACTATTGTTGGTCAGCTTAGAGAAGAGGTTTACTTACAGAGAATTGGATTGTTTCTTATGGGTAGGAAACAATGTTGCTGGAAATATGTTTGTCTTGTTCTAGAAGACTACAGCATTACTAGTAAAAAAAGCTTTACCTTGCTTTTAGAAGGGAGACTTGAAAGCCTCCTTTTCCACCTGCCTGGTGCAATAATGTTTGTAGTTATATTCCTAGTAACAATGATCAATAGTCATTGCTAAAGCATACATGTCCTGGAACAAGATAGATTTTTCTTGTTTCTAGATAGAAATGGAATTCTAAATCCAATTGGATAGCCTCCGGTAATAGTGGTGGTATAGAATACTATTTCTCCAACCTAATTGGAAGGCATAGTACATAAAATTCATGTTATAAGTAGAAGTCTTATTGCCAGGCTTTATGCAGAGATTATTCAGCATGGTAGCCACTTTACTGACAAGGTCTGAAAGATCAAAGTGTTAATATAGTTTATCAACAAAAATGTTTCAGTTAAAGAGCCATTCTTGCAGGATATCCTGGTTTTTCTAGTTAAGACCTATCTCAAACCAGTTCTGGATGACTTTAGTGAAATAGGCCATTGCAAAATTAATTTTTGCAATGTCCATGTTAAATTGTATAAGATTAGCATGAAATTAAAGACAATATTGGAATTAGTATTAGGGCTAGGAGTTTGATTAGTGTTAATAGTGTTTGCAAGTCAACTGAGTACATTAGCTAACTGCTTATTAGTATTATTGCTGTAACAGTATTTTAACTGTAAGTAACAGAATTAAATATATTAGTTGCTAAATTAGTACCAAGGTTAGTAGTAAGAGCATTCTCCCAATTAAGATTATTGTCCACAAGAATAATACTTAGGCCAGGAACAAGCAAAGCTATCTGGGCAGGTTGAATAGTATGAGTTGGAAACCTTAGAGATAATTGGCTTCTTTGATAAATACATCTTGAATGTTATGGAGCATTTGGTGGATATGCAAGATTATTGCTGAAATGCAAAATTGTATTGAAGAGTGTCTCAAGCAGTGGGACTAGAGTTAACCCTGAATAGGTTAAAAAGTTATTTTTTACAGACAGTACCATAACAGAGAATTTAGCAAATAGAACTGCTTAGAAGCAACAGTAGACTTGGGAGTTTGATAATACTGTCAGGCATGGGTTACACCAGGAGATAAAGTCTACAGAGTTGGCTCAGAGATGTGTGGAGTATGTAAACTCTGTGCTTTGCAATACAAACTTGTAGAATGATCTTAGCTTCAATTTATGTACTGTACTATCTATTTGTTGCATGGTTACAACTTCAGATGAATCAATGAAGTTTGAGATGGAGGTGAGTGCTAATTTGGTGTGTCACTGTTGAATACCAGGAATTAAGTTCAATAAGAAATTATCTTTGTTAATTATCAGACTAACAAATTATAGTGTAATTACTAGTCTTATATATTCCCTTACATCTCTTATTACTCTTGGCTACCAGTAGTTCCTCATTAATAACTCTATTGTCTTTTACCTTCCTTTATATTCTGCTGCTAGTATATCATGGTATAACTAGATTATCTCTACTCTTAACTCTTTTTTCTTCAGTATATATATCTTTTCTTTCTTCAACACCAAATCTCCTTCTATATGCCATTCATTCTCTTTCAATATCTTAACCCCTACTTTTTTTATCTCTTCTACTACTTTTACTACTTCTTCATCTTTTCTTCTAACTATTTTTATTTTTCTACTATATCTATCTCAGGTCTTTTTGTTACTACTTCTGTTAAACTACAAATTTATTGTTGTTTTTTCCATTTTTGTTTCTAGTATATGTTTTAAGATGAAATTAAATCTTAACAGATAAAGTACCTAATGGGCTTATCTACTATTCAATTTCTATCCATTTATGAAGTATCCTAAGTTTTTATAGTCTATTCAAGCCTCAAACTTAAACTTAGTGCCCTTGAGTAGATATTAGGATGTAATCTCACATCAGTTTCCATGTGACTGTAGGAATGCATCTGGTTGTTTTCGTCCTGTTTTGCCCCCTTCAATAGCGTATGCAAGAAGATCAGTAGTTGTTAATGGGAGCATGAACCCTGATGTGATGTTTGTGATAGCTCAGTAAAAGTCAGTTGCATACTGGTATTTCTTCCATTATGAGCAGTCATAATTCAGGATAAGAGGAGGATACTTACTGAATATTCATTGAGTACTGGCTCGCAAGCAACAAAAAACTAGAAACCAAGAGTTCAATGTGTATGTTAACTTGAAAGTAATCAAGGACACTATACTAGCATGATACTCCTCAAAGCCATTTTCCTCACGAGTTATAATGGATCAAATCCATCAGGCGATCCATCATCAAATCCTATAGCCTCTCCCAGTTTTCCAATTCTCTTATTACTACTAACATTTCTTTATTATAAATCTTATAGTTTCTCTCTGTTTTATTTAGAGATTTTGAGAGAAAAGCTATAAGTCTCCATCTTTCATCTTTATACCCCATAAATAATATCTTTCTTGTACTGCTAATACTGGTTTTTTTGTAAATTTCTCTTTTAATTCCCTAAAAATACTCTCCTGCTTCTCTGTTCAGTCTCACTTCTGATCTTTCTTCACCAGATTATATACTTTAACTCCTTTTGAAGTTAGCTAGTTCAATCTCACTCTTTACTTATATTTTTCCAGTTTTACATATAAATTATTTTCTGCCAACCTTTTTACCACTTCTTTTACTATCTTGTTATGCTTCTTCTCTTCTTCTATTCCTACTATAACATCATTAATGGAACTTGCTACTTCTCTAGTATTAATTAAATCTCATAAGATCTTATTTATCATTGTTTAAAATGTTGCTGAAGAATGTATAAGTCCAAAGAATATTACAGTTGGTTTGAACAATCTTTCTAGAGTTATGAAGGCCACCTTCCACTCATCTCTCTCTTTTATCCATATATTATTGTAATCTTATCATAAGTTCAATTTAGTAAATACTTTTTTAGTACCAGTATTTTTCATAATGTTCAAAATAAGAGACAAAGAGTAATTGTTCTTAATAGTCTACTTATTTAAATACTTATAGTCCTGTACCATCTACTTTTGATTATTCTTTTTTTCTACAAAAACACTAATTGTTATAACTCAAAAACCTTAGAGTGTTGTGGCAACCACTAAACACAAAGTTCAATAGTAACATAAGCAATAAATCTCTCAGTAGGATATCAAGTAGAGATCATAAGAAAACTCAACAAGGAGTCTCTGCTGAATTGCTACCCTATTTATATATGTTACACATGGTCCATGCTACTTAATAATTACCCTACCCTAAAGTCCATATGTTGTTCATGAGTGTACCATATGTATACTATGAGGTAACTATGTAGTTAACATGCTCCTTGACATTATCCATCTAGTCTACTCTAGTCTACTCTAGGCCTATGACCTCACATCATGTGACAAGTCATGTGACCACACTCATATATCTCTTCATTATCAATAAAAAGAAAAAGAAATTCAAAAGAAAAGAAATATAAAATCAAGAAAAATATATAAAAGAAAAAGAAAAATGTTAGTCCTCACACACATCATAACAGTACCCCTCTCTTAAGGTTCCTACTCTGGAGGAACTTTCTGCCTCTCCCTCTCCTATCACCTTTTTTTTCCATCTTGCCCAACTCCTTTCCAGTTTTTTCAAATATTCATTCTCAAACTTGTTATCATCCCACCCAAACAAAATTCTTGCTGTATACTTCCCTGGCAATTCACTCCTCTTGAACTCCTCTGCTTCTGGGTTTAACTTTACCTCTCCTGCTTTCTGCTTTTCCTTTTTCTTCTCTACTTGTTGTATTTCTTCTTCCCTTATTTCTTTCTCAAATTCCTTTATTAAGTCCCTTGCATTCCTTAAATTTTCTAACCCTTCCCAAGTGTCTTCCTCT
>Ga0157358_1000367_pt1 | contig 18502 bp, 10 predicted proteins | sample AttcapACBM2_FD_111484 | JGI IMG/M metagenome (GOLD analysis project Ga0157358, IMG submission 111484) | Fungus gardens microbial communities from leaf cutter ant in Botucatu, State of São Paulo, Brazil - Atta capiguara ACBM2 | ecosystem: Host-associated > Fungi > Mycelium > Unclassified ... | reverse complement strand
ACAAGGAGCCCTTGCTGCATTACTCCTCTATTTATATAAATTACAGGTGGTCTGTGCTACAACAATATTTACCAGCCCTTATGTCCATGCCTCTACCTCATGTCCTATTACTCATCCACCATGCTTCTACCTTAAGGCCACCATGCCATGTCTATGTGCTCTGATGTCATACTCTTAATCTCCACTGTACATGTGCATACCATGTGTACACTATGAGAAACTCTTGTCCCTTGATGTTATCCCTAACCCTAACTCCTATCTAGACTTCTCTTGATCCTTCTAGACCCTAAGTTCTTCCAGACTGCTCTAGACTTCTATTACATGACTTCCAAGTCACGTGCTCTCCATCCATTGTAGACTAATAAAATACTATCTTATTTATGTCTGGCTAACCCTAACCCTAGCCAAAGTTTGTCCACATTCTCATCTTATAACAGTAGGTGTTATATTCTTGCTTTTATCCTTATGTTTTATGACTCGTTTGTATTATATACTATGGATTGTTTCCTCATGGCATCTTGTTATATATAGCATAGATATACTTCTGTATTCTTATACTTTACCACTTGCAATTCATTCCTTTCTTACTCTCAAGTCTTTGTCTAAGTACAACTTGAGCTCTAGGCTAAGGTCATAACACACAGATTTAATAAAAACTGGTATAACAAGAAGACACAAAAGCTCTGAGAAATCAGAGCCAACTCAATTGACTTATCTATGAGTAGGAGTAAACAATGATTTTAAAATTCTTTAATCTTTATTTATTCAATAATCTTTCTAGTCAATTATATTTACAAAATTACTAACCAATGATAGTGATAACCCAAGAGTTATCACTTATATAAATATTAATCAAGTTGTATTTTTCATTAATGTTTATTTGGATGATCAACAAACTATCTTAAAGTATTTAAAAAATACTGAGATAAACCTGAACAATATCCTTATCATGACAGAAAACTTCAATATTAAATGGAATCTGTTATATTTCTATTACTCATCACACATAGATATACTTTGAGAAGTAGCTGACAGTTTTGGTCTAGAACTATCAATATCCATCAACTTGGTATTTACTCAATATATAAACAACTCTCAGAATTCAAATTTAGTATAGAACTTAATATTTCTCTAAGTAAGATTAGAGAAATTCAACATTATCTAATCTCACTAGATCTCTAAAGTTCTTTGAATTATGCTTCCAACATCACTATTGAGGAAGAATTCATTTAAAAAAAGAAACAGTCTATTATTAGAAATAGTAACAAAGAAAAAATTTTATCAACAAGCATAGGAATAGGATAGGCTCTATAAAGATGACTAACATTACTGACTGTGACATGTTTAAATATATAACTCAAGAATTTACTACTATTGTAAAAGATTTTTGGGACAAATTTTTGAAATTGGTCAACATCACTAAATGATATAAAGCATGGTAGAACAATGAATACAACAGAGACTTATCCATGTATTGAACGTTCAGAAAGAGAACTGACTGGATTAATTATAGAGAAATAGCTAAAATAGTCTTTTTTGACAGTAGAATTCAAGAAATTGTGCCATTCAACAAGAGACTATGGAATCTTATGAATTGGGTCACAAAATACAAGTTACCAGCTATAAATGCCATCAAATTCAATGGACTTTCATATAACAAGCTGAATAATTTATGATAAGCATTACATCAATTGTACAATTCAGCTCAAGATTGACCTATCAATTTTCAACTTCTTGAAGAGATTTTCTTATGTTGATAAGTAGAGTGGCCTCCATTCTCTAGAGTGAAGTTTAATAATGTTATCAATAAGTACAGTAGTTTGTCTATTCTAGGCCCAGACTATATCTTTTGAAATCATCTTAAAGAGATATTAAGTAATATCAAGTATAGTTCTAACATTATTAGCATAGTGAATATATGTATCAATCTCAGTTATTAGCTGTCTCACTTTAAGAAATCATTATCCATTATTATTTTGAAGCTGAATGAATCTTTGTATAACATTATAAATGTTAGAATTATGAAAATTAGACTTAGTCTATTCTATTTTCTTTTTCATTTTTATTTTTATTTTCAATTTATTTTCAATTTCAGAATCTAGGATTAGAGTTTAATATAATATAACATGTCACTGTCACAAATGGTCACATGATGTGACTTGGTATTACACAATCACACATTATAATAGAAAACAGTAGAAGTGTCACAAACTTCATTCAGCTTGTATCTCCATAATAAGTGGACTGATTTTCACAAACTAAGTTGCACTGGAAAGCTCCAAATGAGAACTATCCACACATATGCAGGATGTACAAAAGCAATAACAAATGACTGAGATATCAGGCCATCAGTAGCTGTAAAAGCTTTGTCTGCTAATATCTCATGAAAGGCTAAACAGATTCGCATGATTGAACTTGCATTGAAAAGTACTTATCAATCTGTTTCCAATGATATATGATTTGTCTCAAAGCAATAAGTATTGGTAGAGATACAAGCATATCAATATAGTAATATAATGAGTTACCTTCTAAAATTAGCCTGACATTTGCTATGACAGATAACAGCTCCCATCAGGTATAAGTTTTGATCATGTGATGGTAACAGCTTGCACATGGACTATCACTCTTTTGTATATATACCTCTGTATCTGAGGGCTAGACCTTAGACTTAATAATGTCAATTATTCCTGTTGATACTTTTTGTCATCTGTCAATCATCATATCCTTATACTGAACCTTTGAAACACTATTCAGCTCAAGTATCACAACCAATGAGTATCTTTTTTGTAATAAGAAAGTTCTGATGTTATACAGCATGTTGTATACATGTTGACTATAAGACAGATATATGGTCATTTAGGGTAGGCCAATTGTAGTGTAGCACAGACCATCAGTCTAGAGTATATAAGATAGATAACACTGTATAGAGTTCTCTATTGAGTTTTCTTGTACTAACCCTAATACAAGATTCTTTCTCTTGACTTGCTCTAAAATCTTGAGTTTGTAACAATAAAAGTCTTTTGTCCTATTATCCTTCTCAATATGATAGAAAAACTAATTAAAAAACAATAAGCAATAGACTTCAAGTTCATACTATTATGTCAAATTTCATTTATCTAAGCTAATTAGAAGGTACTAAGCAACATTTAACAACTGATACTAGAATTTTCTTAACCTATCTCATACAAATAGGATAGGTTAAGGGTCTTCACACAAGCATCCTTATATTCAATATAGCACAGTTCTTCTCTTTTATAAATTATTAGCCTCTTTTTATCATTCTAACCAAAGTGGGCTTTGACTTAAATATTCCCAAATCCTTCTCTAGTTATTTATGTTGTGGCAACTACTAGTCACAAAGACTAATAATAACACAAACAAGTAAATCTCTTAAAGTAGATATAGTGTGAAAAGTTCACAAGAGAACTCAACAAGGAGTCTCTGCTAAATTAGAGTCCTATATATATGTTTTACATGTGGTCTGTACTAACAATAATTAAATCTGCCCTTATGTTCATGCTTTATCCTCATGTTTGCCTTATGTCTTACTCAAGGCCACCATGTTGTATACATGTGCTCTGATATCATCTTCCAGATCCTTCCACCATATTTTAGGCCTATGACATCACATCATGTGACATGTCATGTGACTGTAGTGTCATGTGCCTCTTTATCATCCAAAAGAAAAAGAAATTAAAAAGAAAAGAAAAGAGATATAAAATCAAGAAAAATAGATAAAAGAAAAAGGAAAATATTAGTGTCTACAGCATTCCATAACAATTTAATTAACAGACAAATCCAATATGTTTGGAATTCTTTCACTTCTCCTTTCTTTAGAGTTAATGTTAGTATGAGTCAGGGATCTGCTCTCTCTCCTATTTTCTCTGTTCTTTATTACTCCTATTTTTTATATATTGGAAAAAAGAACAAAAGATCTTTTGATTTCTATTCTAGTTTCTTTTCTATCATTTGTTGATGATAGTCTTCTCATTTCTCAGGAAAAAAGTTTTGAAAAATCAAACATAAATATTTTTTGTAGTTATAGTATTATTTCTTCTTTTTTTAAACAATTTAGTCTTGTTATCAAGCATGATAAGTCCATGGTTTTCTATTTCTCTAAATTAACAAAGAACTTGAATCCTCTTCCACTAGATCTGAGATCTTTAGAAGACATAGTACTCAGACTGAAAGACATATAGCAATATTTGTGATTTTATTCAATAGAAAACTCTCTTTTCAACATCATATCCATCACTATGCCAACAAAGCATTATCCACCATAAAGAGCATGATGTTACAAACTCAAGATCTTAGAGTTGATCAAGAGAAAGAACCTTTTATAGGGTTTATACAAGAGAACTCAATAGAGAACTTTGTACAGGATAGTCTATCTTATATACTAAATCCACATGGTCTATGCTAGCTACTTCTAACCTACCCTAAACAGCCATGTGTTAGCCTTAAGGTCAACATGTGTTGTATATGCTGTATGATGTCATTTTTTCAGAATCTTCTATGTCCTTCCATATGTCTCATAACTTGTAACTATGTTATCTGATGTGACTGCATGATCTTGTCACTCTAACCCTAACCCTAAGTTCTAAAAATAGAAAAATCAAAAATAAATTGAAAATGAAAAATGAAAATGAAAATAAATAGAGTCTACTACTTTTGACTTTGACACATAAAGATATTGGAAAATTTGATAAGAGAACTTTCACTAGTATACCAGTATCTCTTATATAGAACATGTGTACTCTCTATTGCTTTATACAGTTTTCAGCTCTGATATTTCAAAGGAGTGCCATTATACCAGTCTCTTAAAGAGCTGAAGAAAATATAGAGAAGAACAGCCCTTTGGATTATAAAAGTATTCCATATATCACTATCATGAAGAGTTGAAGTTATTACTGAACTCATTTCTATTCACTTTCATCTTGATAAAATGAGTGGCTAGCATTATCTTTGGATAGTGATACTTCTTAAGTAATATGTGATAAATTTACTTTTGGATGAATATCATTCTAAAAATGTTGTTCCCTATTATATGGCCACATGTCAACTCACCTCTAAATAATGTCCAAGAATCAAAATTTCCAATGTGAACACTAATAATCACCTAAATGGTATTCGTTCAGTCTTCAATAGTCTAAATCAAGAATTTTCTTCTGATTCTTGTGTTATAGACAATTTTTATAATCATTTCTTTTTTTACTTAGCTAGTCAAAAAGATGCTAATACAAAAACTACTCATCAAAACAAACTCAAGAACTTATATAAAGAGTCATTCAACAATCAAGATACTATACTTATCATTTCTGACACAAGTGTTAGAAACAATGTTGCTATCTCAGTCTCACATATTTGAAGAGAACATAAAATTATCACAAAAACTGTTTATCATACAATGAACATATCATCAACATAAGTTGAACTCTTTGTTATTAAATACAAAATCTATAGGGCAGTGCAAATAAAAGATATGTCTTACATTGCTATAATCATAGATATTATTCATGCTGCTAAATACATCTTCAAATTGTCTATCCATTCTCACTAGTTACATTCCATTGCTATATTTAGTAATTTAAGAAAGTTCTTTAACAAAAACAATAACAACTCTATCTCTTTCTGGGATTATTCCAGTAATAATAAATGGCCTCTATATTTACTAGTTGATAAAGAGTCAAAACTTCACAGGATGATTCCTACTTTACCCAATAAAACATCATGGAAATTCAGCAAAAAAGAAGAATGCAACAATATTGTTAAAAATAGCAAAATTATTTTCAAGCTTCCAATTACAAGAGAAGACAATTCCTTGATCTTAGTAATGATGATAATTAATCTATTAATCTGATCTATTTCAAAGATAGAGCTTGGCTAAAACATTTTGGCCTGTCCAACTCATTATGTGCATACATTACTAGATTGATCACAAATTATGCTCCTATTGGCAAATATAGGCCATGGTTCTTTTCCAATGAGTTATTTGCATATTCTTGTGGTAAATCTCTTATTGAGATGAGAGTACATATTCTACATGAGTATGTTTGATATAAGAAATCATGGAATTCCAAGTAAGAGTCTCTTAAGAACATTCTTGTCAAGAACACAAAAGATGAACTTAGTTTTTCTTTATTTTTGTTCTAAATTTTTATTTTCTGTTTGATCTATTTTTCATTTTTCCATTTTTAGAACCTAGGGTTAGGGTTAGTCATGTGACACAAGAAGAAAGGCATAGAAGATACTAGAAAAATGATATGATACAGCATATACAATATATATTGACTTTGAGATATATGTATGGCTGTTTAGGGTAGGCTAGAAGTACATAGCACAGACTATGAGTCTTTAGTACAAAAAGGTAGACAATCCTGTAAAGAGTTCTTTATTGAGTTCTCTTATGTAAACCCTATACAAGATTCTTTCTTTTGACCCACTCTAAGGTCTTGAGTTCATATCAATTCTTATATTTCTTGAGTTCAATTCTGGAGCTTTTTTCTTTTAAGAAGGCATCAAATAGAAGGGTTTTTTTCTTTTTTTTTCCTTTCTTTTCCTCTTTATTTAAAGTTTGTGTATTTAGAGTCAACTAGAGCTATTATACTAAATTGTTCTGTTATATCTGTGGTTGAGAGTTAAGCTTTGATGTTTAGCTATTAGCTTTTTGTTTCTATAGTCTTAAGAGTTGAGACCACTTCTTAGTCTGTAAGTTGGTTCAGCTTCCAAATTTTTGCTATTGATTCCATATAATTGGTAAGCCCAAGTTCTTAGAATCCATACTACTTTATCCTTGCTCTCTTTTCTAATCCTTTTTGATATCTATTTTGCTAAGTAATGTTTAGTCCTTCTAAATTTTAGCTTCTAAGTAGATTAGGCCTTTATTATAGATTAACTTGTTAATATACAGTCTCAAGTCTTTGATTATTGCTGATGAGTGGGTATTTTTCTCTAGTAGCTCATAAAACCTCTCTATTGTTACTTAGAGGGTTGTGTTAATTTTATTTAGGGTAGGTTTAGGTTTTCTTTCAGTAAAAACCTCTTCAAGACTAATCATAGTTCTTATTTCCTGTTTGATTGTTCTTTTCTACTCTTACTTTATAATCTGATCTCCTACTGAGTCTATCCACTTTCCCCATTTTTGTTCCTAGGACATGTTTTGAGGTAAAGTTAAATCTTAACAGGTAGAGTGTCCAATGGACTTGTCTTCTGTTTAAATTTTGCACTTTCATAAAATATTCTAAGTTCTTGTGATCTGTTCAAATCTTGAACTTGAATTTTGTGCCCTCTAATAGATGTTTCTAGTTTTATAACCTTCTTATTACTGCTAACATTTCCTTGTCATGAATTTCATAGTTCCTCTTTGTCTCTTTAAGAGATTTTGAGAAATAGACTACTAGTCTCTATTGTCCATCTTTACACTCTATAAATAAAACTCCTCCTATTGTATAATCTAATACATCAACTTCCATCCTCATTTTTTGTCTAAATTTGGTACTGCTAACACCAGTTCTTTTGTAAATCTTCTCTTCAACTCCTGAAACACCCTCTTCTGCTTTTCTATTCAATCCCACTTCTGATTCTTTTTTACCAAATCATGTAATGGTCTAGCTATTGCTATAAAATGTTTAATAAACCACCAATAATAATTGGCTAGTTCCAAAAACTTCTATATATCTTTAACTTCAAAGTGGACTAGTCCAATACTTCTTTCACCTTCTTCTCTTCCATCTTAATTCTCTTTGGCCCAATCACTACTCCTAAAAACCCTACTTTCTTAACCTTCTATTTGCATTTTTCTAGTTTTACATATAAATTATTCTTTGCTAACCTCTTTACTACTTCTTCTACTACTTTATCATGACATTTCTCCTCTTCTATTCCCACAATTACATTATCAATGAAGCTTGCCACTTCCCCAGTATGTTATGAGATGCTTGGACACTAACAATTTTTATTTTCTTTTTCTTTTCTTTTTGATTTTATATGGATTTTGTTTTTTCTTTTTCTTTTTCTTTGGACAATGGAAAGGCACATGACATGTCACATGATATGATGTCATATGCCTAGAACATGATGGAAGGATCTAGAAGAAGATGTCAAGGCATATGTATACAACATGGTGGCCTTGAGTAAGATGTAAGGTAAACATGAGGATGAAGTATGGACATAAGGACAGGACTAATTATTAGTAGCACAGACCAAGCATGTTTTGTATAAATAGAACTCTAATTTAGCAGAGACTCCTTGTTGAGTTCTCTTGTGAACTTCCCATATTATATCCACTTAAGAGATTTACTCACTGTATAGTCATTAGTTTTTGTGACTAGTGGTTGCTACAACACAGTATTGATCAAGTTCTATAGAATTTTGTTCATCATTGTTTGAAATGTTGCTGGAGAATTGGTTAGTCCAAAGAACATAAATGTAGGCTCAAATGACTCTTCCAGAGTCATAAATGCTTATGATTCAATAACCTTAGTGTTGGTTAGAGAAAAAGACCTTGTATAGAGTTTATACAAGAGAACTTAATAGAGAACTTGGTATAGAACTGTCTACCTTATATACTAAGACTAATGGTCCATACTACTGCTGCAATTAGCCTACCCTAAATGACCATGCATCTACCTTAAGGTCAATATGTATTAAACATATCATATAATGTTATTTCTTTCAAAGTCTTCTACTATTTTCCATTATGACACATGATTGTGTGACAGTAACATGTGACATCATACTAAACTCTAACCCTAGTTCTCAAAATAGAAAATGAATTGAAATAAAAATAAAAATGAGATAGAAAATAAAATAAAATAATGTTTCTTTTTCATAATTCTAATATTACTGTTAGGAGTACAGTATGAAGTACATATATAGTACTAGCCAGATATTAAAGCTAAGCTTAACATTGTGCACTTTTAGTATAACTGGTTCAGTAGCTGATCTATTTATAATACAAGACTCTAATATATCATAGTCTTTACTATTATTTAAACCTTCAACATCTCAGTTATCAACCTCTCTCTATTCTTGTGAATATAATAGATAGGCCAGAATACCTTCTAAACCAAATATATCTATATTTATATCTTTAAGCCTGAGTGCTCTGAAATGGAATAAGTAATCAAGGACTTGTTGAGGTTTTCTAAAGATTGTAAAACAATTATTTAAGGTAATGATAATAAAGATCAAGTAGAACTGAGGTTATGCTACAGTGCAACAAGAACTATACAACAATAGCCTTTAACTGTACACTAAAGAATTCAAAGGGGATAATATCAATATCAGAAATTGAAATATAAAAGAAGAATAAAATATGTAAAACTCTTAAAAGAGTTCTTATCAATGCAAAAGAATAAAGTTAGGAAGAATAATATACAAGTAACATCTGTTTGTGAATGCTTTCTCTTGCTAGTATACTTCTAAACAGTAAACCCTACTAAACCCTACACTATGTAACAAAAGCTCCTTTATAAAATCTAGTGAATAGATTACAAAGCTTATTAAGAGCTTCTAATAACATTATCCATCCCAGGTAATGTGCTCTAAAGGCACTTCTCAAGTCAAATCTTATGACTAAAGGTACTAACTAATACTCATCTTGTCAGTCTTTCCCAAACTACTAGAACTCTCCAAAACTTGCCTAAAAGTAATGGTAAGTACTGTTAATAGTGATTTACATGTGCTAGGATTATCTGTAGATAGTATGGAAGACAGATTGAGATGGAAGTAGTGCTATGCAAATAAGATGACCTTAGCTTTAACAGAAGATTGTTGTACCTAGCCTAACTCATTATAGAATTATATTTTAGAAGAGAGAATTCAGGTGTACTTAGAGCAAGTGTAGTACAATCTAAGTTGATTGTCAAACTAAGGAATAGTATATATAGTGGCCAATCTTTTGAAATATAGAAGTGATAATCTAATAATACTCTACTGCTGTGCATACTTTGGGTTGTTGGACACTATAGGAGTTGTCATTCAAAAGTCTATAAAATTGATGAGAAATACAGATTTTGGTTCTTGAATTGATAGGTAATTGGAAAAGAGTATGATCCATACTGGGAAAGGGTGAGAGTGCAGATGTCAGATGGTATGTGATAGATACTAACAATACTCACTTAATAAAATTGTAATTAAATTGCTTATGATAACAGAGGTCAAGTAGAACTAAGGTTATACTAGGGTACAATAAGAACTATGCAACACTAGCCCTTAACTGTACACTAAAGAATTCAAAGAGGATAATATCAGCATTAGGAATCAATAGAATATATAGAAATAATAATATAGACAATAATTAAAACTCTTAAAAAAATGTGAAAGGATGAAGTTAGGAAGAATATTAAAAGGAATATATGAGTAGTATCCACTTGAAAATACATTCTCTTGCTAATACACTCTTAAACAGTGAATCTTATACTATGTAATAAGCTTCTTTGGAAAATCTAGTAAATAAATTGCAAAGCTCCTTAAGAGCCTTCAACAACACTATCTATCCCAGGTAATGCACTCTAAAGGCACCTCTTAAGTCAAACCTTATGACTGAAGATACTAACTGATACTCACCTAACTAGTCTTTCCTAGACTACTAGAACTCTCTGAAACTCATTCAAAAGTGATATCAGATACTAACAATACTCACTCAATAGAATAGAGGTTAAACTGCTCTTGAATGGGAGTATTTGGATAAGAGTCCTCTCTCTTACTTCTCTTTACTTGTGGCTTATGTATTAGTCTAAAAATACAAAGAATAGAACTAGAAAATGGAGATTAAAACTATAAGGAACTTTCTGAGATCTTGAGAGCATATGGTCCTCTCTTTATTTGCAACCTAAAATTGATCCATTAATTGATATCTACTTACAAGAATCCAGTTCATTTTTCTTTTACTGTTTCTATAGTTGCTCCTTCTCATTCCTCTATTCTGGACTCTGTTGGATTCCAATCTCACACATTTCTACCTTATTCAGTCATTTGAACATTTGTATTAGAGTTGTAAACCTTGAACACTAGTTTTTTCATTTAATATTTCTTTTTCTTTTGATTTATTTTCCTATTTTTGAACTTAGGGTTAGGGTTAGTAGTGATGTCACAATCATACTGTCACACATATGTCACATCAGATGACATAGTAACAGTAATACACAAGTTATAAGGTCATAGAGAAGGGTATAGAAGGTTCTAGAAGGATGACATCATAACAATGTGTATTACACATGTTGGCCTTGAAACACATGGTCTTTAGGGTAGGCTAGAGAAGTAGTAGCATGGACCATCATTGTTTAGTATATAAGACAGACATTTCTATACAGAGTTCTCTATTAAGTTCTCTTGTGTTTAACTCTAATACAAGGTTTCTCTTTATTGACCCACTCTAAAGTCTTTGAATTATAACAATTTGTAACTTGGTAAAGCTCTCTTGTGGGTGCATACTCTTTGTAGGTAGTTGTTCTTGAGTGGATGATATTACTTTTCAGTATAGTTCTAGTGTTACTATTTTTTTAGCAAATGTATAACATTGTTTTCTTTATAGTTCTTTAGAAAACAGTTTCACAATACTTTTTCAAGTCTGGTTTTTTTAATGCTACTACACCAACTCTCTAGTCAGTATCCACTTGAGAGTGCCTGAGATATTATCTATGAGCATAATGTCATCTCACTAATATCTTTAAAGAGGTTTTAAATGCTTAAAAACCTTATAAGAGTATTTTCTTTTGTGGAAAAGTGTTTTTCAGTGTAAAAATGAAACAGAGGTTGTGTGGGTTAACAAAGATATAGATGAACTTCTTTCTCTTAGATAAAAGTTCCCTATATGGGTGATGGCATTGGGTTTGGATCCCAGATATCTTGAACAGAAGCAGATAACAATATTGAACTATAAAAGAAATTACAATTATCTTGCTCAGTAGTGAGATAGAATTTTGGTGGTTAAAAAGTATTCCAGGTTTTTATAATCCATAATAATATCTATAGAGAGTTCCAATTCTTTCAAGTAGTAATACAAGATATTGTAGGCTTTCAAAACCATGAGGAGTTCCTTGTTTTATATATTGTAGTTGAGTTTGGCAGTCTTGAACATGTAGAAATGGAATGCAACCAGATGAACCTTTTTTTCTTTTGTCATAATTGAAAGTATAACTGTAAGAGCATAATCTAAAGTATTAGTTTCCACAACATTTGAGTGTTGAAAATCCAGTGGATAAGAATTGGAGTAAAAACAAATACTTTTTTGAGAGTATTGAATATATTACAGCATGGAGAGTCAAAGTTCCAAATAGTATTCTTTTATATCAGCCAGATTAGTAGGATAGCCATATTTGAGTAATTTTAAATAAAATTAGCCTAAACCAAAGAAAATCAAGGATGTGCAAGCATTCTTAGAATTTGCAAATTTTTACTGTCAATATTGATTTTATCAGAAGACATAGTTTTAGATACTCTACAAAGTTAGAGTGAAACTTGCACTTTTTAGCTTTCATATATAGTTCAGCTTTGTAAAGTTGACATAACACTTTCTTAATATAATTCTAATGTTGGAATATTTTATGAACTGCTGGAAAACTGTAGCAGTGTAAGTCAGGTCAAAAAGCATTACTGCCTATTCAAAGAATCTGTAACAAGTACAGAAAGCTATTTTCTATTTGTTATCTTCTACAATCTATACTAGGTAATACATGTGACAAAGATTAATCTTAGTATAGATATATGCCTTTTAGAGTAAATTATGGATGTTATTGTTGTGAAGCACTCTGCTTAGTAAGCATGTGGTCCATGATCAGTAGTCTTAATTAGATAGTTGATGTAAAAATTTACATATAGATTCATCTCATACTAATACTATTTGTTTTTTGTCATTACTTCCTTTTAGCTCTCTATTGAAGTATATACCATAGGTAAGTAGTTTCCAGTTGTCCACACTGCACTATGTTGTTATATACTCTGTTTCTTCCAATAGGTTATGGACACTGGTTATCTTGATCTCTAGTTAGTGTTTTTTTAGGCTACTTTCTGTTGATGAGAAGAACTTGACCAACTCTACTAGTAGACTGATATCTTGTTGCTTCTAGGTCTGTTATAGATTGAGCTGATTCTGAATCACTCTATACCTACAGAATTCTCTTAAACTTTATATATGCTAATAGCTCATCATTAGTTAGATTGAACATTTATACTTTAGCCAGCTGTATTTGCTCTCTAATTCATGCTGATTACATTTAATAATAGCAATGGCCAACTCTATCACTACTCTTTCTAAGCTTACTGATCTTGCTGATTACCTCTTCTAGAGAATCTATATTAAATCAGCTTTTACTCTCATTACCTATTCTAGAGTTATCTTTACCACTGAAGATATGCTGAGTGCTTCAGCATTCTCTTAAACTACTAATATGTTATAAGTGTGCTTGGATACTGACATTTGTCTTTCTTTTTATCTATTTCTCTTAATTTAATATTTCTTTTCTTTTGATTTTTCTTTTATATTTCTTTGATAATGAAGAGGTACATGACTGCAGTCACATGACATATCACATGATATAGGGTCATATGCCCAAACTTGGAAAGAGGTGGCTAGAAAGGACTAGAAGAATGATGTTAGGGCCCATATATATAGCATAGTGTTGTAGCAACCACTTGCTGGAACAGCACTCGTAGTATGTTGACTTCAGCAAAGCTCTTAGATGGCTATCTAGTAATGGGGATTACAAGAGAACTCAACAAGGAGCCCTTGCTGCATTACTCCTCTATTTATATAAATTACATGTAGTCTATGCTACAACAATATTTACTGGCCCTTATGTCCATATGTCAAGATCATTGATGGTGGACTTCATTTTTATTTTTATTTTTATTTTTCTATTTTTAGAAACAGCTTGGGTTAGAGATTATCAGTTATGCTGTCACATTAGTCACAAGATGATGGCGTAGTTACAAGACTGATCATAGGACTTGGGAGAATGGAGTAGAAGGTTCTGGAATAAAGTGACGTCATACAACATGGACAACACATGTTGGCCTCATGTCATACACATAGTCATTAGGGTAGGGTGTACAGTAGTGAGCACGGACCATGAGTAGTAGTATATAAGGTAGACTACTTTGTACTAGGAACTCTATTGAGTTCTCTTGTGTTACTCAATATAAGAGTTGTCTTATCACTTAAACCTTTGAGCTTTAAGTCATAACACTATGCCTCTACCTCATGTCCATTACTCATCCACCATGCATCTATCTTAAGGCCACCATGCCGTATACATGTGCCTTGACATTATACTCTTAATCTCTACTATACATGTGCACACCATGAGGAACCCATGTCCCTTGACGTCATTCCTAACCCTAACTCTGATCTAGACTCTTCTTGATCCTTCTAGACCATTAGTCCTTCCAGACTATTCTAGACTCTGTCACATGACTTCCAGGTCATATGCTCTTCCTCCATTGTAGACTAATAATAATACTATCTATCTATGTCCAGCTAACCCTAACCCTAGCCAAAGTCTGTCCACACACTCGTTTTATAACACATAGTGTTCTTATGGAAGATATGAGGTTGATACATGGTGGAAGCATGGATGGTACATGGACATTAGGGTAGGGTTATTTATTGTTAGTACAGACTATGTATCTATAGTATAAATAAGGTAGTAATACATCAGAGACTCCTTGTCAAGTTCTCTTGTGATCTTTACAATAATATCCTATTAAGAGATTTACTTCTTGTATACTATTGGTGTTTGTCACTAGTGGTTGCTACAACATGATATGGATGAGATAACCAGGAGGAACTTTCTGAGCTCTCAAGCTTTGGCTGTTTTTAATTTTACTTTGCCAGATAACTGATTAATATAACCAGTATAATGCTAAGGTCTTTTAGGCTTACTTGTGGACTTGTATGAGAATATATGGTTCAATATCAGTTTTTGCCAACTGCTAGAGAACAGTTATGATTCAAATTTCCAGTAATCAGGACTTTGCTCCTTAGATTGCTAAGCTTAATTCTTCTTATATGAAAATCTATGAGAATAACTGTGATATCTCTATTTCCTTACTAATTGATGATTCACTAAACTTCTTGACTCAGTCTACCCAACTTATGAAAACTATCCTTAAATATGACAACACAATTCCATGTGCCAATACAATGGCTGCAATGAAGGACTTTATAGTTTCAAAGGAGATTAATTATACATGTATGGCTTCAAGTCAAAACAGATTTGTTCTGCCTAACTCTTCTATTGCAGTGAATTCCTCTAAATGTGAAAAGGCATTATGTTTTCTTGTACAAGGGTAAAAAAGTGCCTTATGGCAGCTTTTATAAAGATGAATGGTTCTTAGACTCTAGTGCCTCTACTTACTTTATCCCATTTGAGTCTGACTTTGTTGATATGAATTTGGGTTATTCCTATTGCAACATTGCTTTTCTGTGCAAAAAGTCTGAAGCTGCAGAAGAAGTTAAGTCTATTTCCTAGATATGGTCAAACACTACTTCCCATTCTGTGAAGAGGTTGTATACTGATGATGGAGGAAAATATACAACATCAGAATTACAATCTTTTCTAAGAGAGCAAGAAGTCATACATAAAACTAGTACTTTACATGTACACTAACAAAATGGTCATGTTGAATGATTGAATAGCATCTTGCTTGAAAAGACACAATTAATGTAACTTAAAGCATGCCTACTAGATTTCTAGTGAAAATTTGCAGTAGCAGCTATAGCTAATATATACAATCACATACCTGTTACATGTCTCAAGTGGAAAACACCTCAGGAGATCTTCTTAGATAACAAACCCAAAATATCACACTTCCATGTTTTTGGCTGTGGAGCCTATGTGTTCCTCCCTAGTGAAGTTTATACCAACAAACTTGTACTATGTTCTGAATTGATGATATTCATTGGGTATGAGAATAATGGATATTGCTTTATACACCATATACAAGAAAATATTATTTTCTGCTCTACACATGCTATCTTTGATGAGAGATCTTTTACTAAATATACTGACTCCTATGCAAAAGAGCACAAATCATATAATAAGTTATTGAACAAAATAAGTCCAGAGATGAAGTGATCAGTATCTGATCTCTCTAGGAAAAATGGACCTACTCCAGTATCTACTCTACACACACTCATTCCTCCCATTTAAAACAATCTTCCTACTCATTCTTCTTCATCTTATTTTTTTATAAGTTTATATCTCTCCTACCTACCCCAAGATTTAAAAAGCCTACAGTAGAGATTGAAGAGGATAATGATGTTGACTCTGATATTGAGATACAACTACTCAGTTCTCAATAACCTTCGCAACCTGCTCTGCAGATATTACAAGAGAGTTCTAAATTGAGGAGATTTAAGTATCAAACTCTTTAGGGAAAGAAATATTTATAGAAAATGAGAATATCCTACTAATATTCTACAGAATCCTTTATAGTAGCCAAGGGAAAGATTTTCTAACCCTAACATAGCTCATAATAGGCATAATAATGCTCATCAGGAATCATAAAGAATCTATCAGAATATACAATATTTTTTTGATAACCTACTATTTAGGACAGTTAGGATAAATGGAGTTGATTACCTATACAACTTATCTAACAATATCATTGAGATAAGTAAGATCTCATATAATATCCAGTGAGAAGATGTATACCCAATCATCGTTGATAAAAATAGGAGTAGAATGGATACTCCACTGTTAGAGTTGAAGACAGTAGTGTAATGACCTTAAGCTAGAGCTCAGGTTGCAACTAAGGCAAAGTCTTGAGAAAGGGTAAGGGAATTGTATAAATGGTAAAGTGTAAGGATACAGGAGTGTATCTACACTATATATACTACTAGTCATTGGAACCACGAGGTGTACATGAGGTGTAACACATGAGGAAATGGTGAGGAGAAAATGAGGACTAGGTTAGGTTGTAGCACTTACTACATGAGGCGCTGACTGAGACTACTTCGACACAGCCAATCGTTGTTGTCATACCCTTTGCCTATGTCCATGTTGTCTCTAGGTGGCATTGATCATAACAAGTAGACTCTAATTATTTTTTCTTTCTTATTTTTATTTTTATTTTTATTTTGTTTTTTTTAATTCTGGAACTAAGAATTAGGGCTTAGTATGACATCACATGTCACAGAAAGTTCTAGAATGATGATATCATACAATATATATCTCTTTAGGATAAGCTGGGATAGAACAGCATGGATTATAAGCTAAAATGTATATAAAATAGATATACTATACTTAGAAACTTTATTAAGTTCTCTTGTAATAACCCAATCCAAGGTTCTGTTTTTATTTCAACTCTAATAAATTTGAATTATAACATCCATCTCTTGTAGGTGAATTAGCTGAGCTAGCTATTACTAGCTACTTGGTACATCTTGTAAGAAAAGGAGAAGTAGAGAAAATTTGCTTTCTCTTAGCACAATGTATAGCAGAGTTTTGTCCAATTCCCAAAAGCCTTGGAAATATCACTAAATTATCAGCTAACATTCAAAAAAAGTGGCTTGAGTCTTGTCTTGAGGAGCTGAAATCATTCAAAGATAAAAATGTCTATAAAGTTGTGGACCTCCCTAAGGGAAGAAAAGTAATTAAGAATTTCTGGGTATTCAAAATTACGTCTGATAGTTATTATAGATCTCAAATTGTTGCAAAAGAATTTTCTCAGGTCAAAGAAGTTGACTTTGATAAGTTATTCTTCCCATTTGTCCACTATGAGATAGCATGCCTATTTCCAGCTGTTGCTGTTCTTGAAGATTGGGATATCCATAGTATTGATGTAAAAACTGCCTATTTATATAGTAACCTGGATAAGGAAATCTATATAGAGTAGTCTGAAGATTTTAGGCTATTTGGCAAAGAAAAGAAAGTCTGATGACTCCACAAAGCATTGTATGGCCTTGAGCAAGTTAGCTTATTTTGGTGGTAGACTATGACTAAGTCAATGTCAGCTCTAGAATTTAAGTAATAGAAATCTAATGCTAGTATATATTACTTCATTGATAAAGAGACTAGAGAGCTTGTTATAGTAATTGTCTATGTCAATGATGTTTGCTTTATAGGTTCAAAAGATTCTCTACTCCTCTTAGGGTTGAAGTAAAAATTTACAATAAAATAAGAATACTATGATTTTAAAGAAACTAAAGAGTTTCTTAGAATGCATATAAGTTGTAACTGTAAGAATCAAAAGAGTTTTGTAAACCAGTCTAAGTACTTGAACAAAGTTTTAGCATGATTCAATGTAGCAACCAACCCAACAAGTACTCTGCTTCTATTGGACTATGTATTTAAATCCAATGATAAATGGTTCGACCTCAATTTCTATTAAAAGTACTAGCAAATAGTTAGATCTCTAATGTATCTAATAATCAACTTATATCCTGACATAAGATTTTCTGTAGTCAGACTTGCTCAAAAGATGGAAAATTCCTTAAATAAGCATTATCAAGTAGGATTGCATCTATGCAGGTATTTGTTTAATACTTGCAAGTATT
>Ga0157358_1000365_pt1 | contig 18596 bp, 10 predicted proteins | sample AttcapACBM2_FD_111484 | JGI IMG/M metagenome (GOLD analysis project Ga0157358, IMG submission 111484) | Fungus gardens microbial communities from leaf cutter ant in Botucatu, State of São Paulo, Brazil - Atta capiguara ACBM2 | ecosystem: Host-associated > Fungi > Mycelium > Unclassified ... | reverse complement strand
CGAAATCGGTAGACGCAGTTGATTCAAAATCAACCATCGAAAGATGTGCCGGTTCGAGTCCGGCCTTCGGCACCAAGTGAAGTGAGTTGTTGGACTAAGAAGCTGCCTGAGGGCGGCTTTTTTGTGTCTGAAACCCAGTATCCGCAAGGTTTTTCTCGTTTTTCCTCATCCTAAGCCAACCTTATTCAATCTACATCAACTTACTGATGCGAATACCACGGCGCATATATCGTGGTTAGATGATGTTTGTACCCACACAGAACCCTTGAAAGGATACTCATCATGGCTCTGAGTGATGTGAAGGTTCGTTCGGCAAAGCCTGAAGCAAAAGCTTGTAAACTTGCTGATGGTGAAGGCATGGTTTTGCTTGTTCACCCGAACGGTTCCAAATACTGGCGGCTTCGTTATCGTTTTGGCGGTAAGGAGAAGATGTTGGCGCTGGGGAAATATCCTGAAGTGTCGTTGGCGGATGCCCGGGCTCGTCGCGATGAAGCCCGTAAGCTGTTAGCTAATGGCGTCGATCCCAGTGAGAACAAGAAAGCCGTTAAGGTAGAGCAGGAGCAAGAGGCGATAACGTTTGAAGTGGTTGCCAGAGACTGGCACGCCAGCAATCAGAAGTGGTCTGCATCGCATAGCGCTCGTGTACTGAAAAGCCTCGAAGATAATCTCTTTACTGCCATCGGTAAGCGGAACATTGCTGAATTGAAGACTCGGGATCTGCTTGTACCCATCAAAGCTGTGGAGTCATCCGGGCGTCTTGAAGTCGCCGCCCGTTTACAGCAGCGGACTACCGCGATTATGCGCTTTGCCGTGCAGAGTGGCTTAATCGATTACAACCCAGCACAAGAGATTGCCGGTGCGGTTGCTAAGGCGAAAAGGCAGCATCGTGCTGCGCTCGAGCTCAATCGCATTCCTGAACTACTTCATCGTATTGATCATTACTCAGGCAGGCCGTTAACCCGATTGGCTGTTGAACTCACTTTGTTGGTTTTCATCCGTTCAAGCGAACTGCGCTTTGCCCGTTGGTCACAAGTGGATTTTGAAACGGCCATGTGGACGATCCCCGGTGAGCGTGAACCGCTGGACGGTGTTAAACATTCTCAGCGTGGTTCAAAGATGAAGACGCCGCATCTTGTTTCTTTGTCGCGGCAGGCGTTAGCCATTTTGGAAAAGATCAAAAGTATTAATGGGAATCGAGAACTGATCTTCTTGGGCGATCACGATCCACGTAAGCCGATGAGTGAGAACACTGTTAATAAGGCGCTGCGGGTGATGGGCTACGATACAAAAACGGAAGTGTGCGGACACGGTTTCAGGACGATGGCGTGTAGTTCACTTATTGAATCAGGATTGTGGTCGAGGGATGCAGTGGAGCGGCAGATGAGCCATCAGGAACGCAACTCTGTTCGGGCTGCATATATCCATAAGGCGGAGCATCTTGGGGAGCGGAGGTTAATGCTGCAGTGGTGGGCGGATTATCTGGATGCGAATCGAGAGAAGGGGGTTAGTCCATTTGATTTTGGAAAACTAACGACTGGTTAAAATTGTCATAAATGAGCAGGCTGTAAAGAGAGGCCTGCTTGTGAGCCCTGATTAGGCTAGGAAGGTGCGTTGAAAACCATGCTCAAGATTTAATGATAAATGGATAACTGCTTCAGTTCATTGCAATGGTGCACAGGGATAACCAGTCTGTAAGCGTGGCGATAATATTGCTGAATATGGATAAGGCATCTTTCTGAAGCGGCTGGTTAACCAGAAACCTTTCCACTCGTTCTATTTTTAGCCTGAGTTCCGCCGAACATGTAACGTCGGATGCTGGTTAGTTAAAGAGAAAGCCCCGTTCACTATCCCGGTAGTAGCATTCTGCAGTGCACTCGGTCGGTATTTATGAAATGCCATAAGAATATCGAAGAAAAATTTTTGGCATACTTGGTGGGCAGACACAGGGGGGGCTCATGGAGTTGGTTGCACAACCAGTTGGTCACTAAAGTCTATGTCTGTCTTTTTCACCCCAATTTTGTGGGGATTTCTCAGGCTGTAACGGTTTATACGGTGTTAAAACCTATCGATTTAATTGCGATAACGCCAAGTTATCTACCATCTCATTAGCTCTATGAGATGTGAACTTAATATTTTATATTACCTTAATGAAAATTTAGATTGATAGTATGACATCCTGAAAACTAGCATCATAAAGCTAGCAGTTGCGTTAAAGTATCTCAGCGAAAACACTTTAATGTTTAACTTAATGCAGTGATCATATGGGGAATTGAAATGGTGAAGGAACATTACGGCGTAAAATCACTTATCTGTGTAATAGATAAAGAAAACATAGATATGGATTATGTTGAGGGTGAAAGCTGTATTCGCCTTACCGGTTTTTTTAGAGAAGCGATTCATGAAGATACGGAAGATATTGAGACATTTACTGTCGATATTCAACGGGACATGTTCTTTAACTTAAAGTCCCGCAAAGGTAATTCCTACATTCCCTATCACATCAAAAAGTTTTATCGTGGTGAATGTTATATACTTTTAACATTTCATGAGGTTAGGCGCTCTCAGTCTTATTATTATCGCACTTATGTTTCACCAGAAGAAAAAACTGCTATGGCACAGTCTCCGATTTATTTTGAGATAGATGCTCTAGCATTTGCGCATCAATACAACAATATTATCCATAATAATCAGACTGTCTTTAATTTTCTTTTTCGACGCCCATCTCTGCCCGCGGGTAATTATGAATTCAGCTTGTTGGGTAATGTAACTTTGCATTCCTATCATGTAGGGCAGGGGATGTGTTCTCTGTTGCACAATGATAGCGAAGGTTTTTTACTCGACTGCGGTGCTGGTACGCCAATCAAGCGGCTGGGATATGCCTCCTTAACTTCCAATAAATTAATTGCTGATTTAAATGGATTAAAAAAAGTTTCAATGATTCTTTCGCATTTTGATAGCGACCATCATAGGTTGCTATCCTGGGACAGCAATATTCTGGCTAAAATTGATAACCTCTATGTTCCAGCAAATATGCCTGCGGAGCTTGTTAAAGATGTAAATATCTATCCTATCGTTAAACCCTGCATCTCAATTACGATTCATTTCAATAACGGTAAGTTTCAAGCCTATCGCACCGAGCCGACGTGTACGGAAAAAACAAAAAATAATCATGCGCTGATTTCTGTTATTGATTCGAATAAAGAAACAGTATTGCTGCCCGCAGATTATGTCTATTCTAAAATAGTTACAGATAAAAATCTGGGTATCGAAAGATTATCTTATAAATCATATAGTTATGTGATTGTGCCGCATCATGGTGATGAAGCCAGTAGTATTGGGGTTTTTAAATCAAGTAATGTATCTGCCAAAGCATATTTTTCTGCAGGGAATCATGCAACTTATCTTCATCCTCGGAAAAATTCGCTAGATGCACATTCTGCCGCAAAATATAAAATCATTGTTGATAATGAATATGCACAAATTGATTATTCAGTTACGCTCAAATTGTAGCTAGTGAGCGATGTTTGAATACACTGGACGAAATATTCATATCCCTTAGCCGACAGAGGGTACCTGAAGGATTTTCTCTTAGTAAATAATGATGATAATTCTGTAAGCATAATCAAGATCGCTGAGAGCTTCATCGGGCTGGAGTTAGTTAAAATAGCGAGGAATGCCAAAAATATTTTTTGCTAATGCCAGGTAAGATATCAGCCGAAGCAACATAATTCCTTTAGGCTGATATCGCAGATGTAGTCCTTTTTCAGCATGCGAATTTTCGTTTCTGATGGCACAAAGCAGCCTGGAATGAACATATCATTAACACTCGATTACACAATTTTAATTACAGAAAGCTACAGTTTCGTAGGCCAAGGTATAGGCAGATTCAACTGCCTACTCATAAACTTGACACCCCATTTGAGCTTCGCTCCTCTTTTAAGGAGGAGCGTGAAAGTTAAAGGCCGTACAACCTTAACAGGATTGATAATTAGTTCAATTCATGCACAATTTCCTGCGACCAGCTGTTTTCCATGAGCATGCGGAATGAAATACCACCAGATGCCGCTTCCAAAGTAAGTTCTCCCGCATCCACCGCCGTTTTGACGTGTTCGGTCAACAATTCAAATAAGCGACGTTTATATTCAGTGTCATCATTCCCTTTCAAATGCTCGCCCTTGGTCTCCAGTACTGAGAAACGGTAATTGCCTGAACTAGGTTCTTCGACACACACCAATAAGTCAGGGTAAACTTTCTGCTTCTGCCAGCCATGAAGACTATATTCGCGTTGATTTACCGCGATACGATGCCACCAATACACTGATTCTTGTTTATCCAAATACAAGGCAGTTTCTCGCTCTAGGCCATTAAGTCCATTTTGGTACACCTTCTCAAACAAGCTTCTTTCTAGCTCTGAGCCGTCTTTGCGGCGAAGTACTTGCTCATGCTCCGTGACATTTATTTCTAACGTTTGCGCCAGTTCCCAATTCAGTTTGTCATTGTCGGATGCTAGTAATCGAAGAGAAATATCTCCCTTGTCCAACTTGGTCCTGAAGATTTGTTCCGACAATTGAACAACCTGTTGTTTAATGTCACGCTTCATTTCCTTGAGCAATTCAAGGCGATTGGTGAACAACGACTCTTCACTGACGCCATTATCACGCAAGATGTCTAAAGTGTGCGTTAATACCCGCATTGCTTGCCACGGATTGGGGATAACATCAGTAAGCTGGCGAACCATATAGGAAATATCCAATCCCACACTGGCATCAAACACTATATTTTCTTGCACTGGGTCAGCTAAATCCAATTCACCTTGGTTATCTTTTGACATTTTGTAGTCGATGCGAGCAATGGTACGTTGTAACTTGTCATTGACTAACTGAAAATTATCGGCGTTCAGGTATAACAAAGACTCCCAATCTATGTCACCTAAAATGTCTCTTTCGTAATCAAATAATCTGTAGCCGTCTTCTAAACGATTATCTCGATGTAAAACTCTCGGCAAAAATACTTTAGGTAAAGAGCGAAAACGCTCTCTAAGCAATAAAATTTCTTTGGTCACAGCTGTGGCAGGTTTATTAGCTTCAGAGGCTTTGACCTGATTTGCCACATCTCCCATACCTTCTTCTTCTAAACCTTCCTTAACACCGGCGACGGCATTCATTACGTCTTGATCAAAGGTATAGACATAACATTCATCTAAGCTTGGTTTTTGCGTTAAACGCGCATGCGGCTGGCGTAGTATCCGACCAATCATTTGCGTAATTGCAGTTCTCGCAGTCATCTTAGATAACACTGTCAACACATAAGCGAAGGGGCAATCCCAGCCTTCACGCAATGCATCTTTCGTAATGATGTACTTCACAGGGCACATATCACTGAGCAAATCATCATCGCCTAGTTCGTCCTTGTCTGACGTTTTCAGGCGGATTTCATTTTCATTTACGCCCAACTTATCCATCAGATACTCACGCGCATCTTCAGCATGAACAAAAGCCGAATCACGCTGATCTTTACCTGTGCGCTCTACACGGATCAGCATGATAGGGCGAATATAACGACCTGTTTCGTTCTGAAACTGCTGAGCATCGCGATCAAGTTCACTCAGCTTAGAGTGTGCGAGCAATAAAGTGTGCTTCCACTCACTTTTATCTTCATTAATTAAGTTGATTGGCAACTTAATCATTTGCTCATCTTTCAGGGCTTGACCCGATACGTTGACCAATACATTCGAATGGTGTTTGCCGTTTGCGTTAGGGGTAGCAGATAGTTCAAGAATAAACTTCGGATTAAAGCCGCAAAGTGTATCTCTAGCCGTGTCGCTGTATGCCTTATGACCTTCGTCAATGATAATCACTGGACGGACTAATCGTAATACATTGCCTAAACTCTGCTTCACCGATACAGATCCTGGCGCGATGCCTTGCTGCCAGCCATAATCAGAGAGGTCGTTACAGTCTAAATTACGAATTTGAGTCAGTAATGCTTCATTAGCCGTCGTATCATCCTCAATAGGGAAAAAGGTGGTGAATCGACCGCTATCACGAAACATACGGAGTGTTTCTTTAGATTGGCGTGCACTGGATTGCAGCATTAACAGCATTACACAAAGATTTTCGTCAATGTCTCGCTTTGTAAACGCATCGTTCTTTTCGAGCATTTTGACTCGTCCACCAGAAGCTCGTTCTAGCATTTGCCGATAAGGATGCTCACGATTGGCTAATTGCTTCCATGTTTGCTTGTATATGGCGTCCGACGGCACAACCCAAAGTACCATGCCAGTTTGCTGCGTAAATAAGTCAGTTTGCAGCCGTTCAATCGCCGCCACACCTAATAAAGTTTTACCACCACCAGTCGGTACTTTAAGACACACATTAGGGATAGGTTGTTCTAAACCATCGAACCTTGATACATATGACGCAGGCACAAAATGACCACTTTTATCTTTAAGTAAATCAATTCGGCGTTCCTGTACTAGCTGTTCCCAGGCGTCTTTGGCGTAGTCGTTTATGCGTGCGTCTTTACCCTTCATTTTTTGAAAGGCAACAAAATCTTCCGCTTCTTCTTTGCTTTCTGACAGAGTTTTCAGATAGTAATCAAGCTTGTCCAGAACACCATTTTGATAGTCTTTTAACTCCATGTTATGCCCCCATAATCCGATGGATGGAGTATGGTAACTGACAAAACTCAATGCGTTTTTCAGTTAAGTCTTTCTGGCTCATAAACTTAGCGACAGCAAAAACGATAGTTCTTTTTTTCGTTGTATTATTTCTCGTAATTACCTCCACCTTGTCAGCATTAAGTGCAGCTTCATTAGAGCGCAGCCATTCACTTTCAGGGCGATAGAATAAGTGAATACGGAAGAGATCAGTTTCACCGATAAAACCATCAGCAGAGGCCTTCGCAACAGCTTCTAATGATTGTCCTGTCGCGGTATAGAATACATAACGTGCCAAAGCATCAAATGATGGCATCCCCTCTCCGGTAAGAAGACTCTCAATCCTAATAGGTTCCCCGAGCTGACAGAATGTAAAAGAACCATCCAATCCCGCTACATTTTCACTTGCATTCCTTATACCATACAGTCTGAGCACTCCATCTTTCATAACTCTTTGATAAGAATGGTACTGACCTCGTGTATTTTCTTCGATTGCATCAAGAATACGAATGGTTTTTTCAGCGTTCTTAAAATCAGACCAGTTAATGTTTTTTACATATAACTCTTCTTTGGTATTGTTATTAGAGACATAACCAGAAATTACTTTCTGTATTCTAGCTCTCGTAATATCTATCACTTCCTTATAACCAGCTTGAGCAGCCTTAGTCTCTGATTGAATTTCTTCTGGCAATTGGATTCCAATAAATCTTCTTCTGCCCGCGTCAGAGTTGTTCAGCTTCAAAACTGCGTGTAATGTAGTTCCACTTCCGGCAAAAGAGTCTAGTATCGTAGCAGATTCATGACAACATAGGTCTATAAGGGCTGCGGCTATATCTACGTCTTTTGGAAAAGGAAAAACACCTTCTCCTACGAGTTGTTCGACTTGCAGTGTTGCAGACCGCCCATCTTTATAGAAAACAGTATTAAAAGCTTCTCCCCCTGTTTTCTTGAGATATGTTTTGCGATTTGGAATTGTAGTATGGTCTTTGCCAAAATGAATTAATGGGGGATTAGCCTCCATTGCTCTTCTTGTTGTTGCTTCATCCCAGCGCCAACCAGTAGAAGGTTTAGAGCAAGGCTCACCTGTTTCTGGGTGTAAGATATCGTATCTTGGACGATTCTTTCTTCCATCATCTGGCCCAGCGAAATTATCAGGAAAATAAATTCCACGATCATCAGAATGGCAATAATGCTTCATTTTTTTCTCTGGGGCATCATTCGGAAGATTTCTAAACCATTCCTGCATACCCTCTCGAATTAAATTATGATCATCCTTATGCTGTTTCTTCAATTTTTGGTATTGGCTTAATACTTCTTCAACACCTTCTTTTGACGATCTCCATTTAATATCCATAGATTTTAAGGTTTCTTTACTTTTGCTATACACATGAATGTATTCGTGTGTATTCGAGAAAAATGTTGAATCTCCTTTTTTCCCTTTCTCCCACACAAGAGTTGCTAGGAAGTTTTCATCCCCAAATATTTCATCTAGGACTATTCTCAATGTATGTTGCTCAATATCATTAATGCAGACAAAAATAGTCCCTGTTTCAGCCAACAACTCTTTAAGTAAAGTAAGGCGAGGCCACATCATACAAAGCCACTTGTCATGACGTTCCAAGTCATCCTTGTCTACGGGATTTGCTGATTTTTTCAGCCATTCTTGCATAAGCGGTGAGCGCACATTGTCGTTATAGCACCAGCCTTCATTACCCGTATTGTAGGGCGGATCGATAAAGATACAGTCAACCTTACCCGCATGGGTCGGCAGTAAGGCTTTAAGGGCTTCTAAATTATCACCGTGGATGATCAGGTTGTCAGCAAGTGAGGGTGAGTTGCCTTCTAGTGGCAAAGATTTATCAGATTCAACTTTTAACTCGCGAAAAGGTACACTCAGGTGATGAGAATAAACAAACTGCTTACCTTTAAAATCCAAAGTTGGCATATGTATTCCTTAAATTACTAATTCTATTGATAAAATTCTATTATTTATCTTGGTTAACTTTATTGGGTTATATCCTACCATACAGGGATAGTCTTATTGGTAACTCTCCGACCAACTAACCTGATGGCTACTAAAAGGAGGAGGATACCTTTAGTGGCTCACACTTTTGGTGGTTCAAGAGAAATGAGCCACTGTGCTAAATCCTTTAAAGGCTCATCGCCATTGTGTTTCAGGCCGAACAGCAAGTCTTCCTGGCGCGGCTGGCCAAAGACGATACGGTAGAGTGCAAGTTCTCGCTTGAGCCGCTTAAACTTAATGCTCTCTTTGCTGTACGGCAGTATGGGAACCCGGCGCTCGACGCGAGAGGTTCCTTCTTCAAAAATCCAGTAGGGAATTAGATCCGACTGTCCTGCTTTGCGTTGGCTTGCCGCAAGAGCGAAGAGCTGTCTCCATGGGTCTGTACTTTCTGCCAGCGAATGAAGTGCACTCAAACCATAATACTCAGCAATGTTCTTCCTTACCGCATGACCCTTATAACGGTGTACTCGTCCTTCACGCTGCTCCATATCGACCGGATTTGACGGTAAATTCCAGTGCATCACCGCATGGCACCAGGTGTGAAAATCGAGTCCCTCTTGCCCGATTGAGGTGGAAGCCAATACAAAGGGATGGAAGGGGGAGTTAAACGCATCTTTTACCGATTCCGCATGTGCGACAGCCTGATCCGTATCGTCCTTGAGTTGGCCGTAGCGTAAAGCAAAGCGGCAACGCGTGTACAAATCAATCCAGGTGTAATTGCCCCCGTTCGTTTTGAACTCTTCAACGTTCAATTGTGTGGTACGCAGTGACACTACGGCTTGGATACGTGATGCCATAGCCGCTAATTGCACTTCGGCGGATTCATGCTGTAACCCCATCGATTCCTGCAGCGTATGAACATACTCATCCAGCATGGCCTGAATGTTGCCATCGATGCCATAACGCAGTGTCAGTCGCCAGTAAGAATCATCCCCTGTGCCGCGTAGCAGCGAAATGCTCTCAGCCAGATTGTAGAGCGAACGAAATCCAGAGGCGATCTGCGCTGCAGCGGACAACATCTCAGCCGAATCGGTTGCCAGGCCTATGTCGATACGGCTGAGCGCGCGTAGTGCGCATGTACCGGGGCTGGCAAGCGCGAAGTCACAAAGAACCTCTACCAGATCTTCAGGACGCGGGCCGAGGGAGATTTCACCCTTTGCCATCCGGGCAAACAGGTCGATATGTTCCTGGAAGTTTTCGGCTGGCTCATTTTGGGTCGTTCCGATATACCTGTGATGTTCACCTTGCCACCAGTCTGCTGTTTCGGTACGGGCATCCAGTAACGCCGGAGCTGCCCAGTACCAGCGTTCATCCGCACGTACTCCCGGCTCGCCCATACCCAGTGTCTCAAGTAGTGCTTCGCATTTCGCCGTTACAATCGTTCTTATGGCCTTCACACTCAGCGGCTCGCCGGGGTTTTGGCGGGCAATTTCAAGCGGATCGATATGGTGGGCGAGTGTCGGTGACGGCAACATCCAGGCGATAACGGGCATACCGGTGAGACGGCCATCTTTTGATGATTTTGCAAAGTTGAGCAGCGGTTTGACTTTTTTCTTGAGCTGGCTGTGCAGAATTTGGGGATCGGCGCCAATCATACGTCGTTCGGCTTCATAAGAGCAGACTGAGGCAATCGCATTGGGAACTGCACTCCAGGCGGAAAAAACCAGCGTTTTGGTTAGGTTGCCTTTGTTGGCATATACCCCGTCTGGTGCCATATAAGGCAGAGAAGGAGGCATCCACAAAAGCTGCCACATGCCTTTATCCAGCGTGTCTTCAAACAGCATCTTCATACGTGGGTTGGCGGCATCAAGCGGCTGGTAGCGCTCCAGTTTTGCCTTCGTCAGCAACTGTGGTTTTGCTGATTTGACGAGTTTACGCAATGCATCTGAAGGCGATTCCAGTGCCTTATCCATACGGGTACGTAATTCGTAATGTTTCAGGAAATTGAAAAGATAAGGCATCGATTTCCAGTATTCTAGGATATCGCGAGCTTGTACTTCCATGGCGACGCCATCAACCGCCGCCGCGTGATAAAGATCGGCGGGCGTAATCATGGCTGGTTGTGAGACTTCCTTCGTCATCGCATCTAACTTTTTTGTCATCGTTACCCGTTCGGTACGGCACATAACCTGTAATAAAGCGTTTTCCAGAGCTTTTTTCGTCTCCGCTGCGTTTACTGAGGCGTGTAAAGCGGTACGGTGATTGAGCAAATGCTGCTGAATATTCTTGATTTGACTGTCATCGTTGTACAAAAACTGCAATGTGCGGATAAAGTCGGCGTAGTGGTTATCCTCTTCGCTTTCCTGATCGAGGGTGAACATTTTATACGGAGTTGCAGAGAGTAAGAGCACGCGTACTCCGGGGTGTTCAAAGAGTGCTTTTGCCAGCAATGCGGCTTCATCATCACCATCGAGTAAGGCTTTAAACCTCTGAAATTCATCAAGGATAACCAGATCAGGCTGCAGCGCGGATAAGTACACTGCGGCCAGTTTACTTCTGAGTTTGCCGATCAGGGTGTAGCGCAGTTCAGAATCGTGCGTCTCGCTGTCCTCGTCGTCGTCGGCGAAATACTCGCACCCCTCCTTGAGCAGAGCGTACAGTTTGGCATCGTCTAACACCTTGCTACGAAAATCTTTTGCCAGTTCCCTGTCAACGTCGTCGACAGAAAGCTGGTCAACTGTGGAGTGCCAGCCAGACCGGCCTGCTGCTGCCTGTAGCAGGTTAAACATACCCAAGCGTAAACGTTCACGACGCTCGCCTTTTGCCAACGGCAAATCGTACAAAATACGATACAGGATCGCGCGCTCTTCTTTATGACCGCCACGGCTGCGGGTGTGATCGAGGGCGGTGTTTGGCGTCAGGCTGATAAAATTGATTCTGTTTTTGCGCAGAGACCGTACCTGTTTTGGCAGGAATGTCAGGCGCGTTGAGTGCGAAAATTGTTCCTCATTGCTGACATTCAGGCGCTTAATATTCTGCGCCGCAACAGCCGAATTTGAGCAGATATAAATGATGTCGATACTGCCGACTTTATCCTGTAAATGCTCGATGGCTTTGGCGATGATGCCGCGCGCAACCATCGTTTTTCCCAGACCCACTTCATCGGCTACCAGAAAGCGATTTTGCTGTTTATCACCATAAAATTGCTGAAAAACATAATTCACGGTGCGTTGCTGAAAATCTTTCAATCCCGTGAGCGGGGCAATAATACTGGGGGGCTTATCGGCCATTTCGGCCTCCCATCGCTGATTCAAATACGGCCCACAAAGCAAGAAAATCATGCGGAATCATGTCGCTTTGTCCTTTGCGCATATTGTCAATCAGCGCGGCGATATCTTTTAAGCGTTCAGGCTCACGGCTATAGATACGCGTCAGCTCTTCCAGTACAGCAAATTCTTCGCCACTGGCAAGCCCTGTAAAGAAATGGCCATCGCCAAAGGCGTTTTCGGCAAAGAAGGATTGCTGTCCCGCCTCGCCTATCAACATCAACAAATAACGCAGAAAATCCTGTTTCTGCATGCTGCTTTGTAAAATCATTGCGTGGCGATCGGGGGGCAAGGCATCAATCGGCAGATTGAGGACGAATCTGATCGATACATCCGGGTGCGATGTTTTGAGGGAAAACGCTGTAAGCCCGGTAATGGCCGGGACTGAAAACTCACCGAGTGCTCTTTTATTCCTATCGGCCTGGTCCAGCAGGCTACAGCCAAGTCCGTCAGCTACCGTCACGGGCCACGCAGTTGCCTGCACGATACCCGGTAGCTCAGGAATTTCACCAACAAGCCACAATGCCCAACTTTGGTTGTTTTCACCGGGGTGACAGTGAAGAGTCAATGCGGCGTCGGCGAGCAACGCACGTGCCTGTTCAACGTGGGACTCGGCTTCTACACGAAGGACATCGGATTCAAACGGCTGGGCAGGGTCGAAATCTTGCAGATAGCTTTCCATTCCATCGCTGCTCAGAAGGTCATCAATGGTACCCGTGTGCTTTTTCTTACCTTTGAGCGAGACTAAAATTTCGCAGTTCGTTTTCCCCAGTAGCGCTGCGCTGGTGGCATTTGCTGAACCCAGAACCAGCTCACTGTCCCGGCCATTTTCAAACAGATACGCTTTGGCATGCAGGCCGGAAGCGATGATGTCGTCAGGGGTACTCTCATCGGATGCTTGCTCTTCTGCGGCATCGTCAAGGTGAAGCTGACGCGTGAAAAGGCTGCGCGTCTCTTCACTCAAGGTAAGCAGAGTGTCCGGGCGTGAAATCAGCGCATCGGCTTGCTGGCAATGCTTCACGATGTGTTGCAGTGCCTCGTCGGTGCAAAACGGTGAGATAACCACCGCACGATCCGCTTCGGGTGGCTGCCAGTCGTATCCTTCGCCAGGCAGGAAAAAAGCAACCTCATCAAAGCCTGCGGGACATTCCCATTCCACATACAACAGTTCATCTGCAAAGCGCTGCGCCTGCGCCCGGCGATGTTTCGCCATTTTTCCCGTCGCCCGTTTGGGCAGTACGGAGAATAAATGCACCAGCGTTTTATTGGCACTTTGCTTACGTTTTACGGGGTAGCCGTCCAGTTGCAAAGAGAGGTCCCAAGATGAATCGGTGGTTAAATTTCGACTCAGTACGACCAGCCGGTACATCACTTCGTCTGTTTCAGGATTGATAAAACGAATCGCCCAGATTTTTGGGTGAAAGACTCCGCGGCCTTTGGCTTTTGATTCAACAATCATCTCTTCAAGCAGGCCGAATAAGGGGTTGGGCTTGAGCTTTGCTGGGACTTGAATACGCCCTTTTTGGACGTACACCGTGATACGTTCGGAATAACGACGAATGGCTTCAAAAATGGATAGCGGATCCTGAGCACGATTGCTGTCAGTCGCTGTGAACGCCAAATAGACCGGCGCCTGCAGTAAAAATACCGGGTCGAGTGAGAAGCTGGTGGCGATGGCTTCGTCAAACACCATGCCGGGCGGAGAGGTTAGTGCCGAAGTATATAAGCTGCGATTATTGGGGTTTAGCATTCTTCTCTCCTGAGACCGTGCGCCAGATCGTTAAGCATTATCTGGACGTTATGCCAGCGGTAGACCAGCCGCAGTGTTCCGGCATATCCACTCCATTGCTCCAGAGCGCGTCTGTTTTTGAAGCGCGAACGTGGGCCTTTGAGGGTCAATTCGCGGGCACGGATTAGAGCACAGGCTTCTTTACTGGTGAGTAATGTCTCAGGGGACTGTCGGATAAGAGCAATCCACTGTTCCACAAAGCGGCGGGTTTTTAGGCTAATGCTATAGCCCGGTTCGGCGGCGAGTTCCCACATACGGCCGAGCGACCAGGTACCGATTTCTATGCGTGGGAGTGCAGTAAACCAGTTGACGAAGTTGTCATTGTGTTGAGACAGAAGGTCGTTATCTGAACGCTCTTTGGCGAGCAAATAGTTATAAAGCAGGGCTGCGCCGTGCATCGTATAAGAAAAAAGCCGCGCGTGAGTCAGCAGTTCCTTGAGTTCATCTGGGAACCTCGCGTAATCCGGATGTTCCCATGGTGAACTCACATCTGCTGGTTCGCTATGCAGCGTCAGCCAAGCCAACAGACTGCCTTTGCAGGACAATTGAATACGGTCGCGAAGAAAGCTGGCTTCCTGGCGTGTTAGTGTAAACGTTGCATCATCAGGAAAATTGGGCGGTGGCGCAGGCAGGCTGGAGTGCCAGCTCTGGGCTGATTTGTACAAGCTGGTGTCGCCCATATCACCACGATTTTCTTCTTTATATTTCTGCTCACTAATTTCCGTGCGTGAGCGATAAAGCTCATCAACACGTCGATGATATTCTTCCTGTGACCACAGGGTCTCGCGAATACCCCAGCGACGTAGCCCGGACCAGTAAACGGAACTGGGCAGACGTTTAAGCTTTTCGCGTGAGTTTTTACCAAATGTACCGGCCGAATCTTCTTCGAGCTTGGAGAGGGGGATAATTAAGGCTCTTTCGTCACGGGCGGCTTGGGTACCAAAGTTTGCAGCGGATATGCGTTTATTTTCGAGACGCTGATAGATCCATGGAACAAAAAGCATGTAACGTAAACGGGTTTGAATGGTGCTGGTTCCTGGAAATAGTTGTTCAGCAAAACTATCTCTGATAGTGCCGATACCCAGCTCATCTCGGCTCTCTTTTTGTTGAAAGAGCGCAAGAATATTTAACGTTTTGGCCTGTGCGTTTGCATCATGATCAAGCCAACCTAACGCGGATGCCATACCTATTTCCTTGGTTTAATTTATTATCTGCTGCTTGCTTTTGCATACATTCCAACCGCTCGTTAATCGTCTGTTTTAGGCCGACACAAATATCTCATAGATAATCAATATTCACTCAATGCGTTTTTCCTCGCAAGTGAGATGTCTGGGTTGTTCTGGCACCAATAATTATCCTTGGGAGCGATAAAGGTCATCAAGAATAATCAGATGTCAGTAGAACGGCGTTAGCCATCCCCAAAAGGGCAGGCTGACGCCATCCGGTTCAATAGTTTAAAGGGATTAAGAAGGGGATAGCTATATAGTTATCACTCTATGAGATTTTTGAGTAAAAACTGTGATACTCAGAAATCAATTCTGCGTGGACGCCCGGATGCTGGGCGCCCGGGGACTTCATTGCAGCCGTACAGCAGCAGGCCATGTTTCTGCTGAATTTTGGTCATATACGCCAGTACCTGTCGGATGTTGGTGATACTGTCCGGATCGCTGTAACGTACCGGAATGTTGATGTTGGCCTCGTAATGCTCTTTAAACTCACATCGGTGATACCCATCTCTTATGCTTTTCAGTTAGTTCACGCTTCTAAAGTTCGTCTGCTATCGGCATAGCCTTCACTAAGACGACTGTAAACGGTGACTTAGAATTCGCTTCGTGCCAGAAACGGTTATTACTAGCCTGTGCTGCAATAATTCTTTGGGGCAGGTCAGGCACAGCATTACGGCTGGCGCGCAATGCTTTCCTCGCCACGCCTGCCCGCTTTATGGGGCGGTTTTAATGCAGTTGCATTGCTAAATGCCTGTCGCCATCGGTTCTTGGCGAAGACAGTTGATACTTCATTTTTAATGCAATTGCATGTAAATAACTGCATACTTTGTGAATCAAGTATTGTGGTAAATATAGCCGCTTTAAATGTCGTTTCGTGGAGAAAAGATGACCAATCTCAAACATAACCTCGATGAGCTGCAGCAAATAGCAAAAGAACGCACAGTCAAAACGCAAACTATCGAATATGACCTGGAAACTTTAGTAAAAAAAATAAAAAGAAACGTCATAAAGCTTAATCCTGAGTATCAACGTAAACACCGTTGGGGTGATGAAACATCATCAAGACTAATTGAGAGTCTTATACTCAATATACCGATACCGTTTATCTACATCTCCCAAGATGTTGATGTTGATGAGGAAATAGATTCTGAGTCATCACGTTTCTCGGTCATTGATGGACAACAGCGTCTCACTGCAATTTATAATTTCTTTGAGAATAAATATCAACTCCAAGGTTTAGAGGTTCTTGACAAGCTCAATGGGGCATTCCATAAAGATTTACCCCCATTTTTAATGAGGCGCCTCGAAGAAAGAAGCATCAGATGTTTGCGAATTGACTCTACGCTTGACCCACAAGTGAAGTATGACATCTTTGAAAGGCTGAACTCTGGATCGGTAAAGTTGGAGTCACAAGAACTGCGCAATGCAACATGCAGAGGGCCATTTAAAGACCTCGTAAAAGTATTGTCAAAAAATGAAAACTTTAAATTGGCATGTAAATTAACACCTGATAGTTCCCGCGTTAAAAAAATGGAAGATGAAGAGCTTGTACTGCGATTCTTCGCCATTAACTACCTTGATAGCTATAAGGATTACAAAGGGAAATTCAAGAATTTCCTGACTAGTAAGATGAATTCATTTAACAATCTACCTATAAAACAGTTAGAGGAAATGGAAAGGTTGTTTAATGATACTTTTAAAGCTATTAGGAAATCTAATATAGATTATCCATTCACTAAATATCGGGCAACAGCCGATGGCTTTGAAAAAATGTCTGATTTTAATGCTGCGGTATACGATTCAATTACCTATCTTTTTATTGAAAGTTTGAGAAAAGGAACGGTTGTTACTTCCGAAAAAATTCTAGGAATGTTTTCTGATCCGGAATTTTTTGCAGCATGTGAAGGTAGTGTAAATGATGTCGCTAAACTATATACAAGGATTAATAAGGCAAAGGAAACAGCATAATGGCTACATTCATTGCGGATTATCTTGATACCGTTGATCTTCAGTGGAGAGAGGTTGATATTTTAGTCGATGAAGCAGTCCGTGTTCAGGAGTCAAATGAATATTTATATAATGCTCTTTGTCGCTCAATTACAGTTTTAATTGTTGCTCATATGGAAGGGTTTGTTAAAGGTGCAGTCAAAAACATTATTAGCGATTATGCATCTATAAAATTCAAAGAGTTACCGACTTCGATTAAAAGAACTTATTGTAAAAAATATTTAGGATTTGATGAAAAAGCGTTTCCCGGGTATCAAGATGCAATCCAGTGCCTAATGGATGATTTAGAGAAAACAGATGACTTCAAAATTTCTCCTGAGCCATTTATATCGGATAGAAATAGAAATCCAAAGCCAGATGTTATTGGTAATATAGCATCAAGGTTTGGGGTTGGGGATATTTTTAAAAACCTACACGAATCAAGATTTGATAAGATTTTTGCTATGACATCTCCACAAATTAAAAATGCTCTTGAAGTTATCTCTGCTTTAACCAAACGAAAAGTTTGTGATTTTCCTTACAGAGTAAGGAAAAATGCTTACTATACCAGTCCGGTGTTATATCGTGGGCGGAGTTTATGGCAAACTTTTTTAGATGATTTAAATCAAAAGCGTCATAAAATAGCCCATGGTAATGACTTTGCGAATGCTACAGATATTAACTCACTTATTGATCTTAAAGATAAGGTCAGAATACTTCAGTACTCATTTTTATTAATTATTTGCTCTGAAATATGCAATGCATAAACAAAGTAGGTTATATTAAAGGGGGGCAGTTTTGCTGCCCTTTAACAATCCTATTAATTATATGGTTTGAAAATAATTTTTAGAATTATCAGTATCCCTGCAAAAGGAACCATTCACTTTAACAGATATATCAATATCCGCTCCTCGCTCATAATCGACAACAAGCGCTTAGATTCTGCCCACCTTGTACCAGAAGCTGTCAATGCTAGTATTGCGATGTAACGATCAACGAGTGAAGGTTAAGAGAAATGATTGTAACCAGGGAAAGCATGAAAAAATGGATCATCGAGTGTCTTCAGGAACGGGGTGGTAGTGCTTGGCCACGTGAAGTTTCAAAGTATGTATGGGACAGCTACGAGGCTGAGCTTAGGGATTCGGGCGATATGTTGTATACATGGCAATATGACATTCGTTGGGCCGCTCAACAATTGAGAAACGAGGGTACTCTGAAACCAGTAAATAGACGCAGAGATTTGCCATGGGAACTAGCATAGCAAGATTCATTTTAATGTTATAGTTCATTTTGTGACCACGTCTGACTTTGTTCTGAGTTGATGCGAACGATGTCCCTAATGAAACCGTTCCTATCTGCCTGAATCTTGCTTTGATAGTCATATCAGTGTCCTACTGGTATGGCTTTATACCCACTCGAAATGTCTATTTTTTGTACATATTTTAACTTGTGGGTACAAGTGCGAGTATAACCATTTATTCCTGATTTTAAACTACATTTATATCAGTCTATTAGGCGTGAAATTCGAGTCCGGCCTTCGCACCATTCATATTTGAAGACTTTCTATTTTTTTAATTCAGTATGTACCATGATTTTTATACTCTGTGTAGTTCAGAGGGGCCCGTTAGGATCGTGAGCTGAGTAACTG
>Ga0157358_1000363_pt1 | contig 18619 bp, 17 predicted proteins | sample AttcapACBM2_FD_111484 | JGI IMG/M metagenome (GOLD analysis project Ga0157358, IMG submission 111484) | Fungus gardens microbial communities from leaf cutter ant in Botucatu, State of São Paulo, Brazil - Atta capiguara ACBM2 | ecosystem: Host-associated > Fungi > Mycelium > Unclassified ... | reverse complement strand
ATTACCCGCTTCTGAATAACCGTCACGCTGCTTCCTGTTCCCTGAATGTGAGGTGAGTGAAATGACAATCTGCCGCTAAGCAGAGGGCGTCCCTGCGGATGAGCCCGGTAACAGCGGCTATCATAATCTCTTTATGACCTTTTAACGCCTTTTTATCCCTGAAAGCGCGCCCTGCTCCTCCGGCCCCTTACGGTTTACATTTACCTGTGTTTGTTATCTGATCCTGTTACGTGAATTTTCGAGCTGCCTCGCAAAACAGGAACCTGCATGCGCTTTTACCAGGCCGATCCCCGCCTTGAAAACTACTGGCGCGGCGTTATTCTCTTTGGCAAAAATGTCGCCTCCTATAAGTTTGCCCTGGCCCATGCGCTCTATGATATGAAGCAGCCAGACAGCGATCTGATTACGCTGGAAGCGCTGGCCGTGCCCTTTACGCGTCATTTATGTGCTCACCTGCGGGATGCCCCAAAACAAATCACCAGCAAAAGCAGCGGGTTTCTGGAGGCGTGCAGGCAATTCAATGCGGGCGACATCACCGAAGATCAGCTGATTGCCATTACCGTGAAGCGCGGCTTTGCGAATGTCATTGATGCCTTTCATAACGTGAATCACGCGGAGATCGACAAACGTTTCTTTCTGGATGAACGGCGCAGCCATAAAGGCATCCGGCTGACGGATAACTTTTACCAGCTGACAGAAAATGATCAGTTTGCCAGTCTGGTCGCGGAAACAGAGGCCAGATGGCGGCTGGTTGAAGAAGCCTGGGCGATGAACGTTTCACGTAACCTGATTGCGGTTGATTATGACGATAACGACAAGATGCTTTTCAGCCGTCAGAGTGGTCGCCGCGTCACCATTACCAGCTGTCGCAGCAGCCTGAACGGCTACCAGAAAGGCCGGTGCTTTTATTGCTTCCGGCCGATTGGCGTTACGGGCGGTGAGGAGAACCTGGCTGATGTCGATCACTTCCTGCCGCTGATGCTTAGCGAAGAAATTGGCAACCTCAACGGCGTCTGGAATCTGGTGCTGGCCTGCCAGACCTGTAATCGCGGCGCTCAGGGTAAGTTTGCACGTATTCCCTCAATCTCGCTGCTGCAGCGCCTGAACGATCGAAACGAATACTTTATTAACAGCCACCTGCCACTGCGGGAAACGTTAATCCGCCAGACCGGCGAAACACCCCAACAGCGGCACAGCTTTCTGCAGACAAACTGGAACAGGGCAAAATTAGCCCTGCTGCATGAGTGGCAGCCAGCGGCACAGGGAGACAGCCTGTTTTGAGCAACGAAGAGTATTACCGGGAGCACGCTCAGCGGTTTTTTCGCGATACGGCAAACGTGGATATGTTGGCACTTTACCGGCCTTTTATCGGGGAATTACCGCCCGGCGCACGCATTCTGGATGCAGGCTGCGGTTCAGGGCGTGACGTTAAAGCCTTTAGTGACATGGGCTTTGCCGTCGAAGCCTTTGATGCTTCCGCCGAACTGGTTGCGCTGGCTCGTCAGCTTTCCGGGAACGCGGTGGCGCATAAGCGTTTTCAGGAGGTTGATGCGGTTGAAACATACGACGGGATCTGGTGCTGCGCCTCACTGCTGCATATCTCCGAAGCGGAACTGCCTGGCGTCATGACCAGACTGGCCATCGCACTGAAACCAAACGGCGTCTGGTATCTCTCGTTCAAATATGGCCGCGGCGAGCGGGAAAAGGACGGCCGCAGATTTACAGATATGGATATGGCCGGGTTGCAGAAGCTGATTGATAGCGTTAATGCTCTCGGCGCTCAGACGCTGGCAGAAAATAAGCCGCTGACGACAACAGAAGCGGGCGCCGGGGAGAACAGATTCGCTCTTGAGACAGCACATCTCTGGCAGACCGGTGATTTACGTGCCGGTCGGGGCGATGAGATCTGGCTGAATGCGATTCTCAGGAAAACACTAAGCTGACATCTCTGCCTCTCTGGCGAGGTTCCACCCCCACAAAAAAGCCAACCTTGCGGTTGGCTTCTTCGTGCATGCTCAGCATCGGGCATTGCCCTCAGCGCCTGTTGTCAGGGTTGGCGCCTCAGTGCGAATGGTCGTAATCACGATGATGCAGCTTGTTTTCAACCTTATCCTTCACTTCGCTGGCTTTCTCGCTCACCTTCTCCGTCAGACTCTCTTTGTGGTCGCGGTTCTGCACGCCGGGTGAGGCCGTTCCTGCGGTTGCCGGTTTGCCTCGTGCCGCCGAACCCGGCAGTTCGCTATCCAGACCGCCACGGGCATGGTCGATATCCACTTCCTGACGACGCACCGTGTCATTGATGGTCTCGGTGCGGTCACTGCCATCGGTTCGCACCACCACTTCTTCTTTCACATGGGCCGTTTTGTTGATCACCGGCTGCTCATGGGTCTCCGCCACTTCGACGGTTTTCTCGGACCAGTCTACCTCTCCGGCCAGCGCGGGTTCATTCACCGAGCGGCGGAAGATGTCAGCATGCTGCTCATGCAGCGAAATCTCTTCAGAAACGGTATCGGTCACCGTATAGCGGCGTACACGGGTGGAACCTTCGCTGACCAGACGTTTACCCACTTCAATCTGCTCTTCGGCCAGACGCAGAATGTCGGCTTCGCTCTCATCACCGGTCAGCGAGGTGCGTCGCGGCTCTACCTGACGGTCGTTGGTCTCACCGGCAAACTGCTTACCCGCCGTCGGGTTAACGCCCGGCGCGGTTGTGCCGTTATCCAGGGTGCTCTGCATACGTGACGGGACATCCACCGAGTCATGCGAATGGAGAATCGTCATGGCGCGTGCCAGCTTCTCCTCTTCGGTGCGCAGCGTCAGAACCACGCCGCCTTTATCCATCGCCCGGGTATACACATCCGCCTGATCTTTATCGACGGTATGGCCAAACAGGCGCTGCCAGAGGCTCGGATGGCGGACTGACTGCCCTTCCTGCTCTAAACGCTCTCCACTGATAAGACTGATGTCCCGATCGGAAAAGCCTGCTTTCACGAGATTTCTTTTCGCGGCCTCTGCCTGATTTGCAGAATCGAACAGTGTTACGATTTTTTCCTGTGCCATGATAGGTTCCTCTCTGTTAGCGGGTTTGATCGTCATCTCTCTCAACGTTCACCTGCTGCTCACGTCGGGTCACCACTTCCTGAAAAGGAACGTGTTCCTGCACTTTTCGGATGTGGATTTCCTCTTTAAGCACCAGTTTTCTGACGATTTGGATTTCTTCTTCAACTACCGGGACAATCAGTACACCGTTTTCTTCCCTGATCTCGGGCATCGTCTCTACGGGTTGTGCTTTTGCTACATGCTCAACCTCAACCTTATCCCGGTTAAGCAGTGTACTGATGACCTCGTCATGCTCGGTTGTGGAACGGGTAACCCGGACATGTCCATCCACAATCTTTTGCTTCGTCAGGGCTATTTTCTCTTCAGCGAGTTTAAGCGCGACCTCTGCAGAGTTATTGTGTTCTGGCTGCCCAGCCATATTGACTCTCCCGTTAAGATTAAATATCTGCCACAACTGCCTGACACAGTGATTAAGCATGAACACTCTCGCTGATTTCGCAAGCCGGAATAATAAAATTTCCAGCGAATGAAATTTATATTCAGCCCCCTAAATTAACATCAATCAAAATAAACTCTCAGTTTTTACCGCTGCGCTAAAAATAGAAAAACCTGTAAAAACAGAAATCTGAAAAGAACTGATTTCACTGGTGAATAGTTACCCTTCGGCAGGTTTCATCAGGATTTATGCCGATAAAAAGGCCACAAAAATTCGCGGCAACCAGGAATATTCCTGCCATAACGGGCGAGAATATTAAATAATGTTTCAGCGCCAGATCTTTATTTACACAGCTATAACATTGCGTCGGGAAATAAACCAGACCGCGCTTTACTCCATTATTCAGCGCCATGATTACAGAAGAGTCTTAAAGTCGAATTAAATAAAAAAGTTCAGGAACTTTCTGTGCCTTTGCCTCTCTTAGCAAAACTGAATACGCAGATACCGAGGTTGAGATGAAACAGGCACAACGCAGTGTGTGGGGATGGGGACTGGCCGCGCTTCTGGTCGCAGGCAGTGCATCAGCAGCAAGCTGGCAGGATCAGCTGAGCAGTGCAGCGTCGCAGCTCAGCCAGCAGAATAGCGGTAACACCACCAGCACCACGCAGCAGAATGGCGGACTGTCGCTCTCCTCCATTACCAGCATGCTGGGCGGCGGCGACAAAGCGGTCAGCGCCAGTAGCATGACGAACGCGGCCGGCGTGATGCAGTACTGCGTCGAGCATAACGTGGTGAAAAACAATGTGCAGTCGGTGAAAGATCAGGTGCTGAGCAAGCTGGGCCTGACCACGCCCGCCGCGCAACAGCAGCAGACAGACTACACCCAGGGCCTGGCCGGCCTGCTGAACACCGGTAACGGTCAGCAGCTCAATCTGCAGAGCCTGAGCAACTCGCCAATGGGTGAGAAACTCAAAACCAAAGCCTGCGACGTGGTCCTGAAGCAGGGCAAAAACTTTATCTCCTGATCCCCTCTCTGCCTCCCTCTCCTCGCGGTTCAGCGGGGAGCGGGAAACTCCCCCGTGCTGTGATGCCTGACATTCCCTTAACCTGGGGTTGAGAGCTATAGTGTTGTTTTGGTTTCTACAGGACAGCACGCATGAAAGGCATCAACATCGCACTTTACTTCGACCCCGATCAGATCCAGGCCTGCGTCCACCAGCAGGACGGCAGCTATCTCAGCAAAAAATTCGAGTATGACGATGGCGTGATTGAAGAGATCTATCAGTGGCTGGATCAGTACGAACCCAACCGCACGCATATCTGTCTGATAGAAAACGAAACCGCCGAACTGCTGGCCGATGAGCTGGTCGACAGCGGCTATCGCGTTCACCAGGTCACCATGCACCAGCTGCTGAGCTGGTTCGCAGCCGAACCCCCTGCTTCCCCTGATGGCACGCCGATGCGCGCCATGCTGCGCTTCCTGGAGGAGGAGCATCCGCGCGAATATGAATCCCGCACGCCGCAGACCGAAGCGCTGATGGAGATGTTCGACGAGCTGGACGCGCTGGAGATGGTCGATGACGGCGACGACGAAGACGCCCTGCCGGGCGATCTGCTGCGCGCCATGAAGAAGCACAAAATCACCGCCAGCGCCGCGGCCCAGCGACTGCTGCCGGAAGTCAACGAACGCATCCGCGAACACCTGATGCAGTATCCCGAACTGATGACGCCTGAAATCCTGCAGGACTTCTTCCCCGAGTTGCTGGAAGCGCTGGAGCGCCCGAAACATTAACCAGGGGGATCTGACATGCTGGAGCTGATCAAAGCGGTAAGCCTGGGGCTGGTTGTGCTGCTGCCGCTGGCGAATCCGCTCACCACCGTGGCGCTGTTTTTAGGGCTGGCGGGTGACATGAACTTCCAGGAGCGCAACCGTCAGGCGCGGCAGGCGTCCTTCTACGTATTCGCCATCATGCTGGTGGCGTGGTACGCGGGCAATGCGGTGCTGAACACCTTTGGCATCTCGATTCCCGGCCTGCGTATCGCCGGTGGACTCATTGTCGCCTTCATCGGTTTCCGGATGCTCTTTCCGGCGAAGCCTGCCAGCCATTCGGTGGAAGCAAAGCAGAAACTGGATGAGCTGGACGAGGCCAAAGAGCCGGTGAACATCGCCTTTGTGCCGCTGGCGATGCCGAGCACGGCCGGGCCGGGAACCATTGCGATGATCATCTCTTCCGCCTCGACGGTGAAAAGCGGGGTCGATTTTCCCGCCTGGGTGCTGAGCGTCGCGCCGGTGCTGACCTTCCTGCTGGTGAGTGTGATTTTGTGGGTCTCGCTGCGCAGCTCCGGAGCGATCATGAAGCTGGTCGGCAAAAGCGGCATTGAGGCGATCTCGCGCCTGATGGGATTTTTACTGGTCTGCATGGGCGTGCAGTTTGTGATTAACGGCGTGCTGGAAGTGGCGCGCACCTTCCACTGATACGGGCGTTCCCCTCTCCAGACCGGCCGAGGGGAAGCCCTTCTTGGTTACTTCAGCGTTTTACGCACCTCAGCCACCTGATCTTTACTCACGGCTGGCGCGCTGTTGCTCCAGCCCTGACGAATAAAGGTCGCCAGCTGCGCCACTTCATCATCACTCAGCCGTCCGGCAAAGCCAGGCATCGCCAGTTTTGACGGGGCCTTAGCGACAGAGGGTTGCTGCGCGCCCGCCAGGATCGTATGGATCAGACCGGTGGGGTCGCTGGCGTTGACGATCGTCGCCTGATCCAGCTCCGGGAAGACGCCCGGTGCGCCTTTACCGGTCACGAAGTGACAGGCACCGCAGTTATCCAGATAGAGACGCTCACCTTCGCTGAGGTTTTTCGCCGCGGTAAGTTTTGCTTCCGTTGCCTGCTGCGCCTGCACGTTATAGGCCTGCAGGGGCGGATTGCCGCCCAGAAACTTCAGGTAAGCGGCGATGGCGTTGAGATCGGCATCGGTCATGTGCGAACTGCTGTGCTCAATCACAGAGGTCATCTCGCCGCCCACCGCCGCCTTATCGTTACGCCCGGTCTGCAGGTAATCCACGATCTCCTGCTGGCTCCAGTGCGGCAGGCCACGCAGCGACGGCACTGCCCAGTGGTTCAGGCTGCCACCTGCCAGGAATTGATCGTCACCGCTGTCGAGGGCTTTCTCGTTCATGCCCAGGCCGCGCGGCGTATGGCAGCTGCCGCAGTGACCCAGGCTCTCCACGATATAGGCACCGCGGTTAACCTCGGCTGATGCGCCACCGATTGGCCGGAACGGCTTATCGGACGTGAACGCCCAGTTCCAGAAACGCATGCCCCAGCGCTGGCTGAACGGGAAGCTCAGATCCGTTTCCGGTGGCTGTTCTGCGCTCGGCTGCACGCCTTTCATAAAGTAGACGTAGAGCGCGTGGATATCGGCATCGCTGATTCTGGCGTAGTCGGGGTAAGGCATCGCCGGATAGAGACGGGAGCCGTCCGGCAGGATGCCTTTACGCACCGCGTCAGCAAACTGCTGCTCGCTGTAGTTACCGATGCCGTGTTGCTTATCGGGCGTAATATTGGTGGAGAAGATGGTGCCGAGGTTCGAGGTAATCGCCAGTCCGCCCGCATAGTCAGGCTTGCCCGGCAGCGAGTGGCACGCCATGCAGTCACCGAGCCGGGCGAGGTATTCACCCTGCTTAATCAGTTGTGCTTCATCTTCGGCGTGAACCGGCAGCGCAGAGAGGCTGCCCAGCAGCAGCGCGCTGCTGGCGATAAAAGAGTTCAGTTTCAGCTTATTCATGCGCTTATGCCTGTACCAGTGGGCCGGGATTTTTCAGGTAGTGATCTTTGATCGCCTGTGCGGCCATCAGGGTAATCGCACCGATGGTGTCGGTCGGGTTCGCCTGGAAGTTCTGCGGGAAAGCGTTGCCGCCCGGCACAAAGACGTTATGCACATCCCAGCTCTGCAGGTATTTGTTCAGCGCCGAGGTTTTCGGGTTATCGCCCATCACCGCCCCGCCCACGTTGTGGGTCGAGACATATTTGGTGATATCGAAATCCGCGCCCATCGGCAGGAAGCTCATGCTCATGCTGTCGGGGTTCAGATCTTTAGCGATATTGCCGACGATCCCTTTCAGATGCTGCTGCAGCTTCAGCTCATTCTCTTTCCAGTTGAAGGTCATACGCAGCAGTGGCAGCCCGCGGTGATCGTTGTAGTTCGGATCGAGATCCAGATAGATATCGCGGTAGGACTGACAGGTGGTGGTGATACTGATCTTCATCGAATGACCGTACCACTCCTCCAGGCCTTCCTTGTAGCCCATGCCCCAGGAGGGCGTGCCTTTTGGCAGTGCGGTGCTGATGGGCGTGCCGGTCGCCTGTGAGCTGTGGATCTTCGCGCCGCCCAGGAAGCCCAGTCCGGGGCCATCGAAGTTGCCTGGCGAGATATCGTTAAACATCTGCCCGGTCGCGCCTGCGGTGGCGTAGGGGTTAAAGTTTTTATCTTTGAAGAACAGGGTCGCGCCGCCGTTCGACAGGAAGGCGTAGTTACGGCCGACCACGCCCTCTTCGGTTATCGGGTTGTAAGGCTTGCCAATGCCGGAGAGCAGCATCAGCCGCACGTTATAGAGCTGGAAGCTGCTCAGCACGACGATTTTCGCCGGCTGGAAGCACTCATTGCCCTGCGCATCGATGTAGATCACCCCTTTGGCGGTTTTCTTATCATCGTTCAGCACCACCTTAATCACTTCCGCGTTCACTTCATAAGAGAAGTTCGGCATGCGCTTCAGCGCGTCCATCACCGCCGTCTGCGGCGACGCTTTGGAGTAGTTCAGGCAGGGATATTTGCTGCAGTAGCCGCAGTAGTTGCAGGGGGCGATCTGGTTGCCGTAGGGGTTTTTCCACGCCCGCGAGACACAGGCCGACGGGTTCGGGAACGGGTGGTAACCGAGTTTTTGCGCCGCCTCTTTGAACATCACATTGTTCAGCGTGTCTTCCAGCGCGGGCAGCGGATAAGGTTCAGAACGTGGCCCTTCAAACGGATCGCCGCCCGGCAGGATTTTGCCGCGCAGGTTGCCGGTGTTGCCCGACTGGCCGCAGATCAGCTCGAATTTGTAGTAGTAAGGCTCGATCTCTTCCCAGCTGAAGGGGAAGTCCATCACCCGCATATCTTCCTGCAGAATGCCGGGCTTGTACGCCTCGTCGACATAGGTTTTGAGCTTGATATCGGTCGGGGTGGGACGGATCAGTACCGCCGTCCAGTGCATCCCTGCGCCGCCGACGCCGGTGCCCGGTGCAAATGCACCCCATTTACGGGTAGGCAGTGCGGTCTGGCTGCTGTTGTAGCGCACGGTGACCGCCACTTCCGCCGGGGTGGCGAACACTTTGTTGCGCACCGCATAGGCATATTCATCTGCCGGTTTCGGATAGGCGAACTCGTCATAATCGCGATCGCCGCCGCGCTCCAGGGCGCGCACCTCCAGTCCTGCCAGCGCCAGCTCAATACTCATCAGTGAGCCTGCCCAGCCGAGGCCGCAGACCACGACGTCGACTTCTTTTTTAGTAACCTGTGCCATGATAATCCTGTTTACCTGATGTGGAAGCGCCTCAGGCGCGTTCACCTTTGATGCTGACCGGGCCGAGCGGATAAGGCACATTGTGCTGTTTCACCCACTCGGTGAAGCTGGCACGCGCGCCGGGGAAGCCGATGGCGATCCAGGCTTTCATCCCTTTATTGCCGCCATACATCGGGTCGGCCAGATAGCCATGTTTGGTATCGGAAAGCAGCTGGCTGAAGAAATGTGACGGTCTGAGATTGGCTTCGCCCAGCGCGGCAAAGTCGATCTGGTTTTTATTCACCTGCGTCAGCACCGCATCCTTCTCCTCCAGCGTCAGCGCAGCAAACGCTTTCTGATGAGTGTTATGGCACCACTGATTGAGCAGCTTTATGCCGGTCTGGTAGATCTGCTGGGGACGGAACGGGATCTGATAGCCCAGCGTCGCGGGAGCCTGGGTGTTGAAAGGCCCCTGCAGGTAGATTTCACTGCCGAAGGCTTCGCTGTGCAGCTGCTGATCGATAAAGATCGGCACATTGGTTTCCAGCGCGCCCGGCGCTTTGCCTTTGCCGCCTGCCGGGATCAGACGATCGGTGGCCGCCAGGATGAACTGCCACTCGTCGGCACTGAAAAAGATCGGCCTGTAATCGGCTAACTCGGGGGCGGCCATCTCTGCCGCCTGTGCCGCCGTGATGCCCTTTAACACCAGCTCACTTAATGGCAGCGCCAGCAGTGAACCGAGCAAAAATTTACGCCTGGTGGTGGGTTTTTCTAAAAGCATATCCGCACGACTCTCATCTGCTGAATACCCCTCTTAATCGCTGATGACGCTGAAAGGCGATGCGCAGAGGGGTATTCCCCGCCGGTATTCACGCACACGGCACAGACGACGGCAGAACGGTTAAGGGCGGGTAGAATTATCTATCGGTGACAAAGAAAATATATCGGTTAAAGACCTGACAATCTTAGGGATATAAATGTGTCTGAATGTAAATTTAAAATTTACGCGCTGTCGCAGCTGAAAACGGTTATCAGAGGGCACCGGCTCAGCGGGCAGAAAAAAGCATTACCGGAAGGGATAACACCGGGAAAAAGCGATAAAAATCGGTTAATTAGCCATTACCCGGCAGCTATGCGGCGGGATATTTTCATATTGCCATTATCACGTTCATTGATTGATAAAAGAATTACACTTCCCTGTTCGCTGCCTTTTCTGCACGTCACGCTTTAAACAGGCCGCTTTTTTCAGGTGGTCAGTTACAGATAACAGGCTTTTGCTTCGGTGAGCAGGAATAATATTTCCGGAGCGAAAAGAGTCTTAAAGAAATAATCACCATCCGCCATTATATTCGCCTTTCTGTCCGTCTGAACCTGACGCGAATATTTGTGCAAAGCTCAGAACAAACCGGCATTTTGAGATTATCGGGCGCCCGCTAGAGTAGAGCCATTACCGACTCAGGATAACCCTCTCTATGCGAAAAACGCTTTTGTCCCTGTTAACGGCGCTGACTCTGGTTCATTCCGCACACGCCGCCACCCCCGCCGATACACTGGTGGTGGCCGTTCCGCTGGATGGCATCATCAGTTTTGACCCGGCGGAAAGTTTTGAAGCTATCAGTAACAGCAGCCTGCGCAATATCTACCAGATGCTGCTGGAGCCGGATCATCACAATCCGCAGCAGCTCTCGCCGCTGGCCGCGACCCGCTGGCAGGCGGGCAAAACACCGCCCAGTCTGGTATTTGATCTTAATCCCCAGGCCCGCTTCGCCAGCGGTAATCCGCTGACCGCTGAGGATGTGGTGTTCTCCTTAACCCGCGCGGTGAAGCTGAATAAAGCGCCCTCTTTTATTCTGGGCGAGTTTGGCTGGACGCCAGAAAATATCGACCAGCAGTTCACGGTGATCAGCGACCACCAGCTTGAGCTGCGCTGGCCGGCGGAGATTGGCCGCGACCTGGCGCTGCGCCTGCTGACCGCGCCGGTCGCCTCGATTGTTGACAGCAGGCTGGTCCGGCAGCACGCCAGTAACAACGACTACGGCAACGGCTGGCTGAAGGTGCACTCGGCAGGCAGCGCCGCCTACGCCATCAGGCAGTTTGTGCCGCTGCAGGCGCTGGTGCTGGAGGCCAATCCCTACAGCACCCAAAAACCGCATCTGAAGCGCGTTCTGCTGAAAGGGGTGGCCGATCCGGGCAGCCGCCGGCTGCTGATCCAGCAGGGAGATGTGGATGTCGCCTATCAGCTCGGCCCGGACCAGATCGCCGCGCTGAAGAACACGGCGGGGGTGCGTGTCGAGGCCTTCCCGTCGAGCCTGGTTTACTACCTCGGCTTTAACACCCAAAGTCCGCAACAACCGGCGCTGGGCAATCCGGCGCTGTGGCAGGCAGCGCGCTGGCTGGTGGACTATGAGAGCCTGGCGAACCAGCTGCTGAAAGGTCAGTACCGTATTCACCAGAGCTTCCTGCCGGACGGGTTTGACGGCACCCTGAATACCACACCGTTCCACTACGATTTGAAAAAGGCACAGGAAATACTGCAGAAAGGCGGCATTAAACCGGGCACGCATATCGCGCTGACGGTGGTCAACCAGCCGCCTTACATCGATGTGGCGCAGGCGCTGCAGGCGAGCTTTGCCAAAGCCGAGGTGCAACTCGATCTTCAGCCGGTGGCGGAATCGGAGCTGTGGAGCAAAATGCGCAGCCGTGACTTCCAGGCGATCTTCTCCTACTGGGGCGCGGACTACATCGATCCCAACACCAACGCCAGCGCCTTTGCTTATAACGTGCCCGGCGGCGGCAAAACCCTGGCCTGGCGCGTCGGCTGGACCATCCCTGAACTCAGCGCGCAGACCCGCGCCGCCGCCGGAGAGAGTGACGCCGCAAAACGTCGCAGCCTTTACACGGCCCTGCAGACCCGCGTCCAGCAGGATTCGCCGTTTGTTCTGCTGCTGCAGGGCGCAACTCAGGTCGCCGTGCGCAGCAACCTGAAGAGCCTGCAGCAGGGTATCGGCGTCAGCCTGCTCAATTTTGAAGAGGTGCAGAAGTAGAAAACCCGGCAGGGGTGCAGCCTGCCTGAAATGACACCAGTAAAAGCGAGGCCGTTGCAGGACAGCGCAACGGCCCCGCTTTTGACGAATTGTTCTCCTCTTCCCTGCCCTTCGCTTGCTATCCTTCAGGCATAACCCGTTGCCCGAGAGAGGAAAATCATGACATCTCCGCTACTGATTGCCCGGACGCCTGACGTCGAACTCCATCTGTTACCGCAAATGGCGAACCGCCACGGCTTAATCACCGGCGCAACCGGCACCGGTAAAACCGTCACGCTGCAGAAGCTGGCCGAATCCTTCTCCGCCAGCGGCGTGCCGGTCTTTATGGCCGACGTGAAAGGCGATTTAACCGGCGTGGCGATGGCCGGTCAGTCCGGCGAAAAGCTTCAGGAGAGACTGGCGAAGATCGGCGTCACCGACTGGCAGCCGCAGAGCAATCCGGTGGTGCTGTGGGATATCTTCGGCGAGAAAGGCCATCCGGTGCGGGCAACCGTCTCCGATCTCGGCCCGCTGCTGCTGGCGCGCCTGCTGAACCTTAATGAGGTGCAGAGCGGCGTTCTGCAGATTATCTTCCGCATCGCCGATGATCAGGGCCTGCTGCTGCTGGACTTCAAAGATCTGCGCGCCATGACCCAGTACATCGGTGACAACGCGAAGAGCTTCCAGACCCAGTATGGCAATATCAACAGCGCCTCGATCGGCGCGATTCAGCGCGGTCTGCTGACGCTGGAGCAACAGGGTGCAGAGCACTTCTTTGGCGAACCGATGCTGGATATCGCCGACTGGATGCGTGTCGACAGCAACGGTAAAGGCGTCATCAACATCCTCTCCGCTGAAAAGCTCTACCAGATGCCGAAACTCTATGCCACCAGCCTGCTATGGCTGCTGTCAGAGCTGTATGAGCGTCTGCCGGAAGCGGGCGATCTGGATAAGCCTAAGCTGGTCTTCTTCTTTGATGAGGCGCACCTGCTGTTTACCGACGCGCCGCCGGTGCTGCTGGAGAAGATCGAACAGGTGATGCGCCTGATCCGCTCCAAAGGGGTCGGCGTCTGGTTTGTTACCCAGAACCCGGCGGATATCCCGGATCGGGTGCTGGGCCAGCTCGGCAACCGCGTACAGCACGCCCTGCGCGCCTTCACCCCCAAAGATCAGAAGGCGGTAAAAACCGCCGCAGAGACCCTGCGCGCCAATCCGGCTTTTGACAGCGCAGAGGCCATTCAGGCGCTCGGCACCGGCGAAGCACTCATCTCCTTCCTGGATGCCAAAGGCAGTCCGTCGGTCGTCGAGCGCGCCATGGTGATTGCGCCCGGTTCGCGCATGGGGCCGGTGACAGGCGATGAGCGCAACGGTCTGATCAACCATTCGCCGCTGTATGGCAAATATGACACGGAAATCGATCGGGAATCGGCTTATGAACGGCTGCAACAGGGCGTGCAGGCCGCCAGTGACAAGGCCAATGCGCCTGAAGCCAAAGGCAACACGGTGGCGGTCGATGACGGGATTCTGGGGGGATTAAAAGAGATCCTGTTTGGCAGCACCGGTCCGCGCGGCGGCAAGCGGGATGGTGTGGTGCAGACCATGGCGAAGAGCGCCGGGCGTCAGATTACTCACCAGATTATTCGCGGCGTGCTGGGCAGCCTGTTTGGCGGTCGTCGCCGCTAAAGGTGGGTGGCAGCCGGGCTGCCACCTTAACGCTACTGATGTTTCCAGTGGGTGGAGACCGGGTTGGTGACCGTGTTCTTTTCCTGCGTGTAGGTGCCGTTCTGCTGGGCAATCGCTTCGCCGGTATCGACAATCGCGTTCTGGATAAACACGTTCTGCTTATCGCCGCGCACAAAGGTCAGCTGATGGAAGGCGGTCTTGTTACCCCAGTCGCTGGAGGGCAGCGAGATAAAGCGCACCGTGAAGGTCTCATCATCGAAACTGCCCTGCATCACGTAGACGCCGTAATGGTTTTCACCCTGCGAGATGATTTTATAGGTGCCGTTGTCGTAGTAATAAATTTCGGCATCGGGAAAGGGTTTTTTGTCGTACATTTTACGGTAATGCAGGACCTGCTTAATGGTGGGCTTGCCGAAGCTGACGGTCAGATTTTTTCCATCGGCAGAGGTGGTCAGCCCTTCTGCATGCGCGCCGATACCACTCATTAACATCAACAGACTGGCGGTTGCCGTTGCGATTGCTTTCACGTGAATTCTCCTGGTCTGGTTCCATGGATAGGGTGTGTCAACGTAAGGAGACTGCCTCCGGAATGTACACCGCCGTAACTGTTTATCAGAGTGGTAATTTTTAAGGTGATTAGTTTTTAGGAACAGTCTGGTCAGCGCCTCGCCCGTTCGGTTAAGACCGCATAAATCCGTGCCAGACTTAACTGCACTTTTCGACCGGGAGAGGAGAACGTTGACCTGTTAAGCAGGCAAACTGCTAAGATCAGGATATGGATAAACAACGCGAACTCAAACGGACCAAACGCCTGGCGCTCTCGCTGCTGCTGCTGGCCGCCCTCACCTTTATTGTCACACTGTTTCTGCCGCCCAGCTTTTACGTCAGCGGCCTCAAAGCCATAGCGGAAGCCGCGATGGTCGGCGCACTGGCCGACTGGTTTGCTGTGGTGGCGCTGTTTCGCCGCGTGCCGGTGCCGTTTATTGCCCGTCATACGGCCATTATCCCGCGCAACAAAGATCGCATCGGTGAGAATCTGGGGCGCTTTGTGCAGGAGAAGTTTCTGGATACCGATTCGCTGCTGAATCTGATCCGCCGCTACGATCCCTCCACCCTGCTGGCGCAGTGGCTCAATGCGCCAGGTAACGCCGACCGCGTGGGCCGCCATCTGCTGCAGGTGATGCGCGGCTTCCTGGATCTGACCGATGACACCCGCATCCAGACCTTTATGCGTCGTGCGGTGCATCGCGCTATCGATAAGGTCGATCTCAGCCAGACCAGTGCCCTGGTGCTGGAGAGCCTGACGAAGAACAATCGTCACCAGGCGCTGCTGGACGCGGCAATCGACCAGCTGCTGAAGCTGCTGCACAAACCCACCACCCGGGAATTTATCGCTAACCAGCTGGTGCGCTGGCTGAAGCGCGAGCATCCCATCAAGGCGAAAATGCTGCCGACTGAGTGGCTGGGTGAGCACAGCGCAGAACTGGTGGCGAACGCGGTGGACTCCCTGCTGGATGATGTGGCGCTGGATCAGGGCCATGAGCTGCGGCTGGGCTTTAACCGGGCGGTTGAGAAGCTCATCGTGAAGCTGCAGAGCGACCCGGAAATGGCGGCCCGCGCCGACGAGATCAAAGGCTGGCTGAAAGAGGATGCCTCCTTTAACCGCTATATCGGCGAGCTCTGGAATGATATGCGCAGCTGGCTCAAGGCAGATTTCAGCAGCGAAGAGTCGCGCGTGCAGGCGAAAATAGGCGATGCGGCACGCTGGCTGGGCGAAACCCTGGCCGCCGACCCGGCGCTGCGCGACTCAATGAATCAGCACCTGGAGCAGGCCGCCCGCAGCGTCGCGCCGGAGTTTGCCCGCTTCCTGACGCGCCATATCAGCGACACGGTGAAAAGCTGGGATGCGCGGGATATGTCGCAGCAGATAGAGCTGAACATCGGTAAGGATCTGCAGTTTATCCGCATCAACGGGACGCTGGTGGGCGGCACCATCGGGCTGATCCTCTACCTGCTGTCGCAGCTTCCCGCCGTACTGCCGGTGGTGAAAGGCTGGCTGGGCTGACGTAACCAAAAAACCTCGCCTCCCTGCGGGGTTTTTTGTCCTCTGCGTCAGGCAATAAAGGGCGGTTATGGCTGCTCCAGCGCAGGCTGCGCGACCGCCATAAACGCTTTTACCCTCTCCCGATCCACATCGTTCCACCAGACGCCATCGACTTTGAGCGCACTGGCTACGATCACAGCCTGCGTGCGCGCCAGAATCTGGCAGACGTTGGCGGGCGTCACGCCCGACCCCACCAGCAGCGGTAAGGTGGTGGCAGCGCGGATCTCGTCGATTTCCTCCAGCGTGGCGCTGTCGCCGGTGCGTTGTCCGGTGGCGATAACCGCATCCGCTTCGAAGAAGTCGACATCGCGGGTCAGTTCCCGAATGGAGCGATCGGCCACTATCGCGTGGCTGCCGTGTTTAACATGGCTGTCGGCGAATACCCGGATATGTTCGGCCCGCAGCTGGCTACGGTAGCGCAGCGCTTTCGCGGCAGCCCCTTCAATAAAGCCTTCGTTGGCGATATAAGCATTCGCCCACTGATTGACGCGGATAAAATCCGCCCCGCCCGCCAGCGCGGTGGCAAAGGCAGGCAGCGCGGCATTCGCCAGCACGTTAATGCCCAGCGGCACGCCGAAACGCTCCCGCACTTTTTCCGTAATCACCGCCATCAGCGCCGGCGTTTCCGGGCCAATATCCTCAGGTTTTGAAAAAGGAATATCGCCATGATTTTCCACAATCAGGCCGTGAACCCCGCCCAGAATATAATTTTCCGCATCGCGTAATGCGCGATCAATTATCGCGCTGACAGGTTTGCCCCGATATTTTGGTGAGCCCGGGAAGGGGTCACAATGAATGACGCCAATAACCGCTTTAGGGCGTGAAAATATCGCTTGTATTGCATCAATTTTTCCTGCTGATATAGCAACCATCGCTTCTTTATCCTGTTCGGGAAAACACTATGCGTGTTTATGTGGCTGGAAATATTACTGTCGATGAAACCTGGTCTGTTACCGATATTCCGGCTAAGGGCGCCTCTGTTCACGGTTATCAGCGATCGCAGGATATCGGCGGAAAAGGCGCGAATCAGGCGATAGTGTTATCCCGTTGCGGCATTGAAACCTGTTTAATTGCCGCAACCGGTCACGACAGCAAAGGAAAATGGATCCGTCAGCAGCTCATGAACGAGCCCGTGACGTTACTGCCCACGCAGCCGATGACTGCGTTGAGCGACACCTCGCTTATTCTGCACAGCGCCGATGGCGATAACGCCATTATTACCAGTACATCGGCGGCAGAAGCGCTGGATATCACTACGCTTGGCCACCATCTGGCCAGCGCGCGTCCGGGCGATCTGCTGGTGCAGCAGGGCAATTTCTCGCCCGAAAAAACCCATGCGCTGTTCAGCCTGGCCAAATCCTGCGGCCTGATAACCGTATTTAACCCCTCACCCGTGCACGCCGCTTTTGCCTCATGCTGGTCGCTGGTCGATATCGCCGTGGTCAATCAGCACGAAGCGCTGCAGCTACAGCCCCGCGCAGTGAAAACGTTAGTGACCACACTGGGCAGTGCGGGCGCCTGGCTGACGCAGGGCGACCAGCGAACGTTTTGTCCGGCGCAACCCGTTAATGCCACAGATACCACCGGCGCAGGCGATACCTTTCTTGCCGTGATGCTGGCTTCCGCGATCCTGCGCGGGGGGGAAATCGATGCTTTAGCACTGACGCATGCCAGTCAGGCTGCGGCGCTGACTGTCAGCCGTCACGGGACACGTCAGGCCTTCCCCACCGCAGAGGAACTCGCCGCGCTGCTCCAGTCAGGCAGCGAGCCAGCGGTTATTTAAACATTGCGCGATAACTGTCCACGTTGGCTTTGGTCACCACCGTGGCCGGAACCAGAATGGTTTTCGACACGGTTTTGCCTGCGGTAATCGCGTTCAGGGCTTTTACCGCCTCTTCACCCATCTTTTTCGGGTCCTGTTGCAGGACAGCCGTGACATAACCGCCATCAATCCCGCTGATGGCTTTGGACGTCAGATCCCAGCCAAAGACTTTGATCTCTTTCTGGCGGCCCTGGTTTTCCACCGCCGCAATCGCGCCCAGCAGTGCCGGCTCGCCGGTCGCGTAGATAGCGGTTAAATCCGGGTTACCGGTGATCAGGTTTTCTGCCGCCGTCATCGCCGTATCCTGCACGTTCTGGCCATCAACCACATCCGCGACGGTGATGCCCGGATTGCTTTTGATGGTTTCTTCAAATCCCTTCTGACGCTGGTTCTGCACGGCCGAATTCAGCGCGCCCACAATGCCCAGTCGCGCTTTGCCGCCCATATTCTTCGCCACGTAGTCGACAAAATAGTGACCAATAATTTTGCCGCCTTCCAGGTTATCCACGCCCACCTGTGCCGCCTGTGGGCCCGCCGGTAATACCGCATCAATCGCAATAACCGGTATTCTGGCGGCGGCCGCTTCTTTAATCGCTGGCATAATGCCGTTGACGTCAATCGCGTCCACCATAATGCCCTTCACACCCTGCTGAATATAGGTTTCAATGGCGTCGTTTTGAGACACTGGATTATCGTTGGCGTTAAAGATCACTAAATTTTTACCGCTGGCTTTCGCTGCTTCCTGGGCGCCATTATTCATCTGATTAAAAAACAGGGCCTGCTGATTGATCTGAACCAGCGCATAAGTGGGCGCGGCTTTCGCCAGTGAAAATAATGAACCCGCAGACAGTAAGCCGGTTGCCAGCGCAACAGCACGCAGTTTTCTGGTGTTAAATGCCATCATCTTAAAATTCCTCGTCGGGAATGAGCGATAACCAGTTGATCTCCGCAT
>Ga0157358_1000362_pt1 | contig 18621 bp, 7 predicted proteins | sample AttcapACBM2_FD_111484 | JGI IMG/M metagenome (GOLD analysis project Ga0157358, IMG submission 111484) | Fungus gardens microbial communities from leaf cutter ant in Botucatu, State of São Paulo, Brazil - Atta capiguara ACBM2 | ecosystem: Host-associated > Fungi > Mycelium > Unclassified ... | reverse complement strand
TATATTATTAAGCTACACCGAGATCGCTTAATCCCTCATGCATCATCTTCCATATTAATTTGACCTCCCTTGACATTCCTCGGGTGGAATTTTTCATGGAGTGACGTATTCGAAGCAGTTAGGTAGAGAGGAAAACCCGAGATTACTGCTGACCTTTGCTTAAGCCGACTCGTTGTCGACTTCCTTTCGGCAGTGGCGTTGATGTGACGAGGCATCCGGGGGTTGAGATGTTAACCATAGAGTAGGCAATTAAAAATACAAGGCAGTTCAAGTTACATAAAATACTAACAGGGATATCCAGCAAAAGACACTTGGAATTTACGTTGTTCAATACTTGTTTCTATCTCAGTATTAAAGTTTCTTGGTCATGTATAGTCAGTATGAATCATGGGCGCACAGAAATAAATTGTACTCGCTGGGAGACTGATGTTTGACTGCTCGCCTGACCAGGCCCGTCATGACTTCATGGTTCTCCCGTGTGGTTGGCGAGAGAGAACATTCTATAATTGTATACCGCAGCAAGCAAGTGCTGAGACGTGGTGGGGCAGAATACATAGTAATATACTGCTGACTATGCCCAGGCTGCTAGAATGGGCTTGTTTGAAAGACTGTAGATCAGCATGACTGAACAGCACTATATGCACTGCCTATATGCTGCTTACTCATGTCTCTCTTTCATTGGACATTAGAAGTACATGTTAGAAGTGATCTTCTCATTTCCATCATAGCAGATGTGGTCTCAAAATAATATTTTGCTTAGTCAGTATATTATATCACATATACAACACCCTGTGGACATTGTTGTTGTTGTTGTTTATTTTTATTTTCTATACTGTAACAAGCAAACTAGTGCTAAAACATGGTGAGTGTTCCAAGCAATTACATCCTCTCAACAGAGTGGTATCTATATTTGTAAGATAAAATCAAATCATAGTTCAGAGGTGAAATGTGGAGATATTTGGTTGAGAGAAATGTTAGAGTGGATCAGGTTAGCTGTAAGGATAGGCAAAGCCAATAGTAGCAAATGATAGACATCAATGAGGAGAAATATCAGAAAGAGCATAAAAGAGATGGTAAAGAGATGGTAGTTGTGACTTAATGTGGTATGCTAGTTCAGAGAGCAATCTTAGTTCTTCTCAGGATCCTTTATATCATGTTCAGTAAGTAGGGAGTTTTTGATAGTAGGTGACTTCTGTATAAGTGGACCTGTTCCATTCTTAGTAAATACACCTGATTTCTCAAGAAATTTGCTTAGGACAGCTATGTCTTGTTTGTTACAACTTAAAGATCTTAGAGTTGATCAATGAATAGAACCTTGTATTAGGGTTAACACAAGAGAACTCAATAAAGAACTCTGTATTAGATTGTCTACCTTATATACTAAAAGTCCATAGTCCATACTCTACTACTTTAGCCTACCCTAAATGATCATATATTTGCCTTAAAGTTAATATATATTACATATGCTATATGACATCCCTCTTCTAGAACTTTCTACACCCTTCCTTCACTACCACATGACTTGTGACTGTGCCATATGACATGCTGTCACATGTTACACTAAATCCTAACCCTAAGTTCAGAAAATAAAATAAAAGAGTTTCTGAAGGATATCAAGCTTGAGACATTATAGAGGATTTGGTGGTGGTTCTTATATTAAGGGCATATGTAGATAATATGCTCTTATGTTTATAGTTTCTCTTCACAAGAACAGGATACATTTTCTAAGGAAATTGTGAATTAGTAGTAGTCTCTGAAGTAGCTATGATGTTAGGAGTACAGTATGAAGTATATATATAGTACCAGCCAGATATCAAAGCTAAGCTTGACATTGCACACTTTTAGCATAACTGGTTCAGTGGCTGGTCTGTTCCTAACACATGGCCTGTTTTACATTGAATAAGATAGCTATCACAAAATGAACTACTCACTTATTTGTAATATCTGAACCTTGGGTGCACTCTCAGAAGTTTAGGAGTAAGTCAGAAGTTCAATAGTAATGACAATGATGATTAAGATCAATACAGATGATAAAGAATAAAGAATGATAAAAATTGATGTTGTTAAGTCTGAGGTCTAATCCTTAGACATAGAGATATATTATATATATAAAAGAGTAATAGTACATGTGGAAGCTATTTTCATCACATGATCAAAACTCATATCTGATAGGAGCTGTTATCTATCATAGCAGCTGTCAGGCTAATTTTAAAAGATAACTAATTATGTCATTACATTGATATACTTGTATCTCTATTAATATTTATTGTCCTGAAATACAACATATATCATTGGAAACAGTTTGATGAGCACTTTCCAACACAAGTTTGATCATGTGAATCTGTCTAGTTATTCATGAGATATTAGCAAATAAAGATTTTATAATTACTGATAACCTGATATCTCCATTGTTTGTTGTTACTTTTGTACATCCCACATATGTACAGATATCCCTTATTTGGGGCTTTCCAGTGCAACTTGGTTTGTGAAAATCAGTTCACTGGTTGTGGAGATACAAGCTAAATGAAGTTTGTGACTCTCTAAGGAGAGAATACCTAAACTAGATGCTTTCTTACTGAATAATATTGCTTCTCTGCATGGAACAATTATAATAGATCTTTAACACAGGGCTACTACTTGGAAATGTACATATAAACTACTTCAACACCACTCACTTAAATAATAAGTAATATTTAGACAGTAGCCTAGGTCTGGTGTCTAAGGTCTGGCTATGAATGGTTTGTGGCAATTGACTATATTAGTCATATACCAAAAATGAATATAAAGTAAAGGAGACTGCATGATGCAATGTCCTTGAAGAGAATTGAGTTCTACTGTTGTAGCAACCACTAGTCAAGATAACTAATAGACTAAAGTAAACTTATAAGCAAAGTATATTATGAGAATTACAAGAGAATTCAATAAGAAGTTCCTGATATATTTCTACACTATATATACTACTAGTACAAGCCCTACTCTAAACTACATATATTGTCTATGAGTCTACTATACCATTATCACAAGACAAATATGCTACAACTATATCTTTAATGTTATTATTTGTCAGATGTGGTTCACACCAGGGTGGAAGTCTGCAGAATAGACTCAGAGATGAGCGGACTTGTGGAATGACCTTGGCTTCAGCTTATGTGCTGCACCATCTGTCTGCCATGTGGTTGCAACTTCAGATGAAGAGAAGAAAGTCTGAGTGAAAGTGAGTACTGATTGGTGTGTCACCGTTGAACACTGGAGGTTGAGTTCAATAAGAGTTTATCTTTGTCGATTATCAGACTAGTGAATTACAATGTAACTACTAGTCTTATATACAAACTGATAGTTTAGGAGATGCTTAGAGTTTCAATGGTAAAACCTCTATTATCCCGAGCAGAGGTTTCAGTGTTGAGACACTGACAGAAGTAACTCCGTCATGAAAGACCGAGTTGAATAGGAGTATTTCCGCTGTGGAAGACAGAATACCTGGATGGTTGCAGTACCGCCATGAGATATGTTATGAGAAAGATGGCCACCATGAAAGACAGGCTTGTATGATTTGGAGGTGGTTTCACCGTAGGGACGTTATTTCTAGATAGATGGACTTGCATATGACAGTGACTAATATACTACAACTATATCTTTAATGTTACTATTCTAGTTTCTTCTACTATATTCTAAATCTATAGTATCATATTATGTAATACATTATGTGACTATAGTCACATGCCTCTTTATTGTCCAAAAAAGAGAAATAAATTAAATTAAAAAATAATAAAAATAAAAATAAAATATTAGAGTTTAAGTATACTATGATATAAGCTCTATAAGTATATAGTCTTTTATAACAGAGATACTCCTATTAAACTTAGCTTTCTATAGTAGAGTTAATCTATTATTAACTTCTTTTAGTATTTTATTATTAAAATTCTTACTTAGGGCTATACTCTAAAACTTCTGAGTATTTTCTATTAATCTTTTAGTATATAAGATTAGTAGCTACATTGTAATTTACTAGTCTGATAATTAAATATCCAAGTGAACTTGATCTTCAGTATTTAATATTTATTTCCTTCAGACTTTAATTTATTTTCTAAAGTTGCAACTATATGGCATATAGATAACATAGTATATAAGTCGAAACTAATATTATTCTAGGAAGTTTATATTATCAAGCTTATTATATGGGATTTTCATACTTTATATATTTCCAAGCCAACTTTATAGACTTTTGCCTTCTAGTATGAACCATATATAACATGCTATTACTACATAATCTGTGAGTTTCTTATATTAAGTGAAATTAGTATCTATATCTGGTTCCAAGTCAGATAGATATTTGATTAAAATAATCTATAGCAAAATACTAATAAAATCTAGAATTTAAATAAAAGTAAAATCTACTATGAAAGACTAAGTAATTGTAAAGTTTTAAAGAAAACAATTCTGCTATAAAATATAATTTACTTATAAAACTTAAAGTAAAAGTAAGTCCACTATAAAAAACATTTATACTTGAAATTAATTAAGTAATATAAGAACTAAGTTTTTCTAAAAAATTCTATAATATTTTATCAAGTTATATGAATATATTTTTTATTTAAGTCAATAAAAAAACAAAATATAACTAAATTTTACTTATATAGTATTTATTAGGATAACAACTATGAATATATAATAGAATTACATCTTTAGAAAAATTCAAGTATATATTGGAGAATAAGTTAATTAAGTATAACTTGTCTTCACAAAAACCTAAGAAAATAAAATGAGGTTTTCTAAAGATAGTTGCTATTCTCAAATACTCTATAGTCTATTATAATTTAGTAAAACAAATACTAAGCTAACTATCAGAATTCTAGATAAATAGACAGTATATTACAACTACCTTCTTATGTTCATTATATAACTTCTACATAGGCTATAGAGTTGAGAATATTCTCTTTATGATACAATGATCAGCTGTGCCATAGTTTACCTTAGTCAGCATCTTATATAGTAGGTATTGATTTCTTATCCTTATTGTCTATGATGTTATTAACATATGTAAACTATACTACAGCCTCATTGTCAATAGGTATATATAGTTGTAGATACAATCCTATATCCTTATGCTTTACCAATTGACTCATTTCTGCTCTCTTACTCAAGTCTATGCTTAAGTTGTAATCTAAACCAAGTATAAGGTTGTAATATAGTACTTTATATTGATAGAAGACAGCTAGCAAGTGTCTTAGAGATCATTGGAAGAGGTAATATATAACTGTGAAATATAACAGTGTGGACTAGAAAAGTTAATATATCTAGTAGTATTCTCCAATAATAGACAAAAACAAGAAAGTTTTTAGAAAAGACTATATAATTTAGCATTGGTAAAGAACTAGGTCTTTTTATAGTATCTTTGCTATATATTTTCCTAGAAATTCTTCTCTTCAAAAGTTCCTATCTTTTATTTTATTTATTTTCTCTTACTTTCTTACTTCAATACTCACTTGCAAGGAAACTTGCTTCTTCAATCCCAATACTACTGCCTAGGTCTATGAAATTCTAGACTCATTGATTAATACTACTGCCAAAGTCCATACCTTTGACTTGAGATCTCACAATACTATTAAAGTTATTTGTTTTTCTAACTTTGTTGCTATTCCTAGAGTTCAACCTCAACTACTATCTCAACCACCTCCCATCTACTACTAATAGTGACCTCTCTTCCTTTCTAGGCTAACATTTTAGATATTTCTATCAAGAATATTCTAATTGTGCTATCTTTATTATTTCTTATTATATAAGCTAATCTAGGAGATTAAAATTTACACTATAGCTATATAGAATGTCTATTGCCTCCAGAAACCTTACTCTGTTCTTTTAGGTTCTTCTAGAGGTTGTCAAAGTCCATAAAATTCTATAGACTTTGTTAATCATCCTAACATCATAGAGCATATAAAACCTCTAAAAAACATGTTCTCTTGTTAACACACTCTTAAACAGTGAACCTTATATTGTGTAGCAAACTTCTTTGAAAAATCTAATAAATAAATTATATAGCTCCTTGAAAGCTTACAACACTATTTATTTTAGATGATGTATCCTGAAGATATCTCTTGAGTTGAACCTTACAACTGATAATGCTAAGTGATACTCACCTTACTAGCCTTTTCCAAACTGTTAGAACTCTCCAAAACTTGTCTAATTTGGTATTAATAATACACACTTGAAAAATAATGATTCAACTACTTATGAGTACGAGTTATTGAATAGAAGTTCTCTATTTGTCTCTTCTCCATCTATGGTTTATATATTTCTAGTATTTCTACTAGTTGTTTCTATTTGTAAGCTCTTTCTCCACTTGTCTTGCTTCTGATCTTTTGTATGTATATTCTTACTAGTATTCTGGATATTTGTACAGGTCTTAATCATGTTTATGAGTATCTTTTATTTGTAGCTAGTTTTTTTATAAGCCTCATAATATTCTTTGTCCTTAAAAACACCATATATGAGATTGAGTTTGTCTAATAACTATCATACCATCTTTTGAGTAGATAATAACTCAAGATAGCCTGAGATATCATCTAGGAGTGTAAAATCTTTATGCTAATATCTTAAAAGAAGACTTCTATTATCTTATTCAACTTTTTTCTCCACTGCCTTAGCAACTGTTTCAATCCATACAATAACTTCTGCAACTTTTAGGATTTTCTAAAGCTTTCACTTGATACAAACTGTTGAACATTATCAGAAACTTTTATGAATGTTTCCTTGTTAAGATTGCTATTCAAAAATTCCATAACAATATCAATCTGATGAATTTCAAAATTGTAATAGGCAGAAATAGCAAGAAAGATACAAAGAGTAGTAAATTTAGGAATAAACATGAAATTTTCAGAAAAGTCTTCTCTTAGGACCTATGAAAAGCTTCTTGTAACAACTTAAACTTTTAACTTAGCCAAATCCTCTCACTCATTCAATTCAGCAAGTATTCTATCTACTCAAAAACTTCAAAGCATTCAAGATTTGAAAACTCCATTGTCATTGCTTTCTTCTACTCTTCTCTATCAGAGGACCAGAGAATTTGAGCATATGTTTGCAATTTATCTTATATTAGTTAGTACTTCATGTAGTAGTAAAGGCTTCCAAATATTTCCCTTATTTTTTTCTTATTTTATTGTTTAGAGATATTTTTTCTTTTTCTTATATGTTAGAGTTAAAGTGTTATGATATACTCCTAAACTCTATTTTCTTTTAATGCTTTCTATAGATTTTATATTCTTTTGTTTTTGTTTTCTTTTAGTTTTAATTCTTTTCAGTTTTCTTTTATTTAGCAATGGAGAATCATATGACTGATACATGTGACTATGTCACATGAAGTGATATCATAGGTCTAAAAGAAAGTAGAAGGATCTAGTACAATGATATTAGAAGACATAGCTACTGCATGTTCATTTTGTATCATATCCCATTTCAACTACATCTATTTTAACTTATAAATAACATGTTTTCTTTTATCTATACTCTCTGACCTCTTCCAGTAAAGATCACACTTCTCTATTCCTCTTCAAATGCCATTACTGAAGTCTTGCTAACTCCATAAACCTCTATTTTTTAATATTTGAGAATTATTAGAAATTAGAGTAACTCACCTAATAGTCTCTATTCCAGATAAATACCCTAAATAGCATACCTAGTATATAATTAGATAGTTTATACTATACTAGTCTTATCTTGAAAATTGACTAAAACTAACACACTTTCCTAGTATTGGTAATAACACATCTTGTTACTCTCCAGTAGTTTTTACTAACTAAGTTTCCTAAGTCTAGTTTCAAAATATGTAACCAGTGTAGCTAGTAGAGGTACAGCATACAAGCTGAAGTAAAAGATGGTTCTAATCTATCTTTCATATTCTTGAATAATACACTAACTAATATATTTAGACTTCTAAGATACTTTACTAGATCTTGAATAATAAGGTATGAATCATATCTAATATCCTATAATTATAGTATGGTAGACTTATAGACAACATATGAACTTGAAGAAAAATTATATATTGTGAAGTATGAACTAGCATATATAATTTATGTGTACTTTGCTATTATAGTGTTAGTTGTTACAATATAAAGACAGTAAACTCTATTTATTTTTATTCATTTTTTCATTTCTATTTTTATTTATTTATTTTCTTATTTTTAGACTTAAAATTAGAGGTTAGTGTAATATTATACATAACTATTACAAACTATTATATAATATGACACTATATTATATATTTTGTCATATATCATGGTCATAGTCACATAATCATGTATTACATAGAAGAATATAAAAGGTTCTAGAATAATATTATATAATATGTTTATTTTATATTAATCTCATAAATAATACATACTCTTTAGAGTAAGCTAGATTTAGTGTAGTATAGACTATCAGTCCAGTATATATAAGGTAAATACTTTGTACTTAGAACTCTATTAGATTTTATTTTATGTTAACTCTTATACAAAGTTTTTCTTTTGTATTATATCTTGTTTTAGTTATATCTACTCTAATCTATAGATTATATCTCTTTTCTCATCTATACTTTCTAACTTCTCTATTCTATCTCAAATCTTCTATCTACAATATCTAGTAATTTATAAGTCTGCCACTTATCTGAGTTTTCATAATTAGTATAAATACTACTAGTTGGCTAAAAGTATAAGCTTTTAGTTAAATTTCCTTTTGGTATAGTTGGTTTGGTGCTAGCTATTATGAACTAAAGTCCTTAAAGTCAGACAATAGAACAACTCTTATATTGAGTAACACAAGAGAACTCAATAGAGATCCCTTTACCAAGTAGTCTACCTTATATACTACTTTTCATGGTCCATGCTCACTACTGTGCACCCTACCCTAAACAACCATGTGTAGAACATGAGGTCAACATGTGTTGTCCATGTTATATGACGTCACTTATTCTAGAACCTTCTACTAAGTTCTTTTTTGTCTTGTGACTATCTCATCAGATTGTGACTGATGTGACAGCATAACCAATCAACCCTAACCCTAGTTGTTCTAATAATAGAAAATAAAAATGGAAAGAAAAAATAACATAAATCAAGTCTACCTTCTTTGATCTTGACACTAGCAGTCCAGCTATATTATACTAACTAAAAGCTTACAGCTTATAAGTCAAAGGTTTAATTCTAGCTAAAAGAGGTTGCACTCTTAAAGTAATATTTGTGATTTACCTGATTTGGAAACTCTAAGCCAAACCTTGCTAAGAATATAGGATTGGAACTCTTATTTGAGGAGAGATTTAAGTTTCAAAGTCTGAGTGAATATAAGTCTACTGCTTATCTAAGTTCCTATAATTAGCATAAATATTGCTAGTTAGCTGAAAGTATAAGCTTTCAGTTAAATTATCTTTTAGCATAGTTAGTTTAATACTAGTAGTCTAGCCATATTAAACATTCCTTCTTTCTCTCTTACCACCATCTTGCATGGTAGTACCTATTAGAAAACTAGGAAATATAACACAAACCCCTGCTATTATGAGCTTTAACTCCTTTAATCTGGCTTCTGAAGATAATATCGATATGGTCACTGACCCCTTGGGAATCATGTTCAATTTGAACAATAATTTGGATGAGGTGAGAGGTTGCTCTCTTGATGCTAGTGCATATAGGCCTAGGTCCCCATCTTTATCATCAAGTGAAAATGAAGAAGAATATCATATTTGTGTTCAACATGAAAGTGACAGGATAAATGAAGATGAGCCTGTCAACTCTCTAGGCAGCGTCAATCTAGAATATACAACTCAAAGTCAGAATCATCAAGTCAGCAAGGCAGCTGACTCCCCCTCTAACATGAGGCTACAGTGTGCTCCGACTGCAGGCTCTACCCTTAACCAACCTCATAGTGAAAACATGATCAATGTACACCTCAATTACAATCCAGACAATGCTCTAGACCCTGAGTCTTGGGACGGAAACTTTCATGTAGTCTCCTTGCATGGTTCTATGAAGCATCTAGCTTCTGATACTCTCAACATCAAAGAATCACTTACTAGAATACAAAAATACATAACTGGTAAATCTATTGATAACGATAAGGCTAACAATGTTAAGAACTTAAATGGTATGGGTAAAGCCATTTGGGAATTCATTTCTGTGGTTTATGACTCTCACTGGAATGCTTTGTATGCTGATGACAACAACACAACTTTTAGAAACAAAGTCAAGTCCAAGTTTTCTCCTCAAACTAAGAACATTCAAATCCCATCAAACAAAGGTAAGGAGGTTGTCAAACCTACTTTTGTATCAGCTATTCTGCCCCCTATCCTGGCCAAATCGCCTAAGGAAGTCAAGAAAATTTCAAAATTTTTCAAAAAAATTGAAAAACCCACTATGAATAAGTTATATGTTCAAGCTTCATCATCAAAACTGAAGTCTAACACTATATCTTCCAACATTGCAATGAACACGTTGAAAATCAAGGAGGCTTTCCTGAATCTTCCTAACAAGAAGATTGATACCATTCAGAAGGTTGTTAACAGCTCAAGCAACAAACCTAAACCTAAGCTCAATATGACTACTAAGGGCCCATTGTATAAGCAAGTCATTGTTCCCATGAACAATGATCTTGGTAAAAGATTCATTAAAGACTCAGTAGTTCATGTCACTAATATCAACTGTGCTCTCAAGAGCATCAAATCTAATGTCTGCACTGACTTCATTAATGCAGACAACAAAGGCATTATTATTGCAACTAACAACATAGCATCAAATTCCAACCTCCAGGAAATTGAAAAATATATTAAGAACTCTCTTCAGACCACTAACAACAGCATCACAACCTCTAGGCTTTCCCAGTTGAAGTCTTACCTCAAAATTGTAGGTATTCTGTACTTTGTCAACAAGTCAAACATGTACATCTTCTCTGAGATTATTAAACATATTCTCAAAAACAATCATATTTTCAATGATATTGTCCTTGCATCAAAACCAAGAGTTATTAAAGTTTCACCCAAGTCGGACATAGCTATCATCTGGATTGATATCTGGGACACACAGAGCAGTTATAATGCTAAAAAAATCATCAATAGGCGATTCAATATTGGAAGTATAATTGCTATGGTGAGGGATGCTAACATGAATCCAGGCACCCCTCAATGCAAAAATTGTTGGAAATGGGGACATATGGCAGGAGTTTGCCATATTCAAGGTTCTAAATGTACCAAATGCAATGGGCTACATCTTACTGATAACCATTGTGACTTTGCATGGTGTTGTAAAGCTAACAATAAACTTAACTCTCCTAGACTTGAAACCAAGAAGAGCAAACCATGCCTGCACTCATTCAAGTGTATTAATTGTAAGGGTTCTCATGTTGCTGACTCTGTAGAATGCCCTTTCTGGAAACACCGTTTCAACAAGGAGTGACACTCCAAAGAATATGCTAAACTCTGGGAAGCTAGGAGAACATCAATCTGTTCAAGTGTGAATGAATCCACAATATGATTTTAAAGGATTTGAAAATATTCTCGCAAAATGTTCGAAAGAATAACTTCATTATCAACACTATTCTTGAAGTTAATCAAGACTTTGACATCATATTCATCCAAGAACCATCGTAGACGACTATCAGAAATATTCCTAGCACTACAAATGCTGAAGGCTCCCCTCTAATAGGTGTTCCAAATCATCCTAATTGGCTAACATTTGTTAGAGATCCTTGTTCAACTAATGATTCACCAAGAGTCATTAGTTACATCAATATTCACCTTTCCTCTTTTTGTTTTACTCTTTGCAAAGATGTTATCAACTATTGAGACATTCTTCTCACCTCTTTTTTCAATAACAATACCATTTTCTGGGTTATGAACATTTATTCTGACTCATCTCACAATGCCTTAAAGTATCTCAAGGATGCTGAGGTTAATATTTCAAATCTTTTAATTATGACCAGTGACTTTAATATTAGGGATTGCATCTGGGACCTGTCTTTTCCTCATCATTCTTCTTTTAGTGAAGATCTTATGATTATAGCAGATTCTTTCAATCTTGAACTTTTATTTCCCACTAATTGTGTTCCTACTAGGTATTCAGATTCTGATAGCAGATCAAATTCAGTTATAGACCTTATGTTCTTACGATATGGATCAACAGAAATCAATAACCACTCCATTCATCCAGACTTACGATTAACTTCAGACCATGCTCCTCTCTCAGTTATGATTGCCATCAAGAAAGAAAGCATTGATTCATTCAAATTTTCGATTGTTAAAAACAGCAAAGAGGAAAAAAGCATCATCAAAAATGTTTCATTAGCTATCAAGAACATTGACATATCAGACCTATCTGATAGTAGCAAAATTGAAGAAGCCATGGATTCACTTGCATCAAAAATTGAATGTGCATGGAAATCAAACACTAAATGAGTCCAAATTATGAAACATTCCAAAAGTTGGTGGAATGAAGAATGCAATCGTACTCTGAATAACTATAGGACAACAAGAAGTCTGGATAATTGGAAATTATTCAAGAACACAGTCAAGACTACAAGACGCACTTTCTTCAATAACAAAATTCAAGAAATTGCAAACAAAAAGAGAGGTCCTTGGGAACTTATGAACTGAGTCAACAAGCACAAGTTACCTGTTATTGAATCCATTAAGTACAACAATCGTCAATATATCGAAATTAGAGATCTATGGAATGCCCTCCATTCCACATTCAACACAGCTCTCCATCATTAAGTTGATGTTGACGTTCTTGATGAATTAGTGGATAAGCCCATATCACTATGGCCTACATTTTCTAAAGAAGAGTTCAGACTTGCCTTAGTCAACTGCAACAACTCATCTGCTCCTGGTCTTAATAAGTTGTTGTGGAGTCATTTGAAGATTATTCTCAAAGATGATGATTGTCTCAATTTTATCGTTAACATCACTAATGTATGTATTGAAGTAGGATATTGGCCTTTGCATTTCAAGAGATCCACTATGATCATCATTCCTAAACCCAACAAAAAGGCGTATGATTTCTCCAAAGCCTTCAGGCCTATTGTACTCCTCAATATGATTGGCAAACTCATTGAGAAAGTCATTGGTGAATGTCTTCAATTCAATGTGGCGTCAAACAAGTTCATCCACCCTAGTTAGCTTGGTGGCCTCAAATTCAAATCCATGATTGATGCAGGAGTTGCTCTTACTCACATTATCTGAACTGGTTGGGTGAAGAACTTATCCACAAGTACTCTTGCATTTGATATCGTACAATTTTTCCAATCTCTTAATCATTGACTCCTATCTCTTATCATAAAGAAGGCAGATTTCGACAATTGAATCATGTCATTCTTTTCAAACTACCTAGTGAACAGAAAAACAAACTACTTTTGGAACAATTTTATATCTCTGGTTTACAATGTTAATGTTGGTGTGGGTCAAGGCTCTGCACTCTCACCCATTCTATCTGCATTATATCTTTCACTTTTTATTTACATTTTAGAAAATTGCCTAAAAAATCTAAAAATTCCTATCTCTATCATTTCTTTTGTTGATGATGGTCTTTTTATTTCTCAAAGCAAATCTTTTGACATTTCTAACAGTCATCTTTACTGTAGTTATAACATTCTTACCAATCTTCTTGAAAAATTTGGTCTTGTAGTTGAACACTCCAAAACTGAAATTTTCCACTTCAGCAGATTCCATGGCACTTTTAATCCTTCTCCACTTGACCTCTCTTCGCTAGAAGGTAATATTCTCAAACCCAATGATACCTGGAAGTATCTGGGCTTCATTTTCAATAGAAAGTTGACATTCTATTAACATGTCAACTTTTATGCCAATAAATTGATGTCAACCATCAAATGTATGAAAATCATTGGTAACTCAAATCGCAGTATCAACTCTTCCCAAAAATGTCTCCTTTATAGGACATGCATACTCCCTATCGCCCTCTATGGCTTTTAGCTGTGGTACTACAAATGCACTCCAATGGCCTATCACTTGAAAATTCTAGGAAAGATGCAAAGAAGAGCTGCATTATGGATATTAGGAGCCTTCAAAACATCCTCCTCATATAGTATTGAAGCTATAGTGGGGTTAACTCCCATCAACCATCATCTTCAAAAATTAGGAGGTAGATCTCAATTAAATACCAGCAAATTACCATCTAGCCATCTTATACACTTGCTTATCGAATCGCGACTCAACTCCAATTCAAGCTTCAATTCTGTTGCTCTAGATTCACTCACTAATAGACAGCACTCTTTGGTCAAGGGTCACTTGGTCAACTCAGCTGACAAAACTAATAAGTGTTTTCCATCTTTTAACCCTTTAGATTCGGAATTTTCTCCTGGTCTTAGAGTTATTGACAATTTTTTAGATCATACTTCCTTTAATTTATATAATAAAGAAAAAGATAATAAATCACATGCTCAATTACTTGATGAAATAGTTTTGGAGTCCTCCTCGACCCCCTCTGTCACTATTGTAGCTACCAACACTAGCATTAAGAACAATGTTGCTATGTCTATCACATACATACACACTCATAACAAGCCTCTTATAAAGACAATCCACCATGCTGTTAACATTACCAGCACAGAAGCAAAATTATTCACTATCAGATATGGCATCAATCAAGCAATGTGTATTGACAATATTTCCAAGATTATAGTTGTCATGGATTCCATTCATGTGGTCAAAAGAATTTTTGATCCATCAGTCCATCCCTTCTAAGTTCAGTCAGCTGCTGTTCTGTTATATTTTAATAACAATTATGATGGATATTTACCAAACAAGTTCTTTATAAAGCATTATCTAACAAAAATTTAGTATTATTTTGATATTTTACTAAATAAGAGTGTTATAAAATATGTAGTACAATATTTATTATTAATATCATATTCTGATCCAGTCACATTTATCTCAACTTATAAATAATATCTCTCTTATCTATACTTTTTAACTTTTTTTAATGCAGATTAATTATTTCCATTTCACTTCAAACATCCTTACTGGACTCTTACTAACTTTATAAATCTAATTACCTTAGATAGTATACTTAGTATATAAACTAGTAGTTTATATTATTCTCAAAATTAACTAAAACTATCACTAACTTCCAGTGTTAGCAACAATATACTTTTTATCTTTCAGTAAACTTAGTTATAAGAAGACTGGTTCTTCCAAAACTTTTCTCTTTTGTATTTTCTAGCTAATTTGTATTTTATGATTTTTTTTCATATCCATACTCATTTACTTATCTGCTTTTCCATATTCTAAACCTCTTCAAGCTGTATACCAATATTTATAATTGTCTAGATATATTATATAACTCCTTTTTCCAGTATTCCCTTGTTCTTTTATAATGCTTTATAGTTTTCTGAAGTCTACTAGTATTATTTACTTATCTACTTTCCTATATTTTAGAAGCACTTGCTAAATACTCTAATTCTCTTTGTTGTAGCAACCACTAGTCACAAAGACTAATAGTAGCACAACAAGTAAATCTCTCAGTAGAATATTAAGTGAGAATTATAAGAAAACTTGACAAGAAGTTTCTGATACATTTCTATACTATTTATATAAAGTCCTTATAGTTCATGCTAATAATAAATAGCCCTGCCCTAATGTCCATATGTAGTCCATGCTTCCTCCATATATTAACCTCATATCTTCCATAAGAATACCATACTATATACATATACTCTAACATCATTCTTTTAGTCTTTTTTCTCAGAGTTTAGGCTTATGACCTTACATTATGTGACATGTCATGTGACTGTAGTCATATACCTCTTTATTGTTGAAAATAATAAAAATAAAAATAAAAGAAATATTAAATCAAGAAAAATATTAGTATTCAAGTATATTATAGCACTCTTTTAATTTAGTCTCCTTATTTCAAACTGTTCTTGATTACTTAAGTATCATTCCCTGCTTATGTAAACAAAATTTTGATACATTAGAATAGACTTATTATTATATAGAATAATTATTATCTTCAGAAATTTCTATTCTATTCTCTTGAAATCTCCTAAAAATAAGTATATAGTTTAGTATTAGCCACCTTTATATTTCTGAGTATCTTATTCAAAATATATAACCAGTATGACTTATAGAGATATAGTATACAAGCTAAAGCTAAAGGTTATTTCAACTCTTATCTTTTGTATTCTTAGATAATATTTAACTAACTCATTTTGGACTTTCAAAAGACTATCATCAGATCTTGGATAACAAGATATAAACCATATTTAAAAATTAGTAGTTTTATTCTTAATTGTTCTTCTATCTTTCATAGTATTTATATATATATTATTTCTATTTTATTTTGACTATATCTCAGATTATATATAATTAGCTATCTCTTACTGTAGTAGTATATATTTCAAGTCATAAAATATTAGCCTTTATATATAATGTTCTGCTATTGTTTTACTTGTTACTATCTTTTTTTTTATTTCAACAATTTATTACATAGAATATAGTGGTAGACTGTAGTAGCTATATTGTAACTATGTACAGGATAAGCAAACTACATGAAAAGAGAGAAAGGAAATGAAAAAAAAGAAAGACAAAACTATAAAAATCAAAGAAAAGAAAAACTAAAATAAAAGCTAATTACAAGGTTAACTCTAAGCTAGCTAAATAGAGACATTATAGAAAGCAAATGCACCTGAATTGAATTTAAGAAACAAGACAAAGTGACTTATTGAGTCTCTCCTCAGATTCCAATAATTGTTAAACCTCCTACACTCATGTAGAATATAGCATTTGGATTTGATGGGATAAGATCCACATGAATAGCTGAAGTCTTTTCTTGGGAAGAATCTGATTTTATATTTACCTATTGGGATGTGGTTGGTTATTGCCCTAGATACTCTTATGCATAGAGAATTGAAATGGCCAAAAAATTTAAGCTATGGACCTCTTTTGGTATATGAAGGTTCAATGGGATTGTCGTTACCATCAATTAGGTCAAGGAAATACTTTCCTTTAGAGTCTAAAGCTTGGAACATCATTTTCCAAGTTTTGATAATATTGTCACATTTGGATTTCTTACTGAAGTTCCATGATTGTTTGTATGGGAAAAACAGAACAGGGCTAAATAATTTAATATCTTTGTTGACAGTGTTGTGGAGGTGTCACTTACTATAACTCAGGCACTCCCAAAACTCAATAGTATTTTCTTGATTCTGAGTGAAGAAATTGCAAAGTTTCTTGAGGACAAAATTTGAATGAGATTGGTAAGAATGTAGAGATGGGTCAAAGATTTTCTTCACCAAATGGAGAGAATCCATGATGACATTTATTTTCAAAATGTTGTCAGTGTTGATAGCCTGATTTATACCATACCTTATAGCAAAAAGCTCAGCTTCAGTACTTGTCACATTTATAGCATGATGAAGCATTTTGATAATTGGGTAGTCATGAATATGGATATGAGCAATGGATGTTGCAACATTGTTTTTGTTTTTGGATCTGTTCTTTAATATTACTTTTACACTCACTAAAAAGGTGAAAAGAAAAACAATCAGAGAAGGTGTCAATAATCCTATTACTAGGCGATAGCTCAGAGTAAAGAGGATTAAAAGAAGGATAGACCTTGTTAAATTGATTGTCCATATCTATGACTAATCCCTTAATTAGTTGGCATTGATGTCTTGTAAGATTGCTAAGAGAAAGTAAATGTTGATAGTATGACAAGTTAACTCTGGGTTCCATAAGAGAATAAAGGATATGATTTGACAGTAGTGAATAGGCTCAAAGTTGAGATCTTCTGCTAAGTTTTTTGAGGTGAAGATTGATTGGTATTAGATTTATGATAGCTTCAACTCCAGACAATAGGAAAGTCTTGAATGCTCCTAAGATCCAGATTGCTGCTCTTCTTTGCATTTTTCCTAATTGTTTCAAAGGATAAGTGAGAGGAACCTTGTTATAATACCACAACTGAAATCCATATAGAGCGATCAGAAGAATACAACTTCTATATAAAAGACATTTTTGATACAGGTTTAGTCTCCAGACCAAGGTTCCAAGTATTAACATACACTTGACTATAGAAATAGACTTGTTTGTGTAGAAATTGATATGGTGGTAGAAGGAAAGTTTTCTGTTGAATATAAAACCTAAATATTTCCAGGTTTCTTTAGGGTGAAGAATAGGGCCCCCAATATATGAAAGATCAAGAGGAGGAAATTGAATGAACCAATTGACCTAGAAAAATGAAAGATTTCAGTTTTAGAATGTTCCACCACAAGACCAAAATTCAAAAGAAGTTTAGAAGCAATATTGTAGCTACAGAATAAATGAGTGTTATAGTACGAGTGTATGGACAGACTTTGGCTAGGGTTAGGGTTAGCTGGACATAGATAAGATATTATTTTATTAGTCTACAACAGATGAAGAGCACGTGACTAGGAAGTCATGTGATAGAGTCTAGAATGGTTTGGAAGGACTAATGGTCTAGAAGGATCAAGAAGAGTCTAGATAGGAGTTAGGGTTAGGAGTGATGTCAAGGAACATGGGTTCCTCATGGTATACACATGATGTGCACATATACAGTAGAGATTAAGAGTATGATGTCAGGGCACATGTAGGAAGCATGGTGGCCTTAAGAAAAACACATGTGGATGAGTAAT